>Ga0102590_1003332_pt1 | contig 16274 bp, 16 predicted proteins | sample AraplaMF_Col_mMF_FD_76859 | JGI IMG/M metagenome (GOLD analysis project Ga0102590, IMG submission 76859) | Arabidopsis root microbial communities from the University of North Carolina, USA - plate scrape MF_Col_mMF | ecosystem: Host-associated > Plants > Roots > Endosphere | place: USA...
CGGCACCACGAGCGTGCCCTTGAGCATGGCCTGCGCCCCGCCGGCGGTGAGGACACCGGGCAGGGTCCAGCCGGGGAAGGGAAGCACACGCTCGTAGCCGCCGGTGGCCAGGAGCACGGCGTCGGCGCGGACGGCGACCGGCTTCTCCTGCTCGGGCCCGGACAGCGCATGCACGGTCAGGCCGGCGCCCGTCCGTTCCACGTTCCAGACATGGTGGTCCGTCAGGTGTGTGACGCGGCCGGCGGCGATGTGCCGGTCGAGTCCTTCACGCAGCCTGGTCCAGGTGCGCCACTGATGGTGCAGGGCCTGTGCGCGCCGGGCGCCGAGTCCGGTCGCGGGCTGCCGGTAGAACTGCCCGCCCGCCGAGGGCGCGGCGTCGACGAGTGTGACGTGGACGCCCCGGGCGGCCGCCGCGATCGACGCGGCGAGCCCGGCCGGACCGGCCCCGATCACCGCCAGGTCAGTCGGCATGCCCCGTTCCCTCCTGTGTGCGGATCACGTCGCCGGGCCGTACCGCTACGAGGCAGGCGCGCTGGTTCGGCCGGTCGTTGACGGTCACGAGGCAGTCGAAGCAGACGCCGATGCCGCAGAAGATCCCGCGCGGCCTGCCGTCCCGCCGGGTGGTGCGCCAGGAGGTGATGCCCGCGGCCCACAGCGCCGCGGCGACCGTCCAGCCGGGCAGTGCCTGAAGCTCGCGGTCGTCGAAGGTCACCGTGAAGGCGGGCTCGGGCCTGGCGCCGGCCAGCTCCAGGGGATTCACACGGCCTCCTGATCGAATCGTTCCGGCCGGAAGGGGGTGAGGTCGAGCTCCGGGCGGCCCCCGCCGAGTATCTGCGCGATCAGGTGGCCCGTTCCGGTGGAGAGCCCGATCCCGGCCCCTTCGTGGCCGCAGGCGTGGTACAGCCCCGGTGCCCGCGGGTCGGGGCCGATGGCGGGCAGGTGGTCCGGCATGTAGGGGCGGAATCCCAGGTAGGTGCGCATCGCCCGCACCTGTTCGAGGAACGGGAACAGCCGGGTCGCGCCCGCCGCCAGCGCCCGTGCCACCGGCAGCGAGAACGAGCGGTCGAATCCGACCCGTTCACGGCTGGCGCCGATGAGGACCGGGCCGGCGGCCGTGCCCTCGACGACCGGGGAGGTCTGGAGGGCCGCCGAGTCGCTGGCCACGTCGGCGACATAGTCGGCGGCGTAGACCTTGTGCCGCACCCGCGGCGGCAGCGGCTCGGTGACGAGGACGAATCCACGGCGGGGGAGCACGGGCAGCGTGACCCCGGCGAGCGCGGCGACTTCGCCGCTCCAGGTCCCGGCCGCGTTCACGACGGCGGGCGCGTGTACGTCGCCGCGGTCGGTGCGCACACCGCGCACGGCCCCCTGACGTGTGCGCAGTACGCCGGTCACCGTCCGCCCGGTCAGCAGCCGGGCGCGCGAGGCCCGCACCAGATGGGCGGCGGCGAGGGCCGGCATCACCTGGCGGTCCTGCGGGTACAGCACACCGCCCGTGAGTCCGGGAGCCAGGTGCGGTTCGAGGTCGTGCAGTCGGTCCGCGGGGACGTCCACCGCCTCGACTCCGGCGGCCCGCTGTCCGGCCGCGAGTCCTTCCAGGGCCGCGAGTCCTTCGGGTGCCGATGCGACGACGACTCCGCCCTTGGGTTCGTACTCGACGGCCGGGCCCAGCTCGTCGGCCAGTTCGTCCCACAACCTCAAGGAGAGCAGGGCCAGTTCGAGTTCCGGACCGGGCTCCTTGTCGGAGACGAGCAGATTCCCCTCACCCGCGCCCGTCGTGCCTCCGGCCACGGGGCCGCGGTCGACGAGCGCCACGTCCAGACCGGCGCGGGCGGCGTAGAGGGCGCATGCCGCGCCCACCATCCCGGCTCCCACGACCACGACGTCGCAGGTCAGTTGCTCGCTCACGTCAGTACTATGTCACATGGTTCAAGAGGGAAGGCAAGACCTTCCTTGCATCGTTCGCCCACTCGCCGGGCCGGGCCGGCATTTGAAGGGCGTCGGCCGCCGACGGCAAAACCTCGGAAGCCTCCTGCTTCTTTTATTGACAGCGGAAAAGAACCCACTTAGGTTCCGGGGCCATGCCCTCGAGTCCTCCCACGGAGGCGTTCCCGGCGCACACACCGGCCGCCTCCCAGGTCTTCGTCACCGTGCTCTGCCACGGCCCCCTCACCCGCTCGGACATCGGCGGGCGGGCGGGCCTGTCGGCTGCCGCGGTGACCAAGGCGGTGCGGCCCCTGATCGAGGCCGGCTACCTGGTCGAGGACGTGGGGGAGGAGGCGCGCCCGTCCCTGGGCCGGCCCGCCAACCCCGTGCGGGTGGACGGCGGACGTGCGCTGTTCATCGGGGTCAAGATCACCGGCGACGAGATCATCGCCGTGCTGACCGACCTGTGCTGCCGGATCCGCGTGGCCCGGCACCTTCCGCTGACCGCCCGCGATCCCGGGGCGGTGCTGACCCTGGCGTCCGAGCTGGTGCGCGAACTGCTCGCGGAGGCCGACGGGTTCGGCGCCCCGGTGCACGGTCTGGGCGTCGCCGTCTCCGGCGACGTGGACCGCGCGGCCGGTGTCGTGCGCTACTCGCCCTTCCTGGAGTGGCACGACGTCCCGCTCGCCGAACTCCTCGGGATGACGACGGGCCTGAGGGTCACCGTCGACAACGACGTGCGCGCGCTGACCGTCGCCGAGCAGTGGTTCGGCGCGGGCGTGGGGCTTTCGGACTTCGCGCTGGTGACCGTCGGCGCCGGTATCGGCTGCGGTCTCGTGGTGCACGGCCGGGTCGTGTCCGGTGCCCACGGCGTGGCCGGCGAGATCGGCCATGTCGTCATCGATCCCGCGGGCCCGCCCTGCCGCTGCGGCAACCGCGGCTGCGTCGAGGCCATCGCCGCGGACCCCGCGATCGTCGCCGCGGTGCGCGAGAGGACGGGCGTGGCCGTGACCGACGCCGCCGGAGCCCTGGAGCTGGCCCACCGGGGGGACCAGGGTGCCCGCGACGTCTACACCCGGGCCGGGGACGCCATCGGGCGTGCCATCGGCACCGTGGCCAATCTGTTCGGACCCGAACGCGTGATCATCTCCGGCGAGGGCCTCGCGGCCTACGACCTGTTCGCCGAGCAGATCCGCGACGCCTTCGCCGCGGCGGCCTTCGGCACGGCCGCGCAGTGCGACCTCAAGACCCGCCCGCTGCCCTTCGACGAGTGGGCGCGCGGTGCCGCGGCCACCGCCATCCAGTCCTTCATCCGATCCGAAGCCCGCCACTGACACCCACGGGTGCCCCCAGAACCCGATCGCGGCCCCACCCCGAGGGCCGTGATCCCCACCCATGCAGAGCCGCCCCCGAATCCACAGGAGGTAGGACCCATGCGGTCATCCTCGTCCTTTGTCCTGCCCGTCCGCACCCTCAGAGCCGCGGCCGTGCTGGCCGTCGCCCTGGGGTTCGCGACGGTCGCCCCGATCGCCCACGCGGGCCCGACGACCGGCACCCCGGCCGGGCAAGTCCACCGGGCCGTTGCCGCGGCGGACGCCGCCGGCGGCCAGGAGCAGGCCGCCAAGCCGTACATGGGCTGGTCGAGCTGGAGCATGCAGTCGTCGAAGTACCCGGGCCTCAACCCGGACGGCGACTACAGCTATCTCACCGAGGCCAACGTCCTGAAGCAGACCGACGCCCTCGCCGCCAAGCTCAAGCAGTTCGGCTACGAGTACGTCAACATCGACGCCGGATGGTGGCGCGACAACGCGTGGAAGCCCGAATTCGACGCGTACGCCCGGCAGACGCCCGACCCGGTCCGCTTCCCGAACGGGATGAAGTCCGTCGCCGACCACATCCACGCACGGGGCCTGAAGGCCGGCATCTATCTGCCGGTCGGCCTCGAGAAGGAGGCCTACGGCGACGGCAAGACCCCGATCAAGGACGCTCCGGGGTGCACCACGGCCGACATCGTCTACGGCGACCTGCGCACCACCAACGGCTGGGACAGCGCGTACAAGCTGGACTTCTCCCGCCCCTGCGCGGAGAAGTACATCGACTCGCAGGCCCGGATGCTCGCCGACTGGGGCTATGACTTCCTCAAGCTCGACGGTGTCGGGCCCGGCTCCGGCAAGAGCGGCGACCAGTACGACAACGTGGCCGACGTGGCCGCCTGGCAGAAGGCCATCGCGGCGACCGGACGCCCGATCCACTTCGAGCTGTCCTGGTCCCTGGACCGGGGACACGCGGCGGACTGGAAGAAGTACTCCAACGGCTGGCGCATCGACACCGACGTCGAGTGCTACTGCAACACCCTGGTCAGCTGGGAGAACTCGGTCGACGACCGCTTCGACGACGCTCCCGCCTGGAGCCGCCAGGCAGGTCCCGGCGGCTGGAACGACCTCGACTCCCTCGATGTCGGCAACGGCGCCATGGACGGTCTCACCAAGGCCGAGCGGCAGACCTACGCGACGCTCTGGGCGATCTCCAAGTCCCCGCTCTACACCGGAGACGACCTCACCCGGCTCGACTCCTACGGCCTCTCCCTGCTGACCAACCGCGAGGTCATCGCGGTCGACCAGAACGCCACGCCGGCCGCTCGTCCCGTCACCCCGGCCGACGCCCAGCAGGTGTGGGCGGCCGAGAACGCCGACGGCAGCTACACCGTCGCCCTGTTCAACCTGGCCGACGCGCCCGCCGCCGTCACCGCCGACTGGGCGGCCCTCGGATTCACCGGCCAGGCCTCGGTCCGCGACCTGTGGAACCATGAGAACCTCGGGACATACAAGAACAAGGTGACCGAGGCGCTTCCCGCCCACGGGTCCCGGTTGTTCACGGTCACCCCGCGTGGCGGTGCGCTCACCGCGACCGCCTACGAGGCCGAGGCGCCGGGGAACACGCTCGGCGGCAACGCGTCCACAGCCGACTGCTCCGCCTGCTCGGGCGCCCACAAGGTCGGCAACCTCTACCTCGGCGGCACGTTGCGCTTCAACGACATCGTGGTCCCCAAGGCGGGCACGTACACGGTGAAGATCGCCTACGTCAGCGGTGACGCCCGCTCGGCCGCGGTCTCCGTCAACGGCGGCGGTGCGACCAGCCACAAGTTCCCCTCCACCGGTGACTGGGGAACCGTCGAGACGGTCAGTGTGCCCCTCACCCTCAAGGCGGGTGCCAACACGATCACCTTCGACAGCGGCGAGTCCGGCTACGCCCCGGACATCGACCGGATCGACGTACCGAAGACGTCTTCCTGACCGAGCCCCCACGGAGCCCGACATGTCATTTGATCCGTTCGACCGGCCGTCCAGACGCAGCCTGCTCGCTCTCGCCGCCGCCACCGGGGCGCTCGCGTCCCTTCCCGCCTTCACCGCCACCGCGGCGCCCCGCCGCCCCGACTCCGCGCCCACGATCGAGGGAGGTTCCCGCCAGGAGCTCTGGTGGCAGGCCCCCGCCGACGACCACTCGATGATCGAGCAGGGTCTGCCCGTCGGCAACGGCAGGATCGGAGCTCTCGCGAGCAATGACCCCGGCCGTGAACTCCTGCTGATCACCGACGCCACCATGTGGACCGGCGGCCTCAACGACTCCCTCGACGGAGACGGTCAGTTCCCCTACGACCGTGAGCACTTCGGTTCGCTGACCCTTCTCGCCCGGCTCGCGGTCGACATCCCCGACCACGACCTGTCCGCCGTCTCCCGCTACCGGCGCGCACTGGACCTCACCCGGGGCGTGGTGACCACGTCGTACGTCCGCTCGGGGGTGACGTACGAGCGACAGGTCTTCGCCAGCCGTCCGGACGACGCCATCGTGGTGCACTTCACCCAGAGCGGAGGCGGACGCTACACCGGCACCCTCACCCTGGAGGGCACCCACGGGGAAACCACCGCAGGCGCCTCCTCGTTCGGGGGAACCTTCCCCGGCGGTCTGCGCTACGGAGCGGCGGTCGCGGCGTACGGCAGCGGCGGCCGGGTGAGCGTCAGCGGCTCGCGCATATCGTTCACCGACTGCAAGGACCTCACCGTGGTGGTGAGCGGCGGCACCAACTACGCCCCAGACGCCTCCCACCACTACCGCGACCCCTCCCTCGACCCCGAGCAACTGGCCCGCACCAAGGTGCGTGCCGCGGCCTCCCACTCGGCGGACACGCTGCTGCGCAGCCATGTCGCCGACTACCACTCGCTGTTCGGGAAGCTGGACGTATCGCTGGGCACCTCGTCCGGGACACAGCGTTCGCTGGACACCTGGGAGCGGGTCAGGGCCCGCGCCCTGGACAGCGCCCCCGACCCCGAACTCGAGGCCGCCTACCTTCAATTCGGTCGCTACCTGATGATCTCCGGGTCACGCGGGAGCCTTCCGATGGGGCTCCAGGGGCTGTGGCTGGACGGCAACGACCCCGACTGGATGGGCGACTACCACACCGACATCAACATCCAGATGAACTACTGGATGGCGGATCGGGCCGGACTGTCGCAGTGCTTCGACGCGCTCACCGACTACTGCGTCGCCCAGCTGCCCTCGTGGACCGAGCTGACCCGCACCCTGTTCAACGACTCCCGCAACCGCTACCGCAACTCCTCGGGGAAGATCGCCGGCTGGACCGTCGCCATCTCGACCAACCCCCACGGGGGAGGCGGCTGGTGGTGGCATCCGGCGGGCAACGCCTGGCTCTGCAACACCCTGTGGGAGCACTACGAGTACACGCTCTCCCGCTCCCACCTCGAGAAGATCTATCCGCTCCTCAAGGGCGCCTGTGCGTTCTGGGAGGCCCGGCTCCTGCCGTACACGCTTGCGGACAGCGGGCGCGAGGTGCTCATCGCCGACAGCGACTGGTCGCCCGAACAGGGCCCGCTCGACGCGAAGGGCATCACCTACGCGCAGGAGCTGGTGTGGGCGCTGTTCGCCAACTTCCGTACGGCGTCTGCGGAGTTGGGCAAGGACACCGGGTACGCGAAGACGATCGCCGGGCTCCAGGAGCGGCTGTATCTTCCCCAGGTGAGCCCGAAGACGGGCTGGCTGGAGGAGTGGATGTCACCCGACAACCTCGGTGAGACCACACATCGGCATCTGTCGCCGCTGATCGGGCTCTTCCCCGGGGACCGGATCCGGCCCGACGGCTCGACTCCGTCCGACATCGTCGACGGCGCCACCGCGCTGCTCACCGCCCGCGGCATGAACAGCTTCGGCTGGGCGAACGCCTGGCGCAGCCTGTGCTGGTCACGCCTGAAGAACGCGGAGAAGGCGTACCAACTGGTCGCGACGAACCTCCACCCGTCCACGGACGGCAGCAACGGCACGGCCTTCAACCTCTTCGACATCTACGAGGTGGAACAGGGCCGCGGCATCTTCCAGATCGACGCCAACTTCGGCACTCCGGCGGCGATGATCGAGATGCTGCTCTACTCGCGTCCGGGGCATCTGGAACTGCTCCCCGCGCTCCCCGACGCCTGGGCCGAGTCCGGCTCGATCACCGGAGTCGGCGTGCGCGGCGGGTTCGTCGTCGACCTGAGCTGGCGGGACGGAAAGCCCACCGAGGCCCGTGTCCGCAGTGTCGGCGGACGGACCACGACGGTGGAGTTCGCGGGTTCGTCCCGCACGGTGAGCCTGAAGCCCGGAGGGTCGGTCACGCTGAAGGACTTCGCCCGGTGAGGCCCCGGTACGCACACGCGCGCCGTCTGTGCGCGGTGGCGCTGATCACCGCGTGTCTGCAGGCCGCGCCCGCGGCGGCGCAGGCGTCCGGTGGCCGGCACGACGTGATCACCTGGGGAGCGAGTGCCGATCGCCTCGGTGACGCCGTCGCCGACCGGAGCTACCGGCTGGTCGTGCACACCAGCGCGGCCGGGGACGATCTGCGCATCCGGTTGTCCAATGCCTTCGGCGACCGGCCGGTGACGTTCGACAGCGTCTACGCCGGTCTGCGCCGTCAGGGCGCCGAACTGGTGCCCGGCAGCAACCGGCGACTGACGTTCGGCGGTGCGCGGTCCGTGACCGCGCCCGCCGGTGCCACCGTGTACAGCGACCCGCTCCCCGGCAGGCTGGCCGCCGGAACCGACCTGGTCATCAGCCTGCACGTGGCGGACGCGGCGGGGCCGGCGACCGGGCACGGGATGGCGATGCAGACGTCGTACATCGCCCAGGGCGACCACACCGCCGAGGAGAACGCGGCCGGCTGGACGGGCACGACGGGGTCCTGGTTCTATCTCGACTCCGTGACCGTGCGGACCGGCGCGGCCACGGGAGCCGTGGTCGCGCTCGGTGACTCCATCACGGACGGCTGGGCGTCCTCGTCCGACGCCAACCGGCGCTGGCCCGACTACCTCGCCCGCCGGCTCCAGAAGGCGGACACCGCGGTCAAGGGCGTGGCGGACGAGGGGATCTCGGGCAACAAGGTCCTCGCGGACGGGGCGGGACAGAGCGCTCTGAACCGGCTGGACCGGGACGTCCTCTCCCACCCCGGTGTGCGCACCGTCTTCCTCTTCGAGGGGGTCAACGACATCAAGGCCCACACCGGTGTCACGGCCGAGGACATGATCGACGGCTACCGGCAGATCATCGACCGTGCCCACGCGGCCGGGAAGTGCGTCGTCGGAGCCACCGTCGCGCCCTTCAAGGGCTGGTCGGAGTGGGACCCGGCGGCGGAGGCCGTACGACAGGAGGTCAACACGTTCATCAGGGACAGCGGCGAGTTCGACGGGGTCACCGACTTCGACCGGATACTGCGCAGCCCCTACGACCCCGAACGGGTCATGCCGTTCTTCGACGGCGGCGACCATCTGCACCCTAATGACAAGGGCATGCAGGCGATGGCCGACGCGGTCGACCTCACGAGCCTCGACTGCCGCTCCTAGCGCCGGAGAGGCGGGATCGGCCGGACGCCGTCCAGCGCAGGCACCCGGGCCGCCCGGGTGCCTGCGCTCGAGGCCTGGCGGGCATCCGGGACCGTGAAGGAGCTCGCTCATGACGGCGTTCCCCGTCGGACCGCCCACCGAGCGCTCGCTGCGGACCACCCCGAGGGGCTGCTCCGGGGAGCGGGCGAGCGGTGGGTGCGCGGCCGCAAGGGCGACATCACGGAGCGGCCGGAGAGCGTGTTCAGCGCGTTGCTGTCGTCGGCCCGGCGCCGCGGAGATCGAGTCACCGGGCCCGACACGACGTTCAGGACAGGCAGCCGACGTGCGCGAGGGCCTGCTTGAGCAGGACCCCCTGGCCGCCCGGCATGTCGTTCTGGACCACGGCCGAAGCCGCCTCCTGCGGGCTGAACCACACGAGGTCGAGCGCGTCCTGGCGCGGGCGGCAGTCGCCGGTCACCGGGACGATGTAGGCGAGGGCCACCGCGTGCTGACGGGGGTCGTGGAACGGGGTGATCCCCTGGGTCGGGAAGTACTCGGCGACGGTGAAGGGCTGCAACGAGGGCGGGACGCGCGGCAGCGCCACCGGCCCGAGGTCCTTCTCCAGGTGGCGCAGGAGTGCGTCACGGACCCGCTCGTGGTGCAGGACCCGTCCGGCGACGAGCGTGCGGCTGACGGTCCCGTCGGGCCCGATCCGCAGCAGGAGTCCGATGCTGGTGACTTCACCGCTGTCGTCGACGCGCACGGGCACGGCTTCCACGTACAGGATCGGCATGCGGGCACGTGCCGACTCGAGGTCGTCGGCACTCAGCCAGCCGGGCGTGGTTTCGGTCGTGTCAGGCATTGCCCGATCGTACGGTCCACAACTCGCCTTGTCCGCGTGTCACTCCAGGTCAGACGCAAGTCACACGGACGGTGCTCCTCCCGGCCCACAGCCACCCACCGAGGGGGGATCCGGTCGGCCGGCATCAACCGGGCGTTGGACGGCGCCGACGGCCCTCCGTGGCCACGCTGTCCGGGCCCTGCCGCGGCCTGCGACGGCCGACCGTCGCAGCCGTCAGTTCCCCGCCGGCGCCTGGTCGCGCAGCCTGTCGCGCAGCCGGCGCAGGTCGTCCGCCGGCCGGCCCAGACCGTTCAGGCCGAGCCGGGCAGCCTCGGTCCGGGGGTCCGGGTGCATGGTGAACGCGAGGTTCAGGGCCTGGCGCACCATCCACTGCTGGCAGACGAGCAGCCGGCCCGCCCGGTGCTGGGCCGCGACGAGGTCGGGGTCCGTGAGGGGGAGACTGCGCAGGCGTCCGAGCAGCCGGTGCAGGGCGACGCTCTGCCGGTGGCAGTCCCGGGCGGTCTGGCCGGGCACGGGGCCGGGCTCACCGCAGGCGGCCACGGCACGGTCCGTCATGATCTGGAGCGCGACCGCCTCGTCGAGAATGCAGGTGAGGCCTTTCAACTGGGCGGTGCGCGGGACGAGCTCCACACTGGTGGGGTACCCACTGGGCCGCGGGCTGATCCCCCCGGGACGGCTTTCGTCCGGACCCAGGGCCGTCGGGCACGGCAGCACGCAGGGGGATGTGCACCCGGGCGGCGGCTCCGGTGGTCGGGGGCAGCCCCGCCCGGCACCGGGTCCTGGAGGGTCGGTCGCCGGGCCGGCCCGCACAACGGCTGAGGAGATGATGCTGTGAACTCCCTGTCACCCGGTTTCCGCGGGCGCCGCCGTTCCCTGGCCGAGCGGTTGCCACCCGGGCAGTACCCGACCGAGTCCTTTCCCGTGCTGTCCGCGGGACCCACCCCGCGGGTGTCCACCGAGGACTGGGCCTTCACCGTGACCACGGAACGAGGTGACACGCGCACCTGGACGTGGGAGCAGATGACGGCCCTGCCGCAGCAGGGGATCGTGCAGGACATCCACTGCGTGACGCGCTGGTCCAAGTTCGACACCCGGTGGCGCGGGGTTCCCATCGACGCCTTCCTCGAGGACGTGGCGACGGACGCCGGCTTCGCCGTGGTCAGCAGCTACGGCGGCTACACCAGCAACATGCCGCTGGAGGACCTGCTCGACGGCAGGGCGTGGATCGTCCACAGCTACGAGGGGTATCCGTTGTCGCCCGAGCACGGCGGGCCCGCCCGGCTGCTGGTCCCGCATCTGTACCTGTGGAAGTCGGCCAAGTGGGTGCGCGGGCTTCGGCTCGCCATCGAGGACGAGCCCGGGTTCTGGGAGTCGATCGGCTACCACAGCTACGGTGACCCGTGGCGCGAGCAGCGCACCTGGGGCGACTGAGGATGCCCGTGCCCTGGCGCAGGGTCCGGCTGGTCGAGCGCCGCTCCCAGACTCCCAGCGCCCGTTCGCTGGTCTTCGCCGCGCCCGGCTGGCCCGGACATCTGCCCGGCCAACACGTCGATGTGCGGCTCACCGCGGACGACGGCTACCGGGCGGTGCGCAGCTACTCGCTGGCCGCACCCGCCGACGACGAGAGCATCGAGCTGGGAGTGCAGACCGTGCCCGGCGGGGAGGTCTCGCCGTATCTCGCCGACGATCTGCCACTCGGTGCGGACGTAGAGGTGCGCGGGCCGCTCGGCAACTGGTTCGTGTGGCGCACCGAGCAGCCGGAGCCGGTGCTCCTTGTCGCCGGCGGCTCGGGTGTCGTCCCCCTGGCGGCCATGATCCGCGCCCATCACCGCACGCAGTCGCGCAGCACCTTCCAGCTGCTGTACTCGGTGCGCACCCCCGACGACGTCTGGTACCGCGACCACCTGGCCGACGGGGACCCCCGCCACGACGTCCGCATCGTCTACACGCGGGAGGGCCCGCCGGCCGGCGCGCGCGCACCGGGCCGGGTCGGACGGTCCGACCTCGACGGACCCGCGTCCCGTCTGCAACCGGCAAGTCCCGCCTACGTCTGCGGTCCCACCGGCTTCGTCGAGGCCGTCGGCGATCTGCTGACCGACATGGGACGAGATCCCGCCACCATCCGCACCGAGCGCTTCGGGTGACCGGGCGCTTTCGCACCTCGGGAGGTTCCCATGGCAGACGGCACCGTCCACCTCGACGGCAACTGCCTTGCCGGCCCGCTGTCCGAGATCCTGGCCGTGGAGCCCACCACGGCCTGGTGGCGTTGCCCGGAGTGCACCCGGTCGGGGCCACTGGCCGGGCTGCATGTCTACGGGCCCGAGCCCGGTCTGACCGTCCGCTGCCCGGGGTGTTCGTACATCGCCCTGCGGCTGGTCAGGGAGGGTGAGCACATCTGGCTGACGGTGGGCGGCGGCTCCGGCGCGTTCCGGTTCAGCACGGCCTGAGGGGCTCCGTCGGGCCCGCCGCGGGGCGGACCGGCGGCAGGGGAGGCGGTTCGCTCAGGCGCCCGCGCCGGCCGTGGCGCCGGCAGCACCCTTTCCCGAGCCGCCGGAGCGGTACTCGGTGGTCCAGTACAGGAGCGCGAGGGCCGGAAGGGCGGTGCCGAGGACGCCGACCGCGCCCCAGCCCCCGTCGCGGTAGGCGATCGAGCCGATCTGGGACCCGAGTGCGCCGCCGACGAAGAAGGTGGCGATGAACGCGGCGTTGAGCCGTGCCCGGGCGTGGGGGTCGAGCCGGTAGATGGTGTGCTGGCCGAGGATCATCGTGGTCTGCACGGCCATGTCCAGCACGACGGCGGCCAGGGCGATCAGCACGATGCTGTGCCCGGCCAGGCCCGCGACGGCGAAGGCCAGTGCGGCGGCGCCGAACGCGATGCCCGTCATGGTGCGGGTGAGCCCCCGGTCGGCCCAGCGTCCGGCGAGCGGGGCCACGGCCGCACCGGCCGCCCCGACAAGGGCGAAGAGGCCCACGCCGACCTGTGAGTAGTGGAAGTGCGGGCCGGTGAGGAGGTAGGAGACGGTGGTCCAGAAGGCGCTGAAGGCGGCGAACATCGCCGCCTGGTACAGGCCGCGGCGCACCAGTGCGGGATGGGTGCGCATCAGCGCGAACGTGGAGCGCAGCACTTGGGCGTAGGGCACGGCCGTCGTCGGGGCGTGCCGGGGCAGCGCGGCTCGCAGGGTCAGGGCCAGCAGGGCCATCAGGACGGCCGAGCCGAGGTAGACGACACGCCAGCCGGCGATGTCGGAGACCAGGCTGCTGACCGTCCGGGACAGCAGGATGCCGGTGAGCAGGCCGCTCATCACGCGGCCCACGATCCGGCCGCGCGCATGGTCCGGGGCGAGGCCCGCGGCGAAGGGGACCAGGATCTGGGCGACGACCGAGGTGGCACCGCTGATCAGCGAGGCGGCCAGCAGCATGGGGAACCCGGTCGCGAGGCCGGCCGCCACCAGGGCGAGCGTCGTGACGACGAGCAGGGTGGTGATGAGGGTGCGCTTCTCGAGCCGGTCGCCCAGCGGGACCAGGAAGAGCATGCCGATGACATAGCCGACCTGGGTGAGCGTGATCAGCAGGCCCGCGGTGGCCGAGCTGACATGGAAGACGTCGCGCAGCGAGGAGAGCAGGGGCTGTGCGTAGTACAGGTTGGCGACCGTCATGCCGCAGGCGACGGCGAACAGCGCGATCAGCCAGCCGGGTATGCCGTGGTCGGGTGCTGCGCCGGTGCTGTTCCGGCGTGCGGCTCGCAGAGCGGATGACTGAGGCACGAGGACACTTTTCTCGAGAGGCCGGAAACCCGGCGGCGCAGGGACTGCCTGTGGTGGCCGTGCGGCTTCGTCGCTGCACCCACGGTGAGACAAGCGTCGGGCGCCTTGTTGTGCTTCCTCACCCGCGCTGATGATTCCTGATGGTGCCCATCTCTCACATTGATGGAGCACAGACCCAGGACTGTGGGCCCCGGGCGGAGCGACGGGTCACTGCACGGCGGCTGCCCGTACCGGGTGCCTGCTCAGGATCGAGACCCGGTTGAACGCGTTGATGGTGATCGCCACCCAGATCACGGCGGAGACCTGGTCGTCGGTGAGCACCTCGCGGGCCGCGGTGTAGGCGGACTCCTGAGCGGCGGCGTCGGACGGATCGGTGACCGCCTCCGCGAGGGAGAGCGCCGCGCGTTCCTGCGGGGTGAACACCTCGGTGTCGCGCCAGGCGGCCAGCACGCCAAGCCGCTGGGTGGTCTCGCCCGCGCGCAGGGCCGTCCTGGTGTGGAGGTCGAGGCAGTAGGCGCAGTGGTTGAGCTGCGACACCCGAAGGTTGATCAGCTCCACGAGGGTGCGGTCGAGCCCTGCGTCGGCCGCGGTCGCCCGGACCGTCTCGGACGTCTGGAGCAGCGTGTGATAGGCCTTGGGGCTCTGCTTGTCGATGAAGATCCGCCGGCCGGGGGGCTGGGTCGTGTCCGTGCTCAACCTGGGACTCCTTCGGGGTCGCCGCTCCGGCTCCGCTGGTGTGGGGTGCTCCGGTCGGGTTGTCGTCCTATGATCACGATATACTTGTTGAAAGTGGAACCATCATAGGGGTGGAGGGCGGTGTCCCATGAGTAACGTCGAGGCGGAGTCCGTCGAACTGCGCTGCGGAGCGTCAGTGGACGACCGGCGGGAGTCGAAGGTGCCGCAGATCGAGGTGCTCACCCCGCGCGAAGTGCCGCTGGGCGGCCCGCGGGCCATGACCGTGCGGCGTACGCTGCCGCAGCGCGCCCGCACCCTGATCGGCGCCTGGTGCTTCGCCGATCACTACGGTCCCGACGACGTCGCCGAGACGGGGGGCATGGATGTCGCGCCGCATCCGCACACCGGTCTGCAGACCGTGAGCTGGCTCTTCAGCGGCGAGATCGAGCACCGCGACAGCCTTGGCAGCCACGCCCTCGTACGCCCCGGCGAGCTGAACCTCATGACGGGCGGCCACGGCATCAGCCACTCGGAGGTCTCGACACCGGGGACCACGGTCCTGCACGGGGTGCAGCTGTGGGTGGCGCTCCCCGCGGAACACCGCCTCACCGAGCGGGACTTCCAGCACTACGTACCCGAGCCGGTGCGGCTCGACGGGGCCGAAGTCCGGGTCTTCCTCGGCTCCCTCGCAGGACACGACTCGACGGTGCGGACGTTCACGCCCCTGCTGGGCGCTGAGATCGTCCTCGAGCCGGGAGCCACGGTCACACTCGGCGTCGACCCCGCCTTCGAGCACGGTCTCCTCGTCGACCACGGCCGGGTCGGCATGGCCGGCACTCTGCTCGACGCGGCGGAGCTGGGCTACGCGGCCACGGGCAGCGACTCGTTGACGCTCGTGAACGAGTCGCAGGAAAGGGCGCGGACGGTTCTCCTCGGCGGAACCCCGTTCGATGAGGAGATCGTCATGTGGTGGAATTTCATCGGCCGCAGCCATGAAGACATCGTCCGTGCCCGTGAGGACTGGGAGAACTCCTCCGACCGCTTCGGCGTGGTGGAGGGATACCCGGGCGACCGCCTTCCCGCTCCCGCCCTGCCCAACGCCGTCATCATGCCCCGCAGGAACCCACCGCGACGCTGAACCGCAGCTGAAAGGCACTGACATGAGCCAGCCGTCCGCCGAACCGACCGTCGAGCGTGTCGACGCCAAGCACCGTTACGAAATCCTGGTCGACGGCGAGCGCGCCGGTCTGACCGCCTACCGCGACCACGGCGACCAGCGCGTCTTCTACCACACCGAGGTCGACGACGCCTTCGCCGGACAGGGCCTGGCGTCGCGGCTCGTCCAGGAGGCGCTGACCGATGTGCGGGCCTCCGGCAAGCGTGCCGTGCCCGTCTGCCCCTACGTCGCCAAGTTCCTCGGCCGGCACGAGGAGTTCGCCGACATCGCCGACCCGGTCACCCCCGATGTCCTGGAGTGGCTGGACACACAGCTGGGCTGACCGCGCGAAGGGCGGAGCAGAGGCCGGGAGCCCGGCGGCTCGTGGCCGACGCGCGGACCGTCGGGCGGAGGGGGAGCGGTGGCCCGGGGCGACGCACCCCCGGTTCCGCCCGGACGCCCCCTCACCCGCAGGGCCGCCGGCGTTGCCGCACCCCTACTCCGCGGCCCCCGGCAGCAGCCCGCGCAGGGTCTCGCACTGCCGGTGGTCGATCATGTGCCGGACGGCCTCGGTGACCGTCTCGGCCAGCGTCGGCGACACCTCGCGCAGCAGCCGGCGCCCCTTCTCGGTGAGGGCCACCTCGATGCCGCGCTTGTCGCCGCATACCGAGCGCCGAGTGACCAGATCGGCGTGGTGCAGACAGGCGATCTGATAGGTGAGGCGTGTCTTGGGCCGGCCCAGCATCTCGGCGATCCGCGACATGCGCAGGGCCGCGCCCGGCTGGTCGGCCAGCAGGCACAGCACGAGGAACTCGTCGTGCGAGACGCCGAGGGTGTCCTTGACCTGGGAGCGCAGTCGCTGTTCGATGGCCCCGGCCGCGGCCAGCAACTGCATCCAGGCCCGCAGTTCGGCCGGCAGCAGCCCGCTCTCGTCCGTCCCGTCGCATGCGGGCTGGTCGGCGGGCGCGGATGAGTGGGCCATGGTCCCTGAGTTTACCGGTTGTCCAGAATTGGATGAGAGGTGGAGT
>Ga0102590_1003335_pt1 | contig 16240 bp, 13 predicted proteins | sample AraplaMF_Col_mMF_FD_76859 | JGI IMG/M metagenome (GOLD analysis project Ga0102590, IMG submission 76859) | Arabidopsis root microbial communities from the University of North Carolina, USA - plate scrape MF_Col_mMF | ecosystem: Host-associated > Plants > Roots > Endosphere | place: USA...
GGGTGTTCCCGGGTGGCACCGAGCCCGTGCACGGTGATCACCCAGGTGTCCCGGATACCCGAGAGGAACCAGGCCGGCATGGCTCCGAGTTCCCCGGGGACGTCGACGTCGGCGTGATCCAGACCGAGGGCGGTCCTCGGATCGCCGATGTGCAGGGTCGGGGTGAGCCAGGCCTTGTCGCCGGGTTCGAGCGTGCCATGGGTGACCCGTTCCAGGCGGCGGACGACGCTGTCGGGGGAATGGGGCGCCGTCTCGAGCACGGGGCCCACGACCGCGTGCGAGCCGTGTCCGGAGAGGCCGTAGGTGCCGGGGCGCCGGGAGGCCAGATCGCGGGTGAGCACGATCCTGCCTGCCGCCAGGGAGTGCACGGTGAGGCGGGGTTCGGTGGGCAGCGGGCGGCCCGGGGGCGCCTTGAGCGCGGCATCGCTGGCGAAGCGGCCCGCGACGACGCCTGCCGCGCCCGCTGCTATGGCTACGGTGACGGCCGCGGCCGCCGCTTTGACAGTGCGCACCCGTCCAGTCTCCCGGTGGAGCCCACGCCCGGCCAGTGGACCGGCTCCGCCCGTGTGGGCGAGGGGGGCGCACGGCGGTCCGCACCCGCACTTCGAGCCGGTCGGCTACGCGCGGCCCTGTCCGTACCCCCGCAAGCGCTCCGCCACCTCGGACACCTGCTCGGGGGTGAGCAGCGCGGGCGACAGGCCCGGCACCGACGACGCCGTCAGCCACAGGCGGCACATCCACTCCAACTGGGCCGTGCGGTCGTAGGCCTGGGTCAGCGAGGACCCATGGGCGACCGTGCCGTGGTTCTGCAGCAGGCACGCGGTGCGGTCGGTCAGGGCGCGCAGCATGTTCTCGGCCAACTCCGCGGTGCCGTACGTGGCGTACGGGGCGACCCGGACCGCGCCGCCGAGCGCCGCGGCCATGTAGTGGACCAGGGGCAGTTCCGCCACCAGCGTGGAGACGGCCGTGGCGTGCACGGCGTGCGTGTGGACGACTGCCCGCGCCGTGGTCGTGCGGTAGACCGCCAGGTGCATCGGCAGCTCGCTGGTCGGCCGCAGTGTGCCGAGCACCTGCCGCCCGTCGGGATCGACCCCGACCGCGTCACCCGGCTCCAGCCGCTCGTACGGCACACCCGTGGGCGTCACCAGCACGATGTCGCCGACCCGTACGGAGACATTGCCGGACGTGCCTACGACCAGGCCGTCGGCCACGGTCCGGCGTGCGGTGGCGACGAGTTCGTCCCACGCGCGCGCGACCTCGCCCGCCGCCTCGGGTCCGCCCCGCCCCCGTCCGTCCCGTCCGGCATCTTCCGCGTCCCGTGCGCCGCCTCGCTGTTCAGCCATGCCGCGATCCTGCCAGGCGGGTGACCGGCCGACCGGTGACCGGCGCGAGCAGGGCGGAGGACACACACCCACCGCGGTCCAAATATGGGCATACCGACCGCCTCACAAACAACCGGCTCGCATTCGACCAAGTCCCGCCCTCCCTTCGTAACCTCTGGTCGAAATGCCCGATTCATTGATAATCGAGAAGAAAAGGGGTGTATGGCAACAAGCCGCATCACCGTCATACCCGCACCGCAGGCCGTGCGTTGAGCGTGACGGCGCTCACCCCCGAGTGGGGTGACCGCCGGGTGACCAAAGTCTCTCCGGCGGCCCATGAGCCGGCCGCCGAGGTCCACGAAGGACCGGTGGGGACCCCTAGAGGGCATACGGAGCCCGGAATTCCGCCTTCGTTCGAAGACTTGACCGCCATCGGCCCGCCGCGCACGGCGTCACATCAGGCCGTTTGATACACCCTCAAGACCTCCTCAGTTCACCTTCCGTTCATTCAGGTTTCCTACGTTTAACGCGCCACTGACCTCCCACAGAAGCCTGGGTAAATGGAACACATCACGCTCCTCCTCGGAATCGTGATCGTCACCGCTCTCGTGTTCGATTTCACGAACGGTTTCCACGACACTGCCAACGCGATGGCTACGACCATCTCGACCGGCGCCCTGAAGCCCAAGGTGGCGGTGGCGATGTCCGCCACGCTGAACCTCGTCGGCGCCTTCCTCTCCGTCGAGGTCGCCAAGACCATCTCCGGCGGCATCATCAACGAGCAGGGCATACGCGTCGAAGTGATCTTCGCGGCGCTGGTGGGGGCCATCCTGTGGAACCTGCTCACCTGGCTCCTCGGTCTGCCTTCCAGTTCCTCCCACGCCCTGTTCGGCGGTCTGATCGGCGCCGCCGTCTCCTCCGCCGGATGGTCCGCGGTGAACGGCTCGACGGTCGTCACCAAGGTCCTGATCCCAGCCGTCGCCGCGCCGATCGTGGCGGGCCTGGCGGCCATGCTCGCGACGCGCCTGTCCTACGTCATCGGCAGCCGCACCGACGACAGGGCCACCGCGAAGGGCTACCGGGCCGGCTCGATCGCCTCGGCCGGACTGGTGTCCCTCGCCCACGGCACCAACGACGCCCAGAAGACGATGGGCATCATCACCCTGGCGCTGGTCACCGGTGGCGTCATCGCCCCCGGCTCCAACCCTCCCACCTGGGTCATCGTCTCGGCCGGCCTGGCCATCGCCCTCGGCACCTATCTCGGCGGCTGGCGCATCATCCGCACCCTGGGCAAGGGGCTGACCGACCTCGCGCCGCAGCAGGGCTTCGCCGCCCAGACCAGCGCGGCGGCCGCGATCCTCGCGTCCTCGCACATCGGCTTCTCGCTCTCCACCACCCAGGTCTGCTCGGGCGCCGTCATGGGCGCCGGCCTCGGCCGCAAGGGCGGCGTGGTCCGCTGGTCCACCGCGACCCGGATGTTCGTCGCCTGGGGCCTGACGCTCCCGGCGGCCGGCCTCGTAGGTGCGGGCGCCGAATCCCTCACCAAGCAGGGCACGTGGGGCACGATCACCACGGGGGTGCTGCTTGTGGCGGGCGCCGGCGTCATCTGGACGCTGTCCCGGCGCCGGCCGGTCACGGTCGACAACGTCAACGACGTAGAGAGCGAGTCCGCGGGCGTCGTCACGACGGCGATCGCCGCGGTGATCCCCCCGCCGGCGGGCCCGGTCGTGACGGCCCCCGCCCCGGACCGGAACTCCGGCCCCACCGCCGAACCGACCAGCCACGCCACGGTTTAAGGAAACGCGTTCATGAACATCGACTGGGCAGCACTCGGCTCCGTCTTCGGCGTCAGCCTCGTGGTCACCGTGGCCCTGGTGGGCCTGTTCACCCTGGGCGTCGTGAGCCTGACGAAGAAGGAATCGGCCCGGGGCGGTACGGCCGCCCTGGCGGTCACCGGCGCGTACGCCTGTTTCGCGGCCTGCGCGGCGGCGGTCGGATACGGGATCTTTCTGATCGTCTCCTGACCCCACGCACCTCATCCGCCCGCTCGGGCCCGTACGGGTCGGACCCTCGCAGTGAACTTCACTGCGAGGGTCCGATTTTTTGTTGGGCATATGGCGGTTTGCTACGTTCTACACCGCATCGCGACCACGTCGAAAAGACAGGTGGCAGACAGCGAGCGGTCTGGCCGCCCTCCTCCAACTCACCTAGTCTATTGGGTGAGTTGCTGCTCGACGTCGGCCGCCTGACCTGACGAAGACGACGTGTGGCAGGGAGCGACATGGCCAGGGACATCGATCCGAGCCTGAACCGACGCAGGCTCCGCATCGAGTTGCGCAAGGCGCGCGAGGACGCCGGCCTCACACAGCGGGAGGCCGCCGACGCGCTGGAGTGGTCCCTGTCGAAGCTGATCCGGCTGGAGGCCGGGACGGTGAGCCTGAGTGTCACCGATCTGCGGGCCCTGCTCCAGCTCTACACCGTCACCGATCCCGCGCTGGTGGCCGAACTCGAGGAGGCCGCGCGCGGCTCCAAGGGGCCGTCCTGGTGGGCGGCGTACAGCGACATGGTGCGGCCGCAGTTCGCCCAGTACCTGGGGTACGAGAGCGCCGCGACCTCGATCCGCTTCTACCACCCGTCGGTCGTCTACTCGCTGCTGCAGATCGAGGACTACACCATGGCCCAGCTCGCACCGCGCGAGGCGGGCGAGCGCACCCGGCGCTCGGCGGAGCTGCGCGCCACCCGGCAGGAACGGATCTTCGACGGCGAGCACGGGCCGGACGTGAGCATCGTCCTGGACGAGGCGGTCCTGCGACGGGTGGTCGGTGGCCCGGGAGTGATGCGCCGGCAGCTGGAGCACCTCAAGACGATGTCCCGGCACCCCAGAGTCAACCTGTGCGTACTGCCGTTCAGGGCCGGCGCGCACTACAGCATGGGCGGCTCGTTCACGCTGCTCGGCTTCACGGACGGCGACGACCTGCTCTATCTGGAGGGCGCCACCGGCAGCGTGGCCAACCGTGACGACCTCGCTCTCACGGCCCGCTACCAGGAGTGCTTCGAGGACATCAGCAACAAGGCGTACGACGGCGACCGGCTCGTCGAGCTGATCGACGCGGTCAAGGAGAGTCTCGACAACGGCTGACACCCGGGACGGACGGCCCGGGCGGACAACGGGGAGGAAGACCGATGGCGGTCCTCGGGTTCCTTGAGTGGTGCAGGCAGTTGCGCGCGCTCCGCTTCGCGGCGGCGGGCGATCCGCCGCAGACCCCTCCGGAGCCCGCCCCCGCGGAGGACGCGGACACCCCGACCGCTGCGGCCGGCCCCCACGACCGGGACCAGGGTGCGGGGCCGGCGACCCGTCTGCTGCTGGGCACCGCGTGCGGCAGCGTCCTGCTGTTCGCCGTCGCCCTGTCGGCCCGGGTGGCGGCCGGCCTCGGTCTGGGGGTCCCGTCCCCCCTGACCGTGTCCGTGCTGGGGGTGCTGGGGGCAGCGGTCGTCACCGCCCTGGCGGCGGGTGTCGGCCGTGCCCTGCGCCGCCGCTCGGCGGCGGGACGCCTCCCCGGGATCAGCGGGATTCCGAACCCCGTGGACGAACCGTCGCCACGGCCCGGTCGAGAGCACGGAGACGCTCCGGGACCGGGGTGAGGCCCCACCACAGGCCCGCACAGGACGCCGCGGCGATCGTCACCACCAGCCAGACCAGGGCCCGCGCCAGGGACCCCGGGACGAGCAGTGCGGCGAGCGCACCGACGCCCACCGCGAACACTCCTGTGGTGAGGGAGAAGAGCGCCAGCGGGGCCGCCGCCGACAGCACGTTCCGTGGAGTGCGGGGGCCTCCCGCACGCGCCGATGCTTCCCTGGCCCCGTCCCCCATGTGGGTCCCTCCCGTCCTTCGGACGGACCGTCAGTAACCGTCCACCGCCGGGTCCTCGAGTCCAGCCAGCAAACCACACCAGGCGGTACGGCGAAAGACGAGCACCGGGCCGGTGCGCCGTTTCGAGTCACGCACCAGAATGCGCGCCCCCTCCACGGCGACCTCGACACAGTCGTTGTTGTCGTCGCCCGAGTAACTGCTCTTGCGCCAGCACCGCGCAGCCCTGCCGATCACACCGGCCCTCCGTCCCACCCCGTCAGCGAAACCGGCCCGGCTTCCCCGGCGCAGCGCCCCGGAGCGCCGAGCCACCACCGCTGCCGCATGCAACAGAGGCCCGGCCGCACCGGGTTCGTCTCCCCGCGACGAATCACCCGTTGCCGCTCGTCGGCGCTCTCCGCGTTCTTCGTGCCGTATCCGCTTGTTCTGCCGTTCCCTAGTCTTCCCAGGTTCCCCGCCCGGAAAGAGCACAGAAGGCGCCGATTCGGGCGGCTGACGATATTTCAGCGGTGTGGGCCTCCGCACACCGCAGCTTCGCAGGTCAAGAGCAAGTTGACGGGTGTTCCGGGGCCGTGGTGGACTGCCGGGGCCAGTACGGCGGCAGGAGAGGAAGCCGGTGCGAATCCGGCGCGGTCCCGCCACTGTCACCGGGGAGGAAACCCCGGGAGCCAGGAACTCTCGCCGCCGATCTCGTCGAACCAGGGCGTGGACACCCTGAGTGAGGACATATCGCCATGCGCGGCTGCCGTTCGAGGTTCAGCAACCGGATCCTGCCCCGCCCCGCGGTCGGCTGAGCCGGTGGGTGCCGATCGCCACTTCGCGTACGGCGCCGCCGCCGGCCTCCTCGGTGACCACCTCTTCGGCGATCCGCGCCGAGGGCATCCGGTCGCCGTTTTCGGGCGGGCCGCCGGCGCCGTGGAACGGGTGCTGTGGCGGGACCACCGCGGGTGGGGCGCGCTGCACACCGCCCTGTGCGTGGGGGGCGCCGTCTCGCTCGCGGCCCTCGCCGCCGCGGCCGTACGCCGGTCTGCCGCCGCCTCCGTCGCCCTGACCGCCGCCACCACCTGGACGGTCGTCGGGGGGACCTCGCTCGCCCGCGAGGCCCGCGCCGTCGGGCGCGCCCTGGAAGCGGGGGACGTCGAGGCCGCCCGTGCCCGGCTGCCCCGTCTGTGCGGGCGGGATCCGCAGGCGCTGGACGCCGACGGGATCGCCCGGGCCGTGGTCGAGTCCGTCGCCGAGAACACCTCGGACGCCGTGGTGGGCGCGCTGGTGTGGGGCGCGGTGGGCAACGTGCCCGGGCTCGTCGGCTTCCGGGCCGTCAACACGCTCGACGCCATGGTCGGCCACAGGTCGCCCCGCCATCTGCGCTACGGATGGGCCTCGGCCCGCCTCGACGATCTCGCGGGATGGCCGGGCGCACGCCTGACCGCCGCCCTCGCTGCGGTGTCGGGTCCGGATCCGCGGGGGGCCGTGCGCGCCTGGCGCGCGGACGCCACCCGGCACCCGAGCCCCAACGCCGGCCCCGTGGAGGCCTCGTTCGCGGGAGCCCTCGGGGTGCGGCTGGGCGGGACGCTGTCCTACGGGGGACGGGTGGAGCACCGGCCGGTGCTGAACGGTGCGGGACGCCCGGTCCGCACCGACGACGTCGAGCGGGCCGTACGGCTCTCCCGTCGTGTTTCCGTGCTAGCGCTCGGCGTCACCGTCGCCGGTCGGCTGCTCGGCCGAAGGCTTCTCGCGAAGGGACGTACGTCATGAACGGCGGACTGCTCGTCGCCGGTACCACCTCCGACGCCGGCAAGAGCGTGGTGACCGCCGGGATCTGCCGCTGGCTCGTACGCCAGGGCGTGAAGGTCGCGCCCTTCAAGGCGCAGAACATGTCGCTGAACTCCTTCGTCACCCGGGAAGGTGCCGAGATCGGGCGGGCACAGGCCATGCAGGCCCAGGCGTGCCGCATCGAACCGACCGCGCTGATGAACCCCGTCCTGCTCAAGCCGGGCGGCGAGCAGAGCAGTCAGGTCGTGCTGCTGGGCAAACCGGTCGGCGAACTGAGCGCGCGCGGGTACCACGGAGGGCGGCAGCAGCGGCTCCTCGGCACCGTCCTCGACTGTCTCGCCGAGTTGCGGGGCACATATGACGCGGTGATCTGTGAGGGGGCCGGCAGTCCCGCCGAGATCAATCTGCGGCGGACCGACATCGTCAACATGGGGATCGCGCGGGGCGCGCGCCTGCCCGTGCTCGTCGTGGGCGACATCGATCGCGGCGGAGTGTTCGCCTCGTTCTTCGGCACGGTCGCCCTGCTCTCGCGTGGGGACCAGGAACTCGTCGCCGGCTTCCTGGTGAACAAGTTCCGCGGTGACGTCTCCCTGCTGGAGCCGGGGCTGGACATGCTGCACGGCCTCACCGGGCGCCGGACGTACGGGGTCCTGCCCTTCCGGCACGGACTCGGGATCGACGAGGAGGACGGGCTGCGGGTGTCCCTGCGGGGCGCCGTACGCGAGTCGGAGGTCTCGGCCCCCGTCGGTGCGGACGTGCTGCGCGTCGCCGTCTGCGCCGTCCCCCTCATGTCCAACTTCACCGATGTGGACGCCCTCGCCGCCGAACCCGGGGTCGTGGTCCGGTTCGTGGACCGGCCGGAGGAGCTGGCCGACGCGGATCTGGTGGTGGTCCCGGGCACGCGCGGCACCGTGCGGGCCCTCGACTGGCTGCGCGCACGCGGTCTCGCGGACGCGCTCGTCCGGAGAGCGGCCGAGGGACGCCCGACGCTCGGTATCTGCGGCGGCTTCCAGATCCTCGGCGAGCACATCGAGGACGAGGTGGAGAGCCGCCGGGGCCGCGTCGACGGACTCGGGGTCCTGCCCGTCAGGGTGCGGTTCGCCCGGGAGAAGACCCTGACGAGGCCCGTCGGACGGGCCCTCGGCGAGCCGGTGCGGGGCTATGAGATCCACCACGGGGTCGCCGAGGTGACCGGCGGAGAGCCCTTCCTGGACGGCTGCCGGGTCGGAGCGGTGTGGGGCACCCACTGGCACGGCTCCCTCGAGTCGGACGGTTTCCGACGGGCGTTCCTGCGCGAGGTGGCGGCCGCCGCGGGCCGCCGATTCGTGCCGGCCCCCGGCACGTCGTTCGCCGCGCTGCGCGAGGAGCAGCTCGACCGGCTCGGCGATCTGATCGAACAGCACGCGGACACGGACGCGCTCTGGCGGCTCATCGAGTCGGGCGCGCCGCAAGGACTGCCTTTCATCCCACCGGGAGCGCCCGCATGAGCACAGTGTTGTTGTTGTCGACCGCCGACACCGATCTCCTGGCGGCGCGTGCCTCCGGTGCGCCCTACCGGATCGGCAACCCGACCCGCGTGGACGTCGCGGAGGAGCTCGGATCGCTGATCGCGGGCGCGGACATCGCCGTCGTGCGGCTGCTGGGCGGAAAGCGCGCCTGGGAGGACGGGCTCGCCGCCCTCAAGGCCGCCGGCGTCCCGACCGTGCTGCTCGGCGGGGAGGCGGTGCCGGACGCGGAGTTGATGGCCGAATCGTCGGTGCCCGCGGGTGTCGTGGCGGAGGCCCTGCGCTACCTCGTCGAGGGCGGACCCGCCAACCTCACCGAGCTGGCGCGCTTCCTGTCCGACACCGTGCTGCTGACCGGCGAGGGGTTCGCGGAGCCGCAGAAGATGCCCGAGTACGGCATCCACGGGGAACGGGAGTTCGTCGAGGGCCGCCCCACCGTGGGCGTGCTCTTCTACCGGGCCCATGAACTCAGCGGCAACACCGCCTTCGTGGACACCCTGTGCGACGCGATCGAGGAGCGGGGCGCCAACGCCCTCCCGGTGTACTGCGGTTCCCTGCGCGGCGCCGACCCCGCGCTGTACGCGATGCTCTCCAAGGCCGACACACTCGTCGCCACCGTCCTCGCCGCGGGCGGCACGCACGCCTCGCACGCGTCGGCGGGTGGGGAGGAGGAGTCGTGGGACATCGGCGCGCTCGCCGACCTGGACGTCCCGGTGCTGCAGGGTCTCTGCCTCACCTCGTCGCGGTCCGCGTGGGACGCGTCCGACGCGGCCCTGACCCCCATGGACGCGGCGATGCAGGTGGCCATCCCGGAGTTCGACGGCCGTCTCGTCACGGTCCCGTTCTCCTTCAAGGAGCAGGGCCCGGACGACGTCCCGGTGTACGTGGCCGACCCGGAGCGGTCCGCGCGTGTCGCCGGGATCGCCGTGCGCCACGCCCTGCTGAGGCACAAGCCGAACGCGGAGAAGCGGCTCGCGCTCGTCTTCACCGCCTACCCGACGAAGCACTCGAGGGTCGGCAACGCTGTCGGTCTCGACACCCCCGCTTCGGCCGTACGGGTCCTGGACGCGCTGCGGGACGCGGGATACGGGCTGACCGAGTACCCCGGGGGCGGCGACGAGCTCATCCACCGGCTCATCGAGGCCGGCGGCCACGACGTCGAGTGGCTGACCGAGGAGCAGTTGGCGTCCGCACCCGCGCGGGTGCCGCTGGCCGACTACCGGGCGTGGTTCGACGCGCTGGACCCGGAGCTCAGGGACGCGATGCTGGAGGCCTGGGGGGAGCCGCCGGGCGGTCTGTACGTCGACGGGGACGACATCGTGCTCGCCTCGCTCCGCTTCGGCAACGTCGTCGTGATGATCCAGCCGCCGCGCGGCTTCGGCGAGAACCCCATCGCGATCTACCACGACCCCGACATGCCGCCCTCGCACCACTACATGGCGGCCTACCGGTGGCTGGAGAACACCTTCAGGGCCGACGCGATCGTGCACATGGGCAAGCACGGCACGATGGAGTGGCTGCCGGGCAAGGGGCTCGGGCTGAGCCGGGGCTGCGCACCGGACGCCGTCCTCGGCGACCTCCCGCTGATCTACCCCTTCATCGTCAACGACCCCGGCGAGGGCACCCAGGCCAAACGACGCGGGCACGCCACGGTCGTCGACCACCTCGTACCGCCGATGGCGCGCGCCGACACCTACGGCGACCTGGCGAAGCTGGAGCAGCTGCTCGACGAGTACGCGCTGGTCTCCGACCTGGACCCGGCCAAGGCACCCGCGGTGCGTGCGCAGATCTGGACCCTCGTCAAGGCCGCCGAGCTGCACCACGACCTGCACGTGGACGACCAGCCGGACGACGAGGCCTTCGACGCGTTCGTCATGCACATCGACGGCTATCTGTGCGAGATCAAGGACGTCCAGATCAGGGACGGCCTGCACATCCTGGGCGGTGGTCCGGTCGGCGAGCCGCGCGTGAACCTCGTACTCGCCGTGCTGCGCTCCGCGCAGGTGTGGGGCGGGCAGGCGAACGCGATCCCGGGGCTGAGGGCGTCACTGGCCGAGCACTTCGGCCTGGTGGAGAAGGAGCTGCTCGCCGAACCGGGCGCGCCGGTGAAGGTGCCCGCGGAACTGACGGATCTGGTGGAGGGCCCCGCACGGAGCGCCGCCGACGCCGTCGACCTGCTGGAGCAGCTGTGCCGGCGGATGGCGGAGGGCATGGAGGAGCGTGCCTGGGCCGCGGCCGCCGTCCCCGCCCTGGTACGGGACGTCCTGGGTACCGAACTGCCCGCCGCCGTGGCCGTCCTGGAGTTCGCCTGCACGCAGGTCGTACCCCGGCTCGCCCGGACCACCGACGAGATCGGCCACATCCTCAAGGCGCTCGACGGCGGTTACGTCCCGGCCGGTCCCTCCGGTTCCCCGACCCGCGGGCTCGTCAACGTCCTGCCGACGGGCCGCAACTTCTACTCCGTCGACCCCAAGGCCATTCCCTCGCGGCTGAGTTGGGAGGTCGGGCAGTCGCTCGCCGACTCGCTGGTCGAGCGGTATCTGAGCGACACCGGCGAGTACCCGAAGTCCGTCGGCCTGACCGTCTGGGGCACGTCCGCCATGCGCACCCAGGGCGACGACATCGCCGAGATCCTCGCGCTGCTGGGCTGCCGCCCGGTCTGGGACGACGCCTCCCGGCGCGTGACCGGTTTCGCGATCGTGCCCCCGGCCGAACTCGGCCGCCCGCGCATCGACGTCACGGTCCGTATCTCGGGCTTCTTCCGGGACGCGTTCCCGCATGTCGTCGCGCTCATCGACGACGCCGTGCGCGCCGTCGCCGAGCTGGACGAGCCGGCCGAGCAGAACTTCGTCCGCGCGCACGCCGACGAGGACACCGCCGAACACGGCGACCGGCGGCGCGCGACGGCCCGTATCTTCGGCTCCAAGCCGGGTGCGTACGGCGCCGGGCTGCTGCCGCTGATCGACGCCCGCAACTGGCGCAGCGACGCGGACCTCGCGGAGGTGTACGCGGTGTGGGGCGGCTACGCGTACGGACGCGGGCTCGACGGGCGGGCGGCGCGCGGGGACATGGAGACCGCCTTCCGGCGGATCGCCGTCGCCGCCAAGAACGTCGACACCCGCGAGCACGACCTCGTCGACGCCGACGACTACTTCCAGTACCACGGCGGAATGGTCGCCATGGTCCGGCACCTGACCGGCGACTCCCCCGAGGCGTACGTCGGCGACTCGGCCGTGCCCGACCAGGTCAAGACCCGCACGCTGGGCGAGGAGACCCACCGGGTGTTCCGCGCGCGTGTCGTCAACCCGCGCTGGATGGCGGCCATGCGGCGTCACGGCTACAAGGGCGCCTTCGAGATGGCGGCGACCGTGGACTACCTCTTCGGCTACGACGCCACGGCCGGCGTGGTCGACGACTGGATGTACGAGAAGCTCAGCGCCGAGTACGTCTTCGACGCCGAGAACCGGGACTTCATGAAGAAGTCCAACCCCTGGGCGCTGCGCGGCATCACCGAGCGGCTGCTGGAGGCCGCCGAGCGCGGCCTGTGGGCGGAGCCGGACGCGGACACGCTGGAGCGGCTGCGCGCCACCTATCTGGAGCTCGAAGGCGACTTGGAGGGCGACGAGAAGTGAGTAACCCCTTTCCGTTCACGGCGGTCGTCGGCCAGGACGACCTGCGGCTGGCACTGCTGCTGAACGCCGTGTCCCCGGCGGTCGGCGGTGTGCTGGTGCGCGGCGAGAAGGGCACCGCCAAGTCCACGGCCGTACGGGCGCTCTCGGCGCTGCTTCCGGCGGTGGACGTGGTCCCCGGCTGCCGTTTCTCCTGCGCCCCCGCGGCACCGGACCCGGGCTGCCCGGACGGTCCCCACGAGCCGGGGGCCGGCGCACGGCGGCCGGCCCGCATGGTGGAGCTGCCGGTCGGCGCCTCCGAGGACCGGCTCGTCGGCGCCCTCGACATCGAACGGGCGCTCGCCGAGGGCGTGAAGGCCTTCGAGCCGGGCCTGCTCGCCGAGGCGCACCGCGGGATCCTGTACGTCGACGAGGTCAACCTCCTCCACGACCACCTCGTCGATCTGCTGCTGGACGCGGCCGCGATGGGCGCCTCGTACGTCGAGCGCGAGGGTGTCTCCGTGCGCCACGCGGCCCGCTTCCTGCTCGTCGGCACCATGAACCCCGAGGAGGGCGAGCTGCGGCCGCAGCTGCTCGACCGCTTCGGGCTGACCGTCGAGGTGTCCGCCTCGCGGGAGCCCGATCAGCGGGTGGAGGTCGTCCGGCGGCGGCTCGCCCACGACGACGACCCCGAGGCGTTCGCGGCGCGCTGGGCCGAGGAGGAGGCGGCCGTCCGGACCCGGATCGTGGCCGCGCGCGAACTGCTGCCCTCCGTGCGGCTCGGGGACGGGGCGCTCCGGCAGATCGCGGCGACCTGTGCCGCGTTCGAGGTGGACGGTATGCGGGCCGACATCGTGATGGCCCGTACGGCCACCGCGCTGGCGGCCTGGGCCGGGCGCACCGACGTGCTCGCCGAGGATGTGCGGCAGGCCGCGCTGCTCGCGCTGCCGCACCGGCGGCGGCGCAACCCCTTCGACGCTCCGGGACTCGACGAGGACAAGCTCGACGAGACGCTGGAGGAGTTCGGCGACCCGGACGACGACCCGGATCCGGATCCCGGTGGTCCCGGCGGCGGTGGCGGTGACGGGCAGCCGTCTCCGGACGACGCCCCGCAGGGCGGTGACACGGCCGCACGGCCCGAGGCCGGGGAGAGCGGGCAGCCGGCGGCCTCCGGTGCCGGGGAGCAGCAGGCCGTTCGGGCCGCCCAGCCGTTCCGCACGAAGGTGCTGACGGTGCCCGGACTCGGCGACGGCGCGGCGGGGCGACGGTCCCGGGCGCGCACCGAACACGGCCGGACCACCGGGGCCCGCCGGCCCCGGGGCGCGCTCACCAAGCTGCATCTGGCGGCGACGGTGCAGGCGGCGGCGCCGCACCAGCGGGCGCGCGGCCGGTCGGGCCGCGGACTCGTGGTGCGGCGGGACGATCTGCGGCAGGCGACGCGGGAGGGCCGCGAGGGCAACCTCGTCCTGTTCGTGGTCGACGCCTCCGGTTCGATGGCGGCGCGGCAGCGGATGGCCGCCGTCAAGGGCGCCGTGCTGTCGCTGCTGCTCGACGCCTACCAGCGCCGGGACAAGGTGGGGCTCGTGACCTTCCGGGGTTCGGCCGCCGAGGTCGCGCTGCCGCCGACGTCGTCGGTGGACGCCGCGGCGGCCCGGCTCGAGTCGCTGCCGACGGGTGGCAGGACACCGCTGGCCGCCGGGCTGCTCAAGGCCCATGACGTGCTGCGGATCGAACGGCTGCGGGATCCCGCGCGACGGGCCCTGGTCGTGGTGGTGACCGACGGGCGGGCCACGGGAGGTGCCGAACCGGTGGTGCTCGCGGGCCGGGCCGCGGGGCTGCTGGCCGCCGAGGGCGTCGCGTCCGTGGTCGTGGACTGCGAGTCGGGGCCCGTGCGGCTGGGACTCGCCGGGCGGCTCGCCGAAGAACTGGGCGCTGCGGCGGTGACGCTGGACGAGTTGCGCGCCGACAGCATCACCGGACTCGTACGGGACGTGCAGGGGACGCAGAGGACCGCGAGGAGGGCCGCCTGATGCCGCAGGGACAGCCGAGCGTCGTGCCGGACGACGGACTGACGACCCGTCAGCGCCGCAACCGCCCCCTCGTCGTCGTGCACACGGGCGTGGGCAAGGGCAAGTCGACCGCCGCCTTCGGGCTCGCGCTGCGCGCCTGGAACCAGGGCTGGCCGATCGGGGTGTTCCAGTTCGTCAAGTCGGCCAAGTGGAAGGTCGGCGAGGAGAACGCGCTGCGGGTGCTCGGGGCCTCGGGCCAGGGCGGGACCGTCGACTGGCACAAGATGGGCGAGGGCTGGTCGTGGGTCCAGCGCGACCTCCAGGGTGACAACACGACGAACGAGGAGAAGGCCCGGGAGGGCTGGGAGCAGGTCAAACGGGACCTCGCCGCCGAGACGTACCGGCTGTACGTGCTCGACGAGTTCGCCTACCCGCTGCACTGGGGCTGGGTCGACACCGACGAGGTCGTGGACGTCCTGCGCAACCGGCCGGGGACCCAGCATGTCGTGATCACCGGCCGCAACGCGCCCGCGAAGCTCGTCGACCTCGCCGACCTCGTGACCGACATGTCCAAGGTCAAGCACCCGATGGACGCGGGGCAGAAGGGCCAGAAGGGCATCGAGTGGTGACCTCCTCCCCGTCGTCCGTCCCCCGGCTGGTCATCGCCGCGCCCTCCTCGGGCAGCGGCAAGACGACCGTGGCCACGGGGTTGATGGCGGCCTTCGCCGGGCGGGGACTCACCGTGTCGCCGCACAAGGTGGGGCCGGACTACATCGACCCGGGGTACCACGCGCTCGCCACCGGGCGCCCGGGGCGGAACCTCGACGCCTACCTGTGCGGGCCGGAGCTGATCGCACCGCTGTTCCTGCACGGGGCGCGCGGCTGCGACCTCGCCGTCGTCGAGGGCGTCATGGGGATGTTCGACGGGGCCGCGGGCGAGGGCGAACTGGCGTCCACCGCGCACGTGGCGAAGCTGCTGCGGGCCCCCGTGGTGCTCGTGGTCGACGCCTCGTCGCAGTCGAGGTCGGTCGCCGCCCTGGTGCACGGTTTCGCCTCCTGGGATCCGCAGGTACGCCTCGGGGGCGTCATCCTGAACAAGGTCGCCTCGGACCGGCACGAGGAGTTGCTGCGCGAGGCGCTGGACTCGGCCGGGACGCCGGTGCTGGGCGTGCTGCGCCGGGTGGCACAGGTGGACACGCCGTCGCGCCACCTCGGGCTGGTACCGGTCGCCGAGCGGCGGACGGAGGCGGTGGAGGCCGTCGCCGCCATGGCCGCACAGGTGCGCGGGGGGTGCGATCTCGAAGCGTTGCTGGGCCTGGCGCGAAGCGCGGCGGCGCTGCCCGGTCCGGCCTGGGAGCCGCCCGTCACCGGCGCCCGCGAACGCCCGGTGGTCGCCGTGGCCGGTGGCCCGGCCTTCACCTTCTCCTACGCGGAGCACACCGAACTGCTCACCGCCGCCGGGGCCGAGGTCGTCACCTTCGACCCCCTGCGCGAGGAGCGGCTCCCCGACGGAACGGGAGGGCTGGTGATCGGGGGCGGGTTCCCTGAGGTGTACGCGCCGGAGCTGTCCGCCAACGAACCCCTCCGCGAAGCCGTCGCCGCTCTCGCACGGGACGGAGCGCCGGTCGCGGCCGAGTGCGCCGGACTGCTGTACCTGTGCCGCGAACTGGACGGACAGCCGATGTGCGGGGTGCTCGAGGCGGACGCCCGGATGAGCGAGCGGCTCACCCTCGGCTACCGGGACGCCGTGGCTCTCGGCGACAGCGTCCTCGCGGCGGCCGGGACCCGGATGCGCGGGCACGAGTTCCACCGCACCGTCGTGGAGCCCGGCGCGGGGACGGCTCCCGCCTGGGGGGTACGCGCTCCGCGGCGGCGCGTCGAAGGTTTCGTTCAACAGGGTGTGCACGCGAGTTATCTGCACACGCACTGGGCCGCCGAGCCCGGTGCGGCCCGTCGGTTCGTGGAGAGGTGCCGGACGTCATGAGCAGCAGGCTGATCGGAGTCGGGGTGGGCCCCGGCGACCCCGAACTGGTGACCGTCAAGGGCGTCAACGCGCTGCGCGCCGCCGACGTCGTCGTCGTACCCGTGATGGACACCCTGGAGCGCGGGCGCGCGGAGGCGACCGTGCTGCACTACGCGCCCGAGGAGAAGGTCG
>Ga0102590_1003344_pt1 | contig 16208 bp, 9 predicted proteins | sample AraplaMF_Col_mMF_FD_76859 | JGI IMG/M metagenome (GOLD analysis project Ga0102590, IMG submission 76859) | Arabidopsis root microbial communities from the University of North Carolina, USA - plate scrape MF_Col_mMF | ecosystem: Host-associated > Plants > Roots > Endosphere | place: USA...
TGAGATTTAATTACCCCTCCGTGAAAACGGAAGCCGATATTTTTGAGCAATATATAAGAGGGCTACCTGAGCATGAAAAATACGGAATGCTGTCTCCCGGTTCATTCTGGCCTGATAAACCCGTCGTACAATTGCTGGGTCAGTGGCTGCAGCTGCCGGCTGATACCCTGCGCCACCGGTCCGAAGTGATCAGCACCTGCAGCGGCAACAGCGCCCTGCACTGTATCCTTACCTGGTTCCGGGATACAGAACAAACCGCTGCTATCGAGGAGTTTACCTACACTTCTTTTAAGGCAAGCGCCGGAGAGCTGGGGTATGATATGCATACAATTGCCTGCGACGATCAGGGAATGGTGCCCGAAGCCCTGGAAGAATATCTCCGCTCACATAATACCAGGCTCATTTACCTGCAGCCTACCATACAGAATCCCACCTGCAGCGTTATGTCCCTGCAGCGCAGAAGGGATATCGCTACCGTAGTCAAAAAGTTCAAGGATGTTTATATCATTGAGGACGATGCCTATCGTTTCCTGCATCCGTCCCCGCCTCCTACTTTCCTGCAGCTGATACCAGAGAGAACGCTGTTCGTCTGCAGCTTTTCCAAGACCTTCAATCCCTTTGTAAGGATCGCCTATATTGTTTATCCGCAAGGGTTGCTGAAAGGAGTGGAGAACGTGATCCGCTATACTACCAGCGGTAGTTCCGCATTGTTTGGCAACTTTACCGCCTACCTCATGAAAGATGATCTGCTGCAGGGAGTAATAGCAGAAAAGAGGGCGATCGCCGTTAAACTTCACGAAAAAATAACACAGACCTTTCAGGGCTTGGATTACCATACTTTTCCCGGCAGTTATCATACCTGGCTGAAACTGCCTGATTCGCTGGATGCTCCCGCATTCATCAGCGAAATGCGCTCCTGGAATATTGATCTAATGAGCAGTGAGGACTTCTCCACAACTGAGCGCCAGGATTATGTGCGTATTGCTGTTGGCGCTGTATGGGATGCGCCGGAATTATTGCCTGCCCTGAAAACAGTAGCCAATGCCGCCCGAAAGTATAGTGAGCGCTGAACAGTTGTTATTCACTGATCTTATACTGGTCCATCAGCCGTAATAACACACCATTTGTCCATCCAAAGCCATCCTGGGTAGGGTACTCGCCTCCGCCTGCTGTCAGGCTGAGGTCTGTTACATTGTACTTCTCCATCAGCTTTCCCGTGTGCTGGTATACCTGCACATTCAGTTGTACCCATCTTTCCGCGATCTTTTTCGCCAGTGTTTTTGCGCCATAGTTATCCAATCCGGCAATTGTTACCCACTGCAGCGGCGCCCATCCGTTCGGGTAGTCCCACTGCTCGCCCGTATTCTTTAAAGTAGTGACCACGCCGCCTGCTTTCAGGAACTGGCTATTGATCTTTTGCTGTACAGGGGCCAGCCTGCTTTTGGCAGCAACATCCAGGAAGAATGGATACATGCCGGCGAGTGTCAGCGATGTGGAAGCCTGGTGCGTGAGCAGATCATAATCTACATACCATCCGGCTTTGTCCGACCAGCAGTAACGTTCTATGCTGCGCTTTCTTTTCGCCGCCAGTAAAGTATATAACTGCGCCTTCTGCTGGCTGCCTGCCAGCTGCTGCGCTTTGGCAATGGTCTTTTCCAGGTGATACAGCAGGCAGTTCAGATCTACCGGTACCTGTGCTGTAACGCGTATGGTATGCAGGTTTTTCCCGTTCCTGAACCAGCGGCTGCTGAAATCCCAGCCGCTTTCTGCAGCTGAGCGCAGTTCGCGGAAAATGCCTTTGGCAGGTGACGGTAATTTTGCGGCTATCGCCATATCTTCTTTATAAGCCTCCTGGCGGGGAATATCGTCCTGGTCATAATACCGGTTCAATATGCTGCCATCCGGCATTTTTACCACGTGTTTGGTAGGTGCAGAGCGATCCATCCAGTAAGCATACTCTCTTTCCAGTTCCGGCAGGTAGGATACATAAATGCTGTCCCCTTTATGCTTGGCCAGTATGTCCAGCATCAATGCGAAAAAAGGCGGCTGTGAACGGCTGAGGAAATAGGTGCGGTTCCCGTTGGGAATATGCCCGTAATGTGATATGAGGTGCGCAAAGTTCCTGACCATGTTCTCTATGATCAGTATACGGCCGCTCTCTTCCAGTCCTAACATGGTAAAATAGCTGTCCCAGTAATAGATCTCCCTGAACCGGCCTCCCGGTACTATGTAAGGGTAGGGCAGGGGCAGTAATGAGCTGTAAGGCCGTTCCGTATTAGGGTCCCTGAGCAGCACATTCCACAGGTGCTGTATATGGGCGGTAACAGCGCTTTCCTGACCATTAACAGCCGCAGCGCGGGTGCCTGAATCAGGCGGCAGGAAACTGGCCTTTATAAAATCGGCCAGCTTAAAAGCCGGCTGCTGTTGTGCGGCAGCATACCGGATCATAATACTATCCGGACTTGTTACCGGTATGCAATCCACAAAGGTCTTATTGTCCGGGAAAATGCCCGATAGCTGTACTGCCTTGAAAAGGGAACCGTAAAGCTGATCAGGGGTCTTGATTGTCTGCGCCCTGAGCATGGGCGCGCAGATCCATAACGTAAGAAATAGAAGAAGCGCTTTTCGCATGATCTTATAAGCGTTAGTAATCGAATTTAAGTGAATTACCGGTAGTTTTTTGAAACTACGTTGCATATTATATTTATTATTAGATTTGCAACGATGTTTCAAAACGATTCTATCCACCGATCCTTCCCTTTTTATAAACAATCCGATGCGATGGATTGCGGGCCTACCTGTCTGAAGATGATCGCCGCACATCACGGGCGCGTTTACCCGTTGCAGTTCCTGCGTAATGCCTGCAAGATCTCCCCGCAGGGCGTCACCTTTGCAGACCTGATTGCAGCGGCAGAACAATTGGGTTTTAAAACCCTGTCTGCAGAACTGCCCTTCAGGATACTGGCTAAAAAGGCTCCTTTACCCTGTATACTGCACTGGGATAAACAGCATTTTGTAGTACTGTACAGGGTAACAGAAGAAGAAGTCTGGATCGCAGACCCGGCATTAGGCCGGCGCAGCCGCTACAGCATACCTGAATTCATGGCTGCCTGGCAGCTGGAATCGGGCTTCGGTCGCGCCCTGTTCCTGGAACCCGGCCCCGTTTTTTTTGAAGCGCCTGCTGTTACAGAGCAAAGGACCTCGCTACGTTCTTTGCTGCCTTACCTGAAAGCGCATCGTAAAAGTCTGTTGCCCGTGGCGGGCACCTTGCTGCTGGTCAGTCTTTTTTCATTGCTCACGCCTTTGCTTACGCAGGCTGTAGTAGATAGAGGCATTCGCCAGCAGCAGATCTCCCTGCTGTTACTGATCTGCGCCGCCCAGCTGATGCTCTTCCTGGGCCGTATGGTCATGGACTTCATACGTGTCCGCCTGCTGCTGAAAATAGGCGCCCGTACGGGCATCGGAATGCTGAAAGATTTCCTGCACAAGCTGATGCGCCTGCATTTTTCGTTTTTCGACAACCGCCAGGCAGGTGATAATATGCAGCGGGTAACAGATAATCAACGCATGGAGGATTTCCTTACTTCCTCCCTGGTTTCATTCGTGATGGCGATGGTCACCCTGTTGGTGCTTGGCGGGGTACTGCTCTATTATAACTGGCAGATCTTCCTGCTCTTTACCGTATTGGCTGCCGCTGGCATCATATGGGCGGGCGCCTTTGCAGAAAAACGCAGCCGACTTGATCAGAAGAGATTCCGGATCCTCGCTGCCAACCAGGATACCCTGATGGAAATATTCTCCGCCATCCAGGAAATAAAGCTTACCGGTAGCGAAGTTGCCCGGGCAGCTCACTGGGAAAAGCTGCAGGAACAATCTTTCAGCGTAAAGCTCGAAAGTCTTAAACTGGATCAGTTCATCCAGGGTGTGGCCATGTTCATCAACGAGACGAGAAATGTGCTGATCACCTGCCTCTCCGCTATCCTGGTGGTAAAGGGGCATCTTACCCTCGGTGCTATGCTGGCGGTCACCTATATCTGCGGACAGCTCAACGCGCCTGTCACACAGCTCACAGAGTTTATCCGTATTGCCCAGCATACCCGTTTCAGTCTGCGCCGAATGGCCGAAGTGCACAATGAACCGGATGAAGATCCGCCGAATGCTCCATACATACCTCCCGCTATGGTAACCGGGAAGGATATACGTCTGCAGCAGGTTTCTTTCCAGTACGGACATAAACACGCTCCCTTTGTGCTGAAGAACATCAGCCTGCAGATCCCCGCCGGGAAAGTAACGGCCATCGTAGGTATGAGCGGCAGCGGCAAAACTACCCTGCTGAAGCTCTTGCTGAAATTCTACCAGCCGGTGCAGGGAGAGATCTTCGTAGGAGATACCAATCTGCAGCAGCTCCCTGCAAAAGCATGGCGCCGGTATTGTGGGGCCGTTATGCAGGATGGATATGTGTTCCGTGATACCATCGCCAATAATATCTGTACCGGCGCTGCTCATCGCGACGAAGCCCGGCTGCAGGAAGCCTGTAAAATGGCCAATATACACGACTTTTTTGCTGCCATGCCCTTCGGCTACGAGACTTATATCGGTAAAGATGGCTACGGTCTCAGCGAAGGTCAGATCCAGCGCCTGCTTATCGCCCGCCTGATCTACCGTAATCCTTCGCTGGTCTTGCTGGATGAAGCTACCAACTCCCTGGATGCGCATAATGAACGCGCTATCATCAATAACCTGCAGGGATTCTTTGCCGGTAAAACGGTGGTGGTAGTCGCCCATCGCCTTAGTACCGTCAAACATGCCGACCAGATTCTGGTCATGGATAAAGGCGCCATCGTGGAAAGCGGCACCCATGAAGTGCTTACCGCCGGCAAAGGCGCATATTATCAACTCATAAAGAACCAGCTGGAGCTGGGAAAATGATATGACACTGAAAATATTTCCTTACATACTGACGCGTTACGCTTCCCTGCCGTTCAGCACCCTGGCCAGCTGGCAGCTGACCGGCATCCGCGCATACACAAAGGCGGCAGATCAATTACAGGCTGCCATCCAGCAACAAAAAGAAGCGCTTTGCGATCTTCTCTTTACTGCTATCAGTCAACAAACAGACAATAAAGAACGGCAACGCCTGCTGCAGTTGAAACGCGACATCTTTAATGGTAAGGTCCCGGCTCTTGCTGCAATATCTTCCGGCGATCAATTAACTACCGCTTTGGAAGCCTATCACGATATATCCAGGCAGAAACAGCAGCTCCTGCGGGAATGGGAAGAGGCTTTCAATGCCCGCATCACCCAACACCGTCAGCATTTGCAGGCTTTCACTCAACAGGAGCTCCTGCGCAAGGGTATCCTTTTATCCAGCCCGGTGCTCTATACACAGCTGGACAGCTTTGCTGCTACTGATCCTGCTGCTTTCCGTAACCGGGAACTGAAAAATGAGTATAGCCTGCTCCGTTATCTTAGCCGTATGGCCGCCAAGACATCTCCCTTCAGCACCTTTACCTATACAGGCATTGCAAGGCTGAATGAAGAACAAACGCATTTCCGGCAACCATCCGTCCATCAGCAGATCCTCAGTAGTATCCGGCTCAACAATGCACTGTTCACCTATATCCGTACGTTGATGATCCATCATCCGGCCCTGAATGAGATCCTGGAAATACGGCTAAATGTGACTGCTGCTATCCGTGAAGAGCAGTTGTGCTTTCTTATCAATTACTTTAATGTGGAAGCATTCCAACGCCTGCCGGCCCGTAATTTACCGCTTTGGTTATATCATTTTCTGCAGCAGGAACAAGGGCCATTCACCATCGCTTCACTGCTGGATGTACTTGCAAAACAGATGCCCGATACTGACCGGCAGCCTATCAAAGCTTTTATATTTAAACTGGCAGGCAGCGGTTTCCTCGAACTGGGTATAGGTTGCTCGGGAGTAGATCCGGCCTGGGATACCGCTTTGTCTGATTTCCTGCAGCCGCATATACATCACAGCGCCATTGCGTCATTGTATAATTTGCTGCAAACGCTGGCTGCACAGAAAGCAGCCTATGCTGACGCTACATCCCGTGAACGACAGGTAATATTGCAGGAAACTGCCGCCATGTTGAACCGGTGCTTTAACAGCCTGCAGCAGGAAGCCGCTCTGCCACCCCTTGCTACAACTACTGATACCGACCCCACTACCTTTGAAGTGAACCGCTTTGCGCCCCGGCATTTTGAGCCGCAGGATATCTTTTATGAAGATGCCAGCACAACAATTCATGAGCGTCTGCCCGCTGCAGCGCTCAACGCCTTCATCGAAAAAGCCGATCGTTTATTAACCCTGCTGGAGCCCGCAGATGCCCTGCAGGAAGAGCGGATACGCATGCGTAATTTCTTCCTGCAGCACTACGGCCCTGACCACCAGGAAAGCATCACTGGTTTCTATCACGCTTATTTCCTGCATGAAAAAAAATCTGCTTTGGCAAATCAACAGGAACAAAGCAAGCATTCTTCAAAGATGATGGACATCCCTGCTGCGCTGCAGCTGACCATAAACCCAGCGCAAGTTAATATGCATGTAGATGGACCAATACCTGCCGCTTCCGGCGCTGCCCGTGGCTTGTTTGTGCAATGCTACAACGAGCTGCAGGATGGCCAAACGGTGCTGCATGGTGTGATCAACGCCCCATTACCGGGCATGGGCAAAGTAGCCGGGCGTTTCCTGCATCTTTTTGATCCGGCAGTAACCAAAGCATTCCTGGAATGGAACACTGCCCTGCATCCTGCACAAATGCTCATGGAGTTGAATGATGGCTCCACCTTCAATGCCAATATTCATCCGCCGCTGCTGCCTTATGAAATAGGCATGCCCGGTGGTAATAACAATTATCCGCCTCAACGCCAGATACCGCTCCGCGAAGTGCAGGTGCGGTACAACGCAGAAACAGACTTGCTGGCATTGTATCATACCAGCGGACCAGCAATATATGCCTATGATCTTTGCCTGGAGTCTTTTTACAATCGCTCGCATTTCTATCAGCTGCTGGCGCACTTCAATACCGATCACCGTCTTCCCCTGCGGCAGCTGATCGCTGCAGTTGATCAGCGCCATGTGCATACTTTTTCCCCGGAACAGGACATACAGTTGATGCCGCGGATCGTATTTGAAGGAACAGTGATACTCCGGAGAAAGGGCTGGCTGCTTAGCACCGCAGCTGTCCCGGTACAGGCAAACAACGAAACGGATGCGGCTTACTTCGTCCGCTTTCATACCTGGCGTGAGCTGCATCAGCTGCCTGAACACATTTTCCTTTTCCTCAGGTCACCCTACATCCCCGCTGCACCGGATCATCCAGGTAAATTACAGCGGGATGACTATAAACCACAATACATCTGCTTTACGCAGCCGCTATTGCTTACGCTTTTCAAAAAGCTGCTCTCACGTGCAGCATCATATTGTTACCTGGAAGAAATGTTGCCGCATGCTACTCAACTGCAAGCGTCCGGTGCTACAGTAACTGAATATATGTTGCACTGGTATAAACACTGACATATGGAACACACCTGGTTGTCTGCTCATATCTTTTACAATGGTCATCCGCACCTGTTGTTAAATAACCTGGTATCACCTTTACTGGAACGTACCGGCTACAGCGCTTTTTTTATCCGTTATTGGGAGAATGGTCCGCATATCCGTTTGCGTATGCAGGTGGGCATCGATGAGCTTAGCAGACTGAAAACACTGCTGGCAGATCATTGCCATAGCTTCTTTGCATACTATCCCGCTTTGTACCGTCATGATGCATTGCAATTTATTCCTTATCAGCCGGAGCTGCAACGCTACGGCGATGTGCAAGGCCTGCCATGGGCAGAGCGGCAATTTGTTGCCTCCTCCGCTTATGTACTGCAGCATCTCCGCAATACATCTTCCTGGGATGATTCTGTAGCCCTGTTGCATGCCATTTGTCTTAATATGGCGTTGTTATTTGCTTTACAGCAGGAACAGCAGTTTACGCTGCATTGCTGCCGGAGTTTTATAAAAGCATGGATGCCCCGCCTCTTCGATCCCGCCAAAGATGCACAGGAACAGGAACGGCACTATACTGCGCTCATGCAGTCCCGCTATGATGCCCATGCCGCAAGCCTTATAAAGGTCACTGCCCGACTTTGGGAAAGCATGGAACAGGAAAAGGCAGAACCGGCCCTGCAAACCTTCATTTATCAGAACAGGGAGATGGGCGCCCAGTATCGTAAACTGGGTTTCGATGCCGCCAGGTATAGTGGTATCATTGGCAGCTTTATGCATATGGGGCACAACCGCCTGGGAGTATCCAATCTCGATGAAGCTTACATTATGTTCTTTACCTTAAAATGCATGGAACATATTTATGCACACATGGGCGCCTGAAGAAAAACAGATTGTCGAAGCAGAGCTGTTCCGCATTGCGGACAGTCTTTTATATACTATCAGTCCGGATGTCCTTCGCACCAGGCTGAGAGAAGGCGGCAGCCTCGATCTGTTCAACGGTACCTCCGGTGTGATCTTATTCTACCTGCGCCTTTATGAATGTTATCAAAACTCGGCTTACCTGGAAGCCTGTGAATCTGCAACAGATGCGCTCTTGCAACATCCCGCTGTATTACAACAGGAGTATTACACCTTGTACACCGGCACCACCGGCCTGTTATATCTGTGCATCAAAATGTATGAAGCCACAGGTAAAGAAGACTACCTGTCGCAGGCGTTAAAACTGCTAAAGCATTACGAACACGGTATACTGGAAATGGTAGTACAGGACGATCTTATCAGCGGTCATGCCGGCAATATTTTCCTGCTTACCTGTCTGCATGCATACACGCAACAGGATTCTCTGCCGGCATTGATACGGCAGCTTACAGATAAGCTGATCAACCACGCCCGTATTGCGCCGCAAGGCTTACGATGGGGGCATATCAAACGCTCTTTCGACTGCCTGACAGGCTTTTCCCATGGTGCATCCGGCATAGCTTATGCTTTACTGCATGCCGCAAAGTATTTCAGGGATGAATGCCTGTATTACCTGGCCCAACAAGCACTTGCCTATGAAATGTTGCATTATGATGAGTCCAATACCAACTGGCTGGATCTGCGTCTTACCAGTACCCGCGTAAGCAGGGAAGATCTGCTGAACTGGGGACCATCCGTTTTCCGGAAATATGCCAGTAATGTCAACAGCTGGGCGCACGGCGCCGCCGGTATTGGCCTGGCCCGCCTGTACGCATGGACGCTTACAGGAGAGGATAGTTATGCCCAACACATTGAACTTATTATCCAACGTTCCCAGCAAGACCTGCAGGAACTAAAACGAGGAGACTTTACGCTTTGCAGCGGTTATGGTGGTGTAGCCGCTTTCTTATCGCATGCAGCCACTGTATTACATCGTCCTGAGCTACATGTACCCGTACAACAAACAGCCCTGGCAGCAGTTCGTTATTACCAGCAGCAGGGTACTTATAACAGCTATGTTCCTGCTAATAATGACGATCCCGGGCTTTTCTCCGGCATGGCAGGCGTCGGCTGTCTCTTATTAAGCGCACTATTTCCCGGGAGTAAAGAGGCCATTACTCATCCTGCCATTCCGCTGCCATCTCATGCAATTGCGCTCTATCAACCGGGAGAAGTGCAAATGCTGCTGTTCTCCCGCTATTACAAAACCACCATTTCGCTTTTGCAGCTGGATATGGAAGATCTGGCTGCGATAGATGATATACAGGCATTTGAAGCGCTGCTGCTAAGAAAGATAGCTACATTGCCACACACAGAACGCCCCGAAGCGCAGGATCGATACGCATTTGAACACGGCATTACCCGTCTGTGGAAACAGCATAAAGGCCTGCTATACTATACGCAATACAAGGAACTGCTGTTGGTCTCAGCCCGTATACTGCTGGATGCACCTGATGCTCAATTATTACAAACCATCTTTATACCTGCCACTGAATTCCTGCTTTGCAGTACGCCGTCTAATACGCTTTCCTGCTGTCACGAATACGGTGCTGCTACTTTCCCTATTGGAAAGTTGACAGTCATATTGCTGAATATGCTCGCTCCAGGAAGAACATTACGGGAAATCATACGGCAAATATTGGACGACCACTTTAAGGATATTGACGGGGAAACGCAACAACAGACGACAACGGCGGTGATTAATCAGGTCAGGTCTTTATTACGGCAGGGGTTTATCACCGGCACTTAACATTATTCCGCCATACTGCGCTTTTTCGATGATCACTGCTGCAAAAGGGGCTGCCCCCTTAACGGGAACAGCCCCTGAACGACGAACAGGATGTGGATTACGCACAAATGATAGTAGTGCACAGGTGGCCTTCGTCATCTGTGGCCAGTGTATGCGTAGGATGGCTTTGACCTGCCAGGCCGCCGGCCAGGCGCATATTCATTTCACTGTCAATGCTGGTTACAAAGCTGTCAATTTTCAGATCATCGATGCTCAGTCTGAGCTGGTTTGCTTGATTCTCTTTCATAAAATAGAGTTTTTAGAGTGTGAACGCCTACTTATTCTGGGGTTTCGGCATTATCCCCGATTGCAATCCTATTTTTAAATCTCTCAAAGTGATCATCACAACCTGATCCCGACAAATGCCTTCACCGATAATGGCTCTCCCTCCACATAGTAATAGCTTTTCACCCCGGGGTAAATAGAGCCCACCAGTATATCTCCACTGGAGAAATACCGCCTGTTGGTAATATTATCCGCCACTACCCGCACATACCATTTCCCTGCATCATACGCCACGCCCGCGTCAAGCTTCGTATATCCCTTCAGGTACACATCCCGCGTATATGTTGCAGTCCGCGTCACTGTACTTTGCCCTGCACTAATACTCAATCTGGAAGAAGCCTGCAAGGGAATACTATACTGGATCCAGCTATTGATTGTCTGCTCCGGTATATAAGCCAGCCGCGCACCCTCATTATCCTTATTGGAATCCTTGCTGGTAATCGCATGCGTATAAGCATAGTTAGCCGATACAGACAAACGCTCAGATATCCTTCCCATCACATCCACATCCACCCCTGTGCTCGTTGCCTGTCCTATCTGCCTTCTGTACCCCCTGTGCTGCAGATCAGTGACCAGCAGGTTGTTCTTGACAATCCGGTAAACAGACAAGCTCGTGCTCAGCCGCTGTTGAAACCATTCCCTTTTCGCGCCCAGCTCAAAGCTGTTGCCCCGCAACGGCTTAAAATCATTACCTTCAAAATCCGCCCCCGGCTGAGGAATAAATGACTGATCGTATAATGCATACACAGCCGTATACGCGCCAAACAAACGGGTAATGCCCAGGCGCGGCGAAAACGCTGTCTCATCTTTCAGCCGCCGCTTTGCATCCGTCGTAACCGGCGTATTCAAAGTAAACCGCCCCCCAAAGTTCAACAGCCAGTTGCTATATAATCGCGTAGTGCTATATGCAAATGCAGACCACCAGCCATTCTCCCGCAGCAGGAGGGAAGGCTTACCCAGCATATGAACGCTGTCAGCAGGCAATCCGTACTGTGGATGTGTTCTGTCAAAAGCAAAACTGTACTGCCCGTACGCATTCGAATAATTATCCCTGCTGTAGTTGTAATCAACTCCCGCCGCTATCCGGTGCTCAACATGGTTTCCACTGTTCAGCTGTCCGTTTACATACACCTGTGCCGCAGCCACCCGGCCTGTAATGCTATTGAACACAGGCATCCGCCTGGTAATGTTGGTGCTGTCAAAGTTCACCGGCGAGTAATTATCCGACAGTAAATACCATGTCTCAGCAGGCGTAATAGTATACTTTGACTGCAGGGAGATCCTCCAGCGCTCATTCAAACGGTGGGAGAGGAAGAGCCGGAAGTTTTGGGTCTGTGTATACGACTGTGGCAGTCCCGGATCCCCTGCATAATTGTTGCCAATCCTGTCTTTCAGTACATCAGCATCTGTACCTACTTTAGTCACGCTGCTGCCGCCATCAGATGTAATGCGGACCAGGTCATACTCGGCCAGTACATAGGTACCCGGACTAAAATTGTACTGCACCACCGGCGCCGCCACATATTTTTTCGTCTTGATAAAATCCATGAAACTATTCTGTTGCTGGTACGCGGCATTCATCCGGTAGGAAAAACCCTTTGCCTGTACTGTGCTTCCTATATCTGCCGAAGCCCTCATCAAACCATAGCTGCCTCCCGCAATTTCCACCTGGCGTATCCTTTGTTGCCTGGGTGTTTTGGTCGTAATATTCATGCTCCCACCCGGTTCACCGGATGATATCAGAAAACCTGCCGGCCCTTTGATAAAATCCACCCGCTCAATGATCGCCGCATCTTCCGACAGTGTGCTGAAATCGCTGCGCTGCGGCATGCCATTCAGGTAGGTGGCAGCGCTGAACCCACGCATCAGCACCACAGTAGAGGCATCAAAAACAGAGCTGTTGTAGCCAAATTTTACCCCGCTGGCATTGCGGGCAATATCCTTCATCACTAAACCTCCCTGCTCGCGTATCAGGTCGCTGGTAACGCCCACAATGTTCTGTGGTGTTTCCAGCAGTCGCCCTTCCAGGCGCAATACCGGCGACATACTATCCGCCTTCAGTGTTCGTTTCTTTTCCAATACTTCAATTTCCCGCAGGCGCTCCTTGCGCAGGCTGTCGCTCTTGTGTTGTGCGTAGCTGTAAACTGTTAGGCCACATAAACAAACCAGTATAGGTAAAGCTCTCTTCATGGTATGAACCGTTTATTTCAGATTTTTAAATTTTAAAACAATTATTCCCGCTGTCAGCCATCCGGCGCCCAGCAATAACAGGTAGATAAATCCCCTCTGCCACTGAGCCGGGCCATTGATGTTGTATACCGGGGAATAGTCAGGGAGTGCTTTATAGGTGGCTACTGTAAACAGCTGATCATTGAAATGCAGCTGGTAAAAGAAATGTTTCCATTTGCTGCGAAATACATCTGCCTGTTCACGGAACCGATCATAATCTCCTGCATCGGTGCGCGCAATGCTGTTCAGCAGGGCTTGCGCATACACGGCCGGATTATAGTAGAAAGAGGCCTTCACCGCCTGCATGTTCTCCCGCTGCGCAGCTGCCTGTATATCAATAACCCGCTGCATCCGCCGGGCAACCAGCTCGTAGTATGCCATAGCGCGCCTGCTGCTGGTAGCTCCCGTGTCATAGGCCTGCTGGTTACGGTATTGCGGATACGCGGTATAAAAGCTGTCCAGTAATTGTTTTTGTGGCAACTCCCAGGTTTCCCATGCTATCTCCCGTTGCAGGGAAGCATTGCCGGCTGTTTGATCGGTATAAGACTGGTTCGCCATGAACCGGCATCCCGCGGGGATCACTATCAATAACAGCAGCCAGGTTGCCAGCATGGAAATAAGGTTCACAGCCGCAGTTGCATTCCATGAAAGGATAAACCATATCAACGACATCCAGAAAGCTATATAGGCGCTGCACACGCCTAACCAGGCAGGGAGTTCCCGCCATGAAGAATTATTTCCGGCGGGGGCAATGAGTATTCCTGCTATGCTGATCACTAAGATGCCTGCCACTAAGATGAGGAAGCGCACCAGCAAGCGTATCAGTAGTATAGGAGTGATGCTTCCATGTTGCACCAGCAGCAGGGACAGCGTGCCCTGTTCCTTTTCCTGCGATAGCAGGTTATAACTAAGACAGATGGCTATCAACGGCAATAGGTAGATGAACAGGAAGGCCACATCAAAATTTCCTGACAGCAGCTGCTCCGGGTTATTTACTTTCTCTTCCACAGGCACGTAACCACCTTTAACACTGATAGGATAATAATACCTCGCGATGTCGCTCATCCCGATAGACAGCAGCGAGAAAATACCCGGCTGATGATACACGCTGCGATGCAGGCGGAAATCAACCACAGCAGGATATGTTGCCGCAATGCGATCCGTTTTTCCTTTTGGCGTGCTGGTATCCGCTTCCAGCTGTTCGTACAGCTTTGTATACTGCTGACGGTAATCTGCCTGCAGACTGTCAAGCGTCGCTCTTTGCGACACCGATACACTACGCCCGTATAGCAATGCAATGGCGGCAGCCACAAAGAAGATGCTCATCAATACGGGTAGTACTGCGCTTCGCATCAGCTGGTGGATTTCCGCTTGCAGCACTTGTTTAATAAAGGGCAGTATGTTATAGGAACGTTTCATAGCTGGCAGATCTCTTTAACAGTAAAACACTTACCGGTAACCATAATAGCAGTACTAACAGCATCCATACCTGGCCAGCTAATACCCTAAGTATACCAGGTGGGGTATAATCAAACTGCGGCGTCGCTTTGTAGAAAGCCTGGTCAGCTTTACCCTTATAGGCAAGCTGCATGTTCAGTCGCCGGATAAAATCATTGCGGTATTGTCGCGCGCTCCTGTCAAAATGCTGGTGATGCGCATAATCAGTGCCGCACAATGCCATTGAAATACTGCGTATAGCCAGGTAAGGATCTGCCATCGCTGCATAATGGCTAATATTGTTCTGTAAGCGTATAATACTGTCGGTTTCCGCGGCGTATTTATCATATACCATCTGCGCATAATCTTCATTGGCCTGCATACGGATGGCATCAAAATTTACCGGCAACTGACTCACATCCCTAACCTGGTATTGCTGCAATACCTGCTCCTTTAGCTTTTCTATACGTTCTTCCCTTGGATCATCTCCGTTGATGCCCATGCGGATCGCCCTTTCTATATTCTCCTGCAAAGCATGCTGGGAAGGAAGCGGGTGCAGGCTTTTCCCAATGGCTGCTGTAAGCCTGGGCGCCATTACATTCCACAATAACCATACAGCTATCAGTATAAGCAATGATTGCCGGCCGTTCTTTGCCTTCGCAGATACCGCCATTCCCAGCAGTACGAATATGCTGCCGTAACAGGCATAACAGATAACAAGTAACAGGATCCGGATCGGCTCAGTAGTGCCGCTCTTTAATAGCAATGGTGTCAGGAACAACAGCAGGCCGCTTAGCAGGATCCCATTAACGAGCAACAGGTGCAGCACTGCTTTGCCTCGCAGGATGACAGCTTTGCCCGCGCCTTGTAATAACAGAAGTCCCAATGTACCGCTTGCCTGTTCCTGCGTATAACTGTTATAGCAACAGAACAGGATGAACAACGGGAAAAAGAGCTGCAGCACACCGGCCATAGTAAGATTGCCAAAGCGTAGATAAGCATCTGCCGGGCGCAGGGGAGGAGTGGCCATACTATGTTGTATATGCGCTTCTACACGCATGGTATATCCACTGATATCATCAATCCCCTTATCAAATGCGCTCAGCGTGTTAAGCGGTTTGAAGATATAGGTGCCGAAATGCGCGGCACTATGCGGATCGCCTGCCTGCAGCTGTTCCCATTGCATCCGGAAATTTGCATTGGCGCTATTACGTTCCCGCTCTAATCTCAATTGTTGTATGCTGCTACCCGTAAAGGCAATACCAAGCAATAACAACAAAGGGAATAGGGTAGCGGCCAGCGTCCGGCTGCGAAGCGCCATCCGCCATTCTTTCAGGACTAATATTTTAATCATGTTATTATATTGCTGCGGTCATGTGCTCCATGTAGATGCTTTCCAGTGCGTAGTGGTCTATAGCAGCGGCTTCCATTACAGTAAGCAGCCTGCCTTCTTTCATAATACCAATACGGGTGGCGATCGCCTTTGCATGATACAGGTCGTGTGTGGCCATCAGTACAGCGCCTCCTTCATTACTGAACCGGCATAATAAAGAGGAGAATTCATGGCTGGCCCTTGGGTCCAGGCCAGACGTTGGCTCATCCAGCAAAAGCGCGCCGGCGTTCTTGGCCATCGCAATAGCGATGCTTACTTTTTGCCGCATGCCTTTGGAATAGGTTTGTACCCGCCGGTGAATGGCATCTTCCTGTAAACCGCTCTCCAGCAACAGCTGTATGTAATGTTCTTTTAAAAGCTCTCTGCCGCTCAGCGCATGAAAGAACTGCAGGTTTTCCAGCCCGCTCAGATAAGGATACAGCATCACGGTCTCGGGAATGTAGGCAATATGCCGCCGGGCTTCCTGCCGCCGTTGTACTACATCAATACCGTTTATCAATGCCCTGCCGCTGCTGGGCGACAGGAATCCCAGGAAGCAGTTAATAGTCGTGGTCTTGCCGGCGCCATTGGGGCCCAGCAGACAGAATATCTCGCCTTTG
>Ga0102590_1003351_pt1 | contig 16184 bp, 19 predicted proteins | sample AraplaMF_Col_mMF_FD_76859 | JGI IMG/M metagenome (GOLD analysis project Ga0102590, IMG submission 76859) | Arabidopsis root microbial communities from the University of North Carolina, USA - plate scrape MF_Col_mMF | ecosystem: Host-associated > Plants > Roots > Endosphere | place: USA...
GCGCCGGCGCAAAAGACACCGATGATGGGAAAGGCCAGCACGAAGCCGCCGTGCAGATTGACCCAGAGCACCATCAGCGGCGGCAACAGGAACCATCCACGCCGGTGCAGGCATTCCCCGTAGAAGACGACTGCGAACAGCATGGTCGCCATGTTCGGCGATGCCGCCAGATACATGTTCGGCGACGCTTCGTAGCAGGGATAGAGCAGACAGGCGGCGAAGACCGCGATGCAGACCGCAGGCGCCGATGCGCCGCTGCGCAAGCCGCAGAAGGCGAGATATCCGGCAATGACCGCGCCGGCGGCGACGACCATCAGTACGATGCCGGCAAAGCCCGTGTGCTGATACAGCAGGCTGGCGATCACGTCCCAGAGCCATGACAGATTGTACCAGCGCTTGTCGCCGAGGGTGAACGCCCAGGGATCCTGGAGCGGGACTTCGCCTCGCTCCCGGATCAGGTCGCCGGCGGCAAGATGCCAGCCGAGGTCATAATGGCCGAGCATGAGCGGCGCGTTCGACAGATAGAAGACGCCGAGGAAAGCGATCAGGAAGACGTAGGTTTCGAGCCCACCCGGGAGACGTCCGATTGCCGCAGGCGCCGCGCCAATCCCGGACCCGGACCACTTCTCGCGCGCGTCCATCGGTGCCTTCACCTTCGCAGCCCGCCGCGCCAGGCCCTGCATGGTTCCGGGTCAGCATCGATGGGCGGCAGACATGGCTCGCTTTATCGGGGTAACAATCTAAGGATGTGTGAATGCCGGTTGCGCAACTCGCGTTCCGGACGTGGAGGGCGGTGGTGGCAAATGGGTGATCGCGTCGGTGGCGCGTGTCAGTGGATGGATGGGCTTCCGGTTCGCGCGTCGGCTTACGCCATCAGTTCTGTTGGTGCGGGCAGCCGGGGTCGAACCGGCACAGCGCTTGCGCACCGAGGGATTTTAAGTCCCTTGCGTCTACCAATTCCGCCATGCCCGCTTGATCCAACGAGATCAAACACTTAAGTCCAGCTCCGGCCGTTTGGAATTGGCGCGCGTCGCGGGCCGGATGGATGGCTCTTCCTTAAGCGAGGCGACCGCGCAAGGCAAAGCCTCAATCCGGACATCTGGCCCTGCTTTAGGCATTCTCAATTCAAAAGGACTAACTTCCCGGCATGCCTGCTTCGTTTTCCTTCCGCCTGCGCTCATGTTGCGCGGCTGCCGCGCTCCTCGCGGCCGGTTTCGTGCTGTCCGGCTGCGCGGGTATGAGCGAGACGATCGCTCCGGCTTTCGCCGACCCTGCCAAATACGAATTGTACGACTGCAAGCAGCTCGAGGCGGAGCGCAAGGCGCTGGCCATGCGCACGGCGGATTTGCAGAGGCTGATGGACAAGGCTGAGACGGGGACCGGCGGTGCGGTCGTGTCCGAGCTTGCCTACCGCAACGACTACGTTGCGGTGCGCGGGCAGGCGCAGCTCGCCGAAGACGCCTGGCGCCGCAACAGGTGCCGGGAAACCCCGCCTGGTGCGGCATCGGAGACTTCAGGGCCGCAGCGGCCGGACATCAAGCCGGCGCCGCAATCCGGTCGCACCGTTCGCTGAGCCGAATTCCGCCTCAAGGGCGCCAGCCGTAGATCCAGTCCTGCCGCGCCAGCATCCGCTCCGGGCCGAGCGCGCGGATCGCAAGATCGCGCGCGATCGCGAGCGGCCCGCCCAAATGATAGATGCGGCCCTGCTGCCGCGCGGTCCGCTGCACGCGCCGCACCCGCGCCTGGCGCGCGCGGCCATATTGCTTCAGCGCGGCCGTAATGTCGGCTGTGCTCCCGGCGGCCTCGGCTCTCAAATGCCGGGCCAGCACGGCGGCATCCTCGATCGCCATGCCGGCGCCCTGGGCCGCGAATGGCAGCATCGCATGCACGGCATCGCCGAGCAGCGCGACCGGCCCGTTGCTCCACGGGCAGCCATCGGGCACGCCGAACAGCGCCCATTTGCGCCAGGTGTCGACCGCGGCGAGCATCATGCGCGCCGCCGGCGGCCAGCGCGGCGCGGCGAAGGCGTCCATCACCTCGAACGGATCGCCCGGCGTGCTCCAGCCCGGCCTGTTCCAGGTGCCCGGCAGCACTGCGACCACGTTGATCTGGCGTCCGCCCGCGATCGGGTAGGCCACGAGATGGGCGTTCGGCCCCATCCAGAGCTGCACCCGCTGCGCGGTGAAATCCTTCGGCAGTTGCGTGGCGTCCAGCGTGCCGCGCCAGGCGATCAGCCCGGAGAAGCGCGGCTGCACTTCGGGGAACAGATGCTGGCGCACCGTCGACCAGATGCCGTCGGCGCCGATCAACGCGCTCGCAAGATCGCTGCGGCGGATCGTGCCGCTGCGGTGGACGACCGTCAGCCCCCTGGCGTGGGGCGCGACATCCTCGAAGGTTGCACCCAGCTTCAGGTCGATATCGGGATGATCGGACACTGCGGCGGCCAGTGCCGATTGCAGGTCGGCGCGGTGCACCACCCAATAGGGGGCACCCGCGCGCGCGGACGCGGCTTCGCCCAGCGGCATGCGCAGCAATTCGCCGCCGGCCCGCGCGCTCATGATGCAGAGCGCCTCGGGCGTGACGGCGCGCAGCTTGAGCCGCTCGGTCAGGCCGAGCTCGACCAGCACGCGGCTGGCATTGGGAGAGAGTTGCAGGCCGGCGCCGACTTCCTCGAGCCGCTCGGCCTTTTCCAGCACCACGATGCGGAAACCGCGGGCCGCGAGCGCAAGCGCGGCCGTCAGTCCACCGATGCCGGCACCGGCAATGACAATCGTTCGGGAGAGCGTCACCCCTGACCGATGCGGGCGGTCAGGCCACCTTGTCCTTCAGCACGCATTCCGGCGGACGGGCTTCGCCCGGCTTCAGGTCGGCGGCGAAACGGTACAGGGTCGAGCAGTAGGGGCAGATGATCTCGTTGTCGTTGCCAAGGTCCAGGAAGACGTGCGGATGGTCGAACGGAGGGTTGGCGCCGACGCACATGAACTCTTGCGAGCCGATCTCGATGACGGGAACACCGGCATCGTTGTGGAAGTGCGGGACGACATGGTCGGACATCGAAGTTCATCCTGGAGTGGCAATGGCGGCAGACACAATCAACAACTGACGCGGCATCTTTGAGGCGCCGCGGACCATACTGGCGGGTGCAGCTGATTGCTAGTCCAGCGGAACCGAAAGGTTCGCAATCGCCCCATGCTCATTTGCTCATGCAAATTCGACACAATCTTGCGGCCTGAGAGAAGCCCTTCTTTCGTCGGGGACGTTGTGTCGCAATTTTGGCATACTATGTCTGTGGACAAGCGGAATTGCGACGAAAGACCAACCACAGGCAAGCATCCAGGCTCTCTGCATGAAGTGGCTGCGAATCAGCACAGCGTTGACCGGGATTGCGGCCTGCGGCTTTCTGCTCGTGCAGGTAGCGCCGCATGCCCGCGAGGCCGGCGCGATTTTCGCCGCCCAGGACGATCCGGCCGCGTTGTCCGAGCTCAAGCTCGACGCGCTGCTGCGGCAGGGCGACCGCCTGGTGCAGGACAATATCGAGGCTGCGCTCGCCGCTGGTGATGCCGACCTCGCCGACAGCTTCGTGGCGCTGGCGCGTGACCGCAACATCGCGCTTTCAGACGATCTGCTGAGCCGGGTGAGCGATGCCGTCAAGGCCGAGAATTCCACCTCGCATTTTGCCAAACGGTTTGCCACCGGCCTCGTCACCGGAAATGCCGACGATGTCGCGAGCCTGTCCGGGACGGTGGCCGGCGATCTCTTCGTGATCGGCGATGTCAGGGACGTCGTGCGCGAGGGCAAGCACCTCGCGATGGGCGAGGACGCCGACCATCTCGTGCTCGGCCTTGCGACTGCGGGCCTTGCGGTGACGGCCGTGACCTACATGTCGGTCGGTGGCGCGGCTCCGGTGCGCGCCGGCCTGACGCTGGTGAAGGATGCGCGGAAAGTCGGGCGGCTCGGTGAAGGGCTTGCCGTATGGGCGGGCCGGTCCGCGCGCGAGGTCGTCGATGGCCCGATGCTGCAGAGCGCGGTCGCGAGGGGTTCGGTGTTCCGTCCGGGCGAGACCGTCAGTGCGATCAAGGCCGCGTTCCGCGTCGAGAAGGCCGGCGCCCTGGTCCGGCTCGGCAAGGACGTCACACGCGTTGCCGAGAAGACCGGCACGCGCGGCGCCATGGACAGCTTGCGCATCGCCGAAGGCCCGAAGGATGTCGCGCGCGCGGCACGGCTTGCGGAAGCGCAGGGCGGCAAGACCCGCGCGATCATGAAGCTGCTTGGCCGCGGCGCGCTGCTGCTCGTCGGCGGCGCGTTCGACCTCGCGCTCTGGCTGTTCGGCGCGGCCCTGACGCTGTTTGGCCTGGTGTCGTCGATCAAGGCGGCCACCGAGCGCCTCACCCAGGCCTGGTGCGATCGCAGACGAGCGCGGCGGCTGCGCCAGGCGCAGGTCGCCGCTGAAGCCGCTCTGGCGAACGCGGCGCTGACCGCCTAGGATCAATTTCTCCCCTCAATACCGGAACTGATGATGCCGAGCTTTCACAACGGCGCCGTTGAAATTGCCTATCTCGACGAAGGCGAGGGCGATCCGATCGTCCTCGTGCACGGCTTTGCCTCCAGCAAGAACGTGAACTGGGTCTATCCGACCTGGGTCTCCGAGCTGCGCAAGAACGGCCGCCGCGTCATCGCGCTGGACAATCGCGGCCACGGCGAGAGCGCAAAGCTCTACGAGCCCGCGCAATATTCGATTCCCACCATGGCCGGCGACGTGCTGGCGCTGATGGATCATCTCGCGATCCCGCAGGCCGACGTCATGGGCTATTCGATGGGCGGGCGGATGACGGCCTGGCTCGGCCTCAACGAGCCGCAGCGCCTGCGCTCGGCCATCCTCGGCGGCATCGGCATCGGAGGCCTGATCGAGGGCACCGGGCCCGGCGAGAATGTCGCGAAGGCGCTGGAAGCGCCCTCGCTCGACGACGTCACCGATTCCGTCGGCCGCACCTTTCGCGCCTTTGCCGACCAGACCCGCTCGGACCGTGTGGCGCTGGCCGCCTGCCTGCGCGGCACGCGCGACCTCATGACGAAAGAGCAGGCTGCGCGCATCGACGTGCCCGTGCTGATCGCGGTCGGCAGCACCGATGACGTCGCCGGATCCGCCAGCGCGTTAGGTGCGATCATCCCGGGATCGGAAGTGCTCGACATTCCCAACCGCGATCACATGCGCGCGGTCGGCGACAAGGTCTACAAGACCGGTGTGCTCGACTTCCTCTCACGCCGCGGCTGAGCTGCCGGCGTCCTCGCCAATCCGCCGCGCCAGCGCCATCAGCACCACAAAGGTCGCTACCCACACCATCCGCGCGCCGTAGCGGTCGTGCGGGCCGGAGATGACGGCGCAGATGAAGGCGTTGCCGAGCAGCGCCAGCGTGACGGTCGCGGCCAGCAGCGTCAGATCGTCGATGCGTCGGTGTGCGAGTGAATGCGCGAGCAGGGCCAGCAGTCCCAGCATCGAGATCAGCGCGACGGGAACGTGCAGCCGGTTGATGGCGTCGAAGCTGAGCTCCCAGTGCTGCTGGCGCGCCGCGCGCATCGGTGCGGTCTGCGAAGGGATGTAACGCTCGATGATGCCGTAGGTGTGCGGAATCCACACGGTGGTGCCTTCGCCGGTTGCGACGTGCAGCAATTGCTGGCCCATCGCGCGCAAGGCTGCGCCGGCCTGCCACGCCGGATAATCCCTGAGCGATTCAACGACGATGGTCCCCATCTCGTCGTTCAGCCCATCGAACCGGCCGAGCGTGTTGAACACGCTCTTGCCCCAGAGGAATTCGTCCGCAGTCGCCGGAAATTCGTTGCGATAGGGGCAGAGCTTGAATGTTTCGCGCGGGCAGTGGTCGTTGAGGAAGCGCGCGACAATGCCGTCCTGCATCATGCGGCCGAACGCGACGCCGGTGCCGCCGGGCGTCCAGGCCCATTTGCCCGACAGCGCGTGGTTCGCCGACACCAGCATCAGGCCGCCGGCCACGATCGTCAGGCTCGCCTGCGCCAGTCCAGCAATCGGGAGACGACGCCCAAGCAACGGCCGCGCCATCCAGCCGGCAACGCAGAGTCCGAACAGCACGCCGAGCGTGGCGCTGTGCGTTGCGGCGGCAAAAGCGGTGAAGACGAACAGCGCAATTTTTTCGAGCCCCGAGGTCCGGCTTGCGCCGACGACCAGCAGGAAGAGCGACAGAATCGAGAGCCCGGCAAAAATGTCGGTGAGCAGCATGCTGGCAAGCCAGGGCAGCGCGGTCGACAGGATCATCAGCAGGCTGATCGCGACGAAGCGAAAGGTCTGCATCAAGCCGAGCACGCGCAAGGTGAGCTGCAACAGCCACAGCGTCGCCAGCGACTGGATGGCGATGTTGATCCAGAAGCCGAAACTCTCGCCATAATGCAGATAGATGCCGAACACGGTGGAGCGGCTGGGGACGAGATAACCTTCATACCAGCGGGCCAGATAGCCGCCGGTATCCCATTGCAACAGCGGATAGCCGTTCCACAACGCCGGCGCGATCATGAGGAGGGGCAGGGCAACCGCCGCCAGCCGCAGCCAGAGCGAGCCCGCGGCGTGGCTGCGCCGATGATCGCTGGTCGTTGTGGTCAAATCCGCTCCGTCGTCTTCCGGACCATGTCTGCAATAGAGCGTTTTCGAGCGAAGTGGAAACCGGTTTGCGTGAAGAAAACGCGTCAAGAAAAGAAACCTGGAGCCAAGGGCTCCAGCCTTTGGCATGGAATTCACCAATAGTTTGAGGCCGCATGGCTTGAATTTGCCAAAACCCTGACCATTTTGAGCCGACCTTGTCGCCTGGGGGCGTCAGATAAAACTATTGTGTTTCAAGGCGTTGGCATGCTTTCGCGGGGCAAGGCACTGTTCACTCTCAGGCAAGCCCGTCAGGACTTTGTCGCCTAGACTGTGCTATAGAGCCCGCAAAACGAGCCCATTCGAAAAAGCAGATCCCAGAGAGAAAACCCATGGCAGTGCATCAGGTCAATCCGGGAGGAAAGCTCGCGTCCCTCGATCCGATCTGGGATCGGATCCGAGGCGAGGCGGAAGACATCGTCCACCGCGAGCCCGAGCTTGCGACCTTCATCTATTCGACGGTGCTGCATCACGGCCGCCTGGAAGATTCGGTGATCCATCGTGTCGCCGACCGGCTCGATCACTCGGCGCTGTCGGGCGATCTGGTGCGCCAGACCTATGACGAAGCGCTTCGCGACGATCCCGATCTCGGCAATGCCTTCCGCGCCGATCTCGTCGCCGTCTACGATCGCGATCCCGCGACCTCGCGCTTCATCGATCCCTTGCTCTACTTCAAGGGCTTCCACGCGATCCAGACCCATCGCCTCGCGCACTGGCTCTGGCTGAAGGGCCGCAAGGATTTCGCGTATTATCTCCAGAGCCGCGCATCCGCGGTGTTCCAGACCGACATCAATCCCGCCGCGCGCATCGGCCGCGGCATCTTCCTCGACCACGCCACCGGATTCGTCTGCGGCGAGACGGCGGTGATCGAGGACGACGTCTCGATCCTGCACGGCGTCACGCTCGGCGGCACCGGCAAGGAGAACGAGGACCGTCATCCGAAGATTCGCCACGGCGTGCTGATCGGCGCCGGCGCGAAGATCCTCGGCAACATCGAGATCGGCCACTGCGCGCGCATCGCCGCGGGCTCGGTCGTGGTCAAGCCGGTGCCGCACAACGTCACCGTTGCCGGCGTGCCCGCCAAGATCGTCGGCGAAGCCGGCTGCGCCGAGCCGTCGCGCACCATGGATCAGATGATCAACGCCACGGGACTCTAGGGTGGGGCTTTGATCTCGTGAGTTGAGGGTCGGATTCTCCGGCCCTTTTCGTCCCCAAATTGTTTGGCAATTCATGCTGGCGGTTCGTCGCGTCTCGTCCTAAAACGCGGCCAGCCAATTTCGATCGGAGACTTGCCGTGGACGTCAAAGAAGTCAGAAAGCTAGATGCGTATCTGAAGCGCGTATTCGGCAATCCCAAGATCCGCGTCGTGCCGCGGCCGAAGAAGGATGATTCCGCCGAGGTCTATATCGGCGAGGAATTCATCGGCGTGCTCTTCGTCGACGACGAGGACGATGATCGCTCGTTCCAGTTCCAGATGGCGATCCTCGAAGACGATCTCGTCGATCAGGAATAGTTGTTGCCCGTCACCTCGCCCCGCTTGCGGGGAGAGGTCGAAATGCGCGCGTAGCGCGGATTTCGGGTGAGGGGGCCTCTCCGCGAGTCCGACTATCACGGTCCCCGGCACCTCTCGTGTCCCGGACGCGCTGCGTCCGGGAGCGCGCATCGAAGATCGAGGCGCGCTCTTTCCACATCGTCATTGCGAGCGCAGCGAAGCAATCCAGGAATCTTTCCGCTGAGGGATTCTGGATTGCTTCGCTGCGCTTGCAATGGCGAGGGGGCCTCCATCGAGATCCCGCGAAGGAACGGCCGGCTGGTCAGCATGGAAGATGGCTGAGCGCATCGTTCAAACCGACTGCGCCAAGGCTGACATCATGCACCTGTTTTGCCCGACGGGTCAAGCTTAAATTCGAAAAATACGAAACTTGAAAAATACGAAGCCATGACAGAGGCCTGGCTACTGTGCATGGGGTTGTTTCGATCGTTTCGTCGGGAGACGCCGAGCGTCACCCCTTCGGCCCGCGCAACTGCGCTGTCAGCCTGTCCATCGCGTTCGCCACATCCTGCCATTGTGACAGCCAGCTTCGCGGAAAACGGAAGGTGAGGTCGGCGCCGCCGACGCGTCGATCGGAGAGGCACATGCCCGGAGTGGCCGCATCGCGCGTGCAGCGCGCGGTGAGGGCAGGGCTTGCCGCGGAATAGAAATCCTCGCTGCCATAGGGCGTGTCGCTGCGGAACATCCGCATCGTCAGCCCGTCGGCGGGCATCGTTGCAGCCTGGTCGAAATAGCGTGGATAGATCGTGGCCGTGCGCTGCTCCGGCGCCAGCGCATCGTGATGCGCCGCGATCGACAGGAAGATGCGGTCGATCGGCTGCATCGTCGCGTCGACGCTGTCGGCGGTGACATGCTTCGGTGCGCCCGGCGGCTCCAGCGAGGGATACAGGAAATCGAGGTCGATGCGCTCCTGCGGTCCGGAGTGCCGCTGGATCTTCATCCGGATCGCAGCCGCCGGCAGGTTGAACAGCGTGCCGCCGACGCTGACCGGCAGCTTGTCCGGCGCGTTCGCGCCGCCCGCGCCCCAGGTCGGCCACAGCAGGTAGGCGACGAGCGCGACCGCGCACACCGCGGCAGCGCCGCCGAGCACGATCGGGACGACGTGCGCCCGGGGGCGCGTCCTGGAGGACCGGGGAGAGGTTGCCGAAAACACCGTCATGAATTGCGCGAGCAGCCGGAGGTCGGCCGGTGGCCGACGAATCAGCGGCGAATATGCCACGCGGTGGCGATTTCGCGGAGCATTCCCGGCTCTCGGGCGCGCCGGAGGGGCCTGCGCTGACCGGGCGGCGGCGTTAACCTTCCCTTAAGGATAATGTAGCGTTAACCGGCACTATTTGTCACAGGAAGGCTCCGGCGTTGCGTAAGGGCGGACCGTTCCGATGACACCTGAAGCTTTCAATACCCTCTTCTCGATCTGCATCGGTTTCGCGCTCGCGGGCGCGCTCGTGAACGGATACCAGGCGCTCGCACAGCGGCCCGCCGGGTTCGCCCTGCTGCAGGACGGCGTGGCGCCGAAGACCTTTGCCGCGGTTCCATTCCTGGTGTTCGCTGCGCCCTTCATCATCATGCGCAACACGCTGCGCGGCATGCGGGTGGAAAGCCGCCGCGTGGAATTCGTGATGATGGCGACCGTCATCGCCGGCTTCTGGAGCATGATGAGCGGGACCTTCTTCCTGATGACGCTGCGCGCGACCGGCGTGCTGGGCTGACGCGCGCATCCGGCCGGGCCCTTTGCTTCAGGGCCACTGTTTCGCTATGGCTGGGGTCAAAATGACAGGAGACCTCCATGGCGATCTATGAGCTCGACGGGCAGGCGCCCGACCTTCCCGCCGACGGAAATTACTTCATCGCGGAGACCGCCACCGTGATCGGCCGCGTGCGCCTGAAACCGGGCGCGAGCGTCTGGTTCGGCGCGGTGCTGCGCGGCGACAATGAGTGGATCGAGATCGGCGAGGGCGCCAACGTGCAGGACGGCTCGACCTGCCACACCGACCTCGGCTTTCCCATGGTGATCGGCAGGAACTGCACCGTCGGCCACAACGTCATCCTGCACGGCTGCACCATCGAGGAGGGCGCGCTGATCGGCATGGGCTCGATCGTGATGAACGGCGCGAAAATCGGCCGCAACAGCATCGTCGGCGCCGGCTCCGTGATCACCGAGGGCAAGGAGTTTTCCGAGCGCTCCCTAATCATCGGCTCGCCCGCGCGCGTGATCCGCACGCTCGACGACGCACAGGTGCAGAAGATGGGAAGCGCGGCGAGATTCTACGTCGCCAACGGTCCGCGCTTCAAGAAGGGCCTGAAGCGGATCGGCTGAGACGACCACGCCGCACCCGAGCCGGCGTCGTTGCGGTTCCGCACCGTAAGAATACCGATCACAACTTTAAGTTCCTGCTAGCGCAAGACTGCCTATGGTCGGTGTTTTCAACCAGGGGGAGCGGTGCGATGAACGCTGCGGCGCCGGGATCCAGGCTCGAGGCCGCATCCCGACTAGTGAAGAAGTTCGCGCGTTTCGCGCGCGGCACCGACACGCTGAGCGTCGCGGAGAAGGTTTACAGTATCGCCGGCTTTCTCGCGATCGTGACCACCTTCCTGCTCGTGATGTCGATCCAGACGGTGCGGTTGCAGACGACGTATCGCCACATGTACGCGTCGTCCGCCGAGGCCGCGATCAATGTCGGTCGCATCAACGCGCTGATCTACGCCGTCGTGATGGAGTCGCGCGGCATCTACATGTCCGCCGATCGGGGCGCGATGAAGCCGTTCGCCGACGGCTTGGTGCGTCGTAACCGCGAGCTCGCCGAGGCCGTCAAGGGCCTCGAACGGACCGTCGACTATGACGATGCCGAGCAAGTCTCGAGCTTCCGGCAGCGCATCGCGCAGTTCATTGATTTTCGCCAGGAGCTGGCGCGGCGCGGGCTGGAGATCAGCCCGGCGGCAGCGCGCGAGTGGGGCGACAATGACGCCAACCGGACGCTGCGGGCCAAGCTCAACGGCGATCTCGAGGCGCTCGTACGGATCTACGGGCAGCGGGCCCGCGAAGCGGACGACCTCGCCAACTCGAACCGCTATGCCGCCGCCTATCTGTTCGTCCTCGGGCTCGCGTCCCTCGTTCTCGCGGGTCTGAACGTCGTCGTCATGCGGCGTTCGGTGGTCGGGGCGCTCGCCGAGATCACGCTGGCGACCGACCGGATCGCGGACGGCGACGTCAGGAGCAAGGTGCCGCATCTGGGCCGCAACGACGAGATCGGCCGCCTTGCGTGCGCGGTCCAGCATTTTCGCGATGCGGTGGCGCGCATCTTCGAGCTCGAGGAGCTCGAACTCGGTACCGCACAGGCGCGCGATGCGGCGATGACCGAGCGCGACAAGTTCAACGACAAGTACCAGGCCAAGAAGTGGCAGCTCTCCGCCGCGATTAACAGCATGCCGCAGGGCCTGATCATGCTCGACGGCAAGGCCAACGTGGTCGCGATGAACGGCAACTACCGGCAGATGTACAATCTGCCCGAGACGATCCAGTCGGGATCGACGCTCGGCGAGATTCTGCAGCACCGCGTCAAGAGCGGTTTGTTCAGCGGCGACATCGCGGCATATCTCGCCGCCGTGCTCGACCGGATCGCCAAGCGCGAGCCGGCCGCCTATGAGATCACCTTGAACGACGGCCGCACCATCAGGATCCACGAGCGTCCGATGGACGGCGGCGGCTGGGTGTCGGTGCAGGAGGACGTCACCGAACAGCGCCAGCGTCAGCGCATCCTCGAGCGGATGGAGCGTTTCCTCGCCACCATCATCGAGAACGTCACCGAGGGCATCATCGCCAAGGATGCGCGCAACCAGCGCTACGTCTTCGTCAACAGGGCGGCCGAGCAGATGATCGGCATGTCGCGTGGCGAGATCATCGGCAAGACGGCGCGGGAATTATTCTCCCCGGAAGCGGCGGAATTGATCGAGCGGCGCGACCAGCAGCTCCTCGCGCAGAAGCAACAGCTCGAGCCGATCCTCGATACGATCAACAATCCGACGCGCGGGCGCCGCGTGATCTCCGCTCGCCGGATCCAGGTTGGCGGTGCCGGCGAAGAGTCCCACATGTTCGTGACCATGATCGAGGACCGGACCGGAAAGATCGAGGCGGTCGCAGCCTAGCCTCCGCGCGATGCGTCAGCTGCCCTCGGATTCCTGCGCCTCAATTGCACCCGCGACCTTTTCGTGGCCTGCGGACCACAGTGCATGCTCGTCGCTGCCGCTTGAATAGGGATTGGCCTCGGCCGGAATGTTTTCGCGCGCGGCGCGTTCGCCCTCCGCAAAAGGATCATGGTCGGTCATCGTGATCTGGCCTTTCTGGTTTTGGGACGCGCGGTCGTCTTGGCCGCTTCGCCGTCAAGCCTGGCGCTCTTGCGCAGGGCGTCCTTGAGATCGACGGGGATGCCGTGCTTCTTCAAGAGGTCGGCGAAGGCTTCGTCCGCGAGCTCCTGCAGCGTCCCCATCCTGTCGCGTCCCAATTGCTTCAGCTTGTCGAACGTGTCCTCGTCGAACGCGATCAGTTTACGCATGATCGTGCCAGCCTCCCTTTTCTCAAGCTGATGCAGCGGCATTTGTTCCGGAACCGGCCTGAGCCGCAGCGGTTGACTGCCAAAGGAGAATTTCCGATGGCCAGTTCGGCTGCAACCGTTTCAACGAAGATATTGATCGTGATCCTCAGTCTTGCGGCGATGCCGGCGGTGTCGTTCGCGCAAGCGACCGGCGGCGCAGCCGGCTCGAGCGGATCGACCGGAGGTGTCGCCAACGCTCCGTCGTCACCGCCCGGCACCAACAGCCTGGGCACGGCCCAATCGTCCGGCGCGTCTGGCGGGGCCACCACCGGCACCGGCGCAGGCGGGTCCTCTGATGCCGCCGTCAATGCAGAAAACCGGATCCTCGACAAGAAGCTGAAGAGCATCTGCCGCGGCTGCTGACGCTCTCGCGGAAGTGAGACAGCTTGGCTGTCACGAATGCCCTGATGACGCTAGCTTGGTCCTGCTTTGAAGCGTGGAGCGTGTCCACGCGGAGGATCAAGTGATGTTACGTAAGACGATGATGGCGGCGCTGGCCGTTGCGACGATCGGGCTGTCGGTGCCCCAGGCGGCACAGGCGGGCGGTCATGGCGGTCACGGTGGCTGGGGCCACGGCGGTGGCGGCTGGGGCCATGGCGGTCACTGGCATGGCGGCGGCTTCTGGCCCGGCGTCGCGATCGGGGCTGGTCTTGCCGGTGCCGGTTACTACGGCGGCTATTACGGCTACGGCTATGGTTACGGCGGCCCCTATTACTACGGTACAGGCTATGACGATGGCGGCTATGGTGGCTGCTACGTGGTGCGGAAGCGCGTCATGACGCCGTCAGGCTGGCGATACCGTCGCGTGGATGTTTGCGAGTAATCACGACGCCGGGCGAGGCCGTTAAAAAACAAGGCCGTTGACGCAGTATACCGTCAACGACCTTGCCAGCCCCGGACATTGAAATCGGCTCACGCCATCCGGTAACCGCTACCATCGCGCGGAATCATACGGGCAAATGTGATCCAGTTCACAAGCGGCGAAAATAATAGTCCAATTGCGTCGATGTTCGGTCAGCTGCGCGGTTTGCCGCGTTTTCGCGCGCTGGCATGATGCCTGGCAGGTTTCCTGCGGGTAACCGAGGGCGTTTCGGCCTCGGTCGTCCGGGCGCTGGCAAAGGACTGCCGCAGATTGTCGATGGACTCATTCAGCGTGGTGACTTGCTCGGAGAGCCGCTTGGTATCGGCTTGCTGCGCCGCCATCAGCCGTCTCATCGTCTGAAGCTGGTCCTGCACGACCTGCAACTGGTCGATCGATTCCTGCTGTGTCGCCTCCAGCCCCTTGGTCTTCTCAACCAACTGCTCCGAGGCCTGTGCGGTGCGGGCCTGAAGCTGCCGCGACGCCACGACCCGATCAGGCTCAGGAGCAGCCCCCGTGTAGGCACGCCAGATCGCGATCGAGGTCACGCCGGCGATCAGCAGGAGAAGGGCGGCGGCGGTCAGCGCGATGGGCTGGGCGCCAAGGCGAAGGAGGGGGTGGGACCGTGATTCCTCTGCGAGATCGATCATCGCTGACAAAACCCAAATTGAAACTTGGTGAGTGGCGAAGACCGGCAAGCCGAAAGCCGCCGGGGCGTCCCGAAAGTGTTACTGGTCGGCAACAAATGGGACCAAAAAGAGGCCAAGGCTAAAAAAACCAGTAATCAGCGGGCCTTGAGGGCGCCAATACCCTGAAAGCGGCAGGGCTCAGGGCTGAAACTGCGAAAACGGCCCGGAATAGGTCTTCGACCGCGGCGCCGCATACGGCCCGAGTCGCGACGTCTTCAATCCCAGCCGCACCAGTGATTCCGCCAGCGTTACCGCTGCGGCGACGCCGTCGACCACGGGCAGGCCGTGTCGGGTGGCGAGTTCGGCGGCGAGATGGGCCATGCCGGCGCAGCCGAGCACGATGGCCTCCGCGCGGTCGTCGTCGATTGCGGCCGTAATCTCAGTGGAGATCCGTGCGAGCGCATCGGTATCGCGCTCCTCGAGCGCGAGCACGGGGACCTCGGCGGCGCGGACGCGGGCGCAACGCTCGGCGAGACCGTATTTCCGCAAATTGTGCTCGATCGGCACGATGGAGACACCGAGCGTCGTCACCACCGCAAAGCGCGCCGCGATCAGGCTCGCCAAGTGGAAGCCGGCCTCGCCGATGCCGATCACCGGTGCCTTCGCGGCGGCGCGCGCAGCGTCGAGGCCGGTGTCGTCGAAGCAGGCGATGATGTGGGCGTCCGCGCCGTCGTGGTCGGCGTCACGGATGCAGCCGAGCATGCCGGGGACGGCAAAGGCCTCGTCGTAAAAGCCCTCGATCGAGACCGGCCCCATCGCGGGCTGGCGCGCGTCGATCTCGGTGTCAGGCAGCGCGACGCCGCGCGCCGCAGCGGCGATCTTCGCCGTCATCGACGCGGTGGTGTTGGGATTGACGACGTGAAGTCGCATCGCGATCAGACAAGCCCTTTGCCGGCGTCCGAGCCTTTGGCCGCCTGCCGCTTGTTCAGCACGTGAATGGTGCCGAGCGCAAGTGTGATCACCGTGAACGAGACGGCCGAAATCACCGTGCCGAGCGCATAGATGTCGGGGTTCGTCACGGTGGTGGTGAGGCCCTGCAGATCCAGCGGCAACGTATTCACGGCCCCGATCGCCTGGCTGGAGCGCGCCAACTCGTCCCAAGACAGCGTGAAGCCGAACAGTCCAATGCCGATCACGGAGGGCAGGATGATCGGCAGCACGACATGGCGGAAGGCCTGCCATGGCGTCGCACCGAGATCGCGCGCGGCTTCCTCGAGCCGTGGGTCGAAGCGGTTGAAGATCGCGAACATGATGAGCAGGCCGAACGGCAGCGTCCAGGTCAGATGCGCGCCGAGGCCCGAGGTGAGCAGGCCCATCGAGGTCTCGAAATTCTCGTACCAATGCGCCTTGATCAGATCGTCGATGATGCGGAATTCAAGCGAAATGCCGAGCGAGGTGATGATCGAGGGCACGATCAGGCTGGCGATCGCCGAGTAGAACAGGATGCTTTGCGCCCTGAACTTGCGGCGGAACGCCATGCCGGCGGCGACCGACAGCACGACGGTGACGATCATCACGATGATGCCGAGCAACAGCGAGCGGCGGAACGCCGCACCGAGATCGACGATGCCGGTGCCCTGGAACAGTTTTGCGATCCAGAACGTCGACACGCCGTTCATCGGGAAGGTGAGGCCGCCCTGCGGGCCCTGGAACGATAGCACGTAGATCGCGATCATCGGGCCGTAGAGGAACAGCACATAGGCCGCGAAGAAGATCGCGAGCACGTAGAACGAGCGCGAGCGTCCTTCCTTCATGCTCTAGAGCTCCTTCTTGATGTCGACGATGCGCGACATCATGGAGATGATCAGGAAGGTGATGATCAGCAGGATCA
>Ga0102590_1003352_pt1 | contig 16181 bp, 14 predicted proteins | sample AraplaMF_Col_mMF_FD_76859 | JGI IMG/M metagenome (GOLD analysis project Ga0102590, IMG submission 76859) | Arabidopsis root microbial communities from the University of North Carolina, USA - plate scrape MF_Col_mMF | ecosystem: Host-associated > Plants > Roots > Endosphere | place: USA...
TGGCCCGCGCCCGCAAGGTCGAGCGCTTCATGTCGCAGCCGTTCCACGTCGCCGAAATCTTCACGGGCTCGCCGGGCAAGTTCGTCGACCTCGCCGACACCATCAAGGGCTTCAAGGGCCTGGTGGAAGGCAAGTACGACCACCTGCCGGAAGCTGCCTTCTACATGGTCGGCACCATCGAAGAGGCGGTCGAGAAGGGCAAGAAGCTGGCAGCGGAAGCCGCCTAAGGGCGAATGGCGAATAGGGAGCAGCGAATAGACGCGCTGCTCTTTTCGCCACTCGCCATTCGCTACTCACCATTCGCAAGGTTTCCCATGGCCACCTTCCACTTCGATCTCGTCTCTCCGGAAAAGCTCGCCTTCTCGGGCGAAGTCGATCAGGTCGACGTTCCCGGCGTCGAGGGTGACTTCGGTGTGTTGGCAGGTCATGCGCCGGTCGTGGCTGCGATCCGCCCGGGCATCCTCACCGTCACCACCGGCGGTAAGCACGAAAAGATCATCGTGCTGGGCGGACTTGCCGAAGTTTCCGAAAAAGGCCTGACTGTGCTCGCCGACGTCGCCACCTCGCTGGCGGAGCTCGACCGGGCCCAATTCGCCGAGACGATCTCGGAGATGGAAGAAAACCTGAAAGAGCACGAGGGTGACGAGCTCGATCATGCCATCGAGCGGCTCGATCACTTCAAGAGCATCCAGCAGCAGCTGAACACGACGGCTATGCACTAAGCCCCGGCGCATCGCACCGGGGCATAGAACTCCAGATTCCTGAACAGGTTCAGCGCTCGTCACTGATGTGACGGGCGCTGAAACTTTGTTGCACCGCGCCGGAGATAGCGGCATTCTGCGCCCGCGGAACTTGTTCCGGGGCGGGTCACAGATGAAACGCAAGATCGCAGCGATCTTCGCAGCCGATATTGCCGGATACTCAAGGCTGGTCGCGGAGGACGAAGAGGAGACGCTGCGGCGTCTGGCCTCCTATCGCGAGGTCATTGACGACTTCATCGCCAAGGCAAGCGGGCGCATCTTCAACACCGCCGGTGACGCAGTGCTCGCCGAATTCCCGAGCGCGGTCGACGCGGTGCGCTGCGCGATCGACATCCAGGAGTCCTTGCGAACCCGCAACATGGCCTATCCGCCGAGCCGGCAGATGTCGTTCCGCATCGGCATCACCATCGGTGACGTGGTCGAGCGCGACGGCGATCTGCTGGGTGACGGCGTCAACATCGCAGCCCGGCTCGAGGGACTGGCGGAAGTCGGCGGCATCTGCGTCTCCCGCGCGGTGCACGAACAGGTCGCCAACAAGTTGTCGGTGCAGTTCGCCGATATCGGCGCGCAGGAGGTGAAGAACATCCCGACGCCGGTGCACGCCTATATGGTGGCGATGCGGCGCGAGGACGGGTCTTATGCGACGCCGCAGCTGAAGAAGATCGCCAAGCCGGCAGCCGCGCCGCACTGGATGTGGCCGCTGGTGGTTGGCGTGGTCTCGGTCGTCGCCATCGGCGTCGGCGGTTTTCTCTATTTCGCCAAGCTCGAGACCGGTCAGGTCAAATCCACCGCCGCATCGTCGCCTCCGATTGCCGTGCCATCACCCAGCCCGACGCCGGCGATGGCCGCGAAGGCGCCAATGTCCGCGCCCATGCCGACTTCCGCGCCGACCCAAATGGCTGCGGCGACGCCAATGCCAATGCCCCCGGCGGAATCGAACGGCAAGTTTCCCGTGGACGCGGTGCCGTTCATCGGCGAGCGTCAGCGTTCGTTTCTCAGCAACGAATATTCGACCGCCGGAGACTACAAGGCTTATGCCCTGAACATCGGCGGCTTCTACGGCTCCGCGCTCAATCAGTCGACCGAGGAGGTCGCGCGCAACGCTGCGGTCGACCAGTGCCAGAAGCGCGCCGACGCCGCGCAATCACCGCGGCGCTGCGAGATCTATGCGGTCGGCAACAAGGTGGTCTACAGCCACGGCAGTCCGCCGATGCCGCCGCAGCCTTGGGTGCGGCACGACAGCACGACCGAGCGACCGTTCGCGCCGAAGGATTTTCCGATGCTGCGTGACCAGGCCAAGACCCGGCTCGAGAACATCTACGCGGTGGCCGCAAAATCGCGCACGGTCGCGCTCGGTCCGGGCGGGCAATATTTCATGGCGCTGGGCGCGACGTCGGTCGACGATGCGGCGCGCCGTTCGCTGGAGTCGTGCGGCGCGATCGCGGGCTCTCCTTGCATGATCGTGGCGGTCGACGACGTCTTCGTCGTGCCGATCCCGACCCTGCTCAGGGCCGTTGGCTTCTTCCACGTCGCGACTCATCCCTCGATCATTGCCGATGCCCGCGACGACGTCGTGCGCAAGCTCGGCGATGGCATGGGCTGGAACGCGGTCGCGGTCGGCACCGCAGGCCGCCCGGGTCTGGGTATCAAGGCGGTCGACGAGCAGAGCGCCGTCAACGGCGCGCTCGCCGACTGCGGCAAGCACGACCGCGACTGCCACGTGATCGCGATCGGCCCGTTCACGGTGGCGCCGACGAATTAGGCCGGTGGCCTGCGCGGCGAAAATGCTGCAATGATTTCAATCCCCATTCTACTGTGCATGGGGTTGTTTTTGCGATTTCAGCCAGCGAAGGCCGCAAATTCTTGCGCCACGGCGCAGTAGACGTCGCGGCGGAACGGCACCACGATGTCGGCGACGCGATCGAGCCGCTCCCAGCGCCACGCGTCGAACTCCGCGGGCTGGCCGTTGCGCGGCGTCAGCGGGTCGATCTCGTCGTCCTTGCCGGTGAAGCGCAGTGCGAACCATTTCTGGCGCTGGCCGCGGAATTTCGCCAGCCGATGCGTCTGCGGCCCGTCATAGGGCGGGAATTCGTAAGTGAGCCAGTCGGTTTCGCCGAGGAATTCGGCGCTGACGACGTTGGTCTCCTCCCACAGCTCGCGCATGGCGGCATCGCGCAAATTCTCGCCCTCGTCGACGCCGCCCTGCGGCATCTGCCAGTCGAGTCCCGGCAAGATGATTTCGGGGCCGTCGCCCTTGAAGCGGTGGCCGATCAGGACGTGGCCGGTGGCGTTGAAGAGGGCGATGCCCACGTTGGGGCGGTAGGGCTTTTGATCGTTCACTTGCAAATATCTCTCGTCGTCATTCCGGGGCGATGCGTAGCATCGAACCCGGAATCTCGAGGTCCCGGGTTCGACGCTGCGCATCGCCCCGGGACGACACCAAGGATCAATCCTCCGCCAGCGCGGAAAATTCCTGCACCACGCGCTCATAGACCGGACGCTTGAACGGGATGATGAGCCCGGTCAAATTCTTCATCGGCTCCCAGCGCCAGCTGACGAATTCGGCCTTGTGGCCACCGCCGCCGGGATTGGCGACGTTGATCTCGCTGTCCTTGCCGGTGAAGCGCACCGCGAACCATTTCTGGCGCTGGCCGCGGTAGCGGCCCTTCCAGGCACGTCCCGCGACTGTGCGCGGGATATCGTAGATCAACCAGTCCGGCACCTCGCCGAGCCGCTCGATCGAACGCACGCTGGTCTCCTCATAGAGTTCGCGTTTGGCCGCGTCCCAAGTGTCCTCGCCGGGATCGACGCCGCCCTGCGGCATCTGCCAGACATGGCTTTCGTCGACATGCTCGATGCCGCCGGCGCGGCGACCGATGAACACCAGGCCCTCTTTGTTGATCAGCATGACACCGACGCAGGTTCGGTAGGGCAGATCCTCATAACGCGCCATTCCGCCAAACCCTCTCGCGTGCTGCCGGGACGCTATCAGGCGCGCGGGCCCGTGGCGTACCAATTCGTTGATTTAGCTGGATTTTGATTTCAGCATCGCTGATGTCAATGGCACCAAAAGGATACCTCGGTCGCTCAATGTCTTGATCCAGGCGCCGACCCGCTCGATCGAGACGGGCAGCGCAGAGGCGGTGCCGATGGCGACGCCGCGCTCGCGGGCCATCGATTCCAGCTTGTTCAGGGCGCGATCGATCTCGGTCGGGGTCGGCACGGCGTCGAGCGCGATGTCGCCCTTGCCGAACGGCACGGACAGGCTTGCCGCAGCCATCGACGCGACGCTGCGGGGCGATGAGCCGTCGTCGAAGAAGCCGAGCCCGCGCTTGGCCGCCTCGCGGATGATCGGCTGCATCGCCGGCTCGGTCGCAATGAAGCGGGCGCCCATGAAATTGGTGATGCCGGCATAGCCCTGCATCCGGCTCAGATGCCAGTACAGGCGATCGGTATTCTGGTCGGTGGTGAGCGAGGTCAGCAGCGTCTGCGGACCCGGATCATTGTCCGGAAAGTCGTAGGGCTCCATCGGGATCTGCAAGAAAATCTCGTGGCGCTGGGCGCGGGCGCGCTCGGCGAGCTTTCCAGGATCCGATCCATAAGGCGTGAACGCCAGCGTCACGGCGCCCGGCAGCTTCATGATCGCATCGGTGGTCTTGGCGGCGCCGACGCCGAGGCCGCCGATCACGATCGCCACGACAGGCATTTTCGCGGCCTTGGCGCGGTCGGCGTCGGCTGCGTAGACGTTGAACGGCTTGAGATCGCCCGAGATCACCGGGATCATGCCATATCGGGATTTTTCCAGCAGCTTTGGGTCAATCCCGGCCATGACGGCCGGAGGCGCGGAAGCCGCCTCGCCCTTGTCGGCCGCATCGCCAGCGCCGATCACCACATCGTGGCGGGCGCCGGTCGAGCCGTCGATCATGGTGACGGTCTTGTGCTCGCCGGAGGCGGTCTCTTTCGGCGCTTCCCTGGTCGCATGCTTGCCCTCGCGGGCGTGCTCTTCGCCGGCGGCCGCGGCGGCCTTCTCACCTGGGGCCTTCGGATCGGGGATCGCGATCCGCGTCATCGGCTCGCCGCCGAGCGGGTCCTTGTTGAAGATGGCAAAACCCGCGAAGGCGACCAGGAACAGGCCGAGCATGACAGCCAGCAGCTGCATGGCCGTGAACGGCAGCCGCAGCCGCCGTTTCCGGCGCGGCTTGTCCTGTCCGAGCGGGGCGCTCAGATCATCGACCGTCTCAGTCATGCGCGATCCCGAATCACTCCACCGACGATACCACGCCGCGGTCAAGTGGCGGCAGGCCGGGATAGGCCGGGGAGGTCAGGAGTTTAGGCCGGTAGTTTAGGCCGGGAGTTCCAAGCAAAAAGGGCGGCTCCAGGAGCCGCCCTTTTCCGACAGATCGGATGAATGCGATCAGTTCGCTGCTTTGGGCTTGTCCGCGGGCGCGGCCTTGTTGTCGCTGCCCGGCGTCGGCGCCGCGGAGGCGCTGTTCTTGATGCCGTGGAGCAGGTCGTCGGCGAGCTTGAGCGCCTTGTCGTCCTTGGCATCCGGCGGGACGTAGGACTGCGAGCCGGTCTTCTCGTCGCCGTCGTTCTTGAGATGGCCGCGCAGCGAAGCCTCGCCCTTGGTGTCGGTGCGCGACTTCAGCTCGTCCGGCACGTCCTGCAGCACTTCGATATCGGGCACGATGCCCTTGGCCTGGATCGACTTGCCCGACGGCGTGTAGTAGCGCGCGGTGGTCAGGCGCAGCGCGCCGTTGCCCGAGCCGAGCGGGATGATGGTCTGCACCGAGCCCTTGCCGAACGAGCGCGTGCCGACGATGGTCGCGCGCTTGTGGTCCTGCAGCGCGCCGGCGACGATTTCCGACGCCGAGGCCGAGCCGCCATTGACCAGCACGATGACCGGCTTGCCCTTGGTGAGGTCGCCCGCATGCGCGGTACGGCGCTGGGTCTCCTCGGCATTGCGGCCGCGGGTCGAGACGATCTCGCCCTTCTCCAGGAACGAGTCGGAGACGGTGACCGCTTCCTCGAGCAGGCCGCCCGGGTTGTTGCGCAGGTCGATGATGTAGCCCTTGAGCTTGTCGCCGATCTGATTCGAGAGGTTGGCGACCTCGCGCTTCAGGCCTTCGGTGGTCTGCTCGTTGAAGGTGGTGATGCGGATATAGGCGATGTCGTCGGCCTCGATGCGCGCGCGCACCGAGCGGACGCGGATGTTGTCGCGCACCAGCGTGACGTCGAGCGGATTGTCCTGGCCCTTGCGGATGATCTTGAGCTTGATCTTGGTGTTGACCGGGCCGCGCATCTTCTCGACCGCCTGATTCAGGGTCAGGCCCTGCACCGCCTCGTCGTCGAGATTGGTGATGATGTCGTTGGCCATGATGCCGGCGCGCGAAGCGGGCGTGTCGTCGATCGGCGAGACCACCTTGATCAGGCCGTCCTCCATCGTGACTTCGATGCCGAGGCCGCCGAACTCACCGCGGGTCTGCACCTGCATGTCGCGGAAGCTCTTGGCGTCCATGTAGCTCGAATGCGGATCGAGGCCGGTGAGCATGCCGCTGATGGCGGATTCGATCAGCTTGGTGTCGTCGGGCTTCTCGACATAGTCGGAGCGCACGCGCTCGAAGACGTCGCCGAACAGGTTGAGCTGGCGATAGGTGTCCGCGGTGGCGGCGCGCGCGCTGGAGCCCATGAAGACCGCGCGCGGCTGGGTCACGAACAGCGTCAGCGCCGCACCGGTGGCCGCGCTGAGGAGGATAACTGAAGTCTTGCGCATCATCCGCGAACCTTCTCGCCTTCATTTGCGGCCCACCATGGGCCTGGATCGATTGGAGTGCCGTCTTTGCGGAACTCGACATACAGCACAGGTTGACTCGCGTTCGTGGCGAGAATGGAGGCGACTTGAGAGGTCGACCCCATGGTCGCGACTGGCTCCCCCGTGAGCACAAACTGACCGATGTTGACCGAAATGCGCTCCATCCCGGCGATCAGGACATGATACCCGCCACCGGCATTGAGGATCAAGAGTTGTCCATAGCTGCGGAACGGACCTGAATAGACCACCCAGCCGTCACACGGCGTCGTGACCTGGGAGCCGGGCTTGGTGGCCAGCGAAATGCCCTTCTGGACCCCGCCGACCCCGTCGGAACCGCCAAAGTCCCTGATCTTGTTACCGTTAACCGGAAGAGGCAGGAGCCCCTTGGCCGCGGCGAAGGCGATCGCCGGGGTGGTCCGGGAGCGGTCCTTGAAAACAGCGGGGCCGGACTTGGCGCTGGCCGCCGCGTTTGCCGCCGCCAGCTTGGCCTCCTTGGCCTCGGCCTGCCGTGCCGCCTCGGCCGCCTTCTCAGCCGCCTTGGCCGCGCTTTGCAGGTCCTGCTCCATCTTGGTGATCAGGCCCTGGAGATCGCCGACCTGCCTCGAGAGCGCGATGGCGCGCGAGCTCTCGGCGTCGAGGTCTTTTTCGCGCGCGGATTGCTGACGCTGCCGCTCGTCGATCAGGGCGGTGAGTCGGGTCTGGTCGCTCCTGACCTTGTCGCGGTCGGCGGCAAGCTGGTCGCGTTCGCTCGCGATGTTCTTGCGCAACGCCACGAGCTCGCCGAGCTCGCCCGCGATCTTTTCGGCGCGGCCGCGCAGCTCCGGCACCACGGCACCGAGCAGCATCGCCGTGCGCAGCGATTGCAGGGCGTCCTCGGGGCGCACGAGAAGGGCAGGCGGTGTGCGCCGGCCGGCGCGCTGCAAGGCCGCCAGCACCTCGACGATGTCGGCGCGGCGCGAATCGAGCGACGAGCGCATCTGCTGCTCGCGGCCGTTCAGCGTCTTCAGCCGCGCTTCGGCCTCGTCGATCTTGATCTCGACGGCGCGCACATTGGCGGCGGTGTCGATCAATTGCTGGTTGAGCTGGGTGCGGTCCTGGCCGAGCGTGGTGATTTCCGCCTTCAGCTTGGCCTGCGCTTCCTCCGCGCTCTTCTGCCTGGCGCGCGCCGCTTCAAGCTCCTGCTCGCGCTGCTTGATCGCATCGGGCGAGACGGCTGCGGTCTGGGGCGCCGGTGCTGCGGTCTGAGCTTGCGCGAGGCTTGCGTAAGCTTGCGCGACGCTTGCGCCTGCGAGGCTCGCAACCAGCAGTTTGAGGACGGGCGCTCGCATCGCGTTAGGCAAAGGTGCTCGTTGTGGCGCGCATCATGCGCGATGATAGGGATGGCCCGCCAGGATGGTGGCGGCCCGGTAAAGCTGTTCCAGAAGCATGACGCGGACCATTTGGTGCGGCCAGGTCGCAGAGCCGAACGCGATCGCGAGCTTGGCCTTACGGCGCAATTCGGGCGAAAGTCCGTCCGCCCCTCCGATCATGAAGATAGTATGTCCCGCACCCTCGTCGCGCCAGCGCCCGAGATGCCGTGCGAATACGGTGGACTCCAGGTTCTGCCCGCGCTCGTCCATCGCCACCAGGATCGATTTGTCCGGAATGTGCGCCGAGATCGCCGCGGCCTCCTCGGTCATCCGCGTCGCGGCGTCGCGCGCCCGGCTTTCGGGAATCTCGTGGATGCTGAGCTCGCGGAATCCGAGCTTGCGGCCGGCCTCGTCGAACCGCTCGAAATAGCGGTCGGCAAGCTCCCGTTCGGGGCCCTGCTTCAGCCGGCCCACCGCAATGACAGCAACGCGCATGGTGTTTCAGGGTCGTGTTTTCGAGGCCGCGCGCAGGTTGCGCGCGCACGACGCTAGCATGCGCGTCAGCCGATTCGAAATCGGCTTCGTAAGCCTCTAGATCGCCTTCGCCGCCCCTGGGCCCTGCGTGTACAATCTCTCGAGATTGTAGAACTCACGGACCTCGGGTCTGAACACGTGCACGATCACGTCGCCGGAATCGATCAGCACCCAGTCGCAATTGGGCAAGCCCTCGACATGGATGTTCTTGATGCCGGTTTCCTTGAGGCTCTTCGTCACGTTCTCCGCGATCGCGCCGACGTGCCGGTTCACCCGGCCGGTGGTGACGATCATGTAGTCGGAGTATGCCGATTTGCCGCGAAGGTCGATGGTGACCGTCTCTTCCGCCTTCATATCCTCGAGGCGGGAGAGGATCAGGCTCAGCGTCTTGTCGGCGTCGGGTTGCGCCTGCAAGGCCGCAGCTTTGGTCGATGTTTTACGCGTAGGCTTAGCAACCTTGGGTAAAACAGACTTGGACAATACAGATGTGGCCAGGGACCATTCCTTTCACTGTATCGCGAGAGCCGAATCCGGCCCTCACGGGTTACACTACATCATGTGGGGTTAAGGGTTTCAATATGCCAGAGACCCGGATCCGCACACGCTGTCTCACGCCGGCCCTTTCCAGCTCCCGTCCGGGTTCCGCAGGCCCGTCGAGGAAAGGTTCAGCTTCAATCCGGTCAGGAACACCCAGGCTGGCGCCGGCCGGTCCGCGAGCAGCGCTGCCTTGTCATCGGGCAGACGGTAACGAGATAGCGCTTGGGCGGCGGGCGAGGCGAGGGCGCGAAAACTCTGCGGCGGCCGATCAATCACTGCCATCGGCACCTGGGCAGCGATGCGCCGCCAGTCCTGCCAACGATGGAATTGAGCGAGGTTATCGGCGCCCATGATCCAGACAAAGCGCAGGCCCGGGAAGCGGCGGCGCAAGGTGTTGATCGTGTCGATAGTATAGCGGGTGCGAATGACGGATTCGAGACAGCTCACCTCGATGCGCGGATCGTCGGCAACCTCGCGCGCCGCCTGCATGCGTTCGCCGAGCTCGTGAAGATTGCCGTTCTCCTTGAGCGGATTGCCCGGTGTCACCAGCCACCAGACGCGATCGAGTTGCAATCGCGTCAAGGCGAACCGGCTGATCGCGCGATGCGCCTGATGCGGCGGATTGAACGAGCCGCCGAGCAGACCGATGCGCATGCCCTCCGTGTGGGGCGGGACCGCTTGCGCCACAAAACGCGGCACGACGAAATTGTTGCTCAATGCCCCGCCTTGCAACGTTGCTTACGGCCGCGTCTGTCCGGTGCCGTGAACGCGATATTTGAAGCTCGTCAATTGCTCGGCGCCGACAGGGCCGCGGGCGTGGAAGCGGCCGGTGGCGATGCCGATCTCGGCGCCGAACCCGAACTCGCCGCCATCGGCGAATTGCGTCGAGGCGTTGTGCAGCACGATCGCGGAATCGACCTCGCTCAGGAATTTCGTCGCAGCGGTCTCATCCGTGCTCACGATCGCATCGGTGTGGTGCGAGCCGTGGGTCTGGATGTGCGCGATGGCGCCGTCGACGCCATCCACCACCTTCGCCGCGATGATCGCGTCGAGATATTCGGTGTCCCAATCCTCTGCACCGGCGGGTTTTACGCGCGCATCAATCCCTTGCACCGCTTCATCGCCGCGTACTTCGCAACCGGCATCGAGCAGCATCTCGACCAGGGGCTTCAAGGCCTTGCCGGCAGCAGCGCGATCGACCAGAAGCGTCTCGGCCGCGCCGCAGACGCCGGTCCGGCGCATCTTCGCGTTGAGCACGATCGACTTCGCCATGGCAAGATCGGCGCTGGCATCGACATAGACGTGGTTGACGCCCTCGAGATGCGCGAACACGGGCACACGGGCCTCCTGCTCGACGCGCGCGACGAGGCTCTTGCCCCCGCGCGGCACGATCACGTCGATGGCGCCGTCTAGCCCCGACAGCATCATGCCGACCGCCGCGCGGTCGCGCGTCGGCACCAGCGTGATCGCGGCTTCAGGCAAGCCGGCTTCGCGCAGGCCCTGCACCAGGCATTCATGGATGGCGCGGCAGGAGCGGAAACTGTCGGAGCCGCCGCGCAGGATCACGGCATTGCCCGACTTCAGGCACAGCACGCCGGCATCCGCCGCAACGTTCGGCCGGCTCTCGAAGATCACGCCGACGACGCCGAGCGGCACGCGCACGCGCTCGATGGTCATGCCGTTCGGCCGCTGCCAGCTCTCGGTGACGATGCCGACGGGGTCGGCGATGCCGCGCACGACGCCGATGCCCTCGGCCATGCCCTCGACGCGCGCCGGCGTCAGCGTCAGGCGGTCGATGAAGGAGGAGGTCGCATTGCCGGCGGCGCGGGCTTCCGCCACGTCCTCGGCATTGGCCGCGAGGATCGCCGCCGCATTGCTGCGGATCGCACGCTCCATGGCCTCCAGCGCCCGGTTCTTCTGCTCCGGCGGCGCCAGCGCCAGCACGCGCGCGGCGGCGCGGGCACGGGTTCCGAGATCGGACATCAGCGCCTGGAGATCGGCATTGCCGTCAACGGCTTTGAGGGGGGCGGCCATGGAGGTTCAACCTTCTGCTAAGGCGGTGTCCTAGCACGGAAATCCCGCTTTTGCGAAGGGCGGGGAGGGTATGGCAGGGCTTCGGCAGGCGGGGCGGCGCTCGGCCACTGGCCCAGCCCCCGACGTCACGCCGGGCCTGACTCGGCCATCCAAGCACCACCTGTGCCGTCATTCCGGGATGATCAGAAGGACCAGACCTCAGGTGCGCAATTGCGCACCGGGGAATCTCGAGATTCCGGGTTCGGTGCCAGCGCACCGCCCCGGAATGTCGTAAGCGGCTGCCTACCCGCCCACCACCAGATCGTCGCGGTGGATCATCTCGGCCCGGCCGCTGATGCCGAGGATGGCCATCACGTCCGGGGAGGAGCGGCCCTTGATGCGTTCGGCGTCTTCGGCGTCGTAGGCGATCAGGCCGCGGCCGATCTCGCTGGTGTCGGGGCCGCGCACGACCACGGCATCGCCACGGGCGAACTGGCCCTCGACCTTGATGACGCCGGCCGGCAGCAGGCTGGCGCCGGCGCGCAGCGCCGTCACCGCGCCGGCATCGATGGTCAGCGTGCCCTTCGGCTCCAGCGTGCCCGCGATCCAGCGCTTTCGCGAGGTGATGGGATTGGCCGGCGTCAGGAACCAGGTGCAGCGGCCGCCATTGGCGATCGCCTGCAAGGGGTGCTCGATCTTGCCGGAGGCGATCAGCATATGGGTGCCGCCCGTCGTCGCGATCTTGGCGGCCTCGACCTTGGTGCGCATGCCGCCGCGCGACAGTTCGGATTCGGCATCGCCCGCCACCGCCTCGATCTCCGAGGAGATGCTGTCGACGACGGGAATGAGCTTTGCGTTCGGGTTGTTCTTCGGCGGGGCGTCGTAGAGACCGTCGATGTCGGACAGCAGCACCAGCAAGTCGGCGCTCGCCATGGTGGCGACGCGCGCGGCGAGGCGGTCGTTGTCGCCGTAGCGGATCTCGGTGGTGGCGACCGTGTCGTTCTCGTTGATCACGGGGATCGCGCGCCACTCCAGCAGCTTGCCGATGGTGGAGCGGGCGTTGAGATAGCGGCGGCGCTCCTCGGTGTCCTGGAGCGTGACCAGGATCTGGCCGGCGTCGATGCCGTGCGCGCCCAGCACCTCCGACCAGATCCGCGCCAGCGCGATCTGGCCGACGGCGGCGGCCGCCTGGCTCTCCTCGAGCTTCAGCGGGCCGCGCGGCAATTTGAGCCGGCTGCGGCCGAGCGCGATCGAGCCCGAGGACACCACGAGGACGTCGCGGCCTTCCTTGTGCAGCTTGGCCATGTCGTCGGCGAGCGCGGCGAGCCAGGACGCCCGCACCTCGCCCTTGTCGGAATCGACCAGCAGCGCGGAGCCGACCTTGACGACGATGCGGCGGAATTGACTGAGTTCGGGGCTGGCCATGTGTCTATGTGTGTTGGCGCGCTTGGACGATCTGCTCTGCGTTGGAAACGGCGGAGCGAGAGGGCGGCGCCGGTAAGGCCTGCTTTTGCAGCAGGACGATGGCCGGCGCAAGGCGGCAAGGATGGCAACGGAACGGTAAACGGCGAAGGTCGGCCTTGTCCGGGACGCGTGTCTGGTCCTAACTGCGGCCAACCAAAATGGGGCTGGAGGGGAAACGCATGGATCGCCGCACATTCGTGGCCGGATGCCTGGGATTGCCGCTGCTGACGCAGGCGGGCGGGGCGCAGGCCGGGCTGAGCAAGATCATCTTCCCGTTCGCGGCGGGAGCGGGCGGCGACACGCTGTGCCGGCTGATCGCGCAGGAGATGGCCCCGGTGCTGCAGCGGACCCTCGTGGTTGAGAACCGCACCGGCGGCGACGGCCTGATCGGCATCAAGGCCGTGAAGGGCGCAAGCCCCGACGGCAGCATGGTGCTGGTGACGACGGGTCCGACCATGTACCTGCTGTCGATGGTGGAGACGACGCCGAGCTTCGACACGGCGAAGGATTTCATGCCGGTGTCGCTGCTGGCGCGGTTCGAGTTCGCCCTCGTGCTGGCGCCGGGGACCGATGCTGCCGATTTCAAAGCGTTCGTGGCGTGGCTGAAGGCGCATCCGGACAAGACCTCGTTCGGCGTGCCCAGCAACGGCACCATTCCGCATTTCATGGGCTCCAAGCTCGAGAAGGATCTCGGCATTCCCCTGACGCGCGTGCCCTATCGCGGCAGCGCGCCGATCCTCAACGACCTCGTCGGCGGCCATATCGCGTTCGGCATCACGACGCTGGCCGATGCATTGCCGCAGCATCGCGCCAAGGGCGTGAAGATCATCGCGGTCTCGAGCGCGGATCGCTCGCCCTTCGCGCCCGAGGTTCCGACGCTGAAGGAGAGCGGCATCGATCTCGTCGCCGACGCCTGGTACGGCATGTGGCTCCCCGCCGGCAGCCCGCCGGAGTTCGCGAGCAAGCTCGGCGCGGCGGCAAGCGCGGCGCTCGCAAAGCCAGAGGTGAAGGAGAAGCTGACGGCGATAGGGTTGATCCCGGTCGGTAGCAATGCGGAAGGACTGTCGAAGGAGCTCGCCGCGAATACGGCGTTCTGGCAGCCGATCGTGAAGGCGACGGGATACAAGATCGAGAATTGAGTCTTCTCCCTCACCCTAAGCGGGGAGGATGATGGGGTGATCCCCGTGGTATCCACATCGTCATTGCGAGCGTAGCGAAGCAATCCAGACCGTCGCCGCGGAAAGATTCTGGATTGCTTCGCTGCGCTCGCAATGACGCGGAGGCGAAGGAGTCCTACATCTTCGCCCGCTGCGCGATCCCGTCCTTGATCGCGGCGAGCTCTTTCTCGTCCCAGATGCCGATCAAGACCCCGCCCTTCACCTGCAGCTGATTGTCGGCATAGGCCGCGATCTTTTCGCGCGGCGTGGTGATGTGGTCGTTCGGGTGCAGCGCCCAATCGAACAGCTCGGCCTGCAACCGCGCGATGATGCCGGCACACTCCGGATCGTCGCCGCGATCCAGATACTCGTCCGGATCGGTTTCGAGGTCGTACAGCATCGGGCGGAAGCCCGAGGCGTGGATGTATTTCCAGCGGCCGTCGAACACCATGAACAGGCGGCAGCGTTCGATCGGCTGGTTCAGCTTCAGCCGTACGTCCTGCATCGCATAGTCGTATTCGGAGAACGCGACCTTGCGCCATTCCGGCTTCTCGCCGCGCAGCAGGGGCAGCAGCGAGCGTCCTTCGAGGATATGGCCCGGCACCTTGCCGCCGAAATAATCGACGAAGGTCGGCGCGAGATCGATGCCTTCCACCAGCGCGTCGCTGCGCGTGCCGCGCGTGGCGTCGGCTTCCTGCGAGGGATCGATGATGATCAGCGGAATTTTCGCCGACTGTTCGTGGAACAGATCCTTCTCGCCCATCCAGTGATCGCCGAGATAGTCGCCATGATCGGAGGTGAACACGATCATCGTCGTGTCCAGCAGGCCGCGCGCCTCCAGGAACTTCATCAGCACGCCCATCTGGTCGTCGATCTGGGTGATCAGGCCCATATAGGTCGGGATCACCTTCTCGCGGGCCTCGTCGCGCGCCATGTTGCGGGAGTAGCGCATGTCCATATAGGCGCCGAACACCGGATGCGGACTCTGCCGCTCGCGCTCGGAGCGGATCACCGGGATCATGTCAGCGGTCGAGTACATGCTCGCATAGGGCTCCGGCGCGATGTAGGGCCAGTGCGGCTTGATGTAGGACAGATGCAGGCACCACGGCCTGCCATCCGTCTCGGCCTCGCTGATGAAGTCCATCGCGCGCCGCGTCATGTAGGGCGTCTCGGAATGCTCGTCCGGCACGCGCGCGGCCTTGTCGGCATGCACCAGCAGCCAGCCGTTCTGCAACGAGCCGTCTTCCGCCGCGCCGGAATTGGCCCAGTGCTCCCAGGGATTGGTGGCTTCAAAACCCTGCTGACGCAGATATTCATCGTATTTCGGGCGCGGCCGTCCGGTCGGATGCAGGCCGTCGTCGCGCTCATAGGGCTCGAATCCGCATTCGGCGACGTGCACGCCGATCATCGATTCCGGCGGGATGCCGAGCGCCTTCATGCCTTCGAGATCGGGCGCCATGTGGGTCTTGCCGACCAGCACGTTGCGCACGCCGATCTTCTTGAGGTGATCGCCGAGCGTGGGCTCGCCGACGCGGAGCGGCCAGCCGTTCCAGTGCGAGCCGTGCGAGCGCATGTAGCGCCCGGTGTAGAACGACATCCGCGACGGGCCGCAGATCGGCGATTGCACATAGGCCTTCGAGAACAGCACGCCGCGCTTCGCCATCGCGTCGATGTTCGGTGTCTTCAGCGTGGGATGACCGGTGCAGCCGAGGTAATCATAGCGAAGCTGGTCGCACATGATCCAGAGTACGTTTTTCGCGCGCGCCATGGGTCATCCCTGCCGTTTCTTGATTTTTGATGCTGCGATATCGAAGGCGGGATGACAAGCTGCCAGTGATGCGCGTGTCTGCTGCCTGATATTCTATGTCGTCCCGGCGAAGGCCGGGACCCATAACCACAGGGAGTGGTTTGGCGAAGACTCGTAGTTCGGTACTACGAACGCAACGTAATCGATAGATTACGCGGTATGGGTCCCGGCCCCCCGTGCGCAATTGCGCACTAGGCCGGGACGACAATCACGCCGACCACGGCTCCGCTTCGGCGGCGCTCTTCGCCTTGGCGGAGACCGGGCTCTCGCCGATCACGTCGGCCAACGCGCGCAGTGCTTCCTTGACGCCCTGGCCGGTGACGCCGGAGAGCAGCAGCGGTGTCTTCTTGGCGGCGCGCTTCAGGCGGTCCTTCTGCTTCTTGAGCTCGTCCGGCTCGACCGCGTCGATCTTGTTCAGCGCGACGATCTCGATCTTGTCGGTGAGCTGCCCGCCATAGGCATCGAGCTCCTTGCGCACCGTCTTGTAGGCCTTGCCGGCATGCTCGCAGGTTGCATCGATCAGATGCAGCAGCACGCGGCAGCGCTCGACATGGCCGAGAAAGCGATCGCCGAGGCCGGTGCCTTCATGCGCGCCTTCGATCAGGCCGGGAATGTCGGCGAGCACGAATTCGCGGCCGTCGGCATTCACGACGCCGAGCTGCGGATGCAGCGTGGTGAAGGGATAGTCGGCGATCTTCGGCTTTGCCGCGCTGACCTTGGACAGGAAGGTCGACTTGCCGGCATTGG
>Ga0102590_1003353_pt1 | contig 16180 bp, 12 predicted proteins | sample AraplaMF_Col_mMF_FD_76859 | JGI IMG/M metagenome (GOLD analysis project Ga0102590, IMG submission 76859) | Arabidopsis root microbial communities from the University of North Carolina, USA - plate scrape MF_Col_mMF | ecosystem: Host-associated > Plants > Roots > Endosphere | place: USA...
GGGCAGGACGATGCCGTGGTTCTTGGCCCCGCCCATGGCCTGGACGCGTTTCCCGTGCGCCGTGCCGGTCTGGTAGACGTAGTGGGCGATGTCGGACGAGCCGACGAAGCTGACGGCCTTGATGTCCGGGTGGGTCAGGATGGCGTCGACGGCGGTCTTGTCGCCGTGCACCACGTTCAGCACCCCGGCCGGGGCGCCCGCCTCCATCATCAGCTCGGCCAGCTTGACCGGCACGGTCGGGTCCTTCTCCGACGGCTTGAGGATGAAGCTGTTGCCCACGGCGATGCTGATGCCGAACATCCACATCGGGATCATGGCCGGGAAGTTGAACGGGGTGATGCCCGCGCAGACGCCCAACGGCTGGCGCATCGAATAGACGTCGATGCCGGGGCCCGCGCCCTCGGTGTATTCGCCCTTCAGGATGTGGGGGATACCGCAGGCGAACTCGATCACCTCCAGGCCGCGCTGGATGTCGCCCTTGGAGTCGGCGATCACCTTGCCGTGCTCGGACGACAGGATCTCGGCCAGGGCGTTCATGTCGCGCTCGATCAGGCGCTTGAACTCGAACATCACCCGGGCGCGGCGCTGCGGGTTGGTGGCGGCCCAGCCGATCTGCGCCTTGGCGGCGGCCTGGACGGCGGCGTCCAGCTCGGCGTCGGTGGCCAGGGCCACGCGGGCCTGGATCTCGCCGGTGTTCGGATTGAACACATCGCCGAAGCGGCCGGACGTTCCCTCGAGGGCTTGTCCATTCACGAAATGGCTGATGGTCCGCATGATACGCTCCCTAGATCTTGTTTTGCGCGTCATTAGCACCCTGGGACCGGGCCGTATCGCGCAAATTCTCCCCACCACAAATCGTGATGAGGACGCCTATTCCTCCACGTGCACGCGGCGGAACCGGCCCTGCAGATAGACCAGCGGCTCGTGGTCCGGGTCATAGCGCAGCTTCACCACCCGCCCGACATAGACCCGGTGGTCGCCGGCGTCGAAGACCTGATGGGTCACGCATTCGAAATTGGCCATGCAGTCGGGCAGGATCGGGACGCCCGTGCCCCAGGTCTCGGTGTCGATGCCCGCGAAACGGTCACCGTCCTTCTGCACGAACTGGCGGGCCATGGCCTGCTGGTCGGCGTGCAGCACGTTGACCGTGAACCGCTCGGCCGCGTCCAGGATCGCCAGGCTGCGCGAATTGAGGTCGACGCAGACCAGGGCCAGCGGCGGGTCCAGCGACACCGAGGTGAAGGAATTGGCGGTCAGCCCCACCCGGCGGCCGTCCTCGCAGACCGTGGTGACCACGGTCACCCCCGTGGTGAAGCATCCGAAAGCGTGGCGCAGCGCCCGGGCGTCGTGCGCGCCCCCCTCGCCCAGTTCGATCGTGACCGGTTGACTCATTCCCTAACCAGTGAGGCAAACCGGCGTTACGGGCAAGGGTTGGGGAGGCGGACACGGGTCCTCGACCTCGGGCTTTCGCGACGAGCTTCTGGGGAGGCGCGGAGCGGACCGGGCTTCGCCCGGAGACCGTGAGGTTGTGTTTGCGTTTCGGCTTGGCTCGACCGCTCCGCGGAACCGTTCTTCTCAAGGGACGGCGACTGAGGGCCTGTTTCATCCCGGTCGACGTTCCCCCTCGGGCGGGCAGGATCAGGTCGCCCGGAAGGGGCCGTCGGCGACTCCGACTGATCCTGGAAAAGGCCGGTTTGAACTTCCCGGCCCCGTCGACCCACCTGTCCCGCCACCGTCCCCGCCGGACCTTGGGACCTTCTGAGCCCCGCCGCCCGCCGCGATCCGATCGCCAAGGCCCAGGCGGCCCCGCTCGGTTCCATCCCCATCGCCTGCTTGGGCCGGTACCAAGAGCCCTCCCCGTGATGGTGACCGGTTCAGTATGCGGGCGGTCTGAATGCTGGCGCGTCGGTGACGCTGCTTTTTCTGCAGGGCGTTGAGACGGCTAGGGTTTTTCCCGCCGCTGGCGGGGATAGAGAGCGCTCGCTCCCCGCGCGAGGACATGCCCTCGCGGCGTGTCCCCAAGACCGGGCTCGGTGCGAAACCTGGGGACACGCCGCAAGGGCATGTCCCCGGCCCGCGCTCACCCCCAACCTCCGTCATCCTCGGACTTGTTCCGAGGACCCCTGCTTCAGCCGCGAAGAAGGACGATCCGTGGAGCGGCGAGCTCGCGGCCTCCCTCCAACCGATAAACCCGCCGATAGAGGGGTCCTCGGAACAAGTCCGAGGATGACGGTTGAAAGGCGGGGCTCTTCACGTCGAAAACCGGCTGAACGACCGTGCTTCATCCGGCGAGGGTATAACCACTCACCCTCCCATGGCTTCGCCATGGGCCCCTCCCTCTCTCTAAGAGAGAGGGGTCAGGAGGGCCGCCCTCTGTCCACTCAGGGTCGAAGGCGGTCCTTCAAACGATCCCGGCAACGCCAGAAACCACCCTACGGCGCGACTGCGCTCTTGAACGGCTGTCTCCCTCACCCCACTACAGCACGACCGAACAGAGTGACTTGAAAGGACCGCGACATGGCTTTGCTCGACGAGCTCAAGGCTGACCAACTGGCGGCGCGCAAGGCGAGCGACCGCCTGAAGGCCGACCTGCTCACCACGCTGATCGGCGAAGCGACGCAGATCACGACCGAAGAGTTCAAGCGCGGCGTGACCGAAGTCACCGACGAGAAAGTCGTCGCAACCGTCGCGAAGTTCTTGAAGAACACGAAGCTGACGCTGGAGAACCTCGCGGCCGAACGCGCGCGGCTGGTCGAAGCCGATGGCGATGTATCGAAGGTGGACGAGCGGACCAAGGCGGCTGAAACCGAACTGGCGATTCTATCGTCCTATGGCCCGAAGCAGATGACGGACGCGGAATTGCGTGAGGCCATCAACGACTTCCGGGTGCAGAACCCCGACGCCAACGTCGGCGCGATCATGGCCCACCTGAAGGCCAACTTCGGCGGCCAGTATGACGGCAAGGCGGCCAGCGCGTTGGCCAGAGCCTAGACGGCGGACGCCGTGAAAACCCTCTCTCATAGAGAGAGGGAGGGGCCCGCCGCGAAGCGGTGGGAGGGTGAGAGGTTTCACCGCCAGCCGGAAAATCCAGAGCCGCTGAGCCGCGCTTTCGAGACTCCGACAGAGGCTCACCAGGGCCGCCACCGTGGATCGAGCAACTATCCGAAGACCGGCTGAAACAGCCGCGTTTCATTCGGTGAGAGTGTAACCTCTCACCCTCCCATGGCTTCGCCATGGGCCCCTCCCTCTCTCTATGAGAGAGGGGTCAGGAGGGCCGCCCAAAGTCCGGCTTGGATCGAAAGCGGACCGGAGCCCACCTCGTCCTGGACCCCTACCAGGCCCCCAACTCCCGCAGCTGCCGCGCCAGCTCGGCCGGCATTTCGGCGGCTTCGGCCTCGGTCAAATCCGGCGGCACGTCCTCGTTCTTCAGATAGCGCCAGCCCTGGAACGGCCGCCGGGGCGTGGGGGCCACGCGGACGATGGTCGGGTCGACCGTCACCTCGCAGCGCGAGGCCTGGCCCTCGCCGACCGTCTCGATCTTCAGGATCGTCTGGCGGCACAGGATCTGGCCCTTCATCACGCGGTACAGCGAGCCGCCGTCCAGCACCTCGTCGATGCGCTTGGGCGTCATGCGGGTGTGCATGATCCACGGGCGGTCGGCCTCGGCGTGCCAGGCGACCAGTTCCTCGATGTTGTCGCAGCCGACGACGAGCTTGATGATGTGCAGGGGCATGGCGGCGTACTTAGTGCGTGACAGCCGAAAGTGTGAGCGGTTTCGGCGCCCGTCACGCGCCAAAAATCAGCCGACGGGCTCCAGCTTCGCCAGTACCACGCCTTCGCTGACCTGGCCGCCGGCCGTGGCCGACAGCTCGGCGACCACGCCGTCGAACGGCGCGGCCAGGGCGTGCTCCATCTTCATCGCCTCCAGGGTCAGCAGGGTCTGGCCCTTGACCACCGTCTGGCCGGCCTCGACGGCCACCGAGACGATCTTGCCCGGCATCGGCGACAGGATCGCCCCGTCGGACGTGGCGGCATGGGCGCCGCCGCCCTGGTAGGTGAAGTCGAACTCGCGGACGTCGCCGCCCTCGAACACGTACAGCGGAGCGCCGCCGAACGTGCCCGGCAGCACGTCGACGTCGTCCAGCGCCCGGCCGTCCTCGACCGTGATGTCCCACGACCAGTCGTCACCCATTCTTCCCGAGAGGGCGCCGCCCGCCAGGGCCACGCGCAGCGGCACGGGCTTGCCGTCCACCGCCAGCGGCAGGGTCATGGCGGCGCGCGGCGCGTTCATCCGGAAGCCCAGCAGGCGCGACGGCGCGCTGGCCCAGACGTCGGCGCGGGGCTGGTCGGCCTCCATGAAGGCCTCCAGGCGCTGGCCGATGGCCGCCAGGGTCGGGGCGTCGGAGAATTCGCGGGCGGTCAAGCCTTCCAGCCGCGCCTCGATGAAGCCGGTGTCCACCGCCCCGTCGACGAAGTCCGGATCGCTGGCGCAGCGGGCCAGGAAGGCGGCGTTGGTCTTGACCGGCCACACCTCGACCAGGCGGCAGGCCTCGGCCAGGCGGGCGGCGGCGTCCTCGCGGTCGACGCCGTGGGCGATCAGCTTGGCGATCATCGGGTCGTAGAACGGGGTGACCTCGCCGCCCTCCTCAACCGCGCTGTCCACCCGCACGTCGCCTTCCGGCAGGCGGAAATGGGTCAGCGGGCCGGTCGAGGGCAGGAAGCCGGTGGCCGGGTTCTCGGCGTAGAGGCGCGCCTCCATGGCCCAGCCGTCCAGCGTGATCTCGTCCTGCTCCAGCGGCAGGGGCTCGCCCGAGGCCACCAGCAGCTGCCACTCGACCAGGTCCTGGCCGGTGACCATCTCGGTGACCGGATGCTCGACCTGCAGGCGGGTGTTCATCTCCATGAACCAGATGCGGTCGGCGCGCAGGCCTTCCGAGGCGTCGGCGATGAACTCCACCGTGCCGGCCCCGACATAGCCCACGGCCTGGGCGGCCTTGACCGCCGCCCCGCAGACGGCGGCGCGGGTGGCCTCGTCCATGCCCGGGGCCGGAGCCTCCTCGATGACCTTCTGGTGGCGGCGCTGCAGCGAGCAGTCGCGCTCGAACAGGTGGACGACGTTGCCGTGGGTGTCGCCGAACACCTGCACCTCGATGTGGCGCGGGCGGGTGACGTACTTTTCCAGCAGCACCCGGTCGTCGCCGAAACTGGCGCTGGCCTCGCGCTGGCACGAGGCCAGCAGGGCGGCGAAGTCCGCAGGGTTGTCGACCTTGCGCATGCCCTTGCCGCCGCCGCCGGCCACGGCCTTGATCAGCACGGGGAAGCCGATCTTGGCCGCTTCGGCCGCCAGGCGCTCGACCGACTGGTCCTCACCCAGATAGCCGGGCGTGGTGGGCACGCCAGCTTGGATCATGAGCTTCTTGGCCGCGTCCTTCAGGCCCATGGCGCGGATGGCCGAAGGCGGCGGGCCGATCCAGACCAGGCCGGCGTCGATCACCGCCTGGGCGAAGTCGGCGTTCTCGGACAGGAAGCCGTAGCCCGGGTGGATCGCCTCGGCGCCGGTCTGGCGGGCGGCGGCCAGGATCTTCTCGGGGACCAGGTAGCTCTCGCGCGCCGGGGCCGGTCCGATCAGGATGGCGACGTCGGCCTCCATCACGAACGGGGCCTCGGCGTCCGCCTCGGAATAGACCGCGATCGTCCGCACGCCCAGCTCGCGGGCGGTGCGGATGATACGACGGGCGATTTCGCCGCGATTGGCGATGAGGACGGAAGAGAGCAAGGCGATTTTCCTAGATCTGGGCCAGGGTGAAGACCATCAGGAACCCCAGCAGCAGAACGAACGAGAAGACGGTGGACCACCAGACGATCAGGGTCTTGAGGATCGCGCCGAGGATGCTGGAGCCGTAGCCGCCGCGCAGGGTCTGGAACAGGTTGATCGGCGTCCAGACCATTAGCAGCACGAACCACCAGCCCCGCACCGGGTCGGGCAGGACCAGCCCCAGCGCATTGGTCAGGAACGCGAACGACAGCAGGTTGGTGGCGGTCAGCAGGTGATCGTAGATGAAGTACTGGCGCTTGTTCAGATAGACGAGCGCCAGGCTCAGGCCCAACATCGGCAGCAGCAGCACCGCCAGGCGGTGGCCCCAGCCGAACATCACGACCATGTAGTACTCGGGGTTCTCCAGCGCCTTGGCCAGGCCTGCCTTGGGCCAACGCGCCTTGCCGTGATCGGCTTCGGCGGCGGGCGCGCCGTGCGCGGCGTCTCCGCCGGCCGACGAGGACAGGTTCGGCGTCCTGATGTGGACGCCGCCGATCGTCGCGGTCTCGGTCGAGTTCTCGGCGATCGCATTGGCCTGGGCCTCGACCTTGTCGGCGTCGAAGATGTCGGGGACTTGGGCCGAGCGGACCTTCTCGGCCGCCGACTTGCGCAGGTTCTCCTCGGCCGCGAGGGCTTCCTGCCCCGCCAGCGGGTTGTTCTGCAGGTGGTCGGCCTCGGCGATGTCCTTGGCGTAGTGGGCCTGGGCGTCGGCGACCTCCTTCTGGTGGTCGGCCTGAGCCTTGGCGACGTCGTCCTGATAGGTCTTCAGGACCTTGGCGCGGTCCTGGTCGGCGTCCTTGAGGTCCTCGTCACGGGTCTTAGCCGCGTCGGCCAGGACCTCGTCGCGGTCGGCGTTCGCCCCCTTGAGGCGCTCGTCGCGGTCCTTGACGGCTTCGGTCCGCATGCGGGCGGCCTCGGCGGCGCGCCCCTGCGGCGTGGCCAGGAGCTCGGCGCGCTTGTGCCGTTCTTCCTCGGCGTGGTGCTGGGCCGAATGGATCGCGTGCTCGGCGGCAAAGATGAACAGCAGCAGGGCCACCAGGAAGGTGCGGAACGGCGGCACGTGCCGCACGATGCGCCCTTCCATGTAGTCCTTGGCCAGCACGCCGGGCCGGAAGAACAGCAGCGGCAGGGTGTTGGCCAGGCGACCATCGAGGTGGAACATCCCCTCGATCGCTTCCCAGATCAGGTGCCAGATCGAGCGGTGGTGGGTGTCGGCGTTCTGGCCGCACGAATAGCAGTACCAGCCCTCCAGCGGCGTCTCGCAATTCTTGCAAGGCTCGCCTTGATGGGTGAACGGCTTCTTCCTCGGCCGGAAGAAGCTCCCCGCCGAGTCCGCCGCCGCTGTCTCGAGATCCGCCGCCGTCATGTAATCCCCTGCTCGACTCTAGATGGTCCAGCTGGGCTTACGACGTTCGAGGAACGCGCGCACGCCTTCTTGGCCTTCATCCGACACGCGGCGGCGGGCGATGCGTTTTGCCGTCTCGTCGAGCAGGCCGCGGTCGATCTTTTGACCCGCGAAGTCGTTGACCAGCGCCTTGGCGTCGCCGATCGCGCCGGGGGCGCAGACGGCCACCTCCTCGATCAGGGCGTCCTGGGCGGCGACCAGCCCGGCCGCGTCGTCGAACACCTCGTCCACCAGGCCGTAGCTCCAGGCCTGGTCGGCGTCGAACACCCGGCCGGTGGCGAACAGCAGCTTGGCGGTGCGCGGCCCCAGGGCGGCGATCACATAGGGGCTGATGGTGGCCGGGGTCAGGCCCAGCTTGACCTCCGAGAAGGCGAAGCGGGCGTCGGCCGTGGCCAGGGCGTGGTCGCAGGCGGCCACCAGCCCCGCCCCGCCGCCGAAGGCCGGTCCCTCGACCAGGGCCACGGTCAGGGCCGGGATGTCGTGCAGGGCCTTCAGCATCTGGGCCAGGCCCAGGGCGTCCTCGCGGTTGTCGTCCTCGCTCCAGTCGGCGGCGGCCTTCATCCACTCCAGGTCGGCCCCGGCGCTGAACGCCCCGCCCACCCCGCGCAGGAAGACGATCCGCACGCCCTCGGCCCCGTGCAAGGTCTGGAAGGCCTCGTTCAGGGCGGCGATGGTCGCCGCGTCGAAGGCGTTCTTCCTGGCCGGACGGTTGATCCACACGGTGACGGCGCCGCTCGGCGTGGACTCCAGGTGGACCAGCGGCGTCATGGCGTCGGTGTTCAGGACCTCGACGATGGGGTCGGCGATCGGATTGGTCATTGTCGTTTCCTCCCTGCCCTGTCCGCCTACATCCGGAAGACGCCGAAGGTCGTCTCGGGGATCGGGGCGTTCAGGCTGGCGCTGATCGCCAGGCCCAACACGTCGCGGGTCTGGGCCGGGTCGATGATCCCGTCGTCCCAGAGGCGCGCGGTGGCGTGGTAGGGGTCGCCCTCGGCCTCGTAGCGGGCGCGGATCGGGGCCTTGAAGGCTTCCTCGTCCTCGACCGCCCAGGTCTCGCCCTTGGCCTCCATGCCGTCGCGCTTGATGGTCGACAGCACGCTGGCCGCCTGCTCCCCGCCCATCACGCTGATGCGGCTGTTGGGCCAGGTGAAGAGGAAGCGGGGTGAGTAGGCGCGGCCGCACATGCCGTAGTTGCCGGCCCCGAAGCTGCCGCCGATCAGCACGGTGAACTTGGGCACCTCGGCGCTGGCGACCGCCGTGACCAGCTTGGCGCCGTCCTTGGCGATGCCGCCGGCCTCGTACTTGCCGCCCACCATGAAGCCCGAGATGTTCTGCAGGAACACCAGCGGGATCTTGCGCTTGCAGGCCAGCTCGATGAAGTGCGCGCCCTTCACGGCGCTCTCGGAAAACAGCACGCCGTTGTTGGCCAGGATCGCCACCGGCTGGCCCCAGATGCGGGCGAAGCCGCAGACCAGGGTCGTGCCGTACAGCGCCTTGAACTCGTCGAACTCGCTGCCGTCGACGACGCGGGCGATCACCTCGCGCACGTCATAGGGCGCGCGTACGTCGGTCGGCACGATGCCGTACAGCTCGGCCGGATCGTGGACCGGCGGCCGGGCGTCGCGGATCTCGGTCTCGATCCGCTTGGTGGTGTTCAGATTGGCGACGATCGAGCGGACGATCTCCAGCGCGTGCTCGTCGTCGTTGGCCACGTGGTCGACCACGCCCGAGCGCCGGCCGTGGGTGTCGGCCCCGCCCAGTTCCTCGGCGCTGATCACCTCGCCCGTGGCGGCCTTCACCAGCGGCGGGCCGGCCAGGAAGATCGTGCCCTGGTCGCGGACGATCACCGTCTCGTCGCTCATGGCCGGCACATAGGCCCCGCCGGCGGTGCACGAGCCCATGACGCAGGCGATCTGGGCGATGCCCTGGGCGCTCATCCGGGCCTGGTTGAAGAAGATGCGGCCGAAGTGGTCGCGGTCGGGGAAGACCTCGGCCTGGTGCGGCAGGTTCGCCCCGCCGCTGTCGACCAGATAGACGCATGGCAGGCGGTTCTGCTGAGCGATCTCCTGGGCGCGCAGGTGCTTCTTCACCGTCATCGGGAAATAGGCGCCGCCCTTCACCGTGGCGTCGTTGGCGACGATCATCACCTCGCGGCCCGACACCCGACCGATGCCGGTGATCACGCCCGCGCCGGGCGCCTCGCCGTTGTAGAGGTCGCAGGCCGCCAGCTGGCCGATCTCCAGGAACGGCGAACCGGGGTCCAGCAGGCGCTCGACGCGTTGACGCGGTAAGAGCTTGCCGCGCGCCGCATGACGTGTGCGCGCGCTCTCCGGACCGCCCAGGGCCGCCTGCGCGACCCTTTCGCGCAGCGCCTCCACCAGACCGCGGTTGTGCGCGGCGTTTTTGGCGAAGGTCTCGCCGTTCTTGTCGATACCCGTGTTCATCTTCGGCATTATCGAGGCATAGCCTTTTCCGTTTCCCACCGAAAGCCGCAGTTTTTGACCTTCGATGGTCAAGGTCCGCGGTTCAAGTTAGCGTCGGGTCGTGGTCACCCTGCCCGACTTCATGGCCGATACGGCCCTGGCCCGCCTGTTCGCGCAAGAGCACCGCGAAGGCGACGCCGCCTGGTTCTCCTTGCCGGGCGGCGCGACACTGTACGCGCCCGGCGAGGCGGCGGACTATCTCTACTTCCTCCGCACCGGCCGGCTGGGCGCGTTTCGACGCGAGGAAGGCCAGGAGCCGCAGTTCCTGGGCGTGATCCGCCCCGGCGAGCCGGCGGGCGAGATGGCGATGATCGCCGGCGCGCCCCACTCGGCCAACCTGGTGGCCCTGCGCGATTCGGAAATCCTGGCCCTGCCCCGCGCCGCCTTCTTCGAGGCCGTCGAACGCGATCCCGACGTGATGATCGAGCTGTCGCGGCTGATGATCCGGCGGGCCCGCAACGCCGGCGCCCACGCCTCGATCGGCGACCCGTCGGTCTACGGCTTCATCGCGGTCGAGCCCGGCAAGGCGATCCGGCCGGTCGTGGAGCGGATCGCCCACGCCATTTCGGGCCTGGGCTATTCGGTCACCGTCGAGGGCGCCGAATCCCTGTTGGCCCCGACCGAGTGGTTCAGCGGCGTCGAGCGCCGGCACGACTTCGTCCTCTACGTCGCCGAGGCCGAGGAGACCGCCTGGAAGCACGTGGTCGGTCGCCAGGTGGACCGGCTGTTCCGCGTCGGCCTGGGCGACCGCAAGCCGCCGGCGGTGATCCCGTCCTACGCCTCGGGCCCGCTGCAGGACCAGCGGCTGGTCGACCTGATCCTGCTGCAGCCGGCCAACGTCACCCACCCCAAGGGCTCGGGCGAATGGCTGAACGCCACCCAGGCCGCCCGCCTGTTCCATTTGCGCGAGAACGGCATGGCCGACGTCGAGCGGATGGCGCGGGTGCTGACCGGCCAGTCGGTGGGCCTGGTGCTGTCGGGCGGCGGGGCGCGGGCCTACGCCCATGTCGGCGCGATCCAGGCCCTGCGCGAGCGCGGCGTGCCGATCGACTTCGTCGGCGGCGCCTCGATGGGCGCGGTCGTGGCGGCCGGCCTGGCCATGGGCTGGGACGACGGCGAGATGGAGACCCGCATCCGCAAGGCCTTCGTCGAGACCAGCCCGCTGGACGACATCGCCTTCCCCCTGGTCGCCATGACCCAGGGCCTGAAGGTCAAGGCGCGGCTGGACGAGCATTTCGACGACATCGAGATCGCCGACCTGTGGCTGCCGTTCTTCTGCGTGTCGTCGAACCTGACCTCGGGCGCCTATCACCTGCACCGCCAGGGCGTGCTGAAGGACGCCCTGCGGGCCTCGATCTCGCTGCCCGGCGTGCTGCCGCCGGTGGCCGACGGCCATTCGGTGCTGGTCGACGGAGCGGTGATGAAGAACTTCCCCGCCGACGTCATGCGCGCCTTCCAGCTGGGGCCGATCGTCGGGGTGGACGTCACGCGCGGCCGCAGCATCACCGCCGAGGACGTGCATCGTCCCGCCTCGCTGTGGCGCTGGTTCTGGTCGGGCGAGTGGCGCAAGGGGCCGCCGATCGTGGCCCTGCTGATGCGGGCGGCCACGGTCTCGACCGGCCGCGACCTGGCGGCCAGCCGCGAGGCCACCGACGTCCTGATCACGCCCAAGCTCAACGAGATCGACATCCGCGACTGGAAGGCCTTCGCGCCCGCCGTCGCCGCCGGGCGCGCCGCCGCCGCCCTGGCCATCGACAGCCTGGGCAAGCCGGTGACCGAGCTGCGCCGCCGGCCGAGCCTGAGTGAGCTCTCCGAGGCCCAAGGGCGGCGTTAGTTTCTGCTTTCGACCTGTAGCTGACGTTGAAGGACGCCCACCGAACCCCTCTCTCTTTGAGAGAGGGAGGGGCCCATGGCGAAGCCATGGGAGGGTGAGTGGTTACACTCTCTCCGAATGAGGTGCGGTTGTTCAGCAGGAGTTCGATTGTTCGCCAGATTCACGACGGGTAAGCATGGCGTGCTTCTTCCGACGCCTCGAAAGCGAGTTTGAACGTCGTGGGGTTTGCCGGCCGGCGGTGAAACCACTCACCCTCCCACCGCTTCGCGGCGGGCCCCTCCCTCTCTCAAAGAGAGAGGGGTTCCGAGGGCCGCCTTCACCCGTTGCTGATCTTCAAGATTACCGATCATCCCCGCGAAAGCGGGGATCCAAAGGCGCCGGGATCATCCGGCGCCTTTGGCGTTCAGGCTCGGCTTGGATCCCCGCTTTCGCGGGGATGATCGGTATTGGTGTTGAGCTGCAATGACCGACAACCACCCCAAGGGCGAAGTTCGATGGGTCCGCTTTTTGCGCTGGCAGGTCTAGCCAACGCGCCAAGCGCCAATGTTAAGTTCACTCCACACAAGGTGGAGTTCACGATGCGGAAGCTTCTCACTGCGACAATGTTTTGGGCCGTTGCGGCCTCCGGCCAAGCCCATCCTCAGCCTCAGGCGGATGCATCGGCGCCGTCCGCCACGGACGCGCCGCCGCAATTCTATCCAGACAAGGCGCAACGCTTTGAGGTCAACGGCAAGGTCGTTCTCGACTGCGCCATAACGTCGGAGCGAAAGCTGGAGGAGTGCACCGTCGCCTCTGAAACCCCGGTCGATTACGGCTTCGGCGATGCGGCGCTCAGAATGTCCAAAATCCTGCGGATGGATCCCAACGGCCCACTCGTGATCAAGGGCCGCGCGACGATCCCGATCAGCTTCAAAGTCCCGCGTTAAGGCAACGACCGACAGCGTCATCCCCAAAATTAATCGGGACAGACCGCCCTATTGGGCGGACGTCTGTCTTTTGGCGAGGGCCATTCGCATCCTCACCAGCGCCGCGCGACCACGAACAGGCGGGTGAACGGGAACAGGGTCACGCCGTCCTCGCGGCGCGGATAGTCGACCGCCAGCCGTTCGCACCAGGCCGCCAGGAACGCCGCGCGCTCAGCCGGGTCGCCCAGGGCCTCCAGATACGGCCGCAGGCTGGTCCCCGAGGTCCAGTCGACGATCGGGTCGTCGCCGCCCAGGGCGTGGACATAGGTGGTCACCCAGACGTCGAGGTCCTGGCTCAGGGGCGACAGCCAGTCGTGATAGGGCCGCGGATCGACGCCCGAGCGCACGCGCTCGATGTCGGCCAGGCGCGACGCCCACGGCCCGTCCAGCGCTGTCTCACGCAGGCTGCGCCGCCAGCCGTCGTCGGCCACCACGGGGATCTGGCAGGCGAAGACGCCGCCGGGGGCCAGCAGGCCCATCAGGCGCGGGAACAGGGTCTCGTGCCCGTCCACCCACTGCAGGGCGGCGTTGGTGAAGATCAGGTCGGGCGGGACCTCGGGCGCGAAGGTCGCGATGTCGCCCAGCACCCAGTCGATGTCGGCCCGCATCGCCCTGCCCCGGGCCAGCATCTCGGGGCTGGAGTCCAGGCCGTGCACCTGGGCCTGGGGGTGACGGGCCTTCAGCAGGGCCGCGTGCTCGCCGGTCCCGCAGCCCAGGTCCCAGACCTCGCGCGGGTCCAGGTCGCGCGGGATCTGCAGCATCAGGTCCAGGGCCGGCCGGTCGCGATAGGCCTTGTAGCGCTGGTAGACGTCGGGATCCCAGACCGGCATCCGGCCCTCCGTGCAAGAACTGCGACAATCGGTCCGCTCATTTGCACCGATCCGTCGACTTTGTCGCATGGGAGCAGAGGCCGCCCTTCACTATCTTTTGGTTAAGGCGCTGATCAACCGCGCCGCAGGATGGAAACCGAAGTGAACCGCTCCGCCGTCGCCACCGCCGTCGCCGTCGCCGCCAAGTCCCCGGCCGTGAATGTGCATCGCCTGGGCATGCTGGGCCTCAACCTCGGTCTTTGGACCCTCATCGTCCTGGTCGTGCGCGCCCTCTAGCCCGACCGGGATGATGCGGCCCCGGGTCGCGCATATCCCCCCTTTGCGCGACCCGGGAGTGCCCTCCCCCACGCCACGCTTCTTCCGCCTTCCGATCAAGCATTCGGCGCCCGCGACGTCCCGTCGCGACTTTGCCCCTTTGCACAACGGCCGATCGGCGCCCATATTCCTCTTGTGTTGTTCAACAACTGAAAGGAGGTGACCAGTGTCTCATTGTCTCCAACCGAGGTCGCGAGTGACCTGGAGCCTTAAGAACGAGGTTTCCAACTGAAGGCGTTGAACGCCTAAGGTTCAAAGTCACGCCGCGACGCGGCTACGACGATGGAGGGCCGCCCCGAGCAATCGGGGCGGCCCTTGCATTATGAACCACCTAGGTCCTCCCCCTGTGGGGGAGGTGTCGGTGAAGCCGACGGAGGGGGGAGTGATCGGATCGCTCCGCCTCCCAGACCGACTATCCTAAACTCCCCCCACCGATCGCTGCGCGATCGCCTCCCCCACAGGGGGAGGGCCTGCGTGGGCTGTCTTTACGCCCCCACCAGCTCCCGCCCGATCAGGAACCGCCGGATTTCGTTCGTCCCCGCGCCGATGTCGTAGAGCTTGGCGTCGCGCATGAAGCGCTCGACCGGCCATTCCTTGGTGTAGCCCGCGCCGCCCAGCGCCTGGATGGCCTCCAGCGACACCTTCACCGCGTTCTCCGAGGCCATCAGGATCGCGCCCGCCGCGTCGAACCGCGTGGTCTTGCCCGCGTCGCAGGCCCGCGCCACGGCGTAGACATAGGCCCGGGCCGAGTTCAGGGCCACGTACATGTCGGCGATCTTGCCCTGCATCAGCTGGAACGAGCCGATGGCCTGGCCGAACTGCTTGCGCTCGCGGACATAGGGCAGCACCACGTCCAGGCAGGCCTGCATGATGCCCAGCGGGCCGGCCGACAGCACGGCGCGCTCGTAGTCCAGGCCGCTCATCAGCACCCCGACACCGCCGCCCACCGGGCCCAGCACGTTCTCCTCGGGCACTTCGCAGTCCTCGAACACCAGCTCGGCGGTGTCCGACCCGCGCATGCCCATCTTGTCCAGCTTCTTGCTGACGCTGAAGCCCTTCATGCCCTTCTCGATCAGGAAGGCGGTGATGCGGCGCTCGTCGGTCTTGGCGTAGACCACCAGGGTGTCGGCGTGCGGGGCGTTGGTGATCCAGAACTTCGTGCCGTTCAGCACGTAGCGGTCGCCGACCTGTTCGGCCTTCAGCTTCATCGACACCACGTCAGAGCCCGAACCGGCCTCGCTCATGGCCAGCGAGCCGACGTGCTCGCCGCTGATCAGCTTGGGCAGGTAGCGCTGCTTCTGCTCGGGGTTCGCCCAGCGGCGGATCTGGTTGACGCAGAGGTTGGAGTGGGCGCCGTAGCTGAGGCCCACCGAGGCCGAGGCGCGGCTCACCTCCTCCATGGCGATCACGTGCTCGAGATAGCCCAGGCCCAGCCCGCCGAACTCCTCCTCGACCGTGATGCCGTGCAGGCCCAGGTCGCCCATCGGGACCCACAGCTCGCGGGGGAAGGCGTTGGTCTCGTCGATCTTGGCGGCGATCGGCGCGATGCGGTCGGCCGCGAAGCGCGCGGTGGTGTCACGGATCGCGTCGGCCGTCTCGCCCAGCGCGAAGTCCATCGAGGGTGCGGTTTGGTTCGTCATGCGCGACTCCATAGCACAAACGCCCGCGGATCAAGCAGACCCGCGGGCGTTCATGCTCTCGATCTCGGTGGATCGAGGTCTACTCTTCGTCCTGGATGTCCGGATCGCCCAGCCGGCGCATCAGCAGATAGGCCGAGGTGGCGAAGCAGATCATGCCGATCACGCTGGCGCCCCAGCCGAACATGCGGATCGGCGACAGGCCCTCGTTGGCGCCCACGCTGAGGTTCCACAGGATGCCGCCGCCGAACAGGGCCAGGCCCAGCAGGCCCAGGCTGACCAGCAGGCTGATCCCGCCGAAGGCGTGCGGCTGGACCGGGGCCAGGGCCACGTCCTGGGCCGCTAAGTCGACCGCGCCGCTGGTCGAGAAGCCGCCCAGATTGAACAGCGAGGCCTCGGCCGGGGCCCGGGCGGCCTCGAACAGCTCGGGCTCGGGCTCCGCGGCGGGTTCCGTGACCGGTGCGGCGGCCGGCGGCGCGAACGCCGACTCGGCGACCGGCTCGTCCGGCGTCAGCTGGAACGGCGCGATGATCGGGCCCGGCGGTTCGGGATTGGCGTAGATGAACGGCGACGGCGCGGCGGCGGCGGTCGCGGCCAGGACCGGCGGCTCCGGCAGGACCAGGTCCTGCTGCGGCGGCGTCAGCCGGACCGGCGCGGCGGCGGTCTCATCGGGCAGGATCGCCTCGAGGCGCGCGCTGACGGCGGCGGAGGCCACTTCGCTGGCGCTGGGTCCGTTCCCGGTCAGGGCCGGGGTCGCCCCGCCGTCCGTCCGCAGGGCCACGGCCTTGTCGCCGTTCAGCGAGGTGGTGATGGCGGCCGGCGGCTGGCTGGGCACCAGCTTGCCGGCGTCGTAGTCGATCTTGGGCCGCAGCACCGAGCTGGGCGCGGCCACCCAG
>Ga0102590_1003354_pt1 | contig 16176 bp, 8 predicted proteins | sample AraplaMF_Col_mMF_FD_76859 | JGI IMG/M metagenome (GOLD analysis project Ga0102590, IMG submission 76859) | Arabidopsis root microbial communities from the University of North Carolina, USA - plate scrape MF_Col_mMF | ecosystem: Host-associated > Plants > Roots > Endosphere | place: USA...
AACTGGGTCTCGGACGCGTACCGTTCGGCATGCACGTCCAGGGGGAACGCCAGCTTCAGGAACTTCTCCGTCTCGTGCCAGTCGACCTCCGTGTCGATCTCCAGCCGCCGCTCCCCCGGCGCGAGCGACAGCACCTGGGTGACCCGTGAGTCGCCGAAGGACCGCACGACGCGCACCGACACGCCGTCCTCGCCCGGCCCGACCTCGTCGGCCTCGACCAGATCGGTGACCGAGTTGCGGTAAAACGCGTCCACGTCCCAGGCGTCCCACATATTGGGGAAATCGGGGTGGAGCTGGAGGAGGTTGGCGGCGCACCCGGGTGCGACCGTCTCACGCTCGGCCCGGAGGTCGTACACGGAGACGACCAGCCCCCGGGCGTCGATCTCCGTGCGCAGCAGCCCGTTGTGCAGGACGAAGCCGCCGTCGGAGCGTGCCGTCAGCGACACCTCGCCCCCGACTGCCGGCTCGCCCGCCCCGCCGGCGGGGACCCCGGACCGGGAGTGCGGGGCCGCGTTGAACACCAGCGGCACCGACCCCTCACCGGCCAGCGTCCGCTGCGCCGCCTCGATGATCCCGTTCAGTTCGCCGGCGATCCGCTCGTAGGTGGCCCGCGCCTCGCGATGCACCCAGGCGATCGAGGAGCCGGGCAGGATGTCGTGGAACTGGTGGAGCAGGACCGTCTTCCAGATGCGGTCCAGGTCCTCGGCAGGGTAGCGGAATCCAGACCGCACGGCCGCCGTGGCCGCCCACAACTCGGCCTCCCTCAGCAGGTGTTCGCTGCGCCGGTTGCCCTGCTTGGTCCTGGCCTGGCTGGTCAGCGTGGCGCGGTGCAGTTCCAGGTACAGCTCGCCCACCCAGACGGGCGGATGGGCGTACTCCCGCTCCGCCTTCTCGAAGAACTTCTCCGGCGTTTCCCACACCACCGTCGCCGAGCCCTCGAGATCCCGCAGACGTGCCGCCTTCGCGATCATCTCCCGCGTCGTGCCACCGCCGCCGTCACCCCAGCCGGTCGGCGCCAGCGAGTGCCTGGCGACCCCCTTGTCCTTGAAGTTCCGTGCGGCGTGGGCGATCTCGCTGCCCTTCATCGAGCAGTTGTAGGTGTCGACGGGAGGGAAGTGGGTGAAGATCCGGGTCCCGTCGATGCCCTCCCACAGGAACGTGTGGTGCGGGAACTTGTTGGTCTGCGACCACGAGATCTTCTGCGTGAGCAGCCACTTGGACCCGGCCGCCTTGATGATCTGCGGAAGTCCTGCCGCGAACCCGAAGGTGTCGGGCAGCCACGCCTCGTCGTTCTCGATGCCGAACTCGTCCAGGAAGAACCGCTTGCCGTGCACGAACTGACGGGCCATCGCCTCCGAGCCCGGCATGTTGGTGTCCGACTCCACCCACATGCCGCCCGCTGGCACGAACCGGCCCTCCGCCACGGCCTTCTTCACCCGCGCCCACACCTCGGGCCGGTGCTCCTTGACCCACGCCCACTGCTGGGCCTGGGACATGGCGAAGACGAACTCCGGCTCGTCCTCGATGAGCGCGGTCATGTTGGACGTCGTACGGGCCACCTTGCGCACCGTCTCACGCAGCGGCCACAGCCACGCCGAGTCGATGTGCGCATGCCCGACGGCACTGATGCGGTGGGCGGAGGGCGCGGCGGGGGCCGCCAGGACCTCGGTGAGCTGCGAACGAGCACGTTCCGCAGTGCCGTTGACGTCCTGGAGGTCCACGGCGTCCAGCGCCCGGTCCACCGCGCGCAGGATCTCCGAGCGCCGCGCCGAGTCGACCGGCAGTTCGGCCATCAGCTCACCGAGCACCTCGAGATCGAGGACCAGTTGCCAGACGGTCTCGTCGAACACCGCGAGGTCCATGCGCTCCAGCCGGTACTGCGGTTCGGCGCCCGCCGTCTCCTTGTCGCCGAGCTGCGTGGGCCGGAAGGGGTGGTAGTCCAGGATGACTGGATTCGAGGCGGCCTCGATGCACAGCTCGACCTGCTCGCCGCCCTCGGCCGGGGACCCGATCCGCACCCACTGGTTGCGCGGGTTGAGCCCCTTCACCGGGGTGCCATCGGGCCGGTAGACGAGGCCTTCGCACTGGAAGCCGGGCATGTTCTCGTCGAACCCGAGGTCCAGCAGGGCCTCGACGGTCCTGCCCGCCCAGGCCACGGGCACGGTCCCGGTCACCCGGAACCAGCTGGTGCCCCACGGGGCGCCCCAGCGAGCGCCCACCGCGATCGGTTCGACGGGAGCGGCGAGCCCCTCGGCGACCGGTACCGGCTCCCCGGGTGCGTGCCACACAGCGACCTGGAGCGGCACGGACTCGGGATACACGGCGGGGCGGATGCGCTCGTCGAGGACGCGGCGCAGGCGGGCTTCGACCAGGGTGCGGTCGTCATGCATGGGGTGCTCCGTGGGGTGTAGGTGCGGGTGTTACCAGCGGTGGGTCGTCGTGGCCGGAGTCGAGACGTTGTAGAGCTCCCCGACAGCGCGCAGTTCGAACCGTGCGGCATTCTCGCCCTGCTCCGCCGTGAGCCCCCCGGCGTAGTAAGCCGACTGGCAGGTGCCGCCGAGGAAACGGCGCGTCCCGTCGGACAGGATCCGGTACAGCTCGTAGTGCCGTACACCGGGGGCCCCGGCCCTGTGGGCGGCGGGGGCCGCCTGCCAGGCGAACCGCAGATCGCCGCCGTCGGCGTCGATGACGCGCAGCCCGGCCGGGGCGGCCGGAGCGGTCACCGCGTCGCGGACGGCGAGCCGCCCGAGGCGCCAGCGCACCTCGCCGCCACTGCCGGTGAGTCGCACGGCCAGCCTGCGGACCGTGCCGGACAGGCCCGTCAGCGGCACGGTCGTGGTCTGCCAGCCGGCGCCGCCCGACAGCGGGAAGAAGGTGTACGAGGGCGCCTGGCCCGCGGCGCCCGGCTCCGTGGTGGCGACAGCCAGCTCCGCGCGGACGTCGCCCGCATCGGCCCGGTGGGTCACCTCCACGACCGTCTTCGGGCCGATCGGCAGCCGGGTCGCGTACAGCTCCAGGGTGGCCGGTGCGTCGAGGGCCCCGGAGACCAGCAGGCTGCTGCCGCCGCGCCAGGCGTCCGCGAAGTCGAAGGCGACCGAGGGGCGGGTGCCGCTGGTGCGGACGACCCACCGGCGGGAGGGCAGCCGGTCCTGCAGGCCGAGGTGGTTCCAGCAGGTGGCAGAGGTGGCCTCGCCGTCCTCGTACCACTTCAGTCCGTGCCCGGTGTTGAAGACGGTCGCGAACGGGAGCGCGTCGACGGTGGACCGGTCGGCGACAGACAGGGCCGGGGCGCGCCAGCTCGCCGTGGTGTCGGGCCGGGACGGGTCGAGCGACGCGCCGGTCCAGAACAGGTCGTCGGCCGCGTGGAAGTCGCCGGGCGTGCGGTTCGCGGGCAGGTGGTTACGGGTCCACTCCGGCCGGTAGAAGCCGATCGACGTCACGTGCGCGGCGGTGGCCGGCACGATCGCGTCCCAGTTCACCGAGGTGCCGGTGCCGCCCGACTCCACGTCGACGCCGGCCCACAGCTCATAGCGGTTGCGCCCGAGCTGCCCGGCCAGCGTGCCCGAGGACGCCAGCGAGCTCTTCGACCATCTGAAGTCGACGAACATGGTGTCCGCCGACTGGAAGAACGCCTGGTTCTGGCTGTCGAGTGCGCCCTGCCACGAAACCGTGCCGTTCACGGTCATCGCGTCGTACCAGGTGACGCGCAGCCCTTTCGCCGCGCTGAGCGCCTTCAGCTCCTTGACGAACCCGAGCATGTCGGCGCCGAGCGCGCTGTCCCCGCCACCGGTCTCGGCGTTGACGAACCAGCCGTCGAAGCCGTACGCCTGCGCGACCGCGACGAGCTGCCGGGCGAGCGGAAAATGCCCCGAGGCGTCCTTCTGGACGAGGTCACGAGTCCACTGGAGCTGTCCGCCGAAGGCCACGGGCGGCAGGAAGATGTTGCCGAGGACGGGTACGCCGTGCCGGTGGGCCGCGTCCACGATCGGGGCGTTGGGCGCGAGGACCAGTCCCTCGCCGGCCGAACCGCCCCAGAAGACCAGTTCGTCGACATACGCCCAGTGGGTCGGGGCGTAGTAGTCGGCGGTGGGCGCGCCCTGGGAGGGGTTGGCCGAAGTGGGCCCGAACGAGACCAGCGACTGGACGCGGGCCTGGCCGGAGCGTGCGGTGGTGTTCGCGGGGGTGGGGGTGAAGCGGGCGGCGAGCGGCACGGAGGCGGCGTTGAAGGCCAGGTCCGTGTCGGCGGCGGCGGTCCAGGTCTTCAGGCTGCGCCAGGTGATGCCGGTGCCCGGGGTGCCGGAGGGCAGGGAGTCGGGGTACCAGTAGGAGGCGTACGGCTGGAGGTCGCGGGTCGCCGCCGAGGCGCCGGACGTGGGCAGCACGGGGGTGAGCGCGGTTGCCGCTCCGGCGAGCAGGACGGCGCGTCTGCTGAGGTTCACTGTGTGCTCCGTTTCGTCGTGGGGACGGTGTGGGGACGGGCTACTCGGTGACCTGATCGGCGGTGACGACTTCGGTGATGCCACGGGCCGCGAGGTGCTCCTTGTCGTCGGCGCGGCTCGCGAGAACTGTGGTGGGCCGGGCCCCGTCGGCGGTCAGCCGGGCGAAGGCCTCGAAGACGGGGCCGCCGGGAGCGCAGACGGAGCGGCCGGCCGTTGTGTCGACGGCCAGTGCGGTGGTGCGGGGTGCCGGCTCGGCCGCCCGCCGTGCACCGGCGATCCGCGCGAGCGCCGCGGCCGCGGGTTTGGGCCGCCGGTCGTTGGTCAAGAGGCCGAGCCCGTATTCGAGTTCGGGGAAGTCGCCCAGATCGCGGCTGACGTCGTGCGAGCACCACCAGGTCAAGCCCCACAGGTCCGGGCAGTCGAGCGCGTTGGTGACGGTCGCCTCGGTGAAGGCCGCGGCGTGCTCCGGGGGGATCAGCGGGGCGGGCGCACCGACCTCCTGGAGCCATACGGGGCGGTGCGGGTCGTCCGCCCAGGCCTTGGAGAGCTCGACGAGGTAGGCCGCGTGGTGCTCGGTGGCGGTCCCGGTGCGGCCGTGGCGCTGGGCGGTGCCGTTGAACACCCAGGAGTGCACGGCGGTGAGATCGCCGAGGCGGGCCGAGTGCTCGGGGGTGAAGGGCTGGTCGTCCTGGTACCAGGCGGCGTCGTACGAGGCGTGCAGATGCAGTCTGCCGGGGGCGCCCTCGGCGCACGCGGCGAGCAACCGGGTCAGCCACCGCCCGGCCTGCTCCGGGGTGATGCGGTCCGGGTCCGGATGCGGTCCTGCGGCGAACTGGTTGACCTCGTTGCCGATCGTCATGCCGATGAAGTTCGGCCGGTCGGCGAGCGCTGCGGCGAGCGTCCGCAGGTATGCGGCCTCGCCCTCGACGACCTGCGGATCGGTGAAGATGTTGCGCCGGTGCCAGGTCTGCGTCCAGGCGGGGAGGAAGTCGAAGCTCGACAGATGTCCCTGCAGACCGTCCACATTGACGTCCAGTCCGCGTTCGGCCGCCGCGTCGGCGAGCGAGAGGAGCTGCTCGACCGCGCGCGGGCGGATCATGGTGCGGTTGGGCTGGAAGTAGGGCCACAGCGCGAAGACCCTGATGTGGTCGAGGCCCAGCGCGGCGATCGAGTCGAGGTCGGCGCGTACGGAGTCCAGGTCGAAGTCGAGCCAGTGATGGAACCACCCCTCGCTCGGGGTGTAGTTGACGCCGAAGCGCACGGCAGGCGGCATGCGGATTCCTTCAGACAGTGGTGCACGTACGGAGGTTCAGCCCTTGACGGCGCCTTCGCCCACGCCGCGGAAGAAGTACCGCTGCAGGCAGGCGAAGAGGACCATGAGCGGCGCCACCGCGATGACGGTGCCCGCGGCGACGAGGCGCTCGTCGTTGGCGAAGGTGCCGTGCAGATAGTTGAGTCCGATGGTCAGGGTGAACTTCGACGGGTCGCTCAGCACGATCAGCGGCCACAGGAAGTCGTCCCACGAGAACATGAACGCGAAGATCGCGACGACGGCGAGGGTGCCCTTGACCGACGGCAGCGCGATCCTGGCGAACCGCTGCCAGACGTTGGCGCCGTCGACGAACGCGGCCTCCTCTATCTCGAAGGGGAGGTTGAGGAAGGCGTTGCGCATCAGCAGCACGTTCATGGCGCCGACGCTGCCCGGCAGGACGACGCCGACCAGCGAGTTGTTGAGGCCGAGCTCCCGCATGGTGGTGAACTGGGCGATGATGATGCTCTCCGCGGGGACCAGCATCGCCAGGATGAAGACGAGGGTGGCGACCCTGCGGCCCCGGTAGCGCAGCCGGGCCAGCGCGTAGCCCGCGAGGGCCGAGCCGACGCAGTTGGTCACGACGTTGGCGGTTGCGACCTTCAGCGAGTTGAGGGCGTAGTCCCACACGGGGATGGTGTCCGAGACGCGCGCGTAGTTGTGCAGCGTCGGGTGGGCGGGCAGGAAGGAGGGCGGGGAGCTGAAGATGTCCTCGGTCGGGCCCTTGAGGGAGGTGGACAGCTGCCACAGGAACGGGCCCACCGTCAGCGCCAGCACGAACAGCAGCAGCACGTACCTCAGGACCAGTTCCCACACCCGGATGCGGCGGCCGTGCTCGTCGGTGACCGGTCCGCGGTGCACGACGGCCGGCGCGGGAGCCGGCGGCGCCTTCTCCACGACACTCATGCGTCCTCCCTCCGGTCCGCGCGCAGGACGAGCAGCATCAGCGCCACGGTGACGACGAACACGACGAGCGAGATCGCCGAGGCGTAGCCGACCCGGCCGGTCAGGCCCGTGCCGGTGCGCTGGACGAGCATGACCAGGGTCGTGTCCTCCCCGGCCGGGCCACCGGTGGGACCGGCCATCAGATACACCTCGGAGAACACCTTGAACGCGGCGACCGAGGAGAGCGCGGCGACCAGCACCATGGTGGAGCGGAGCGCGGGCACGGTGACCGTCAGAAAGCGACGCACGGCACCCGCGCCGTCCACGGCCGCGGCCTCGTGCAGTTCACGGGGGACATGGGCGAGAGCGGCCAAGTAGATGATCATGTAGTAGCCGAGGCCCTTCCAGACCGTGACGGCCATGGCGCTCAGCAGGAGCAGCCACTGGTCGCTGAGGAAGCCGACCCGGCCGACTCCGATCGTCTCCAGCAGCGAGTTCACCAGACCGCGCTCGTCCAGCAGCCACACCCAGATCAGCCCCACGACGACGATGGAGGCGACCACCGGGGTGTAGAAGGCGGAGCGGAAGAACGCGATACCGGGGATGTTCTTCTGCACCAGCAGGGCGAGCAGCAGAGGCAGCAGGACGAGCGCGGGGACCACCCCGAGGACGTAGAGCGCGCTGTTGCGCAGGCCGATCCAGAACATGTCGTCATGGAGCAGCTCGCGGAAGTTGGCGAGCCCGACGAACCTGCCCGGGATCAGGGTGCGGCGGTCGGTGAAGGCGTTCACCACGGTGGAGACGAACGGATAGAGGATGAAGACGCCGGTCACCACCAGCCCCGGCACGGCGAAGAGCCAGGGGCTGGTGGGGAGTTGGCGCCGCACCCGCGACACGGTGGATGTGGCCATGATGGTTCAGCCCTGCTGCTGGAGAAGCTGGTCGCAGGCCTTGACAGCGTTGTCGAGTGCCGCCTTGGGGCTCTCCTTGCCCTGGAGCGCCTTGGCGACCTCGTTGCGCAGCGCTGTCTTCATCTGGTCGCTGAAGAGTACGGGCGTGTAGTTGACCGCGTTCTTCAGGGACTTGGCGGCCGCGATCCGCACCCGCGTCTCGTCCGTGCCGTCCTCCTTGGTGAAGTACGGGTCGTCGAGCGAGCCGGCGGTGCTCGGGAAGATGGCCACCTGCTTCGCGAACGACATCTGGTTCTGCGCGTCGGTCACGTAGTGCGCGAAGGCGACGGCCGCCGGGGTGTGCTTGGTACGGGAGTTGACCATCACGCCCATCACGTACATGTTGACGTGACCGGTGCTGGTGATCTGGTCGGTGATCCCGATGTTCTTGTACAGGTTCGGCGCCTGCTTCTTGAAGTTCTCCAGGTCCAGCGCGCTGCCCGGGTTCATGGCGACGGCCTCGGTGAGGAACTTCTTCCCGGAGGACTCGGGCGTGGCGGTCAGGGCCTGCGGGTCGAGCGCCTTGGCGTCGTACAGCTCCTTGTACTTGGTGAGGAGCTCGACGCCCTTCGCGTCGTTGAAGGCGAAGCCGGTGCCCTGCTTGTTCATCAGCTCGACGCCGTAGCGGCCGAAGTCCTCGACGGTGGGCACATTGGCGAGGGTGGCGACCTTGCCGTTGCTCTTCTGCGCCATCTGCAGGGCGTCGGTGAAGAGTTCGTCGTACGTCTTCGGGGGCGAGTCCGGGTCGAGTCCGGCCTTCTTGAACAGGCCCTTGTTGTAGAACATCGGGCCGGTGTTCAGGTACCAGGGGAAGGCGTAGGTACCGCCGACGCCCGGTGTCTGCTGCCCCGTCCAGGCACCGTCGAGGTACTCGGGCCGGTACTTGGCCGCCGCCTTGTCGAGGTCGAGGGCGAGCCCCGCCTTGACCAGGGGGGCGAGCAGGTCGGGCGAGACGTTGACCACGTCGGGCAGGGTCCCGCCCGCCGCGTCCGCGCTGAGCTTGTCGGCGTAGCCCTCGGCGGGCTGGTCGATCCACTTCACGTGGGTGCCGGGGTACTTCTTCTCGAAGTCGGCGATCAGGCCGTCGAAGTACGGCTTGAAGTTGGCGCGCAGGTTCCAGGTCTGGAAGGTGATGTCCCCCTCGACCTTGCCGGACGCGTCGGTGGATCCACTGCCGTCGTCCGAGGAACCGCAGGCGCTCAGCGGCAGGACGAGGGCGGCGAGGGCAGCGACGGCGAATGTTCTGCGGGATGGAGTGGGCACGGTGACACGGCTCCCTTGCGGCGTCGGCGGCTGGTGTCGCCAGCGACCATGCACGGCACGTTCGAGAGAAGTCAATGGATTCGCCTCAGCTAATGAAATACGTAGCTCATTAGTCCAGTTCAGAGCCCCCTCAAGGAGTACTTGCACGCTCCCACTAATGCGCTTTAGGGTCTAGGCACTCAAGCGCATTAGTCCACTCAAAGAAAGGGGCCGCCGTGCCCGCCAAGCGGTCCCCCGCACGCCGTCCGACCATGAAGGACATCGCCCGGCGCGCCGGGGTCTCCGAGAGCGCCGTCTCCTTCGCGCTCAACGGGCGGCCGGGTGTCTCCGAGATCACCCGCGACCGGGTGCGCCGGGTCGCCGAGCAGCTGGGCTGGCGGCCGAGCACCGCGGCGCGCCAGCTCTCCGGGGAGGGCGCGGCCACGGTCGGCCTGGTCGTGGCGCGTCCGGCGGACACGCTGGGCGTGGACTCCTTCTTCCTCCAGCTCATCTCCGGCATCCAGGAGGTACTGGCGGAACGTCACCTGGGCCTGCTCTTCCAGGTGGTGGAGGATGTGGACGCGGAATGCGGCGTCTACCGTCGCTGGTGGGCCGAGCACCGGGTGGACGGCGTGCTGGTGGTCGATCCGCGTACGGACGATCCGCGCCCCGATCTGCTCGACGAACTGGGCCTGCCCGCGGTGGTGATCGGCGGGGTGCCGGACGCGCGCCATCCCGGACTGTCCACGGTCTGGGCCGACGACGCGGGCGCCATGGCGGCGGTGGTCGGCCAGTTGTATGCGCTCGGCCACCGCAGGATCGTGCACATCGCGGGACTTCCGGGCCTCGCGCACACCGAGCGCCGCATCCGTACGCTGCGCACGGAGGCCGAACGGCGGGGCCTTCACGAAGTGCGGTCGGTGACCACCGACTACTCGGACGCGGAGGGCGCCGCCGTCACCCGCCGCGTGCTGGCCGAGGACGCACCGCCGACCGCGCTGGTCTACGACAACGACGTGATGGCGCTCGCCGGCGTCACGGCGGCGGCCGAGCTGGGCTTCGCGGTACCGGCCGACGTCTCGGTGATCTCGTGGGAGGACTCTGCGCTGTGCCGCATGGTCAAGCCGTGGCTGTCCGCACTCTCCCGTGACACGGTGGAGTTCGGCCGCAAGGCGGCGGAAGAGCTGACGGCGCTGCTGGACGGTGGCCCGGCCCGCACGGTGCAGGTACCCGTGCCGCGGCTGATCGAGCGGGAGAGCACCGGGGCGGCGCTCGACTCTCAGCCCCGGCCCCGGGGGAGCGAGTCCCCCGGGTGAGAAGGGCGGTGGACATGCGGGAGGCGGCGGGGATCACCCCGGCCTGACGACGACCGGACTCCCGCGCCCCCTCCCGGACCGTCGGCGACGAACCGGCTCCGCCCCGGGCACGACGCCCGGGGGGTTCGCCGCCGACGGCCCTTCTCGCTCAGCTGTGCCACTCCACCTTGAACACCCAGACGTGGCGGCCCGCCCTGCGCGCCGCCTGGGGCACGTCGATCACGAGCGAGCCGTTGCGCACCCGCCAGGTCAGTGGCCGGTCGTGGCCGAGCATCGTCACCTTGTCCCCGCCGCGGATCGGCACGGGCGCCTCCACCGTCAGGGTGCTGCCCGGCTGTGTCAGCGAGTGGATGTAGAACGCCTCGTTCTGCCGGACCGTGAAGCGGAGGTCCTCCCCGAGTTGCGCCATACGGGACCAGTACGTCGTGTCGTAGATCGCCTCGCCGTTGGTCTTCAGCCAGTGGCCGGTCTCACGCAGCCGGGTCTGCATGATCTCCGGGATGGTGCCGTCGGCGCGAGGACCGATGTCCAGGAGGAAGTTGCCGTTCTTCGACACGATGTCGACCAGACTGTGCACGACCTCCTCGGTCGTCATGTAACGGTCGTCCGGGGTCGCCCGGTTGTAGCCGTAGCTGAACGGGTCGAGACCCCGGCTCGCCTCCCACTTGGCGACGACGGTGTTGTCGTACGTCGTGTACTCGGGGGTCGTGAAGTCGTGGAAGGCGATGCCCGAGCGGTCGTTGACGGCCACCTCGTACGGCTTCGGCCGGTTCTTGCCGTGGTTGAAATACTCGGCGACGACGTCGAGGCTGTCGTTGGCACCGCCGATGTCGCACCACAGGACGGCCGGGTCGTATCGGTGGATCAGCTCCAGCATCTGGGGGGCCTGGTAGTCCTTCACATAGTCCTTGCCCGCCGTGTATCCGGTGTACGGGACCGGCTCCAGGGTGTACGGATTGCGCGGCGCGTGACCCATCCACGGGTTGTCGGGGTTGAACCACTCGGGCATCGAGAAGTAGAGGCCCCGGTGCAGCTCCGGTGCGAACTTCGCCGAGGCGTCGAAGAGTTCCCGGATCAGATCGCGCTTCGGGCCCATCTTCACCGCGTTGCGGTCGGAGAGCTTGGTGTCCCACAGGGCGAAGCCCTCATGGTGCTTGGAGGTGAGCACGTGGTACTGGGCGCCCGCGTCCCGGAACAGTTCCACCCAGGCCCGCGGGTCGAACCTGGCCGCGGTGAACATCGGGATGAAGTCGTCGTAGGCGAAGTCCTCGCCGTAGGTCTGCGCGTGGTAGGCGTACACCGCGTTGTCCGCGCTCTGCAGGTTGTTCCAGTACCACTCGGCGTACTGCTGGCCGACCGGTGACCAGGCGGGCACGGAGTAGACACCCCAGTGGATGAAGATGCCGAACTTCGCACGGTGGAACCAGTAGGGCGCCTGGTGCCCGGCGAGCGAGGCGTCGGTGGGCCGGTAGTCGGGCACGCCGAGGGTGAGGTCCGCCGTCCGGGCGCCGACCTGGCGGCGGCCGCTGTGGACGGCGACCGTGCCGGACCGCACCGTGCCGGGGGTCGTGCCTCCGCGGTTGCGGATACCGATCCGTACCCGGGCCTGTTCACCGGGGTCGAGACGGCTGACCCGGCCCGGTTCGACGGTACGGGCACCGGGGACGTCGACGCTCACGGCCACCTCGTCGGCGGCCAGTACGGCGACCGTGCCCGCGTTGACCACGGTCGCCTCCACGCTCTGGGCACCGCCGGCCTCGAGAAGGGAGAACGTGGAGTGCGCGTCGCGCAGCGCCAGCGCCCGTCCCTCGGCGACCGGTTGCAGGGAGAGCGCGAAGACGTGCAGGGACGCCTTGCCCTCCTCGGCCGGGTTGGTGGTCGGCAGGGTGAGGCCGACCGCCTCGCGCCCGGGATCGATCCAGATCTCGGCCGCGCCGATGCCGACGGTGTGCTCGTCCTTGCTGCCGTCCGGTGCATAGCGGTACGGGGCCGACAGCGAACCGCCCGCCGCGTACCAGTCGGACCCGCCGAGCCCGCCGGTCGTCGTCGTCCCGTCCGCGTAGTGCACGGTGGCCTGACCGGAGGCGTTGCCGTAGCTGCCCGAGGTGAGGAACAGGGCGGAGAGGTAACGCCCCTTGGGCAGGTCGACGCGCTGTCCGAGGGCCACGATGTTGTTGGCGGCTCCCGCTGCGGAGGACGGGAAGTCGAAGAGGATGCCGTCGACGACCACGCGCCCTGCGGGCAGTTCCTCACCCGGGAAGGTGTAGCCGGAACCGTCGAAGTTGCCGCCGCGGGCGGAGGCGGTGTCGATGGCATCGTTGTCGAAGTAGCCGTCGAGGGCGACGGGAACGGGATCGGGAACCGGAACCCAGTGGGCGTCCGCGCCGGATGAGCCGGCGGACCCGGCCGAGGCCGGGACGGCGAGGGGGAGCGTCGCCCCCGCGGCCACCACCGCGGCGGCTCCGAGAACCTGACGTCTTGGATACGCGTTCATGAGCACCTCCAATTCATCGGAGGTCTGATGATTGAGCTGTCTCCGGGAGACTGTCAATGGGGCGCGTAACGATAGGACTTGAGCCAGTGATCGGATGACCTTTCCGTCCCGGGTGCATGGAGTCGGCCACCCCGGCGATGACCCGGGGAGCGCGTGCGGCAAGGGCGCGGCCAGACCCTCGACGTGGCGCCCTCGGCAGGGCACAGTTCTGCACGTACTCGCCAGTACGTGCACGCCTCGACCGCGCCGAGCACCGACAGGGAGCGCCCGTGACCAGCTGGGTCGGCCGTACCGCCGCAGAGATCGCCGCCGCCGTACGCGAGAAGCGGACCACCCCGCGCGAGGTCGTGGCCGAACACCTCGCGCGTATCGAGCAACTCGACGGTCGCGTCGGCGCCTTCCGCCGAGTGCGCACGGACGCCGCACCGGCCGAGGCCGACGAGGTCGCTGACCGTATCGATCTGGCCGAACTCCCCCTCGCCGGCGTCCCGGTGGCAGTCAAGGACAATCTGGCCGTACGCGGGGAGTCCACCCGCAACGGCTCGGCCGCGACACCGGACACGCCTGCCGACCACGACCATGTCACGGTGGCCCGGCTGCGCGCGGCGGGGGCGGTCGTCGTCGGGCTCACGAACGTGCCCGAGCTGTGTGTCTTCGGCACCACCGAGGGGGTGTTCGGGGCCGCCCGCAACCCATGGGACACCTCGCGCACGGCGGGCGGCTCCTCCGGGGGCAGTGCGGCGGCGGTGGCCGCCGGGCTGGTGCCGATCGCGCTCGGCAACGACGGAATGGGCTCACTGCGCATCCCCGCCGCCAACTGCGGGCTCGTCACCATCAAGCCGGGACACGGCACGGTCCCCGCGGGCATCGGCAACGGCGACTGGTTCGGCATGTCCGAGAACGGGCCGCTCGCGACGACCGTCGAGGATGCCCGGCTGATGCTCCAAGTCCTGGCCGGCCGAAGGGAGACGAGCACGAAGCAGCCCGCCGCACTCACGATCGCGCTCTCCCTGCGCAGCCCCGTGCTCGGCGTGCGGGTGAGCCGTCCGTACGCGGAGGCGGCCCGATCCGCGGCAACCGTGCTCGCCGAGGCGGGTCATGACGTACACCCGGCCGACCCGCCCTACCCGTGGTGGCTGGGCACGACCTCCCTTGCGCACTGGACGGCCGGTACGGCGGTCGACGCCGAGGGCCTGGACACGGGACGACTGGCGCGCCGTACCCGGGTGCACGCTTCGGTGGGCCGCCGCTTCGTCCATGGCGCACGCTCCGGCGCCCGCCGCGAGCAGTTGCGCCGGATCCTGGAGCCGTTCTTCTCCGAGCACGACATCCTGCTGACGCCGGCGCTCGCCCGCCGCAGTCCGGCCGCGGAGCCGTGGCACGAGCGCGGCTGGCTGCGCAACATCCTGGTCAACACCAACTACTCCCCCATGACGCCGCCATGGAACCTGACGGGCTGGCCCGCGATGTCGGTCCCCTTCGGCACGTTCCCCAACGGTGCGCCCTGCGCGGTGCAACTGGTCGGACGGCCCGGCTCGGAGGCGGCTCTGCTGGATGTGGCGGGCAGGCTGGAGTCACTGCAGCCCTGGCGGCGTACGGCACCCCTGAGCTGAAGGGTGTCCCGGACGCCGGGCGCTTTCCCGTCCAGCAAGGCACCCCGGCTTACAAGTACTACGCGGAGATTCCGGCGCACGGGTACCCCAACGCCGCCGCGATCCCCATCAAGCCGTGGAAACTCGACGTCACCGTTCCGCGCAACCCGACCGTCCGGCCGCAGCCCACGTGCATCGACCAGCTGACGACCGGGATGGCTCTGGCGGGCGGCACCTTCCATCTGGAGGTGGCCACCGACGTGGAGGAGCGACCGGTCGACCCCAATGCGGCCGTGACCCTGGACCGCTGCTGGGGCCATCCGTACGACACGCAGCACCAGATGGGGAGGCCGGGTCCGACAAATCCCCGGTCGCCACACACTACGGCGGACCCGCCGTCCCCAGAAGGCGACAGTGCGGTCGCGGCCGTCGACGAGTGGCTGTGACGACCGCTTTCCCCGCACTCACCGGTCCGGGTGGATACGTCCGAGCGGCGCGCACGGACGGTGACGGCCGCGCCACGGTACGACGTCGACCGGCGCGATGGTGGTTTGGGTCAGCCGTCGGTGGGGACCCGACCGACTGGCGCCGAGCGGCCGGAGTGGGGAGAGCCCTCGCCGCCATCGGATGCAGAAGGAAGATGAAGCGTTGTGACCGCACACCCGAGCGAGACACCCGTCGTCCGCCCGCCTCAGCCGGGCCGGGACCAGTCCCGGATCCCAAGTGAGAACACCCTGCGTACCTGCATACCGGCCGTCGAGGACCGGACGGTTCCGAGGACGTGCCGTGGACCGGAGTCGAACATCGTCAGAGGCGAGGACTGACGACAGAGACGAGGACTGACGACGGCGCAGACCACCGGCCGGCAACGCCGAACAGGACGTGAATCGGGAGAGTGTGCCAGGGGGGCCGGTGTGCCCGTCGTTGCGCGGCGCGCCCCGCGACCATGCGGTCCGCCCGAGCACAACACATCGATGCGGCCGACGGCGGAACGCCGCGGCCGTCGCACGAACTGCGGACGTGCCTCGAGCTTCTGTGAGCCGCGGCCCGGCGGGCTTGTTCGTGCCGCTGATGCCGCCACGGGCCGCCCGGCACTGCTGGGCCTCCGCGGCAGGGGCGGTCCGGGACGACGGTCGGGCGGCGACCGCCGCGGGACCGATCCGCCACGCTCCGTGACGGATGCCTGCTCGCCCGGGGAACGGGTGTGTCGAGGCGAGCCCCGCAGGGGACTCGGAAGAACGGCCCGATCCCTGCACGCGAGACCGAGGAGCGAGACGATGCGAGCACTCACCTGGCAGGGCCGGCGGGATGTCCGTGTGGAGACCGTCCCCGACCCCCGGATCGAGAAGCCCGACGACATCATCGTGCGGATCACGTCCACCGGGATCTGCGGTTCGGATCTTCATCTGTACGAACTCTTCGGCCCCTATCTCGAACCCGGCGACATCCTGGGCCATGAGCCGATGGGCATCGTGCAGGAGGTCGGCCCCCAGGTGCACGCCCTCTCGCCGGGGGACCGCGTGGTCATACCGTTCAACGTCTCCTGCCGCGACTGCTTCATGTGCGACCAGGGCCTGCATTCGCAGTGCGAGACGACCCAGGTGAAGGAGCGGGGATCCGGTGCCGCGCTGTTCGGCTACACCAAGCTGTACGGACAGGTGCCGGGTGGACAGGCCGAGTTCCTGCGGGTCCCGTTCGGCAACAAGCTGCCCATCAAGGTGCCCGAGGGCCCACCGGACGACCGTTACATATATCTGAGCGATGTGCTGCCCACCGCATGGCAGGCCGTCGAGTACGCGGCCGTTCCGCAGGGCGGGAGCGTGGCCGTACTGGGGCTCGGCCCCATCGGCGACATGTCCGCCCGCATCGCCCGTCACCGCGGCGCCGGACTGGTCATCGGCGTGGATCTGGTGGACGAGCGCCTGGAGCGGGCAGCGGCGAACGGCTTC
>Ga0102590_1003356_pt1 | contig 16169 bp, 15 predicted proteins | sample AraplaMF_Col_mMF_FD_76859 | JGI IMG/M metagenome (GOLD analysis project Ga0102590, IMG submission 76859) | Arabidopsis root microbial communities from the University of North Carolina, USA - plate scrape MF_Col_mMF | ecosystem: Host-associated > Plants > Roots > Endosphere | place: USA...
TGCGCCCGACAAAGTCCGGGTCAATGCCGTCTGCCCCGGCGAAATCCATACGCCGATGCTCGAAGCCGGCGTTACGCGCGCCGGCCGGACGATCGCCGATCTCGACAGGCTCGTCCCCTACGGCCGCATCGGCAAGCCTGAGGAGGTGGCGGCCCTCGTTGCCTTCCTGGCATCGGATGAGGCGGCCTTCATGTGCGGCTCGCTGGTTGAAATCACCGGCGCGCAAGCCGTGGCGTGAAAGGACGGCCGAGTGCGCCGACACCGAGCCAGGGGTGGATGCCAGTCCTGCCCTGGTGGCCTTCGGCGCTCTGCGGCGGTTGGTTCGCCGCCGCCGCGGGCGTGCTGGCGCTAGACATGGCCGACAGTCCTGCCCATAGGCCCGCCAGAAAGGATCGCCGTTGCAGCCTCTCGCTCATGCTCAATCCGTCTGCTGTTCCAGTGTCTTGGCAAGCTCTTCATAAATGTGGGCAGATCCCGCATTGTTCTCGGCGGCATAATGGGCGCTGACCGACCGCGCGGCCTCGGCCGCAATACGAAAGGCATCTATCCGATTCTGCGGCTCAGGCTCAGCTTGCCCGCCGATATCGCCGTCGCGGAAACTGCCGGCTCTGTATCCCTCGGCCAGATCGATGACACCGATCTCAGGAATCCCCTTCTTCAACCGGCCGAAGAAGGCAGGCCCGGCCTGGCCGCCATCCCGGCGACGCAGCATCCCTTCTCCGGACGCTTTGCCGTCGATACAGGAGCCGATCCAGAAGGTGGGGCCGCTGGTCAAGGACGCTGGCGCGACGAATTTGCAATGAGTGCCTGGATCCTGGGACCAATGAAGATCGGTCGGTGCTGCCCCGCCAGTGCCATTCGAATACAAAATCACCATCAGGGCAATCGGGACGATAACAGGCAGCCGCCCCATGCCGCCGAAAACTCGTCTTGCCATGATGTCGCCCCTTGTTGAAGGACCTTCCATATCGTCCGCAATCGCCGTTGTCATGGCTTATTGGTTGACAATCCGGCGGACCTCCCAGCCGATTGCGGCAGACCTTACGGCTCAATTATAGGTGATCTTGTCGGTAACCCGCGGGCGATTGAAGAAATGGTGATCGAAGCTGTAGCCATTCATTCCGGTAAAGTTCGAAAAGAACGCCGAGACCGGTGTCGTCAATGTGTATTGCACCCGGGTCAGCACGACCTGCACGTCCGTTTCCTGTATCTCTGAAGGTATCGCGATCGCGCTCGCCGTGCCTGAGTTGAGCGCGGTGGTGTTGAGTGCGGCGGACCAGTTGACGGTCGCGCTGCCGCTGCTGCTGACATCGTTGACCGTAAGCGTGATCGTCAGCCCCGTCGTGTCATAGGGCTGCAGGATGAAGCTCGCGCCGGTGAGAAGCTTAGCAACGTCGGACTTTGTCCAGGAACTTTGCTGTGAAATCATATCGCCTGTGGAGGAGGCGATCTCATCGATCTTTCGGCTGACCGTGAGCGCGTGGCCGAGATCGACGGTGCCGAACAGCAGCATCACCAGGATCGGCAGAACGAGCGCGAATTCCACGCCCGAGGCAGCCGACCGGTCGTGCGTGAGGCGGCGGATCGCGGATAGGGTACACCGGAAAAAGGACAGGCTCCGTTTCATGGTCAGAAAGGCTCGTTGCGGAACAGAACGGCAGAGCCGAGCAGGTAGCGGCCATCGGAAAGCTTGGCGCTCGACAGGCTGAAGAAATTGACGACGGCCGTCCAGGGCAGGAACGTCTGAACCAGGATGTAGTCGCTGCCCTTGCCGACATCAAAGCTCTCGGTGACGGTGAGATTGCCGCTGTCGTCGATGGGGTCGGCGCTGGCGGCGGACGAGATGTCGGAGAGCACGTTCACCTTGACCAGGAGATCGCTGGAACAATTGAACGAGAGAAGCATGTCGCTGCAAATTTTGGCCTTGAAATCGGCCAAAGTCATATTGGAGGATGCGACCTCGCCGGTGCGGATCATCCGGGAGATCTTGTGCACCGAAGCATCCAGGGAAGAGTTGACGAAAAACATCAGCGACACTTCGATAATGCCGAATATCATGATGAAGAGCGGCAGAGCCAGGATCGCAAATTCGATCGCAGCCACGCCGTCTCGATCGGCGAGCAGGCGGCGCGGCGATGCAAAGAATTTCCTGCGGCTCATTGGGTCAGCCGAACGGATGCAAGATACTGGGTAAAGAGCGCCGACAGGCCGGCCGTGATCTCGGCCGATGATGACGCTGATATAAACAGGCTTGTGGACGATGCGCAGTCCGAAAGCGCATAGGGGATGTAGTCGCGCCTCGTGATGCTGGTCGACACGCCGCTATCCATGGTGCCGCCCCAGGTGCTCTTCCAGTTGGCGCTTGCCATTGTCGCGCCGACGGTGGCGTTGTAACCCCAGTCCGTGGTGATCGGCAGATATTCCGTGTAAAGCACGGCCATGGTGTCGGATTGATCTTTCAGATAGCCGCACCAGTCCGGATTGAGCGGCGCGACTTTGTTCCAATATGCCCCGGAGATCGCCTGTTTGTTGCTCCATGTGACCTTGTCAGTCACCCATTCGCGCTTCGACTGGACGCCGTCCGTCAACAGAAGAACCAGCTTGAGCGGTGAACCCGAGGAGGTTCCGTCCCCTCCGGCGCCGACCTTTTGCTTGAGCGTCGCCAAGGAGACGTCGAAATAGGTGGCTGCCTTCGAGGTCGCGCTGGTGAGGCCGTAACTTGCGTCCGCGAGGCGGGTGCGCGCCGTGTCCGTGCTGAGCGTCGGGCTTAGAACTTCTGTCAGGGTGTCGCCCAGGCTATACAATCCGACCTTGATCCGTTCATGACTGCTGTCGGACGTGTCGATCATGTCGAGCACTTCTTCGACGGCGTCGCCGGCGACATCGGCGCGCAGCTTTATGTTCTTGGCCGTGCTGTATTCATAGTTGTTGCTGTATGTCTTGTTGCCGATTTTGTGTGAATCGCCCGTGTGGCAGGCGAATTGGCATCCGATACCGGCATACATGGTCGACTGCCCCGACGTCGTTGCCGCCAGCAGCATCGATGGGGATGTGTCGATGACGATATAGACATTGAGATAGGACGTGGTTGGTCCCTTGACGGCGCTTGCCACGCTGACGTCGACTGTGTCGATATTGGCGATCTTCATCAAGGTCGTCGGAACCGTGCCGCTGGCCGTCGCGGTGATCTTGTGGTTTGACGTATCGATGTCGATGTCGCCAAGCGTATAGCTGTTTTCCACTTGTGCGTGGAACCAGTCGGAAACCTTTTCCTCGAGGGCGTCCTTGTCCGAGGTGTCGATCTGCTTGACGGCGGCGATCAGGGCCGCGTCAAGGTCGCTCTGCATCCGCTGCCTGACATTGTAAGCGCGAATATAGTCAAAGCTCGCGCCGACCGCGACGATCATCGGCACCAGGGTGAGGGCAACGACAATCGCGACATTGCCGCTCCTATCTCTGCCGAGACCGCGGAGGGCTTTGAGGAGCCGAGCAAATGAACAGGAAAGACCCGAGCGCAAAAACCACCATCACATAAGTCATGAAAATTACTCATGTGCGAGATGTATCCAAGGTGCTTAAGTCTTTGTTAATTCCTGCACTTTTCGACATGAAGCAGGCTGCCGACGCGCTATTTGCTGCGCAGATTGTACATGTTTGCGAATTATGGATATCCGCGGGATGGCATATCGTCGTCTTTCACCTCGAGAGGACCCACATCCGTGGGGTGTCAGCGTTCGGCTGACAGGGGCTGACCAAGCGCGGCGATCAGCGCGTCGGCAGCAATTTCTGCTCTTTCCTGCTGCTGTTGTGTCGAAGGACCGGGAAGTCCCATCAGCACGCCGAGCATATGGGTGCCAAGCAGCCGGTCGATGAATTGCACGGCGAGTTCGCTTCGGCGCTCGGCGCTGATGCCGAGAGTCTCCTGTTTGAGCCCGAGCATGAAGGCGACCATGCCTTCGAGGTTGCCGACGAGGCTGGTATGAGCCATCTCCGCCAGACCGGGAAACCGGCTGGTCCCGGCGATCACGGTGCGCATGAGGGCGATCGTGTCGGGATCCATCAGGCGGCTTTGCGCCGTCATCCCGGCCCAGAGCAGGACGTCTCTCAGAGGTTTTTCAAGGAGCGCCTCCATCTGCGCCCGCTCGGCCTCGTCGTCCGGGTTGCAGGCATTGGAGATCACGGCTGAAAACAGGTCATCCTTGCTCTCAGCATGCCGGTAGAGCGTCATGATCGAGACGTTTGCCGCCTTGGCGATGCTTTCCATGCTCGTTCCCTCGTAACCGGTATCGAGGAATGATGCCTTGGCCGCCGCGAGGATGTCGGCCCGCTTGCTCGCCATCAACTTCGCTTTCGGATGGTCTGATGACCATGATTTCATGCGCTTGACTCCATGCGATAGTCAATCATATCGTATGAACGATAGTGAACGTTATCGTATCTCCACATCAGATTATACAAAGGTGCCGACACATGAAAGCTGCCCGTCTCAAATCCTATGGCGACATTGACCAGTTCACAATCGATGACGTCGGCAGGCCCACGCCTCAGGCCGGTGAAGTCCTGATCAAGATCGAGGCTTCCGCCGTCAACCATTTCGATCTCATGATCCGCCAGGGCTATGTGGCTCAATACATTCCCCTGGAACTTCCCGCGGTGCTGGGCGGTGACGCTGCCGGAAGCATCGTCGAGATCGGCTCCAGCGTGACCGGATTTGCCGTCGGCGATCGCGTTATCGCCGATTTCGCACCGAACGGTAAAGGCGCGCATGCGGAGTACGGCGTCGTTCCGGTCTCGGCGATTGCCAAACTCCCCGCCAATCTCAGCTTCGAGCAGGGCGCCGCTCTGCCCAAGGCGGGCCTTACCGGCCGGCAATCGGTCGACGCTCTTGGCGTCAAAGCGGGTGACCGCGTGCTGGTGTCAGGCGGTCTCGGGGCTGTCGGCCGTGCCGCCATCCAATATCTTCAGGAGATCGGCGCCCAGCCGGTGGCCGGCGTCCGGGCGGATCGGCTCGACGAGGCGGCCCGGCTTGCGGGAGAAGCGCTCGACATTGCCGAGCCTCCGGCTGCCACGACCTTCGATTACGCGATCAGTGCTGCTGCCCCTGTCGCGGCCAATCTCATCGGGCATGTCAGGGACGGCGGCCAAGTCGCCAGCATCGTTCCCGTACCGGAGGGTGCCAATATCGGCAATCGGGTGATCATCCACGAACTCTATCACCGTGCCGATGCGGCCGCGCTCGAAGCCGTGGCCGACGCTGCCTCGCGTGGCGTTTTGATCGTTCCGATCGCCAAGACTTTCCCGCTGAGTGAGATCGGTGCGGCCCACAGCGCCGTCGCTGCCGGTATCCAGGGCAAGGTCGTCTTGAAACATTGAACGAGCGGAGCAGGCGATTGTGGAGGGGCCAGTTGCGCCGTCCCGCAATCGCCTGCCGGCAGGAGCCCTCCCGCCACAGGGAATCTGACTTAATCCCGCCTTCAGCGCTGCATCAGGAGATCATGCAGGCGTTTTTGAACGTATTGTGCAGTCATGTTTCGATTGTTGAAGAAGTCGCCAATCACGGCAATCCAGCCCTCAGACATCTGGGTCGGCATGGCCTGGGATTGGGCGCTGACTTCGCCCTTCCTCGCCTTGATCATCTCCAATCCAAGCTTGCCGCAACGATCAAGCCCGGACGGATCGACATCGGTGCGGACGGGCAACGACCCCTTGATCCGGCTGAAGGCAACCTGATTGTCGCGATCGAGCACCATGCGCGCGAAGGCCTGCTGCGCCTCTGCCGTGCCTTCCCGATTGGTCAGCGGAAAGGCAAAGGCATCGATCACCATGAAGTATGCGATGGATGTGCCCGGAACGAGGCTGCAATTGAAATCCTTGTCGACGCTGTAGCCGCGCGCCGCAAGCTCGCCCTTGGCCCAGTCGCCCATGAACTGCATGCCGGCCTTGCCCTGGCCCACGGCCACCGTGGCATCAGCCCATGTCTTGTCCTTTCGCTGTTCGATCGGTTCCACATAATTGGCCAGGCGCGACAGCATATCCAGGGCTTCGATCATCCGCGGGTCCTGCACCAAGTCGGCATCGCCGCTCATGAGACGGGCATAACCTTCCGGGCCGAACTTGTGATAGATGATGTCGTTGAAAATGAGCGACACTTCCCATCGCGCCCCGCCAAGCGCAATCGGCAGACGCCCCGTCGCCTTGATTTTTTCGGCCGCGTCGAAAAGTTCGTCCCAGGTCTGTGGCGTCTTCACACCCGCTTCGGCCAAGGCCGCTGCGCTTGTCCACAGCCAGTTTTCGGCATGGATATTGGTCGGCGCAAAGTAGACTTTCCCCTTGTAGGAGATCCGGTTGAGAACCGTTGCCGGGATGACGTCCTGCCAATGATCCGCCTGCGCGACATCATCTATATCTTGCACGATGCCCATTTCCGGCAGTTCGCGCGATCCCTCGTTTGCATTCCATTGCATCACCGCCGGCGCGTATCCATTGGCAATACGATCACTCACCACGCGCTGGACGGCGACCTTGTTCTCTGCCGGCATGTCCACCCACTGGTTGCCGGCGGCTGCCCAGGCCCGGCGGAAAACATCGAGTGCGGCAGACTCGCTTTTCGACACCCAGAAATGCACGACGTCGACGGCCATGTCCTGCCCCGCCAAAACCTGTGTCGCAGGACCTGCGGCCGCCAGAGCCGCGGCGAGCCATGTGCATATGATTCCCCGTTTCATTCGTTACCCTCTTTCTTTGATAAACTCTGCCGCACCGTCCCTTGTGCGGCGCCTCTCTCAGGAGACAGTTTCAACCCGCAATTTGCGCGACCGGCCTGATATCCCGCGCAGAACCGCCCGGCGAGCCAATCGGTCGACCGCTACGGCCGCCGGTTCCGGCTTGGCATAGAAATAACCTTGGCCGATCTCGCAGCCGGCGTTCAAAAGGAAATCACGCTGGCTCTCGTCCTCGATGCCTTCCGCGACGCACCGTTTGCCGAGGTTGCGGGCCAGATCGATGATTGCCCTGATGATCTGTTCCGAGCGGATATCCTTGCCGATCTCGGCAACGAAGCTGCGGTCGATCTTCAGCTCATCGAAGGGGAAGTCGCGCAGATGCACAAGCGACGCAAAACCGGTGCCGAAATCATCGAGCGAGACCGACACGCCATGTTTGCGAAAACGGGAAATGGTTTCGATAATCTGATTGGCGCCGCGATTGAGGAAGACGTCTTCCGTGACCTCGATGGAAAAATCGAGCCAGTCGAGGTGGTTTGCTTCGACCGCCGCAGCGATGAGGGCGTAACCGTCGTCGCCGACCAACAGGGCCTCCGGCAGATTGATGGCAATCGACCCCACCCTGAGCCCTGCTGCTTTCCAGGTCCTCAGATCACGCGCGACGATATTGACGATACAGCGCGTCATGCCTTGTATGATATGGCCTTCCATGAGCGGCAGGAAGCGGCCGGGCGGAAGGATGCCGAGCTGAGGATGGCGCCAGCGCACCAGTGCCTCGAAACCGAGATGCTTGCCGGTCTGCAGATTGACCTTCTGCTGGTAGTAGACGACAAACTCGTCGCGATCGGCCGCGACGGCGAGGGCCGCAGCAAGCCGGTTCTGTTCCAGACGTTGGGCAAAGGATGCTTCATCGAAGATGACGGCTGTGTTGCGCTTGGCCTTGGCGGCATAGAGTGCCAGATCGGCGATGCGCATGAGCGTCGCCTCATCTGACGCGTGGCCGGGCACGACCGCGCCGCCGATGCTCGCCGAAACCGGTAGCAACCGGCCCTCGAAATGACATTCCGCTGCAATGGCTGCCACCGCGCGCCCGGCAATTCCTTCCAGCGTTGCCGCATCTGAAATTCCAGGAAGGAGAGCGGCAAACTCGTCGCCACCAAGCCTTGCGACGACGTCGCCGGTGCGGAAGGTCTTCTGCAGCGCACTCGCGACATGGCTCAAAACCGCATCGCCGGCAGGATGGCCAAAGCTGTCGTTGGTGGCCTTGAAGTGGTCGAGATCGACCAGCAGCATGGAAAAACCTGAGCCTGTCCGATCGAGCGAACCGAACAGCCCGTTTAGGGCCTCATTGAACGAAGATCGGTTGCCAAGGCCTGTCAGAGTGTCGGTATGCGCCAGATGCGTCAGTTTGATCTCGAAATCGAGAGTCCGGCGGTGCTCGGTGCGCAGTTTTATCAGCAGCGGTATGAAAAGGATGAGGGTCGCCAGTATCAGCGTGGCTGCGGTGAGGCTGAGGAGCACGGCGCTGATCAGGCGGGTATGATCGATGCTCACATCGCTTCGGTCGTGCGCGCTCTCGATCAGGGCGCTGAACTGACGCATGAGCATGCTGTCGGAGGAAACGGCGAAGTCGATTGGTCCCCAGAAGCTGTAACGCTCCCGCCGATCCAGCAATTTCGCGGACACGACGCGTTCAGCTCTTTCAAGAAAATCCTCCAGCCGCCCGTCGAGTTCCAGCCGTAATTTTTCAGATGCGGCATCCCGCCCGTTCAGCTTTTCGAGAAGATTTGCTTCGACCTCGATATTCAACGCGTTCAACTCTGCGCTCATGGCGCGGATGTCGTTAATCGCTTTTTGAACGTCTTCGACCATTGGCCTGACGATATATTCCGGCATATTCGGATCGGCCGAAGCGCGCATGATCGCTCGCGTCTGATTGGCAAGCTGCTGGAAGCGAATGAACTGGCGCCCGATCAGATAGCTGATGTTCTGCTGCAGGGAATGGCGATCAAGCGCCACCTTGACCGTCAGGAAGGTTGCCCCGATCAGCACCGTCATCACGACGACGGCGACGATGTAGTGTCGCCCGATGGAGCGGATATATTTCGCCACGGAGGAATGGGACTCGCCGGGCGGCATCACCGTGTTTTTCAAATCCGATCCCACCACCATTCGCGCTCCATCAGAAAGATACAAGCCGGCTGAGCAGCCGCCGGCATGCGGACGGTTGCATCACGATCATTTATTTAGAGATCGGCCATCATGGCCCTGTCCGCGCCTCGAGCACTGGCGCCGGAAATAGAAGGGTCACGTCGTGCGCTCCCCGGACCGCTGTCGCGATCGGATTTGCTGTCAACACTGCCAAGGGGAGGCTTTCAGCGAACCAACGCCGGTGCGGCTTTGCTCATCAACAACTGCTACCCGGAATGCTCCGGAGTTTCAGAGCCGGCGCGATCGCGCCATCTGCGCTGCACTTGGAATAGAGGCCGTCATATGCATGCCGATTATTGAACATTCCCACCTCTGATAGACGCGATCGATTGACGACAGCGCGGATTTTTGGCTCGTCCCTGAACCCGTCATCATGGCGGAGAAGTACAAGCAGCACCTCATTCGAATGACTCGAAATTGTGGACCACCTGGTTGAAGAAGCGTAAACACTTTTGTGAAAAGGCAATAAAACCAGTTCCTTGCGAAGAATTCGGTACAAAATCGTCGTGATTTGGCCATGGGATTCGGATTTCGGATAAGGCGCCCACCCTTGCTTTTCCGATCGATTGGCTTTGGCTTGTCAGTGTGCCTGGTTTGGACATCGGCAGCGTCGGCTGGGCGATGAAAGCCAAAGGACGCGCAGGTTGGGATCTGCGCGAGAGGCGAGGATGTCCATATTGCGCGGCCCGATCCGTTTCGCGCGTTGAAAGTTGCCGCGGCGCAAGAGAGGGCAGCGATCTCTTAATTTTCTGACCGCAATATTCAGGCCAAGCCGACATGCTCGGTCGCAGCGGCCGATGCCTTTGCGATCGGAAACTTCGGGCCTTCGTTTTCGCCTCAAATGACTTGGGCGGCCTTCTTGGAAGAATTCTCGACTGGATGGATGATGCATTCGGTTGCCCATGGTGAGGAAGATCCATGATGACGTTGTCTCAATCGCTTCGGCAGCCGGCCCTTTTCACGGAAGGGGACGAGCAGAGGCGAGACGGATCGCAGCATCAGGACGCCGCCGTCGACCGGGAAGCCCTTCTCGAAGCGTTGCTCGGCGCATTTCCCCTGCCGGTTTTCTATAAGAACTCCGAGGGGCGCTACGCCGGCTGCAACAAGGCTTTCGAAGACTTGCTTGGCCACAGGCGCGAGGAGATCATCGGGAAAACCGAGTTCGATCTCAATCCGGAGCACCCGGCTGAACTCCAGTTCACGTGGGATGAGAGATTTCTCGAAGGGCGCGGAGGCCGAGGCTTCGAGAAGAAGATGACTGCCGCGAGCCAGACGGTGCGGGATGTCGTCGTCAACAAGGCGGTGTTCACCGGGCACAACGGCGATCCGGCCGGGGTGATCGGCGCCATCGTGGACATTACAGAGCACAAGCAGGCCGAGCGGGAGCTCAAGAAAGCGCTTGAATTCGCAGAGGGGATCATCACCGCCATTCCCGATGTCCTCTTCGAGGTGGACGAGGACGGCCGCTACCTTCAGGTCTGGACAAGAAACCCAGAACTTCTGGCTCAGCAGAAGGAGATGCTGCTCGGCAAGACGGTCAACGAGGTTCTCGCGCCTGACCAGGCGGCCATCGCGATGGAGGCTCTCGCGGCTGCCGGCAAAGAGGGCGTTGCCTATGGCCGATGCATTCGGATCTCCTTGCCAAACGGCGAGACCCGATGGTTCGAACTCTCCGTCGCCAAACGGCCGAGCGCCGATCCGACGATCACCACGCTCCTCGCACTTTCGCGTGACATTACCGAGCGAAAACAGGCGGAGGAAGCCGTCAATTCCATGCGGACGCAGCTGCTCAGCGTGCTTCAGACCATTCCTGATATGGTCTGGGTGAAGGATATGGGCGGCGTCTATCTGTTGTGCAACCACGCGTTCGAACGACTGACAGGTAAGGCGGAGTCCGAGGTTGTCGGCAAATCGGATCTCGAACTGTTTGGTGCTGAAAGGGCTCAGGTCTTTCTGGAGTCGGACAAAGCCGCGATCCAGGCCGGAGGTACTCTGGCCTCCGAGGAATGGGTCATCTCCCAGGAAAACGGTCAATCCGTTCTTCTTGAGACACGCAAGGTTCCGGTGCTGGGCGCGGGAGGAGACGTCGTCGGGGTTCTCGGTGTGTCGCGGGATGTGACTGAGTTGAATGTCTCGCGCCAAAAAATCCACCAGATGGCCTTCTACGATCCTCTGACCTCGCTGCCGAACCGATCGCTGTTCAGCGATCGACTGCGGCAGATGATCACCGCTGCCGTATCGCGTGGCCAACGCGCCGGCGTGATGCTGATCGACATCGATCATTTCAAGGCGGTCAATGATACGATGGGACATCCCGTCGGTGATCAGTTGCTCTGCCAGGCCGCCGCGCGGCTGAACGAAAGCGTTCGCGACTATGACACCGTTGCGCGCCTCGGCGGCGATGAATTCGCGATCCTGTTGCCGGATATCCGGCAAGGTGACGATCTCGGCCGGATGGCCAACACGATCCTTGAAAAGTTCAAGGAACGTTTCCTGCTGGACGGCCAGGAGCTGTTTATTTCTTGCAGCGTCGGCATCGCGCTCTATCCCGATGACAGCGCTGACGCCAACGACCTCGTGAAATACGCCGACTCGGCGATGTATCTCGCCAAACGCTCGGGGCGAAACAGTTTTCGCTTCTACTCGAAGGACCTGACGGCGAGCGCCGAAGAGCGCATGCGGCTGGAATCGGAATTGCGCCGCGCGATCGAGCGCGGAGAGTTGGAATTGCACTACCAGCCCAAGGTGCTTTTGGACAGCGGCGCCATAGTCGGCTGCGAGGCCTTGTTAAGATGGCGTCACCCCGAAATGGGCATGATCCCTCCCTCGAGCTTCATTCCGGTTGCCGAAGAGACAGGGCTGATCGTGGAGCTCGGACGATGGGTGCTGCGCGAGGCTTGCCAGACAGCGGCCGAATTCAACGCCGATAGCCGGTCACCGCACAAGGTGGCGATCAACCTGTCGGTCAAACAGTTCCAGTCCGCCGGCCTGGTAAGGTCGATCGCCGAGATTCTCGAGGAGACCGGCTGCCGCGCGGAATGGGTTGAAATCGAAATAACGGAAAGCCTGCTGCTGGATCAGAAAGACGAAACGCTGCAGATGCTTTCTGAACTTCGAAACATGGGATTTTCGATCGCCATCGATGATTTCGGCACCGGCTATTCGGCGCTGAACTATCTCGCGCGCTTTCCGATCGACACGCTGAAGATCGACCGGTCTTTCATCAACAGCGCGGATAAACGCAACGAGGAACTTGTGAAGGCAATCCTGTCCATCGCCCGTTGTCTCGGACAGAATGTGGTGGCGGAAGGCGTCGAGACCGCCGAGCAGGCAGCCTTCCTGGTGGCAAATGGATGCGGTTCGGCGCAAGGCTTCCTTTACAGCAAAGCTCTGCCCAAGACGGAAATCATCGCTCTGTGGCTGCGTTCCCTGGCCAACGGCTGCTCCCCACGCGAGGAGCGGCCTTGCATTTGAATTCCATCACGCAGGGAACATCGTCGAACTGAGTGCAACGTGGCGATCACCCGTCTCCAGGCGACGCCGCCCTGACGCGGGTAACATCCATGTTGCCGTCAGCTATCGGCTTCCATGAGGCCGGGTTCGACATCCTCCTCCGACGGCTCTCGGCTTCCAACCCCGCCTGAAAGCCTCGCCTGGAACGCCGCCGTCAGCCATCTCGCAGCGGGGCCCGGCGGGTTTGCAACATTGCGGACCGCATGGATGGGAAGCTCGCCCTGGTCGAAGGCAGAAAACTGGAGACGGACGAGGCGGCCTGCAGCGAGATCGTCCTTGACCACGGATGCGGGAAGGCCGCCCCATCCCAATCCGCCGAGGATGAACAGATGTTTCGTCGCGTTGTCGCTGACCCGCCAGGTCTTGAGAGAGAATACATTGAAATCCCGGCCCTTCGCCGTTCCCGAAGCATCGAAGACCACCAACTGGGTTTCGTCTCGCACGTCGGCAAGGGTCAATGGCCGGCGCAGCGTGGCAAGAAGATGATCCGGGGCTGCAACGGGGACCATCGCCGTCTGGCCGATCCGCTCGAAAACGATCTGATCGTTTTTGACTGCCATAGTGCCGCCAAAGCCGACGACGGCCCTGCCATGAATTACCTCGTCCATGACGATCACAGGTGTCCCCGCCGTTACTTTCAAGGAGACGGTGGGATAGTGGTTGCGGAAGGCACGCAGCACCTCGACGACGACGTCCGAGGGGACAATGGAGCTCATCGCAACGTTGAGCTCTGCCTCCAGGCCGTCGCTCAAGGCCTGCACGCGAGCCCGCATCAGATCGAGATCGCCAAGCAAGCGGCGAGCATCCTCGACGACGGATCTGCCGGCATCTGTCAGCTCCGGTCGTCTGGTGCCGGAACGGCTGAAAAGCGCCACCCGCAGCTGCGCCTCCAGGTTGGCGATCGTATAGCTGACGACCGATTGCGTTCGGTTAAGGGCGCGGGATGCAGCGGAGAAGCTGCCTTTCTCCACCACGGTCAGGAACACCTGAAGCTGATCCAAAGACGGGTGGGGCTGCATATCTCATCGATCCTATCGATAACTTTTCTCGAAAGTTTAGCGGTTTTCGCGATGAGCTTCCAGCTTTATCTATCCCGCGCGACGCACCGCATTTTGCTCCAGAGGTTCGCATGCCCAACACCACGACTGTCTTGCCTGCACCTGCCGGAAAATGGCTCCAGATTGGGCTGTGGGCCGCGCAGGTGCTGATCTTTGCCGCCTTCACCCTGTTCGGCGGCATGAAATTTTTCATGCCGGTCGATCAATTGGCGGCGATGTGGGTATGGCCCGGCGACGTTCCCGTGTGGTTTTTGCGTCTGATGGGTATTATCGATTTTGCGGGCGGAGTGGGCGTGCTGCTGCCTGCGTTGACCCGCATCCAGCCTCGCCTGACGGTGCTGGCGGCGCTCGGCTGCGTGCTGCTGCAAATCGCCGCGATGATCTTTCATCTCTCCCGCGGCGAAGCCCCCGCCGTGCCGCTCAACGTCATCCTGCTTGCTCTTTCGGCGTTCATCCTGTGGGGCCGCGGCAGGCGGGCGCCGATCGCGCCACGCCGATGAGGATGGCAGCCGAGCGGGGAGCCCCCTCGGCTCTCAGCAAACGCAGACATTCATCATTGGCCAGAGGTAACCGGGAGTGCCGGACGTAAGTTGGAACACCTTCGACCATCTGTCGTTTGCCGGGGCGGATCTGCAGGAATTCTCAACGTCGCTTTCCCGTTTGCACAGCGGAATCCAAGTGAGATCGGAAAGTCAGCGGAATACGAAATATCAGGTCAATATGGTTCGCACGCGGGGGATCTCGGTCATCGCGAGCCGCTATGACGGCGATTTCTCGATCCACTTTCCCGCATCGATCGACACAGCCATGGTTCTCATTCCGCTGACCGGGAGCGCGATGGTCGCGGTAGCCGACCGTAATTTGCCGTCCATCCAAAACAAGGGCGTCTTCGTCGATCGGCTGTCGGACAATCAGCTGCGCATTGCGGGCCCCAGAACGCATCTTTGCCTTAGGCTGCCCCACTTCGAACTGACCCGGCGTATCGAAGCCCGGTTGAATGCCTCGTTGAGGGAGCGTCTCCAATTCGCAACCGAGATCGATCTGTCGCAAGGGCCTGGATTGGACCTAGCACGGCTCGCTATGGCCATCCATCACGGCCTGGCGGGTGAAACCCTCCATAAATCGCCTGCGGCGCTTGGTCATGTCCTGGGAGCAATGCTCGAGCTTCTCATCGACGCCCTACCGCACAACTATTCCCAGGAGTTTTCCCGCGACAGGGAGGCTCCTGTTCCATGGCACGTTAAGCGCGCGATCCACTACATGCATGGCAATATTTCCCGGGCGATGACTCTCAAGGAAATTGCTGAAGCATGCGGCGTCAGTGCCCGGACCCTGCAGGATGGCTTTCGAAAATTTCGCATGACGACGCCGATGGCCTATCTGGAGCATATGCGTCTTGATGTCGTTCGCCAGGAACTTTCATCGGCCGATCCCGAGCAATCGGTGAGAGTCATTGCGCAAAAATGGGGCTTTGCCCATGTTGGCCGGTTCTCAGGCCAATATCGAAAGCGCTTCGGCGAACTGCCATCGCAAACCCTTCGCAGGATTGTCGAAATTCCAGCCGATGTCGGGACGGCGGATTCAGGCCGCTCCCGACCAAGGGCGCTTGCCAAAGGATAAAGGAGCCGGCCTTCTCCTTTTGATCTGGCTTGCCGCTGTCCTCGATATGCAGTGGTAGAATTTGCAATCTATAAATGTGAAAAAATCACAACCTATGATATTTATAAAATCTTTGGTTGCGGTATCCGATTGTCGCATCTCTGTCCGTTTGACGCAGCAAAGCCGGCAAGCGCGCCGCTGTGCGCGCTAAAGTAAGAGTTTGTTAAGGCTGACACGGCGTTTACTAGCCATACGAACAGGCGCAACTCACTGAAATGAATAGCGAAGATGTTCCGGTTGATCGGCGAATGAAGCATGCCGGATCCTCGAGCCGTCGGACTTGGAGACATGAGAGTTTCCGATCCTCCCAGATTGTCAAGAATAGCGAATGCTCATGGCTGAAATCATCCCATTTCCAAACCCGGCCCCCAACACCTCGATCGAGATTCACGACCTCAACGTCGCAGGCGTATCGTCCGGAGATCCGGATATGGACCAAATGCTCCAGGCGCGTGCCCGGATCCAAAAGGTTCTGGATGAACTCGACAGATTAAGCGGAGCGCTGCAAACCGGTTCTGCATCGACAGGCGCCGCAGGGTAACCGCCCTTTCACTCGGACGATTTCTCGGCAAGACGGAGCGGGATGCAACGCGGCATTCTCGCCGCAACCCTGATGCTCGATATCGAGAAGATATACGGGCTGCTGCCTCACGTTAAGCGCTGAACCACCTCGACCAAGGTGCAGCTCTACAGGCTGCCTGACATCATGGCGTCTTGTGACGAAGGGCAGCGATCACACGATCGGCCATGAAAGCGCACCGCGCGCCATCGAACGGAAACAGCGCCGAGAATGCACCGGAGAGCTGGTTTTCGATCGACTGCCGCATCAGCTTTCGCGCCCGGTGCAGCCGGGTCTTGGCCGTTTCCGGTCTTATGCCAAGGTAAGATGCGGCCTCGTCCGTGCCCATGCCTTCGACATCCCGCAGCACGAATATAGCGCGAAAATCATCCGGCAGTTCGTCGACAGCATTTTCGAGGAGATGTCGCGCCTGGCTCCTGGCGAGTT
>Ga0102590_1003357_pt1 | contig 16165 bp, 12 predicted proteins | sample AraplaMF_Col_mMF_FD_76859 | JGI IMG/M metagenome (GOLD analysis project Ga0102590, IMG submission 76859) | Arabidopsis root microbial communities from the University of North Carolina, USA - plate scrape MF_Col_mMF | ecosystem: Host-associated > Plants > Roots > Endosphere | place: USA...
GCTTCGGCGGCTTTGAGATCATCCACGGCGCCAATCTGGAGGTGAAGGACGGCGAATTCGTCGTCTTCGTCGGCCCCTCCGGCTGCGGCAAGTCCACGCTGCTCAGGATGATCGCCGGCCTCGAGGATATTACATCAGGCGAACTTCAGATCGGCGGCAGGGTTGTCAACGACGTCGAGCCGGCCGATCGCGGCATCGCCATGGTCTTCCAGTCCTATGCGCTCTATCCGCACCTGACCGTCGAAGAGAATTTGAGCTTCGGCCTGCGCATGAACGGCAATCCGAAGGCCGATACCGAGCGGCGCGTGCGCCATGTCGCCGAGATCCTGCAGATCACCGAGTTGATGAAGCGGCGACCGAAGCAGCTTTCCGGCGGCCAGCGCCAGCGCGTCGCCATCGGTCGCGCCATCGTCCGCGAACCCCAGGTCTTCCTGTTCGACGAACCTTTGTCGAACCTCGATGCGGAACTGCGCGTGCAGATGCGCGTCGAAATATCAAGACTGCACAAGCAGCTCGGCACGACGATGATCTACGTCACCCACGACCAGACCGAAGCGATGACACTCGCCGACAGGATCGTCGTGCTGCGCGCCGGCAATATCGAACAGATCGGAGCGCCGCTCGATCTGTACGACGATCCCGCAAACCAGTTCGTCGCCGGTTTCGTCGGCTCGCCGAAGATGAATTTCCTGAAGGCCGTGGTGGTTGAGACGCAGCCGGGCCGGGTGGTGATCGCCCTGGAAAGTGACGCCAGCACGCGCCTGCCGCTGCCTGTCGCCGATCCGATCGAAGCGGGCGCAAAGGTGACGCTCGGCATCCGTCCCGAACATTTCGTCGATGCGGGGATGGGCGATACCGACCTCACCGTCACCATCGACGTCGCCGAACACCTCGGCAATACCAGCTACATCTACGCCACCATCGGTCCCGAGCAACTGATCATCGAGCGGCCGGAATCGCGCGTCGCCGGCAATCGCGAGACGCTGACAGTCGGCCTTCCCGCCAATCGCACATTCCTTTTCGACGGCGCCGGTAAACGGCTTCGCTGAACCAAATCCAGGACAGAAAGACGAAAGAGGATTTTCCATGACTTCAGATCAACCGATCCGGTGGGGCATCATCGGCCCCGGCACCATCGCCCGCACCTTTGCCGATGGCGTCGCCCATTCTCGCACGGGGAAGCTGGTGGCGATCGCTACCCGCAATCCGGCAAAGCCGGGCCTTGCCGAAAACTTCCCCGGCGCCCGCATCGTCAATGGCTACGAGGCGCTGCTTTCCGACCCCGAGGTTGATGCGATCTATATCGCCGTCCCCCACACCGGCCATGCCGAATGGGCGATCAAGGCGGCACGCGCCGGCAAGCACATCCTGGTGGAAAAGCCGATCGCGCTCTCGGCCTATGATGCCGAAGCCGTTTATTACGAGGCGAAAAAAGCCGGCGTCTTTGCCGGGGAAGCCTTCATGTACCGCGTGCATCCGCAGACGGAGAAACTGGTCGAACTCGTCAAAAGCGGCGTCATTGGCACCGTTCGCATCATCCGCTCGAGCTTCGGCTTCAACATGGGCAGCTACAAGCCGGAACACCGGCTTTTCGCCAACGACACCGCCGGCGGCGGCATTCTCGATGTCGGCGGTTATCCGGTCTCGATGGCCAGACTGATTGCCGGCGCCGCAGAGGGCAAGGCCTTCCTCGAACCGGAGAAGGTCTCGGGCGTCGCCCATCTCGGCCAGAGCGGCGTCGATGAATGGGCATCTGCCGTGCTCAAGTTCCCGAACGAAATCATCGCCGAAGTCTCCTGCTCGATCATGGCGCAGCAGGACAATGTGTTGCGCATCATCGGCTCCGAGGGCCGGATCGAGGTCCAGGACTTCTGGTTTGCCTCCGGCCACAAGGGCGGCGTCGGCAAGATCGAGATCTTCAAGGGCGGCAGCCGAGAAACCGTCGAACTCAGGGAGGATCGCTGGCTCTATTCCTTCGAGGCGGACGCGGCTGGCGACGCCATCCGCGCCGGCAAGACCGAATTCAGCTCTCCCGGCATGAGCTGGGCAGATTCGATCGGAAACCTGCGTGTGCTCGACCAGTGGCGTGCCTCGGTCGGCCTCGAATACGGCGTGGAAAAAGCCAGCAAACGCACGGCAAACATTGCCGGCGGCGCGATCGCGCGCGGCAACAGCGTTCCGCAGCGTCAAATTCCCGGCATTTCCAAGCCGGCTTCAGTCGTGACCCTCGGCTTCGAGTTCTTTCCGAACTTCGCCTCTGCCTCGCTGACGCTCGACGCCTTCTACGAGGCCGGTGGCAATGCCTTTGACACGGCCTATGTCTATGGCGGTGGCAAGACGGAAGCGATCTTCGGCGACTGGCACACGAGCCGCAAGGTGCCGCGCGAGGAGATCGTGCTGATCGGCAAGGGCGCGCATTCGCCGCTCTGCTATCCCGATATGATCGCAAAGCAGCTCGACCAGTCGCTTTCCCGGCTGAAGACCGACTATGTCGACATCTATTTCATGCATCGCGACAATACCGACGTGCCCGTCGGCGAGTTCGTCGATGCCATGGATGCCGAGGTCAAGCGCGGACGCATCCGCGGCATATTCGGTGGTTCGAACTGGACGCGGGCGCGCTTCGACGAAGCGATCGCCTATGCCGAAAAGACCGGCAAGACGGCGCCGGCAGCACTGTCCAACAACTTCTCGCTCGCCGAGATGCTCGACCCGATCTGGGCCGGCTGCGTTGCCGCTTCCGATGACGACTGGAAAAAGTGGCTGAACGACAAGCAGATCCCGAACTTCGCCTGGTCGAGCCAGGGTCGCGGCTTCTTTACCGATCGTGCCGGCCGCGACAAGCGGGATGATGAGGAAATCGTCCGGGTCTGGTATTCCGAACGCAACTTCGGACGCCGCGACCGCGCCATCGAGCTTGCCAACAAACTCGGCCGCAATCCGATCCACATCGCGCTTGCCTATGTGATCGCCCAGCCTTTCCCGGTCATTCCACTGATCGGGCCGCGCACCGTCGCCGAGTTGGAAGACAGTCTCTCGGCGCTCGACATCAAGCTGACGCCCGATCAGGTGAAGTGGCTGGAAGGCTGACGCAACAGCAAAGGGCGCGGTTTGAACCGCGCCCTTGGCTTTTCTACTTGCGCGGCTCGGAAGCTTTCCTCTTGGCCGCGTCGTCCATCAGCTCATACCACATGGCGTTGAGGACGGCGAAGGCTGCGGCCAGCGGCAGGCCGAGGATCCATGCAAAATACCACATCGTTTGGTCTCCCTCAGAGCAATTCCAGGAAAAGTGCGAAGCGGTTTTCCGTCCGGAATTGCGTAAAAACAAAAGGTTAGAGCGGTTCTCCTGAATCGCTCTAGTAAGCGTGGCTGTTCTTGTCGGTGATCGACTTCTCATCGACCTTGCCCCACAGAACCTTGTAGACCCAGGCTGTGTAGGCGAAGATGATCGGCAGGAAGATCACCGTCACCACCAGCATGATGAACAGCGTCATGTGGCTGGAGGACGCATCCCAGACCGTCAGGCTCGATCGCGGATCAAGCGAGGAGGGCAGGATGAACGGGAACATCGACAGGCCGACCGTCGAGATGATGCCAAAGATCGCCACCTTGCTGAAGAGCAGTGTCATGACCTCGCGCCTTACCCGCATGGCGATGAACGCCAGCGCCGCGCCGACGAAGCCGAGGACGGGCGCGATGATCATCCAGGAATGAGCGGCGTAGTTGGTAAGCCACGCGCCTTTCTCCAGCGCCACGGTCTTCAGCAGCGGATTGGAGGGACCGATCGGGCTGATATCGCTGGTGATGCGATAGCCACCGACACCGATCCACAGGAAGAGGCCGCCGAGTGCGAAAAGCACGATAACGGCAAGGGCGGCGATGCTGCCATAGGTTCTGGCACGCACTGCGACCGGGCCACTCGACTTCAACACCAGCCAGGCCGCACCATGCATCGTCAGCATGGCTAGCGAAAGCAGGCCGCAGAGCAGAGCATAGGGGTTGAGCAGGGCGAAGAACGAGCCCTCGTAGAAGATCCGCATATCGTCGGCAAAGCGGAAAGGCACGCCCTGTAGCACGTTGCCGACGGCAACGCCGAAGATCAGCGACGGCACGAAACCGCCGACGAACAGCGCCCAGTCCCAGCCGCTCCGCCAGCTGGCGCTTTCCCGCTTCGAACGATATTTGAAGCCGACTGGGCGCAGGATGAGCGCGAAGAGGATCGCGAACATCGCCAGATAGAAGCCCGAGAAGGACACCGCATAAAGCGGCGGCCAGGCGGCAAAGATGGCGCCGCCGCCGAGGATCAGCCAGACCTGATTGCCCTCCCAGGTGGCGCCGATGGTGTTGATCGCCACGCGCCGTTCCGTATCGGTCCGGGCAACGAAAGGCAGAAGGGTGCCGACGCCGAGATCGAAACCGCCTGTTGTCGCAAAGGCGATCAGCAGCACGCCGAGCAGCAGCCACCAGATGAGACGCAGGGTTTCATAGTCAATGAGTTCGTGAAGGATCATGGCAGGTCACTCCGCGGCGGGGACGAGGGTTTCGGAAATCAGAACCGCTTCCGGCTCGTCGTCCGGCTCCGGTCCTTGCTTGATTGCCTTGATCATCAGGCCCATCTCGATGACGATCAGCGTCGTGTAGAGCGCCGCAAAACCGATGATGGTCAGAAGCACGGTGCCGGCGCCAAGGCTGGAGACGGCGGCGGCCGTCGGCAACACGCCTTCGATCACCCAGGGCTGGCGGCCGAATTCGGCGACGACCCAGCCGAGTTCAATGGCAACCCAGGGCAGGGGGATCGCCAGCACGGCAATCTTCAGAAGCAACGGATATTTGTCGAGATGGCGGCGCGCTGACAGCCAGAAGAAGGTGGCGGTCAGCAGGATGAAGAATATACCGAGGCCGACCATGATGCGGAAGGACCAGAAGAGCGTCGGCACGTGCGGGATGGTATCGCGCGCGGCCTGAACGATCTGCTCGTCGGTCGCCTGGCGAGGATCGTCGACGTAGCGCTTCAGAAGAAGAGCATAACCAAGATCGTGGCCGAGATCCTCGAAGGAGCTGCGCACTTCCTGCGCAACCTGATCCTGCGCCGGTGCCGAACGGATCTGCATCAACGCGTCGTAAGCCTTGATGCCATCGCGGATCCGGGTTTCGGCCTGCTGTTCGAGCTTGTCGATGCCGGGGATTTCGGTCGTCAGCGACCGCGTGCCGATTAGGCCCATGACCCAGGGAATGTGCACGGCAAAATGCGTTTCGCGGGCTTCCTGGTCGGGGAAGCCGAAGGCGGTGAAGGCCGCCGGCGCCGGTTCCGTCTTCCACATGCCCTCGATTGCCGCGAGCTTCATCTTCTGGTTCTCGGTCGCGAGATAACCGCTCTCATCGCCAAGGACGACGACCGAAAGCGCCGAAGCGAGGCCGAAGGAGGCGGCGACCGTCATCGAACGCTTGGCAAGCTCGATATGCCGGCCCTTGATTATATACCAGGCCGAGACGCCGAGCACGAAGATCGAAGCGCAGACGTAACCGGCCGATACCGTATGGACGAATTTCGCCTGGGCCACGGGGTTGAAGACCACATCGAAGAAGCTTGTGATTTCCATGCGCATCGTCTGCGGGTTGAGCGCCGATCCCACCGGGTTCTGCATCCAGCCATTGGCAATCAGGATCCACAGCGCCGAGAAGTTCGAGCCGAGCGCCACAGCCCAGGTGGCGACCAGATGGCCGACCTTCGACAGTTTGTCCCAGCCGAAGAAGAACAGCCCGACGAAGGTCGCCTCGAGGAAGAAGGCCATCAGGCCTTCGATGGCCAGCGGCGCACCGAAGATGTCGCCGACATAATAGCTGTAATAGCTCCAGTTCATGCCGAACTGGAACTCCATGACGATGCCGGTGGCGACGCCGATCACGAAATTGATGCCGAACAACGTGCCCCAGAATTTCGTCATCTGTCGCCAGATCTGGCGGCCGGTCATGACATAGACGGTTTCCATGATCGCCAAGAGCACGGACAGGCCGAGCGTCAAGGGCACGAACAGGAAGTGGTAAAGCGCCGTCAGCGCAAATTGGAAGCGCGAAAGTGCTACGATATCTAGTTCCATTGTCTTCTCCCACGGTCCCACGGGGTACGGGCGTTCCTCAGCGCCGACGGCGCGTGAGGGCAATCTTGCTCAGTCCGGTCGAAGCCGGTCGAGCGCCTTTTCGAACGCCGCCTCACCGCGGCGCGAAATTTCTGTGATGCGACCGCCGTCGATGACGACGATGCGGTCTGCGATCGTAGCCTCCCGGCGGATATGCGTGGCAATCACCAGCGAGCGGCCCGCCGCCATGGCTGACAGACGGCTGAGCACGTCTCGGGCGGTGACGCCATCGAGCCCCTCGGTCGGCTCGTCGAGAAGCCAGAGCGGCGTGTCGCGCAGGAAAAGCCGGGCAAGCGCCAGCCGGCGCGATTGGCCGCCCGAAAGGCCGAGGCCACCTTCGCCAAGCGGCGTATCGATCCCCCGCGGCATGGCCTCGACATCGGAAAGCAGGCCGGCGGCAGCGAGCGCCTCGAGACAATCGATCTCGCCCGCATCCGGGTTCGCAAGGAGCAGGTTGCCACGCAGGCTGTCCTCGAAGAGTTCCGTCCGTTGCGTCAGCAGCGTTGCTCCTGCCACGGCAACGCTTCCCGTCCGCGCCGGCAATTCGCCGGAAAGCAGGGCGAGCAGGCTCGATTTGCCGGCGCCGCTGCTGCCGATGACGGCCAGTCGTTCACCCTGCTGAAGCGCGAGTTCGATGCCTTGGAGCGCCGGCACATTGGAATTTTCATGAAAGGCGGAAACCTTCGCTAGCGAGAAAGCATATCCCGGCAGCGCCGCCGCTAGGGGTTCTTGTGCTGCGACTGCGGCAAGCCGCGGCGCGATACGCCTTGCCGCAAGCAGCGTCCTGCCGAGTTCCAGGGCACCGCGGCGCAGCGCAGCGAAGGGTTCGACTGCCGCAAAGGCGACAAGCAGGCCGAGTGCGGCGACAGGAGCGGTAATCACCTTCGTTTCCGCAAGTACCGCAACGGCAAGCAGCGATGCTGTGAGCAGCACGGTGGAGACAAGGCCGAAGCCGAATGTCAGGCGGGTCTCGACGCGGTTCAACCGGTCGTCGGCGCGGGCGGCGTAACGATCGGCCGCGGCAATCGCCTTGCTCTGCGCCGCAAGCCGGCCGGCCATCAGCAGATCGGTCTGGCCGGCGACGAGATCGATCGTCCGCGACCGCAGCGCCTCGATGCCATGGGCGCGTTGGCGGGCATGTTTGCGCGCCGCCCGGCCGGCGATCAACGGCAGGCCAAGGCCGGCACCGGCGAGAAAAAGGCCGAAGCACAGGCCGAACAAGGGATGGATCAGCCCCAGCACGAGGCTTGCCGCCAGTGCTGCACCGATCGCGACAGCAGCCGGCACGAGGATGCGCAGGTAGAGGGAATCGAGCGCATCGATATCGGCCGTCAGCCGGAAGAGCAGCCGTGCGGGACGATGCAACAGGGCGCGGGCAGCACCCGGTTCGGCAAAGCCGCGAAACAGCCTTTCGCGCAGGGCGGCGAGCACGCCGAGCGTTGCGTCATGGGTCGCAAGCCTTTCGCCGTAGCGCGCGGCCGTGCGGATGATCGCGAGCAGGCGGATGCCGGCTGACGGCGCAAAGACGTCGAAGGTGATGGCGGCAGCGGCCGAAAGGCCGGCGAGTGAGGTGGCGGTGATGAACCAGCCGGACAGGCCGAGCAGGGCGATGCCGGCAATTACCGTCGCCGCCGAAAGTGCTGCGCCGAGCAGCAGCGCACGCCGGCGCTCGGCCAGGAACAGGCGCAGGATCGGCTTGAGGTCCGCAGCAAATCCGCTCATTCGGCCGCCTCCCTCATGATGATGTCTGCATCGACGCGCATGGCGCGATGCATGCGGGCGGCAAGCAGCGGATCGTGGGTCGCAACGATCAAAGTACGGCCCCTGGAGAGAGAAAGCAGGCTCTCGGCAACCTCGGCGGCGGTAGCAGCGTCGAGATGCGCGGTCGGCTCGTCGGCCAGGATAATCCGGAGATGCGGATTGCAGGCCGCCCGCGCGATCGCAAGCCGCAGCGCCTCGCCGCCGGAAAGCCCGATCCCGCCTTCGCCAAGCGGCCGGTTGCCATAGGCGGCGGCGACCTTTCCGAGCCTGGCGGCGCCGAGCGCATCCGTTACGTCGCCACTTGAGATACCGGGCCTGCCGAGCGCGATATTGCCGGCGATGGTGCCTGCGAAAATATGCGGTCTCTGGCCGATCCATGCCATGCTGGCCCGCAAGGCGGCAGCGGTGTCATCCGCAAGTTCGATGCCGCCGATGACGATTCGTCCGCCGGTACAGGGCGTCAGCCCCGATATGAGCGAAAGAAGCGTCGACTTGCCGGAACCGCTTGCGCCGAGAAGCGCCAGATGTTCGCCGGTCGCGATATCGAGGTTGAAACCGTCAAGGATCGACGGCTCGGCGATGTTGTAACGGAAATCAACATTCTCAAGACGGATGGCCGGCGCTTCGACGACGGCAGATGCTGCTGGCGCGACTTCGGTTGCGCCTGGGATGAACAGGCCGCCGGCAGCGAGGGTGTCCAGGGCTTTCAGCGCCGCCTCCCCGGCCGCCCGATCGTGCCAGACAGCCGAGAGCTCGCGCAGGGGCTCGAAGAAGGCCGGTGCCAGCAGCAGGATGAACAGTCCCTCGGTCAGGTCGAGCCGGCCTACCCAAGTGCCGAAGCGAATTTCGCCGAGCAGGCTGAAACCGACATAGACGGCAATCATCGCCACGCCGAGTGCGGCGAAAAGCTCGAGCACCGCCGAGGACAGAAAGGCGATCTTCAGCACCGCCATGGTGCGCGCACGCAGCGACTCCGCCTCCGACCGCAGCCGCAGCGCCGTTGCATCGACTGCGTCGAGCGCACGGATGGTCGCCAGCCCGCGCAGCCGATCGAGCAGGAAGCTGTTGAGGCCGCCGGTCGCGACGAGCTGTTTTTCGCTGGCCGCCTGAGCACGCCAGCCGATCAGCGCCATGAAGATGGGGATCAGCGGCGCGGCAAACAGCAAAACCAGCGCGGCGATCCAGGAGACTGGCAGGATGAAGGCAAGGATGACGAGCGGCACGAGGCTCGCTTTCATGCGCGCCGGCTGGAAACGGGCAAGATAGGGCACGATCAGTTCGGCCTGTTCGCCAAGCACGCTCGCGGCTTTGCCCGAGGCAGGCCGGCCGCGATCGATGGGCGACGACATGGAAAGTGCTACGGCGGCAATCTGCCGCCTGCGGCTGAGCTCGCCGCGGGCGACCTGAAAGGCCAGGCGGCCACCGGCCGCGTCGAGACAGCTTCTTGCAAATCCGAGGGCGAGGATGCCGAGGGCTGGCCAGAGAACGTCACGCATTCCGCCGCCATCGGCGATGCGGCCGACCGAGACGGCGAGCAACCCGGCCTGCGGGATCCAGACGGCGGCGGCCAGCGCCTGCAGCATTGCCGCTCTGCGCAGCCCGCCTTTCGCATCATCTGGGCCGGTGACGGGCGAGACTGCATCGCCGTCCGGCAACGGCTCGGCTTCTTGTCTGTCCTTCGCGTCGAAGAAAGCAGTGCCCATGGCGCTAACTCTTGTTCGCAGGATTCGGCCGGCGGCTGCGGCCGAGCGAAACGACCCGGTCCTTGGCCTCCAGAAGCTTGGTCACTTTCGCGCCCAGCGAGAGTAGCGTTGCAAGCCTTTCTGTTTCAAGTTGTTTGACGTCCTCATACCAATGCGTCAACTGCTCGATCAGCGTGTGCATCTCGCTCATGCGTTGCTGCGCATGCCGCTCGGCTTCGCTGGCCGGCCGTTGCATCAGGATCTCACGCAGAACCGACAGCGTCGGATCGACTTCACGCTTCTTTCTCTCTTCAGCAAGCGTCCTCAATATGTGCCAGACATCATCCGGCGTGGTGAAGAAATCGCGGCGATCGTCCGGCTTGTGTTTCAGGATGACGAGGTTCCAGGCCTGCAGTTCGCGCAGGCTCATCGAAACATTGGAACGCGAGATGCCGAGCGACTCGGCGATCTCCTCCGCGCAGACCGGTGCGGGCGAAACGAAGAGCAGGGCATAGATCTGGCCGACCGTGCGGTTGATTCCCCAACGCGACCCCATTTCGCCGAAATGGAGAACGAAGGACTGGACGAGAGGCGGAAGGTTCATGGTCATTTCCGTTGCGTCTGTGATTTCAGAAATTTCTGAAATCACTATACTGACTTTCGCGTCTCGCCGGCAATCGGCAAGGCAGGCCTGCGTCAATTTGGATATCCCTTCGTCGATCGTTGGCTAGATATAGCCGGGTGCGACGTGGCTGGATTTGACTTGAGTCAAGTCCACAGCACTTTGCGGCGATGACACAGAAACGCCCGGCGGTGCGTTACGCATGCCGGGCGCTCTGTCGGATCGCGATGTCTAGGCGGCGGCCTAGTTAATGCCGTCAGGCTCAGATCAAGCCGGCCAGGATGCCGACGCCGGCAATGGCGGCAATGCCACCTGCCGTGCGCGTCACGAAGACGCCCTGGCGTTCACCGGCGCGGCCGATGATGTAACCAATGGCGAGACCGGCGACATGCAGCAGCGCCGTCGCGGCCATGAAGCCGGCAGCATAGGCGACACCGGCGGCATTTTCCGGCATTTCGGCGCCATGTGCATGACCGTGGAAGATGGCGAAGAGGCCGATGATGCCGAGTGCTGCGGCCAGCGGCGCCTTGACGTTGAGCGCAACAACGGCGCCGAGGACGACGACGGAAAGCGCGATGCCCGTTTCAACGAAGGGAACAGCAATGCCGGCAACGCCGAGAGCACCACCGAGTGCCATAACCAGAACGAAGGTCGTCGGCACGAGCCAGGTGGCGCGGCCGCCGAGCTGAAATGCGAAAACACCGACCATCACCATGGCGAGGACATGATCGAGGCCAGACATCGGATGGGCAAAGCCATGGCTGAAGCCGGCAGCTTCGCCGATGGCGGGATGGGCGGAGGCGACGGCTGGAAGCGCTGCGGCAGCCAAGGCAAGCAGGCCGCTCTTGATTGCTGATTTCATTGCTCGATTCCCTCGTGAGTTTTCGAATATCCTGCGGCGGCCGAACACCGGCATGGTTCCAAGTCGCGCGCATTACGCTAGTTCAAAGAATTCTCGCCGTCAACGAAGTCTCCATGAAATACAAGCCAATTCAAGTGCTTATCTGATAGGCAGATGCCGCTTTCGATAGCTCTTTCCAACGCCCAGCGACTCAAGATCGAACTGGAAACAGTTCCCCACAGAGGCTATCAATCGTCCAGCAGAGACGGCGCAGACCGCCGTGATGGAGGAGACGCCATGACGAATACCAAACGGGCGCTGGCGATCAGCGCGCCCGAGCCGCGCACGCTCGATCTGATCTTCAGCGACAGCGCGCGCGCGGAATTGCATGCGAAATATGAGATCGTCGAGGCCGATCCCGAGAACATCGCCGGTCTCGGCGACGAGATCCTCGGCAAGGCGCGCTACATCATCGGCCAGCCGCCGCTTTCGGTGGACACGCTGGGACGTATGCCGGCCTTGCGGTCGATCCTCAATGTCGAAAGCAATCTTCTCAACAACATGCCCTATGAGGTGCTATTCCAGCGCGGCATCCATGTCGTGACGACAGGCCAGGTCTTTGCCGAGCCGGTCGCCGAAATCGGCCTCGGCTTCGCACTGGCCTTGGCGCGCGGTATCGTCGATGCGGACGTCGCCTTCCGTCAGGGCACCGAACTCTGGGGCGGCGAGGGCAATTCGAGTGCGCGGCTGCTCGCCGGTTCCGAGATCGGCATCGTCGGCTTCGGCGATCTTGGCAAGGCGCTGCGCCGGGTCCTGTCAGGCTTTAGGGCCTGCATCAGAGTGTTCGATCCCTGGCTGCCGCGCTCGATCCTCGAGGAAAACGGCGTCGAGCCGGCAAGCCTGGAGGACGTCCTGACGAAGAGCGATTTCATCTTCGTCGTCGCCGCCGTCACCAGCGAAAATAAGGGATTTCTCAGCACGGAGGCCTTTGCCAGCATGCGCAAAGGCGCGGCTTTCATCCTGCTCAGCCGCGCCGATGTCGTCGATTTCGATGCGCTGATGGCGGCGGTTTCCTCGGGCCACATCGTCGCGGCGAGCGACGTCTACCCGCAAGAGCCGCTGCCGCCCGATCATCCGGTGCGAAGCCTGAAAGGTTTCATCCGCTCGGCGCATCGGGCCGGAGCGCTCGACAGCGCCTTCAAGAAGATGGGCGAAATGGTGCTCGAAGACATGGACCTGATGGATCGCGGCCTGCCGCCGATGCGCTGCAAGCGGGCGGAACGCGAGACGGTCTCCCGCATGCGTTCCAAACCGGTCGCGGTGAATTAAAGCATGTCGCGCAAAAGTGTGCAGCGGTTTTGCGATAACGACATGCGTGAAAATCAAAATCTAAAGCGCAAGGAGCGGATCTGAAAGATTGCGACGCGCTTTAGAGCAAAATGCTGATTTGGCGCGTCGCGTTAGGCGGCGCGCTGTTCGGCACCCTGGATCGCCGCAAGCTTCCAATCGGCGCCAGACCTGCGCACGAAGGTCCAAACCTCGGTGCTTTCGCTCGGGCGGCGGTCGTCGCCGGAAACCACGCGGCCGCTGTCGCGTTCGACCATGGCGTCGATCGAGGAATAACGCATGGCGAGCGTCGCATATTCCTGGCCGTCTTCGCGCCAGGCCTCGGCGATATCGCCCTGCAGCAGCTTGACGTCGGAGACGCGGTTGCGCACGCCGTTGGTAGCGTTTTCGCCGAGTTCCTCGGCGAGATAGGACATCGCCTCGGGCGTCGTCAGCCGGCGCAAGGTGCCGTAATCCTCGGCGCCGTAAGCACTCTGCACTTGGGTCAGCAATTCCTCGAACTGATCGAGATCGGCCTGCGCCAGCCCGATCTCATCGCTCGGACGATTGCCGCGCGACTGCCCGCCGAAACCGCCCCCCGAACCGATCGTCGGGATCTGGAAGGACGAATTGTTCGTGGGCGACATGTTATAGGACTGGCTCTGGCCGCCGACGCCGTAGGAAGGCTGGCGGCGGTTGGCGAAATAACGCATGGCGAGCATGACGGCGCCGCCGATCAAGACGATCTGCAGCAGCATGCCGAGAAAACCGAAGCCGCCGCCGAAACCGTGACCGAGCAGCATGCCGAGAAGGCCGCCGGCAATCAGGCCGCCGATCATCGAACGGCCGAATCCGCCGAAGAAACCGGGGCGCTGAGCGCCGAGGGGCTGTTGCGCGGTAGCAGGCGCGGTGGTCTGCGGACGTGGCGTCATCGACCTTTCGATGGGTGCTGCGGTTCCAGGCGCGGTGCTAGTGACAGGCGGTGCCTGGAAGGTGCGCGTGCCGCGGCTTCCGAAACCGCCGCTTCCGGCGCGGCGCGCCTCGGCATCGTCAAGGGAAGCAAAAACGGTAGCGCTCGTCAGAGCGGCAATTGCCGCGATCTTGGCAAAACGCGAAACGGCACTTGGCATTCCTGATCTCCTGTCATGCGCAATCACGGCATGTTGAGACCTAATATAGGTAGTCTTTCCTCCGTGTGAAGCTCTTCAGCTCCGTTACTGGCAGACGTCGACCCAGCTGGCGCCAGTCAGCTCAGCCAGCCGTCCGGTTTCGATGCGTACGGCCGAGTTCGTCGAGCCGGCCGCCGGCACGACTTCATCGAAGCGTTTCAATGAGATATCGCAATAGATGGGCAACGGCGATGGCAGGCCGAAGGGGCAGACGCCGCCGACCGGATGGCTGGTGACCGCTACGACCTCTTCGGCATCGAGCATGCGCCCCTTGGCTCCGAACGTGTCCTTGAACTTGCGATTGTCGAGCCGCGCCGTGCCACCGGCAACGACCAGCATCATCTGCTCGCCGACACGCAGGCAGATCGTCTTGGCGATCTGGGCCGGCTCGACGCCATGGGCTTCGGCGGCAAGTGCCACCGTCGAGGAACTCTCGGCGGTTTCGATTATTTCGATATCGGGTGCGTGGGCACTGAGAAAGGCGCGGACAGATTCAAGGCTCATGGCGCAATGCTAGACCAGGAAAAGCGCAATTTGAAGCGTAAAAGACGCCCGTCGAAAACCGCCGCTTGCAAGTCGTGCAGACATCGTCATAATAATTTTGCACACGTGCTCAATTTTGTCATTCGGCCGTTACGTTCAACCCCTAGAGCGGGATACGCCACGTTTTCGTGGGGTTTCGGAGCGGTCATCATCAGCAGTGCTGACCCGTCAAGAGGCCTCACACTGCTCTTCTAGGGAGACGAAGAAGATGACCATTTTGCCGACACTGAAATCCTTTGCCGTCGCAGCCGCCATCCTGGCGTCGACCTCTGCAATTGCACTCGCCAAGGACGTTCACATCAGCGTCTGGGCCGGCGGCACCGGCCCGAACGACGTCTATCGCCTCGACGCCATCGAGATCGCAGCCCAGCAGCTGCAGCGTGAAGCCGCCCTCAAGGGCGAAGATCTGAAGATCACCGTCGAGAAGAAGCCCTATTCGGCCTGGGAGGACTTCAAGCAGGCGCTGACCCTTGCCGCCGAAGCCAAGACTGCCCCGAATATCGTCGTCAGCGGCCATGAAGACATCGCACCCTGGTCGCAGGCCGGACTGATCGTTCCGATCGAGGATTATGTCGATCTCGATTCATGGCCGCTCAGCGACATCTATGAAAACCTGTTGAAGATCGCGTCCTACAACGGCACCGTCTATGGTATCCCGCAGGACGCTGAATCCCGCCCGATGTTCTTCTGGAAGCCTTACATGAAGGCGATCGGTTACAGCGATGCCGATCTGGACGCGCTGCCGCAGAGCGTCCAGGACGGCAAGTACACCATGAAGAACCTGCTCGAAGACGCCAAGAAGATGCAGGACAAGGGCCTCGTCCAGGCCGGCTACGGATTTTATCCGCGCACCAGCAACGGCCCTGATTACTGGCAGTTCTACACCAGCTTCGGCGGCACGATGGAAGAAGGCGGCAAGCTCGTTTTCGACAAGGCCGCGATGACCCGCACCTATCAGTTCTTCGCCGATGCCGTGAAGGCCGGTGTTACCAAGAAGAACCACATCGGCATGCCGGGCGACCAGTGGTGGAAGGAAGTCGCCACCGGCAAGGCCGGCATCTGGGATGGCGGCACTTGGCACTATGCCCGCCTCGTCAACCAGGAAGGCCTGAAGGACTTCTTCGGCAACGTGATCTTCACGCTGATCCCCGCTGGCGAAGGCGGCAAGGCCAACACGCTGACCCACCCACTCGTCTACCTTCTGACCGCGGGCCACGACAAGGAAGACACCGAGATCGCCGCCCAGCTGGTCAAGATCGCCTCCGAGCCGCGCACTAACGCGCTGCATGCGGTCAAATCAGCCCATCTCGGCATCTCCAAGTCGGAATCGACGGTCGACTTCTACTCGGCTGACCGCTGGACCCGCGAAGCCACCGAGCGCCTGCTGCCGCATGCCAATGCTATGCCGAACAATTCCGATTTCGGCAAATATTGGAACATCATGTGGAAGAACCTCGAAGCATCCTGGACCGGCGCCAAGACCGTGGACGCCGCGGTCAGTGATGCAGAGAGCGAGCTGAAGAGCACGCTCGGCGACAAGATCGTCATCCGTTAAGATTGAAGCACTCATCCGGGCGGCGGCAGCGCCGCCCGGTCGGTCCGCGACGAGGGGGCTTCCATGAAATCGTCCAGAACGCTCGGACTGGTGATGATCGCGCCTGCCGCGATCATGATCATCCTGTTCTTCCTGATGCCGGTCGTTCTGACGGCGGTCTTCTCGATGACCAGCATGACGACGGCGACCGGCATATCCGGCGGTGTCTACCAGATCGCACCCAATTCCCTGATCGCGCTGAAATCGGCGATACCAGACATTGCCGCCGAGATGGCCGAACCGCGCTACACGATCGACGAGGCGGGCCTCAAGGCCGTCGAAGGTCTCGGTCTTGCGCCGGGGATTGCTGGGGAATTGCGCGCCAAACATGCAGGTGAGGTGTTCACGGCACGCCGCGACGTCGAGCGCATGCTCAAGGATCTTGCCGACCGGCCTTCGACGCGCGACGTCAAGCAGATTTCCGAACAGTTCAACCGCTCCGTCCTCAACACCCGCTTCGACAGCAAGGAACAACTCTTTTCGGCGCTGG
>Ga0102590_1003359_pt1 | contig 16155 bp, 14 predicted proteins | sample AraplaMF_Col_mMF_FD_76859 | JGI IMG/M metagenome (GOLD analysis project Ga0102590, IMG submission 76859) | Arabidopsis root microbial communities from the University of North Carolina, USA - plate scrape MF_Col_mMF | ecosystem: Host-associated > Plants > Roots > Endosphere | place: USA...
TCAGTTCCTGTGCCGCCATTCCGGTCGCTGCTGTGTGAAGCGCCTGCATGTCAGTTCTCCTTCAATCAGGCCGGAACGTCGGCGAGCTTCTCGATCGCCGATTTGTGAAGGTCGCTCTGCTGCTGGAGCAGGTTGGCGACCGCGGTGTAGCTGCGCATCACCTCGACCATGCGGCTCATCTCGCCGACCGAGTTCACGTTCGACTTCTCGACATAGCCCTGCTGCAGGGTGGACTTGGTGTCGGTCTGCTGGGTGGCGGAGCCGGTGTCATAAAGATTGGCGCCGAGCTTGATCAGCTTGGCCGGATCGTCGAACGTCACCATACGGATCTTGCCGCGGATCGAGTCGGTCTTGGCCGTGCCTTCCAGCACCGTCACGGTGCCGTCGGGGGCGACATTGATGTCGTGGTCGGTCGGCTGGAACACGATCGGACCGCCGGTGCCGAGCACGAGATTGCCGTCCGAGGTCATGAGCTGGCCGGTGCTGCTGAGCGCGAACTTGCCGTCGCGGGTGTAGCGCTCGGCGCCATTGGCCTGCACGGCGAAAAAAGCGTTGCCGCTGATCGCCATGTCGAGCGGGTTGTTGGTCGCCTCCATCGGCCCCTGGCCGACGTCGCGGTAGGTGCCGCGGTCCTGCACATAGGAGACCCGGCGGTCGGAGCCGGTGAAATTGTCCTCATGCGCGTTCGAGTTGAGATACTCCTCGAACAGCGAATGGTCGGCCTTGAAGCCGTTGGTGTTGACGTTGGCGACGTTGTTGGCGATGACATCCATCTGCCGTTCCAACGTCATCTGCCGTGACAAGCCGATCAGAAGCGCATTCTGCATCGGTCGATCTCCCCTGCGTGGGGTCCGCCATTTCGCTCTCCCAAGCGCCTTGGCCGATCCCGTGAACGAGGCCGTCGGGTTCTCCCAAACCGTTCGGTCTCGGGCCTTCCTCAGCGAAAGCCGTGCCAACTCGGAAAGATGCGTAATTACAATCGGTTGGAGATTTTTCGGCGATCCCGGCGGGAGGCAGAAAGGTTCTGTTAGCCATGTTTGCCCGGCAGATTTTTCCTAGCGGAGGCCCGATGGAAAGGTTCCGTTAACCATTATTACCGTAGCGTTTGCGCTTAAGAGGAGCGCATCGCGCCGGGGCATTTGTATCGCGTCACTGTCTTCAGGAGGCTTCGCTCTTTCGATTCCGTTTTGAGATGAGCGAGCCCGGACGACCATGGCAGAGAATGAAGCGGAAGGCGCAGCCACTGAGGGCGCGGAAGCCGCTGCGCCGAAGAATAAGCTCAAGCTCATCATCATGGCCGTCGGCCTGCTTGCCGTCCTCGGTGGCGGCGCCGCCACCTGGTTCTTCTTCTTCCGTCACGGCGACGAGGAGCATCACGCCGAGGCGGCGCCTCCGCCGAAGCCGCCAGCCTTCGTCGACGTGCCCGACATGATGGTCAACCTCGCCGGCGCGCCCGGCGAGCGCGTGCAATATCTCAAGCTCAAGATCGTGCTCGAGCTGAAGGAAGAGAAGCAGATCGAGGCGATCAAGCCGTCGATGCCGCGGGTCACCGACATCTTCCAGACCTATGTGCGCGAGCTCCGCTCCTCCGACCTCAACGGCTCCGCCGGCATCTTCCGCCTCAGGGAGGAACTGACGAAGCGCGTCAACGCCGCAGTCGCGCCGATCCAGGTAAGCGCGGTGCTGTTCAAGGAAGTCGTGCTCCAGTGAGGATGCTGCGGAAGGGTACGGGCTAGCGTCATGGCCGGCAACGAGCAGATGGACCAGGATGCGATTGCCGCCCAATGGGAGGCGTCGCTCGATTCCGAGGATCCCGCGGAGGCGGCAAAGGCCGCTGCCGAAAACGAGCTATCGGAGACCATGGCGCTGCAATGGGCGGCGATGGTCGAGGACGGCAGCCGCGATCTCGGCAACGGCAAGAATTCCGGCGAGCGGGTGCTGTCGCAGGAGGAGATAGACAATCTCCTCGGCTTCACCGTCGGTGACGTCACGCTCGACGACCATTCCGGCATTCGCGCGATCATCGATTCGGCGATGGTCTCCTACGAGCGTCTGCCGATGCTCGAAATCGTCTTCGACCGCCTGGTGCGGCTCCTGACGACCTCGTTGCGCAATTTCACCTCCGACAACGTCGAAGTCTCGCTCGACCGCATCACCTCGGTGCGGTTCGGCGATTATATGAACTCGATTCCGCTGCCCGCCGTGCTCTCGGTGTTCAAAGCCGAAGAGTGGGAAAACTTCGGCATGGCGACGGTCGATTCCAGCCTGATCTACTCGATGATAGACGTGCTGCTCGGCGGTCGCCGCGGCAACAGCCAGCTTCGCATCGAGGGGCGTCCCTACACCACGATCGAGACCGAGTTGGTCAAGCGCCTTGTCGAGGTGGTGCTGGCCGACGCCGAGCAGGCGTTCCGGCCGCTGTCGCCGGTGACCTTTAAGATCGACCGGCTCGAGACCAACCCGCGCTTCGCCGCGATCAGCCGTCCCGCCAATGCCGCGATCCTGGTGCGTCTGCGCATCGACATGGAAGACCGCGGCGGCAACATCGAGCTGTTGCTTCCCTACGCGACCATCGAACCGATCCGGGCCGTTCTGCTCCAGATGTTCATGGGCGAGAAGTTCGGCCGCGATCCGATCTGGGAGGGCCATTTCGCCACGGAGATCGTCCAGGCCGAGATCGCCGTCGATGCCGTGCTCTACGAGGCCGATATTCCGCTCAAGCAACTGATGCGGCTGAAGGTCGGCGACACGCTGCCGCTGGAAATGCGCGCCGACGCCAACGTCTCCGTGCGCTGCGGCGACGTCATCCTTACCGAAGGGCGGATGGGTCGGGTCGGCGACCGCGTCGCGATCCGCGTGACGAAACCCTTGCGCAAGCCAAGTACGACACTTGCGATGTTCGAGAAGGTGGACGAACAGAACAAGCTGATGGAGGCCCCATGAACCACTCCCTGGGAATGGCGATCGAGACGCTGGTGGCTATCCTGCTGATGCTCACGATCGGCTACTGCATCCTGCTGAACAAGCGGCTGACGCGGCTGAAGGCGGACGAGCATTCGCTGAAGGCGGTGATCGGCGAGCTGATCACCGCGACCGAGATCGCCGAGCGCGCGATCGGCGGGTTGAAGCTCGCCGTGCGGGACGTCAACGAGAATCTCGGCAGCCAGCTCGCGGCCGCGACGCAAATGTCCGACCAGCTCTACAAGCAGCTCGGCGAGGCCGACAACGTGGTGCGCCGCCTCTCCAAGATCGCGATCGCGGCGCGTCCGGTCACGAATCCGGAAGCCGCCACCGTCGCCGCGGCCAAGCCGTCGCCAGCGAAGGCTGTGGCAGCCGCCGCCGAAGCCTTCTCCGAACGCCGACGGTCCAACGGTCTCGCCGCATAAAGTCAGGGTATGAAGTCCTTTCGTAACATCCGCGTCATTCCGGTCGTCCTCGTTGCGGTCGCAGGTCTCGCCATGCTGAAAGTAGCGGGGCTCGTCATCAATGGCGGCTATGTCTTCGACTATCAGCCGAACACGCTGAAGAAGTCGTGGGCGCAGGAGAATTTGAACTTCCCGACCGGACGCGAGGATCCTGACATCACTGGCTCGACCCATGGCGAGCCGAAGGAAGCGCCCAAGCCTGCCGCGCCCGAGAGCAAGCCTGAGGGCACCCCGGTCAAGATGGAGGAGGCTCAGCCGCAGGTCTCGGCCTCGGAGCGCGCGATCCTGGAGCGCTTGCAGGCGCGCCGCCAGGAGATCGAGTCGCGCCAGCGCGAGATCGATATCCGCGAGAGCCTTTTGAAGTCCGCCGAGAAGCGCATCGAGGGCAAAGTCGAGGAGATGAAGGCGGTGGAATCACGCATCTCCGCGACTCAGGCCGAGCAGAAGGCCGCTGAGGCCCAGCGCATGAAGGGCCTCGTCACCATGTATGAGGGCATGAAGCCCAAGGATGCCGCGCGGGTGTTCGACCGCCTCGAGATGGGCGTGCTGATCGAGATCGCCTCGGCGATAGCACCACGCAAGATGTCCGACATTCTGGGCCTGATGACGCCGGAGGCCGCCGAGCGCCTGACCGTCGAGATGGCTCGCCGGGCCAACGGCGGCGGCGGGGATCAGTCCGCCTCCGCCGGGGATCTGCCGAAGATCGACGGCAAGCCGACGCAAAAGCCGAATTGAGGGCTCATACTTAAGAAGTCCTTAATTCGCAAAACCTACATTCGAGGGCATGGGCCGGCACCAGTGCCGGCGTGGACCCGTCGAGCCGGAAGAAATGCCGCCAATGGCGCGAGAGGCTGCCGCTGGATTTGTGTCGCGAGCCCGCGCCTTCGCGCTGGGTCTGTCGCGACATGTCCGCAAGGCTGTCCTGCTATCGGCCTGTGCGCTGATCGGCCTTAGCTCCGTCGCCCGCGCGGCCGATGCGATCAGGGGCGAGGCGAGCTTTTCGGCCGGCGGCGGCTTTGCCCGTCTCGTGATCAAGCTTGGCGAGGATGTTCCCTCCGAGGTGACGACCGCCGGCTCCATCCTCATCATTCGTTTCGACCGCCCCGTCGATGTTCCTGTCGAGCGCGTGCCGGAAAGCGCGCCCGACTACGTCAACTCCGCCCGGCGCGACCCCGACGGCAGCGCTATCCGGCTGTCGCTGGCCCGGCGCGTCACCGTCAACACCATGAACGCGGGCGAGCGAACCTTCATCGACCTCTTGCCGGAGGATTGGAAGGGCCCGCCGCCGAGCCTGCCGATGGACGTGGTGAAGGAACTCGCCGAGCGCGCGCGTGCGGCCGAGCGCGCGCTGCGCGCCCAACGCGCCGCGGCGGAGGCCACGAAGCATCCGCCGATCCGTGTGCGCGCTTCAGTGCAGCCGACCTTCGTGCGCTTCGTGTTCGAGATGCCCGACGGCGTCGGCGTCTCGTCGGTGCTCAACGAGCAGAAGCTGACGCTCGCATTCAACGCCAACCTCAATTTCGACCTCGCCGATGCCGTCGTTGCCGCACCTCCGAACGTCGCCTCGATCAAGCAGAAGGCCGACGTCGACCAGACCAGCATCGAGATCGCGTTGATCGGCGATTCCGACGTGCACTCCTTCCGCGACGACAAGAATTATGTCGTCGACGTCGCTTTCCAGCCCGACAGGAGCAAGGCGGCCGCAACGCCTGAAGCCGCGATTGCACAGGCCGGGGCTGGCGGTCGCGGACCCGCGGCGGAAAAGTCGGCGGCCGCGAAGCCGAAAGACGCCCATCGCGAGATCACGCCGCCGACTTCGGAGACGATCGCGCGCGAAGCCAAAATCGACGTCAAGCCCGACGTCAAGTCGGAGGCGAAGCCGGAAGCGCCGGCCACGATGCCTATCACTGAGGCGCCGAAGCCGCCGCCTGCGGTTGCAGTCCCCGTGACTGAAGCCCCGCACGCCACCGATGCGCCCAAAGAGGCCGCGGTGCCCACGAAGGAAGCGGCCGTGCCCGCCAAGCCGGCGCCGCCCGCCGTTGCCGAAGCGCCAAAGCAGGTCGCGGCAGAAGCGGCCAAGGAGCCGGTCAGGGACGTTCCGAAAGAGATCGCGAAGCCTGCTGCCAAGCCCGCGCCTGCAGAGGCGCAATCTGCGCCATCGGCTTCCGTTGCCAGCGTCGATGCGCGGCGCGACAGCGACGGCCTGCGCGTGACGTTCCCATTTGCCGTGACAACGCCTGCAGCAGCGTTCCGCCGCGGCGACACGGTGTGGCTGGTGTTCGACTCGCCGAAACCGATCGACGTCGAACCGATCCGCGCCCGGGGCGGCGCGATGATCGGCGAGGTCGGCCGCATTCCGCTCGAAAAAGGGCAGGCGGTGCGTATCCGTCTCACGCGTCCGCTGGTCTATTCGCTGACCAGCGAAGAGGTCGGCAAGGAAACCAACTGGCTGCTCACGCTCGCCGACAAGATCCAGGCAACGCCGCTGCCGCTGATGATGTCGCGCAACATCACCGATCCAGCGCTCGCCAATATCGCGATCCCCTTTGCCAATCCGGGCCTGATGCACAAGGTCACCGATCCCGATGCCGGCGACATGCTCTACGTCGTCACGGCGCAGCGGCCGGTCCGTGGCTTCATCAAGCGGCAGGACCTCGTCGATCTCTCGCTGCTGGAATCCGCCCACGGCATCGCGATCCGGCCGAACTCCGACGATGTCGGTGTGGAGGTCGGATCCGACAAGGTCATTCTCGGCAAGAAGGGCGGCCTGACGCTGTCGCCGGTCGACGTCTCGGCCGAGCGCGCACCGACCGCGGTGCGCCCGGTGTTCAGTCCCGAGGCCTGGCGAAAGGGCCAGTCGGAAGATTTCTGGACACGGCAGAGCGAGCTGATCTCGGCGATCGCGGCCGTCGAACCGGCGCAGCGTTCGCTGCCGCGGCTCGATCTCGCGCAGTTCTACATGTCGCGCGCGATGTATTACGAAGCCAAGGCCGTGACCGAACTGATGCTGGCCGATCCCCTCAACAAGGAGGAGAGCAGTGCGCTGATCATCCACGCGATCGCGAGCATCCTGATCGGGCGGCCGGCACAGGGCCTGAAGGATCTCGCCAATCCCGTGATCGGCAACAGCCACGATTCCCAGCTCTGGAAGGCGCTCGCCTATGCGCGCCAGGGCAAATGGGCGGATGCCCGCGAAAAATTCAAGAACGTCGAATTCGCCATCGCCTCGCTGCCGCTCGACATCCAGCGCATCGTGACGATGGACGCGATGCGCGCCTCGCTCGAGGTCAAGGACTATGCCGGCGCCTCCAAGCGCCGCAGTGAGATCGAGGTGATCGGTGTGCCGCCGGAAGCTGCGCCCGGCTTTGCCGTGCTGCGCGGACGGCTCGCCGAAGCGCTCGGCCACGACAAGGACGCGCTCGACGACTACAAGTTCGCCGTCGACTCGAAGGACCGGCAGGCCGCCGCCGAAGCCAAGCAGCTCGAGGTCGCGCTGCGGCAGAAGCGCGACGAGATCGGCAAGGACGAGGCGCTGCGCGAACTCGAGACGCTGTCGATGACCTGGCGCGGCGATGCGATCGAGGTCAGGACGCTGCAGATGCTCTCGCAGCTCTATTCCGAGAATGGACGCTACCGTGACGCGCTCACCGCGGCGCGGACGGCGACCAGGCTGCAGCCCAACGCGGAAGCCTCGCGCCAGGCGCAGGATCTGGCGTCGGACCTGTTCACGCAGATCTTCTTGGGGTCCAAGGGCGACGAGCTGCCGCCGGTCGAAGCGCTCGGGATGTTCTACGAGTTCCGCGAGCTGACGCCGATCGGGCGCCGCGGCGACGAGCTGATCCGGCGCCTCGCCGATCGTCTCGCCTCGGTCGATCTGCTCGACCAGGCCGCCGAGCTGCTGCAATACCAGGTCGACCACCGCCTCGAAGGCGCGGCGCGGGCCCAGGTCGCCGCGCGCCTTGCCATGATCTATCTTGCCAACCGCAAGCCCGACATGGCGATCACGGCGCTGCGGGCGAGCCGCATCAGCGACCTCTCCGGCGAGCTGAGGCAGCAGCGCCTGTTGCTGGAGGCGCGCGCGCAGAGCGACGTCGGCCGCCATGACCTCGCGCTCGACATCGTCTCCAACGTCTCGGGGCGCGAGGTGCTGCGGCTGCGGTCCGACATCTTCTGGGCGGCGCGGCGCTGGCGCGAGTCCGCCGAGCAGATCGAGCTCTATTACGGCGAGCGGTTCCGCGACTTCAAGCCGCTCAACGCGGTGGAGAAGAGCGACATCATCCGTGCCGCCGTCGGCTATGCGCTCGCCGATGATTCGATCGGGCTGTCGCGCTTCCGCGAGAAATACGCGCCCCTGATGAGCGAGAGCGCCGACCGGCTCGCCTTCGATATCGCCAGCAAGCCGGCCGCCGCCTCCAGCGCCGAATTCGCCGAGATCGCCAAACTCGCCGCAAGCGTCGACACGCTGGATGGTTTCTTGCGCGAGATGAAGCAGCGCTTCCCCGATGCCACCGCCCGCGCACCTAGCTCGCCGCAAGCCAAGGACGAGGCCGAGCACACCGGCTCGCTGCCGACGATTCCGGTGGTGCGGCAGATCAAGATGACGCGGTAGCGAAAACAACCCCATGCACAGTAGGCGGCCGCAACCGGATCAACGGGTTAGCCGATGTTGCGCGTGGAATGAGGATTTTACGAAATAAAGTTGACCCGTCGGGCAAAACACTGGCATGATGTCACCATGCGCATCGCCCCTCCGTCGCCGGGAAGCTAGCCCCCGTAGCTCTGCACCAGACTTCCCGCCACCAGCGACCAGCCGTCGACCAGCACGAAGAAGATCAGCTTGAACGGCAGCGAGATCGTTGCCGGCGGCAGCATCATCATGCCCATCGACATCAGCACCGAGGCGACGACGAGGTCGATGATCAGGAAGGGAAGGAACAGCAGGAAGCCGATTTCGAAGGCGCGCTTCAGTTCGGAGATCATGAAGGCGGGGACGAGGATGCGCAGCGCGAGTTCGTCGGGCGTCGCCGGCGGCGGCTCGCCCGACAGATCCAGGAATAGTTTCAGGTCCTTCTCGCGCACGTTCTTCTGCATGAAACCGCGCAAGGGGACGGCGGCGCGCTGAAGCGCATCCTCGACGCCGATCTCGTTGGCGACCAGCGGACGAATGCCGTCGTCATAGGATTTTTGCAGCACCGGTCCCATCACGAAGAAGGTGAGGAACATCGCCAGCGCAAGAATCACCGAGTTGGGCGGCGCGGTCGCCGTGCCCATGGCGGTGCGCAGCAGTGACAGCACCACCACGATGCGCGTGAACGACGTCATCATGATCAGGATGGATGGTGCAATCGAGAGCACCGTGAGCAGCGCGATCAACTGGATCGCGCGCTCCGTGACGCCGCCACCGCCCTGGCCGCCGAGATTGATGCTGATGTCCTGCGCGTGCGCAGGCGCGACAAGGAAAGCCGTGGCGAGCAAGGCCGCGGCGATCAGAACAGAAGGGACAAGAACTCTACGCGGGAAGGACGGCAGCCTCACGAAGACGGCTTCGGACGGCCGAGCAGCGAGGCCATTTCGTCTTCGAGATTTTCAAAGCTGGTCTTCTCCGTGGCCGGCTTGGCCGGCGCCGCCGGAGGAGGCGGCTCGACGCGTGCGGCGCGTGGCGGAGGCGCATCCGGTGCAACGGGCGGAGCGATGCTCTCACCGGCCGGACGGCGCAAGGCCGCCTCGAGGCGCTGCGCCATCTCGGCAAGATTTTGCTCGGCGCTCGACGGTGCGGCAGCAGCAGGGGTCGGCGGCGCAATGGGCGGCGCCTGCAATCCGGACGGGGCCTGCGGCACGGGCGGTGTAGGCGGCGGCGCGGCTGCGCGCTCGGCGCGCACCGGCGGCACCTTCGCCGGATCGCTCTGGCGCGGCGGGCGCGGCATCGGCGGCGGCTCGCTGCGCGCAATACGCGGCGGCACCGGCTCGGGACGGGGCTCACGCTCGAAGCGCGGTGTCATCGACTCAGGTGAGAAGCCGCCGAGCTGCGGCTCGCCGCGGCGCTCGGCCAGGGTGGGCGCCGGCCGACGGACCTCATCGGCGAAAGAGGGGCGTGAGGGTCGCGGCGGCGGCTCCGGCATGTGCGGTTCGGGATGGTCGAGCACTTCGGGCCGCGGGGCTTCATCCGCCCAGCTGCCGGCATCGGGCATCGGGGCGAGGCGCGGCGCCTCGGCCGCGCTGGGGCGTTGCGGAATCTGGTCGCGGCCAGCCGCGGCTCGGACGATATTTGGCTCGACGACTATGTCGGTCGGGCCGCCGATCATCAGGAGATGTTCGACATTGTCGCGGCGGACCAACACGAGGCGCCGGCGGCCATCGACCGCCGCGGCGTCGATTACGGCAAGTCGGGGCATCCTGCCGCGCTGGGTATTGGCGCCGAGCCGGGTGGTCGCGAATCGGCGAACCAGCCATGCCGCGACGCCGATCAACGCCAGTACGACGATGAACGCGACGATGAAGGTGATAGGGCTACCGTTCATACCTGTCCCCGGTAAATGGCGCTTCTCTCGTGCCTATGGTCGGATGGCCGACCACGGCCTGCGATGCCCCAAAACTGCGATTTCTTAACGTCCCACGGCAAGTTTTGCCGTCCCCACCTCTTAATAACCTATGAATCGCTCGATCCAAAACGACTTCTTGGCCCGTGTTCAGGCCGCCAAGCGGTTGGGTTAATGCGGCTTTTGGAATGGGGCGAATCATCGGGGAGCCATTTCATGTCTCAATCGGAAACATGCATCCGCCGTGCTTTAACCACCTGTTAACCATACACGCGGCAAATTCTGCCTAGCTTGGGGACAAGGTTTGCACTTGGGACCCCTTGCGAGGCGGAAGGAGCCGCAACGATGTCCATCAACGATCTCCCGGTCCTGTCGGCGCTCCGCACCAAGATGCAGTGGCACCAGGAACGCCAGCGTGTCCTGTCCGAGAACGTCTCCAATTCCGACACCCCCAATTTCCGGCCGCGCGAGCTGGTCGAACCGAAATTCGACAAGGCGGGCACGCCTGCGAGCTCGATGGGCCCCCTGGCCATGACCGTCACCAGCGCCTCGCACATGACGCCCTCCGGCGCGGCCTCGAGCTTCGACCAGAACAGGAATGCGGGTTTCGAGACCCGCCCCGCGGGCAACGCCGTCAATCTCGAAGAGGAGATGATGAAATCCGCCAACAACCAGATGGATTACGCGGCGGTGACCTCGCTCTATGCGAAGAGCCTGCATCTTCTGAAGACCGCGATCGGCAAGGGCTAGAGCTAGGGGAGCCTCATCATGGCCAATGACAGCAGTGACTTTGCCCGTTCCATGGCGATCGCGACCTCCGGGTTGCGGGCGCAGGCCGGGCGGATGCGGGTGATCTCGGAAAACATAGCGAATGCGGACTCGACCTCGCAGACCGCGGGCGGCGATCCCTATCGGCGCAAGGTGCCGACGTTCTCCTCGGCGCTCGACCGCACGCTCGATGCGCAGGTCGTCACGCTCGGCAGGATCAAGCCCGACCAATCCGCTTTCCGCGTCAAATACGAGCCAAACAATCCGGCCGCCGATGCGAGCGGCAATGTCAAATATCCCAACGTGAATTCGGTGGTCGAGATGACCGATATGCGCGATGCGCAGCGGTCCTACGAGGCCAATGTCAACATCATCAGCGCGACGCGCCGCATGATCCAGCGCACGCTCGACATCCTCAAGACCTGACAGGAATTCTTAGGCCATGGCAACACCGACAATCGCAGCCAATGCTTATGCCAACCTTGCGCGCGTGCTGGAGAACGGCGGCGCCGGCAAGGGCAGTGAGCCGAACGGACAGTCCTTTGCCTCGCTGCTGAAGGATGCCGTCGGCAGCGTCCTGGAGTCCGGCCGCAAGTCCGACGCGCAGACCGTGGCGATGGCCAACGGCAAGGCCAACGTGATGGACGTGGTGACGGCGGTCGCCGACACCGACGTCGCGGTGTCGACGCTGGTTTCGGTCCGCGACCGCGTGATCGCGGCGTATGAAGACATCATGAAGATGCCGATTTGATTGGGGGGCGAGTGGCGAATGGCGAATGGCGAATGGGGATCTCCTGTTCGCCATTCGCTACTCGCCATTCGCATTCTCAAGTCATGAAACCAGCTAACCGCGGAAATCCAAAATGACCGGACCCGAGACCCTCGACGTCGCACGCGATGCGATCTGGACCATCGTGATCGTGTCCTCGCCGCTCATGGTGGTCGGGCTCGTGGTCGGCGTGATCGTGTCGCTGTTCCAGGCGCTGACGCAGATCCAGGAACAGACGCTGGTCTATGTGCCGAAGATCCTGGCCATCTTCGCCACGATGCTACTGGCGCTACCTTTCATGGCGGACGCGCTCCATTCCCACATGCTGCGGATCTCGTCGCGAATCATCGGCGGCTGAGGCAGAATGCGTCGTGCGGTGGCTTTGACATTCGCCCCAGGGGCTCCGCTAGTCGCGCCGGCGAATGTCAAATCCAATAGCCGCACGACGATTGATTTTTGCGAATGCCTCTTTGGCTCCAACATTCGCAAAAGTGCCAGCCGCAATGGCGTGCGAATGTTGGAGCCGAGGCATTCGGTCATGCGCATCGACGTCTCGCTGCTGCCAGCGCTTGCCGCGGCGTTCATGCTGGCCTTCGCCCGGGTCGGTGCGATGGTGATGCTGCTGCCGGGTCTCGGCGAGAGCAATATCCCGACGCGGGTGAAGCTGTCGATCGCGCTGGTTCTGACGTTGATCATCCTGCCGCTCCATCGGAACGCCTATCACGTCGACATGGGCTCGCTCGCGCCGATGCTGGTCCTGATGCTGCATGAGATCGTGATCGGCATCGTGCTGGGCGCGACCGCGCGCGTGACGCTCGCGGCGCTCCAGGTCGCGGGCGCCGTGATCGCGCAGCAGATGGGCCTCGGCTTCGTCACCTCGGTCGATCCGACCCAGGGACAGCAGGGCGTTCTGGTCGGCAACTTCCTCACCATGCTCGGGGTGACCCTGCTGTTCGCCACAGATAGCCATCATCTGGTGATCGCGGCGCTGAACGACAGCTATTCGATCTTCGCGCCGGGCGAGACCGTATCGAGCGGCGACGTTGCTTCGCTCGCCACGCGCGCCTTTTCGGCCGCTTTCCTGCTCGGCTTGCAGCTGTCGGGGCCGTTCCTGGTGTTCGGCCTCGTCTTCAATATCGGGCTCGGCGTGCTGGCGCGTTTGATGCCGCAGATGCAGGTCTATTTCGTCGGCGTGCCGCTGTCGATCTTCGCGGGCTTCATTTTGCTGGCCGTGGTGCTCGCGGCGATGATGGGCACCTATCTCGATTACTTCATCGGTGTCATGCACCAGATGATGCCGTTGAAATAAGAGCGAGGCTAGTGCCGCCGATTTGAAGTTCCTGCAGTGCCAGCCGCAAATCCGACCAGGAACTTCAAATCGATCAGCGGCACTAGCAACCTTAGAGTCTTGTAGCGCCTTGTGCTTTCCAAAATTCGCGCACAGGAGCTGCAAGAGTGACGAACTTCGGAAAGCGGGCGCTACATGGCGGACGACAACGATCCAGAGAGTCAAACAGAAGACCCGACGCAAAAACGTCTCGAAGAGGCGCTCGAACGCGGCGACGTCGCCAAAAGCCAGGAGATCAACACCTGGTTCATGATCGCCGGCGGCACGCTCGTGGTCTCGACCTTCTCGGGTTCGGTCGGCAGCGGGCTGTTGACGCCGATGCGCAATCTGCTCGCCAATTCCTGGATGATCAAAACCGATCCCGGAAACCTGCTTGCGTTGATGCAGCAGATCGAAGTCGCAGTGCTTGCCGCGGTTGGCGTGCCGCTGCTGATGCTGGTGATCGCGGCCATTGCCGGCAACATGCTGCAGCACCGGCTGGTGTGGTCGGGCGAATCGCTCAAGCCCAAATTCAGCAAGCTCTCGCCGGCAGCCGGCTTCAAGCGCATCTTCGGCAAGCAGGCGGGAGTGAATTTCCTGAAAGGCATCGGCAAGCTCGTCGTGCTCGGCGCGGTCATGACCACCATCCTGTGGCCGGAGCGGCACCGCATGGAGGCGATGGTCAAGCTCGATCCGATGGCGATGATGGGCGCCGCCACCGGCTTGACCGTCCACCTGCTTGGCGCGGTGGTCGCGGCCCTCGCGATCATCGCCATCGGCGACTATTTCTTCCAATATCGCAGCTGGTTCCAGCGGCAGAAGATGTCGCTGCAGGAGATCAAGGAAGAGTTCAAGCAGTCCGAAGGCGACCCGCACATCAAGGGCAAGCTCAGGCAATTGCGGCAGCAGCGCTCCAAGAAGCGGATGATGGCCGCGGTTCCCAAGGCCTCGGTGATCATCACCAACCCGACCCACTATTCCGTTGCGCTCTCCTACGAGCGCGGCATGTCGGCGCCGATCTGCGTCGCCAAGGGCGTCGACGTCATCGCTTTCAAGATCCGGGAGATCGCGCGCGAGCACGACATTCCGATCGTCGAGAACGTGCCGCTGGCCCGCGCACTCTACGCCACCGTCGAGATCGACCAGGAAATTCCCATGGAGCACTACCATGCCGTCGCCGAAGTCATCGGTTACGTCATGCGGATGAAGCGCGGATTCAGCGCCGCGAGGCAATAAAACCCCGAAAAGTACCGGAAATGGCCGTAAACTGGGAATCAGCGTACCTTTCGGCCCTGTCGCCCTTGCGTCTGCGGGTCCGATTCAGGCAGGGAGGACCCCACGTGCCCCGTGGCGCGTTGATTCTCTGCCGACAGGCTGACCTTGCGTGAAATGACCGCCGAGACCGACCACGACCTGTCACGCGAGCCCGTTGCGGCGCATGAGCCGTCGCCGCGCTCGGGCAGCATTGCGCTGGTGCTGCTGGTGGCCACCGGCCTCGTCGCGGTCGCCATCGGGCTGATGACGCTCGGGCGCGCGCAGGCGCAGCCCTATATCCTCGGCATCCTCGCCGTGCTGGCGATGATCGGCCTGTTCAATCTGTTCGCCTTCGCCGCCGGCATCGTCCGCTTCGCCGACCGCAATCTCGATGATCCCATTATCGCCCGCATCTCCGATCATGCCTTCGATGGGCTCGCGGTGACCGATGCGCGCGGCCACGTGGTCTATTCCAATTCCGCTTATCAGAGCCTGACCGGCGCGACCGGGCCTCAAGACGTGCGTCCGGTCGAGCGCGTCTTCATCGGCAACCCCGACGTGTCTGAAGCCGTGTTCCGGCTGCTCAAGGCCGCGCGCGAAGGAAAACGGCAGCAGGAAGAGGTCCGCATTTCCGGCCAGGACGGCAATCAGGGCCGCTGGCTGCGCATGCGGGTGCGCCCGCTCGGCAACGGCAAGCGCGAGGCGAGATACGCGGTATGGTCGATCGCCGACATTACCCGTGACCGTGAGCGCCAGGAGGACGTATTCCAGGAGCTTCAGCACGCGATCGAATATCTCGATCATGCGCCGTGCGGCTTCTTCTCGGTCAATGCCGCCGGCGAGCTCGCTTATGTGAACGCGACGCTGGCGAATTGGCTCGACTACGACCTCGCAGAGATAGGTTCGGGCGGCTTGAGGCTCGCCGACATCGTCTCCGGCGACGGGGCTTCGCTGCTCAGCGCGATCGTTGCGGTGCCGGGCGAGGTGAAGACCGAAGTCTTCGACATCGATCTGCGCATGCGCACCGGCAAGACCATGCCGGTCCGGCTCTATCACAAGCTCGCTTTCGGTGCGGATGGCGCGCCGGGGCCCTCGCGTACGCTGGTCATCAGCCGGGCCCGCGACGAGCGCAGCGATCCCGATCGCGCCGCCGAAGTGCGCTTCATGCGCTTCTTCGACCACACACCGATGGCGATCGCCACCGTCGATCGCGCCGGCAACGTCGTTCGGGCGAACGCGCGCTACGCCAAACTCGCGCAGGCCCTCGGGCTCGACAGCGCCAGCAAGTCGATTTTCCGGGCCATCAATGCCCGGGACCGCCATCTGGTGATCGCGGCGATCAACCAGGCTGCCGAAGGCCGGGCCGACATCGCGCCGGTCGAGGTGGCGCTGGAGGGGCCCAAGGAGCGCTGGGGCCAGTTCTTCGTCACGGCGGTCGACGCGGCCGAGAACGACGCGGAAGCTGCGATCGTCCACATGCTCGAAACCACCGAGCGGCGCGCGCTGGAGAATCAGATCAACCAGTCGCAGAAGATGGAGACGGTCGGTCAGCTCGCCGGCGGCATCGCCCACGACTTCAACAACGTGCTCTCCGCCATCATGATGGCGAACGACTTCCTGCTGAACGCGCACAAGCCGACCGATCCGTCGTTCCAGGACATCATGCAGATCAAGCAGAACGCAACGCGCGCTGCGACCCTGGTGCGGCAGCTCTTGGCGTTCTCGCGCCGGCAGACGCTGCGGCCGCAGGTGCTCGATCTCGGTGATGCGCTGTCCGATCTCACCATGCTGCTGCGCCGGCTGATCGGCGAAAAGGTCAAGCTCGACCTGATCCACGGCCGCGACCTCTGGCCGGTCAAGGTCGATGTCTCCCAGTTCGAGCAGGTCATCGTGAACCTCGCGGTGAACGCGCGCGACGCCATGCCCGACGGTGGCAAGCTGATCATCCGCACCGCCAATGTCGCCACCGAGGAGGCGGGCAAGCTCGCCTACAAGGGCATGCCGGCGGCGGACTATGTGCGGATCGAAGTCGCCGACACCGGCACCGGCATCCCCGCCGACATCCGCGACAAGATC
>Ga0102590_1003360_pt1 | contig 16149 bp, 17 predicted proteins | sample AraplaMF_Col_mMF_FD_76859 | JGI IMG/M metagenome (GOLD analysis project Ga0102590, IMG submission 76859) | Arabidopsis root microbial communities from the University of North Carolina, USA - plate scrape MF_Col_mMF | ecosystem: Host-associated > Plants > Roots > Endosphere | place: USA...
CGAACAGTGCCACCACGCCGTGCCCGCGCCCACCACCGGTACGCAGCCCCCACTGCCCAAGGACCCGCTCACGGTGCCGTGCCCGGGTCAGCAGCTCTGCGAGCTGGGTACGGGGTTCATCGGGCAGTACGAGATCGGCCCATGTCACGGCGGGACTCACACGCCGGGCATGCCGGTCCAGCGTGGGTGCCGACTGCCGGCGGGCGCCCTGCTGTATGTGGAGCGCGCCCAGGGTCGTGCCCTCCAGCGCGGCGAGCGAGCGGGCGGCCTTGGCCGCGTGCGAGATCTGCTCGGGAGCCAGACGGTAGGAGGCGACGGTCGCAGGCAGGTCGAAACCCTCGGCAGCGTCACCGACATGGCTGTGCCACAGCCGTTCGGTGTTGACACCGTCGGGCGGCGCGTCCAGACACAACACGTCACCGGACGGCGACCAGCGCGGGTCGAAGGAGTCGGCGCCGAAGATGACGACAGGGAGCGCGCGGCGGGCACCGGTGTTGTCCACTCCCGCCGCTGCGGACGCCGTGGGGTCCGGTGTGTTCAGAACGGCGCCTTGCTCCACCGCATTGACCCAGGATTCGGGCTCCTTGGGCAAGGGGCCCAGGACGACGCCGGCTCCGAGCAGGCGCGCCTCTCTGAGCAGCGCGGGAACAACCCGGTCGGCCTGCTGCGCCGTGTGCGTCACATCGCAGCGCAACACCGGAAGACCCGCGGCGTGCACGGCCGCGACGGCGGTCGCGAGTCCGGTGCCGTGCCGGCTCTCACGCAGGTGGACCACGGCGGGAGCGGCCGCCAGCAGCGCCCCGAGCCGCCACGCGAACGGGCCTGTCCCGGGATCGGCCCGGCCGGTGCTCCCGTCCGGCTCGTCGGCGGACTGCACGTACACAGAGCCGGGGAGGTCGCCGTCGAGCGCGTCGTCGCCGAGCAGATGGGCGATCACCCGCTCTGGGACCCGCAGTGCCCGGCCCGGCAGAGGCCGGTCCTCGTCGTCCAGAGTGATCAGGTCACCCGAGCGCAAAGGAGCACGAGGATGGAACCGGGCACGAGCGGACGCCTGACACGGTGCCAGTCCCACGAGATCGAGGGCGAGCGCGACGGTGGCACGCCGACGTCCGACATCGTTGTTGAGATATCCGTAGAGCGACTCGAAGTCGCGGTCCACATCCGGGGCCAGGGCGGCGAGCAGGATGTGGACATCCAACTGCGTGAGTGCAAATCGTTCGGCCAGGCGCAGCAGACGGCCCTCCGGGTCACCACGACTTCCGTAGGCGTCGTCGAGCCGGACCGACTGCTGCGCACCGTCGACCTCCAACATCCGCCCGATGTGCTCCCGCGACAGATACAGCCCCCGCAACGGGTCACCTGCCGACGGATCTTCGGCGCTGCGCTCGTCGACCAGGGTCCGGGTCCTCTCCCGGAGCAGCGCCAGGCGTTTCATCAACGCGCCGCTCACTGCACGTCCTTCCTCGCCGAAGGCCTTGAACCGCCTTCACGGCTGTCGGCGAGGTCATGCACCACGGCCACCGTCGGCTCGAGGACCGGCGGTGCCACCTGGTAGTCGGGCGAGACCGGCATCGGCGCGACCACCACGACCTCCAGCGACGGCTTGAGTTCTCCGCCGAGGGCCGACCAGATGTCCGCGATGGAGCGGGACTCGGCCGGTGGCACACCGATGGTGAGAGGAATCGCCGGACGGAGGTCTGCCAGGGGGCCTTCGAGATATTCGGCCGGCAGTGCTTCGTGGGGAAGCAGGCCGGTCAGAACGGCGGACAGGAGTCGATGCTCGTCCTCGGTGCGCTTGGTCCACGCGGTGAGCAGATACGAGAGCCGGAACCAGCGGGGCGGCTGGCGGCGCCGGGTGACCGTGCCGGTGGCATCCCGCAGCGCCATCGCACCGCGTTCGCGCCGGGCCACCTCCTCCCGTATGTCGTAGAGATACGCGTCCACGGTGGGAGCGTTGCGGCGGGCGGCCCATTCACGGGTGGGGGCGTCGAAGACCACCTCCGCTGCGCCGGCGGGCAGGGCCTGGGCGCGCAGCAGACGTCGTAGCGCCTCGTCGATCTCGTGTATCACCGGCACGTCCCCGGGACGGTGTCCACCAGGGATGCCGACACGACCGGTGCGCTCACAGGTACCCCTCCCGCAGTGCGAACGCAACGGCGTGGGCGCGGTTGCGCAGCTGCATGCGTGTCATGAGACCGTGCAGGATGTTCTTGACCGTGCGTTCCGAGTAGGAGAGCTTTCCCGCGATCTGCCGGTTCTCCAGCCCGTCCGCCACGAAACGCAGCACCTGCACCTCACGATCGGACAGCCCGGTGACCATGGGCACCGACGATGCACCGGAGCCATGTCGGCCCAGTTGCACGAGCAGCCGGTTGAGCAGGTCGGACGGGACTTCGCTGTCGCCACGGGCCGCGGATCGCACGGCCTTGGCCAGGCTCTCCGCCGTGGCCTGGTGCCGCCACACGAAGGTCCGCACTCCACAGGCCACCGCGCTCAGCAGTTCCCGCTCATGGAGCTTGCCCGCCACCAGGACCGCTTCCCGTGATTCGCCGCGGACCAGCCGGCGCAGCATCACCGCGGCGTCGTCGTCGACGCGATCGGCGAGGATCACGGCCACCGAGCGGCGTCCGACACCCTGCACGGGCCGCTCCAGCACCTCGATCTCGGGCTGTCCTCGGAGGAGACCGGAGAGGCCGGCCCGCGCGATCGGGTCGTCGGCGTGCAGGGTCACCGTGATCATCTTGGTTGCCATCATTGTCATCAATGTCTTGCCTCACGAGCCCCGGGCGTGGGGCCGGCACACGACCGGCCCCACGCCCGACCGAACACTTCAGTCCCTGCTGTCCTTGGCCTTGGTGCCGTCGGGAGCGACCGCGAACCAGGTCCCGCCCACCCCCTCACCCTTGATCTCGCCTGCCGCCGTGTCCTTGGAGAACCGGTAGACGGGCCATCCCCCGATGGTCACCTGCTGAGTTCCGTCGGGCCGGGTGACCGTCGAGATCTTGTCGCGGTACAGCCGCTGGAAGACGATCTTGTCGTTGGCGAGGACCGGCGGCCAGGTGACCGCGCAGTCACCCACGCACGTGGCCTTCGAGGGGTTGGCGGAGTCCGGGTCGAACCGGTACAGCGTGAAGCCCTCACCGTCCACCACGGTGTTCCCGAGGCGATCGTTGTGCCCGAGCTGCACCGTGGCCGGCCAGTAGCCGCCCGACGGGTTCGTCGACTGCGCAGGCTGAGGCGCCTGACCGGCGGCCGCCCCGTTCCCCGTACCGTTGGATCCGGCGTCCCCCGCAGCGCCGGATCCACCGCTACCGCCCGCAGTGCCGCTGGAACCGGCGGCCGCGGGAGGGACGGATGCGGGCGCACTGGGCGCCGAGGACGCAGCTCCGCTGTCGGAGCCGCCGCATCCAGCAAGCAAGAGGACGCTGCTGAGTGCTGCGGCCAGGCCGAGAGATGCGTAGGAACGCGTCATTGAACTTCCCTTGTCGTATTCATACAGACAGCTGGTACGCACGACACACGAGGTGCGCCGCACCATGTGTGCGGCAGCGCGCATCACCCGGCGCCCAAATGGGCAGCCTGAATGGTGCCGTTGCCACAGACAGCCAACCGTGTGAACGTCCACGCCCCGTCGATAACGTGTTGACGAGATGTCCTCATTCGGTTGACGTGGAGCCGAAGGCACTGTCCACGAGGTCAGGAGGACACCAGGCGTACGGTCACACGGGAGAGCGACTCGACCGAGCTCATCGCCCACGCCTGGCAGAGCGTGCAGCCGCACCGGCACCTGAGTCGACCATTCCGCCGAGGGGCCGGAGAACGCCCTCCCGGACTGACACAGCGCACCACACGGGCTCCGCGTCACTCCCCTTGTTGACCGCGGCCGACCACCCCACGGGCATACCTGGCACAGCTGCCGCACCGCCCGATGATCCTCGCCCGGCATGCGCCGACCGCCGCCGTGCCATCGGACTTCAACCGCACATTCAGCGCCAGAGTAGGCAGACCCCGTATCCGCTGGAGGAAATCCGCCGGATCGGCCGCATGCACAGCCCAGCCGTCGACTGACGAACCTGTGGGCTGATAGGGAGGTCGCCCCGCAGGGCTGAGCGGCGCGTACGCGGCATTGCCCCTTCGGTTGGGCCGTACTGATCCCCGCAACACCCTGGAGTTCAGGGTGTTGCGGGGATCGTGGATTGTACGGCGTTCGGATGGGCCCGTCAGGCCGGTGTCCGCGGTCGCGGCAAGCCCGGCACCTCCGGACACCCGGGCCGGGCGGAGTACGAGCGGCTGCGTGCGGCCGGAGTCCGACGCCGAGATGCCGCCGTGCAGATCGGCGTCCACGAGCGCACCGCCCAGGACTGGGACCTGGGCATCCGGCAGGTCGGCCATTCACGACTGCGCGCTGACGGTCGTCTGATCGTCTATAAGACCGGTGTGACCACGACCCAGCCGTCCCTCGCGGCGGTCGACGCGCGGCTGCACCCTCGGTTTCTGAACGTGACCGAGTGGGAGACGATCGCTGACATGCACCGGGCCGGCTACTCGCTGCGGGCGATCGGGAGGGATCTGGGGCGACCGACGTCCACGATCAAGCGGGAGATCGACGCCCGGGCAGTCGACGGCGTCTACCGGCCGCACCGGGCCCAGCGGGCCTGGGCCGAGAGCCGGTCACGGCCCTAGGCCTCGAACCTCGCCGCAGACGGTCCGCTGCGTCGATACGTTGAGGACAAGCTGCGCGACCGCTGGTCCACGGAGCAGATCAGTCACGCTGTGGTCCTCGAGTTCCCCGACGACGAGAGCATGCGGGTGAGTCCGGAGACGATCTACCAGGCCATCTACGTCCAGGCCCGAGGCGGCCTGCACCGCGAGATCGCGGTCGCACTGCGCAGCGGTCGCACCCACCGCGAGCCTCGCCGCAGCCAGGAACAGCGCACCCGCCGGTTCGTCCACGAGATGGTGATGATCTCCGAGCGTCCTGCCGAGGTGGAGGACCGGGCGGTTCCCGGCCCTGGGAAGGCGATCTGATCGTCGGCCCCCGAAGCGACAGCGCGATCGTGATCCTGATCGAGCGCTCCACCCGCTACGTGATGCTCGGGCATCTGGCCGGTGGGCACACGGCCGAGGAGGTCCGCCACGTGCTGGTGCCGCTGATCCAGACCCTGCCCGGGCACCTGCGCGGCTCGCTGACCTGGGACCAGGGCTGCGAGATGGCCGCGCACAAGCAGTTCACCGTGGCCACGGGAGTACCGGTCTACTTCTGTGATTCGCACTCTCCTTGGCAGCGCGGGTCGAATGAGAACACCAACGGCCTGCTGCGCCTTACTTTCCCAAGGGCACCGACCTGTCCGTGCACAGCGCCGAAGACCTCGAACACGTCGCCCAGCAACTCAGGGGCCGACCACGCAAAACGCTCGGCTGGAGAACCCCAGCCGAGCGCCTGCGTGATCTATGGTGGCGGCTGTGGCTCGGGGAAGGTCGTGACCTGCGAGGATGCCGATAGCGTGTCCGAGGTTGCGGGCAACGACGGCGAGCGCGAGCCAGGCGGCATTGGCCGTGAAGCGGTCCGAGGGCAGGTGGGCCGGACCGGCGGATTTCAGCTCGGCTATGGTCTGCTCGACCACCGCATGCCGCCGATGGTCGGCCTCCGTCTCCAACACGTCGCCTTCGCGGTCGGTGACGAACGCATGGTGGTCGTAGCTGGTGAACAGGGCCAGTTGCAAGCCGGGAGTGGGGCGAACCCGGCGGACGATCAGCCGGACCGTCAGTCGGCTCTTGGTATGCGCGAAGCAGGTGAAGGTGGTCTCGGCGACATCTGCGCCGGAGACTCCGGGGTGGACAACCAGTACGGGATCGGCTTCCAGGCGTCCTGCGCCAAGTCCTTCCTGACCGAGACTGCCGGCCGAGTCCGACATGACGGAGCAGTGGGCCCTCTCCGGCAGGATCTCAAGATCAAGGCAGCCATCGCCGCGATAACCGAATTAGGCAACGTTTGCCCGGTTGACGGCCGGCGGTGACGGCCCGTGCTGAGTGGCGCGGCTTACTCGGCCTCGAACTGGTGGTCCGCCCAGATGTAGCTTTCGGGCAGCAGGTCGGTGATGTGGACGGTCCGGATGTGGTCATCTTCACCGACGATGACTTTGAGGGCAGGGAAGTAGTCGAGAAGGACCTGACGGCACCGGCCGCACGGTGGAACAACCCCCCGGTCACGGTCACCCACCGCGACGATGGTGTCCAGCTCGTAGGCGCCCTGGGCAGCCGCTGCGCCAATGAGCACCAGTTCGGCGCAGGGGCCTCCCGTGAAGTGGTAGGCATTCACCGCGGTGATGATGCGGCCATCGGCGGAGCGGGCCGCGGCCGCCATCGTGTGGTTGTCCCCTTGGCAGCGTGTGCGCGCGATATGGGCAGCGGCCTGGATCAGTTCGCGGTCGACGGGGTGGGTCTGTGTGGTCATCTTCTCTGCCTTCGTCGGGTGCCAGGCGACGTTGGCCCGAGTGAGGAAGTTTTGCAAGCGGATATCGGCGGCCGGTGCGCGATCTCCTGATACGTCGCGCCCGGCGGCATCTGCCGTGAGAGCGGTTCTTCTGGGTGTGGCACTCATCGCGGCGCTGTCTGCGATCCGCCCGTGCTTCCGCGAGACGGTGAGCTCAGGACATTCGCAGGTTCTGCTCCAGCCAGGGCGGGCCTGAGGAGGTCGGGTGGTCGCCCGCCGACCATGGGCGGAGCCGGAATGGTCACCCGCCGTGCCGCTCGCACACGAAGGTGTGGTCGCCCGGCCCCAGGCTCGAGACGGTGAGCGTGCCGTCGACCACGGCGACGTCGCGTGTCGATGCCCGTCGGCCGTCCCACAGTGTCCGCCGTCCGGTGCGCACGCGTTGCCCGCGCGGGTCTCCGGGGAAGGCGACCGCCCCCTGGGTACGCCCAGGCCCGTGGACGGTAAGGCGGAAGGAGCTCGCGCTGTTCGCCCATTCGACACCCAAGGGACCGTGAGGGGTGGGGAGTTGGCCTGTCGCCCAGTCGACATCGGCGGGTTGCGGGCGCACCTCCCAGGTGGCGTAACCGGGCGAGGTCGGCCGGGCACCGAGCAGGTGGTGGGTCAGGGCCGGCAGGACTCCGGTGGACCAGCCGTGAGCCATGCTGGTGTAGGCGCCCTCGTACAGGGATCCGTCCGGCCCGATGCCTTCCCAGTGGGTGATGCCGGGGTCGTTCCTGTCCATCCAGCCGTACGTGCGGCGGATCTGGTCCAGCGCGGAGTCGGCCCGGCCGGCCAGGAAACGCGCCTCCATCTCCGGATAGGAGGTGAAGGCGTAGACCCGCTGGGAGGCCTGGTCGAAGAGGGTGTCGTTGTCCATGAACGCGTTCCCGTAGGCCCGCTTGGTCGTCGCGTCGAGATGCGCGAGCGCCGATGCGGCACGGTCGGCATCGGCGATACCGGTGACGACGGCCAGGGAGTTGCCGTCCTGGGCGTGACGCGCCGCGCCGGTCCCGGAGTCCAGATAGGCGCCCGCGTCGGCGTCCCACAGCAGCGAGTTGACGGCCTGCGCCACCTTGCCCGCCCTGGCGCTCCAGCGTGAGGCGTCGGCGTTCCGCCCCAGCAGCCGGGCCAGCCGGGCCGCATCCTGGAGGGCTTGGACGTAGAGCGCGTTGTAGTAGGTGACGCGGCCCGTGCGGCCCAGGAAGGCGTAGTCGCCGTATGACCCGGTGCTGTTGAGGCCCTTGCTCAGCAGACCGGCGTCGTCGGTGACGCTGGGGTACCAGGTGTCGAGGACCTTCAGCAGGGTCGGGTAGTAGCGGGTGGCGTACGGGCGATCACCGGTGTAGAGGACGTAGTCCCAACTGCAGGTGACCCAGTAGAGCGGGTAGTCGAAGAGGGGCAGGGTGTAGTTGTTGATGGAGGCGGGTGGGATCCAACCGTCGGCGCGCTGGTGGTCGGCGAGGTCGGCCAGGACGTTGCGGGCTGCCTCGGCGGCGTCGTCGTGGGTCAGGTAGAGGGTGCGCGCGGAGACGGCGAGGTCGCCGACATACGGGTCGCGGTCGCGCTTGGCGCCGTCCTGCAGGACCAGCTTCCCTTCCAGCGAGGCACTCCAGGCGTTGCGTGGATCGACGTCGTCCTGGCGGAAGGTGTCGGTGGCCAGTTCGTTGGTGTAAGAGGCGCCGTACCAGTAGCGATTCAAGTCGTCGTCGGAGCAGAGGAACCAGCCGCGGTAGGTGCTGGGAGTGCCCAGATACGCGGTGAACTGCAGCGCGATCGAGTCAATCTCCACCGTTCCCCAGGGCTGGGCGGCAGGGCTGTCCGAGGCCAGCGCGTCGAGGCTGATCCTGAGGTAGCGGAAACCGTGCAGTCCGTCCGCGAACACCTGGTCACCGGTCTGGAAGCCTTTGTGGTCCGTCCAGTTGGCGCCCTTTGCGGGGACGGCGAACTGATCCGTGCCCTGCCCGGCACCGCCCGCCTGGTCGGAGCGGGTGAAGTCCGAGCGGTCGGTGAGGAATTGCCGGGTCTCGGAGAACGCCACCCGCACACCGGGGGAGTTGTCGGACGCCGAGGTGAACCGGATCTGCGGATAGCCGACCACGACCTTGCCGAAGTCCACGGTGATGCTCGGTACGGGAACGGGGGCGACCGGCGCGGGCCAGACCTCGTTGATCCGCGTGAAGTAACCGTGCGGCGTGTCCTGCGCGTTGGTCACCGTGATGCGCACGCGATCGGTACTGATCTCTTCCGTGAACGGAACGGCCCTTTGGACCGCGTCGTTGCCGGTGACCGTGGCGGTGGTGCGCCAGTCGCCGTCGCGCCACACGTCGACGGTGTAGTCGGTCGGCACGCCGTCGCTGTTGGAGATCACCGTGATGCCCGCCAAGGGCGTGACCTGCGGCACGGTGATGGTAAGGACGTCGGGGAACGCCCCCGGCGTGTCGTCGTTCCAGAAGGTGTCCGGGTTGCCGTCGATCGCGTTGGCGGCGTCGTAGGTGCGCGGCTGCCCGTCGTTGCCGTTGTTGCACGCGTGAGCCGACGAGGCCTCGGCCGTGGTGCCGTCGGGCCAGCGCGGCGCCGCTGCGGGGCGCGGACGCCGCAGGACGGATCTGGCGCCGCCGGGCTCGAGCAACGCCTCGGGCTTCGTCACGTCGCCGCTCGCCGCGACGATCCGCACGGGGCGGACCGTGCGGGAGGACGGTCCCTGGACGTACCGGTGCCAGCCGCCGGGGCGGCGCGACGGGCCCCCGCTGACGGGAGTGGAGGCTTCCTGGACGGGGAGCGCCTCGGCTGAGGGGAGTGCGGCGGAGAGGGAAACCGCCGTGAGCCCGACAGTGCCGGCCGTGGCCAGAACCGTGCGCCGGGAAAGACCCTTGTCCGGTGTGCTGTTCGACGCCATGACGCTCCCCACTTTCCCTTGAGCAAGAACGGACTGAATCGTTTCAATTCCCGGTTGCGAGGTGACGCTATCTCGAACACGGGGCGCCCGTACAGAGTTGGGACAGGAGTAGTTTCAGGACGTACAGAGGGCGATGAACTCGCCGTGGTGCATGAGGAGTACGCGGATTCCGTCGGCGGCCAGGCGGGTGTTGTCGATGTTTGAGGAAGTCGTACCGCCCTCGCCGGCCCCATCGGAGGCTTTCGCGACGGTGACCATCAGGTCGATGGCCGTGAGGCTTTTGTCGATCGACCAGATCGCGTGACATCGGCGGTCCGACGGCAAAGGCGTTCGACACGCGCTTCGCATCCGCCTACGACCTGATCGGCGAACAGCGCGCAACGCCGAGCAACCTGTACGCGGCCGAACCGGACGCGAAGGACGTCACCGCCGGGCTCATCGGCGACGCCGGCTACGACCCCCTGTATGTGGGCGGCCTCGATCCGGGAGCGCGACTCCTGAAGGACAGTTCCGGTCTCACACGCGCCCTGGCCGGCCAGATCGGCCCGTTCTTCCACCGGTTACGCCCGCCCCGGCGAGCTGCAGGCCTACAACGGCACCCCTGAGGCTCCTCAAGTCGCTTGGTGTGCACAGAACATGGACGTCAGGCTGATCCTCATGACGGGAATCACGCGACTGAGCTAGAGGTGTGGCTGGATGGCCGCGGCTATCGACAGGAGCTGGTCGGGATGGATCCTGCCAGTCCACGGGAAGAGTTCATAGCGCCGAAACTGTTCGGGACCCGGACCGCGTTCCACCTCGATCCTCCATTCTGCGGCCCGGGCGAGGCCATCGCCTGGGCGCTGCGGCCCGAAGAACTGCATCGAGAAGGAGGAACGTGCAAAGGACATTCCTCACCCACGACGTTCCCGATTCTTGATCTCCGTTCGAAGACTGAGAAGTCAGTCACCGAGTAGGACTCGTTTTCGCAGGAGTCTGGCGAGTCGACGCGGGCCTTGGAGCGCGAGTACGGGGGTGACCTACCGCAAGGCGGTGGAGTCCGCGCGGCCCTTGCCACTCAGCAGGGCTGGGCGATACTCGACCGTTGACATGGTTCGAGCAGGCACGGGCAGCAGAGCAGTCCGGTGACTGGGACACCGCCATCGCCCTGGTGAGCGCCCACGCCGAGTGCTGTTCCACCGACCACTACGCTCACAGCAACCATCTGTGGCACATGGAACGGCTCACAGAGCTCACGGACCTGGCCTGCACGGACGTCCATGCACGTCGGCGGCTCAACCGAGCGCTTCGCGACCGCGGTATGGAAGCCATGCTCCACGACCGCGCAGAGGACGGCGGCCGCGACGCTCTCTACACCCTCATCCGATTGCTCTGCGAGACAGACCGGACCGAGCAGGCAGGCGAGATGGTCGAGGAGATCGCCCCGCAGGGTCAGCATGCCCAGGAGATCCGCACTGGCTTTGAGGCGTCATCGATCCGAAGCTCATGACGCGGACTTGCTGTCAAATCCGACAGCGTTTGTTCACGGTCCGGCGGCACTTGGTGATCGTTGGCCCTCTGGACGTCCACGGGAAGTGACGGCAGTCGTCTTCCGGCGCCGTCGGCTTCCCTGCCTGTCCCGTGCGGCAGATCGGTCGTGATCATGCAGTCATGTCAGTGCCTGATGCGACGATCCGGACGACCTGACGCAAGGAGATCAGCATGGGCACCCGGGATACCGGCCCCTTCGACAACGACACGGCCGCGGACTTCGCCAACGCTCTCGACGACGCCGAGCCCGAGGCACGCGAAGCCCTGATCCGAGGCGTCCTCGTCCGAACGATCGACGCCACGGGCTATCTCGCGGAAGCGGACCAGGCGGTGGCCGCCGCCGCACTCCTCGCGGCGCAATGCCCGGGAGGCGAACCCGTCGACACGCCCTACGGCCCGGAAACACCTATGCCCGCGTTCCCTTCCGACCTTCGGGCACTCGCCGACGAAGCCCTCGCCCGCATCGCCAGCGACGAGGCTGGGCCGGCCTCAAACTGGGTCGACGAGGAGGACTGGAAGCAGTGGCGGGCCATACTCACCCGCCTTCGCACAGTGCTTGCCCCGCCGCCGCCTTCCATCGCTCTCTTCGAAGTCCAGCCATAACGGAGCGTCATTCTGCGCAGAAGTCGAGCCGGAACCACAACTCGTCAACACGCCAGAGAAGACGCCCGGGCTGCCGTTGATCGGGCCCATGGTCGGGCCGGCACGCCGGGTTCGGCGTGCCTCGGCTCGCTGCCCATTGCAGTGCTCAGATCCATGAGATGTGGCTACGCATCACTCCCCTGGCGGCCGACACCGCCGCCGGAAGGTGCACCCCCGTGATCCGGGCCCCTCCTCCGCCTTTTGGAGAGCCGGTCAATGTCGTACGTGGTGACGATCCCGTCAAGCCGACCGCCGTCCATGACCAGGATGGGCAGTCCGCCCCCGGAACCGAGGCGTTCCAGGACGGCGGTCAAAAGCTCGTCCGGTGCGGCGATCGTGCACTGTGAGAGCGGGGTGGCCACCTCCCGTACCCGCAGCGCCTCCCGACGCGCGGACGGCACGGCAGCCAGTCGGCGCAGCCGCACGACACCGCTGGGGCGGCCCTCGAAGTCCAGCAGCGGCAGCACCGAATGCCCTACCTGAGCCGCCGCCTCGGACAGGAAGCGATCCACGGTCAGCCAGTCGGGACCGGTGACCACCGGACGGGTCATCGCCTGGGCCACCCGTACCCCGCGCAGGGCCGTGGCCAACTGGGCCCACCGTCGTTCGGCCGCGGCGGCGGACGCCACGAACAGGCCGATGACCATCAGCCACAATCCGCCCGACATCCCCTTCACGAAGGTCCACCACCCCACCGCGGCCAGCACCATGCCGACGACTTGCCCGCCGCGTCCGGCCGCCCGCTGGGCACGATCCCGGTCCCCCGTGCGCCACCACAGCGCTGCCTGAAGCACCCGGCCCCCGTCCAGTGGCGCGCCGGGCAGCAGGTTGAAGACACCCAGCAGCAGGTTCGTCCCGCCCAGCCAGCCCAGCACGGCAACCGGTATCCGCCAATGGAGTATCGCGTCCACCCCGGCTGAGCCTACGAGGGCGGCCCCACCGAGCAGCAGACTGGCGAGCGGCCCGCTGACGGCGACCGCGAACGCCGCCCGTGCCGTCGTCGGCCGGTCCATCCGGGTCATCCCGCCCAGCGCCCATAGCGTCACGTCCTGTACGGATATCCCAGCTCGGCGGGCCGTCAGCGCATGCGCCACCTCATGCACCACCAGGCTCACGAGCAACAGCACAGCACCGACGACTGCGGCGACCGCGTACACCACCGGGGCCATGCCCGGCGCGTAGGCGGGCAGTGTCCGCTTGGCCAGGCCGTACGCGAAGAGCAGCATGATCAGCGGCACGCTCCAGTGCGCCCGCAGCTCCAGACCCCGCAACCTCCCGATCCGGATCGAACCCTTCATCGCCCTCACCGCCGACAGGAGACACAGGGGGCAGGCCCGAACGCGGTTCGGGGTCCCCTTTCCATGGTCCGTCCCGGCGGCCCAGCGGCCAAAAGCCGTCCTACGACACCGGGCCGGCGCGGCCCTGAACCGTGCCAGCGGTCCTCGGCACCGCTGCGATCGCTGCACAGGCGGAACGGGTGCCGGGCACCTACGGTGGTGTGATGAGCGGGGCGGGTGACCGAACGGCGCTGCGGAGGAGACTGCGATGCAGGAGCACTTCGTCTGGGTGACGACGCGCCGCCTCCAGCCGGGCACGCTGGAGGCGTTCGAGCGTGCATGGCGCCCGGCCTCCTACCCGCAGGGCATGCGCCGCGCCTTCGCGTACTGGTCCGAGGACGGACAGGAGATCACCGGGGTGTCGTTCTGGGACTCCCAAGAGGCGTGCGACTCCTGGCGGGACTCCGGGCCGGAGGCCCAGCGGCGCACCGCCATGGCCCCGTATGTCGTCGAGGAGCGGGAGGGCTTCTACCACGGCCGCGAACTCGCCCTCCCCCAGCAGTAGCCGCGGGCCGGCGCTGCCCCTGTAAGGCGCGCGATCCGGGTGCCCTTTCCCTCACACACCCCGCCGCCTGGCGCAGCGCTGTCGTCGATCCGCCGAAAGCGGCCTTTACGGCCGCGCCGCACCTCCATCGGCACGCGGCGCACGGACATCGCCCGCTGCACCGCTGGGAGAACGGGGCAGCGGGCCGGCTCCCGCAGGCGCTCTGAGCGCTGCGGGGGCGGCCGTCGGGGCGCAGGGTCCCGGGGATCCGCCCGCCCGTGCGGTCATCCTGCCGTCCCGTGGGTCGCCGGCCCGGCTGCGGCGCGCCAGCACTGCACGACCGGCTCCCCGGCCAGCTCGACTCTCACCTCGCCAGGAGTTCACGCACCACCACGGACACCACTGCGACGGCCACGGTGGTCACCGCGATGCCCACTATCACCGCACGCCCGCTCCACGACGCCAGCCGCTCTCTCGCACGTTCGCATGAGGCCAACCGGCTGCGATCACCAGATTTCAGCTGGAGCCAGCAAGCCGGCGGAAACGCCACACCGCGCTCCGCGTCGTCACGAGTGTCCACGCCCTGCCCAACGAACGAGCAAGGGTTCGGAAACAGGGAGGCGGAACGCCGCCGCGGTTTCTCCGCCTGCTGATGGCGGCCGCGCCTGGCAGGGAGAGCCGAGGCCGGCCTCGGCGCTCACGCACCCCACGCGGCACGCACGCGCGTTCCCGCTGCGTGAACTCGCCGTTGATGACCCGTTCCCGTTCACCCATCTTGGGGTGATCTCGTTCGCGCTTGACGCCTGGAAGATCGATTTGGACGTACGCGTCCCGCGGTCTGCCAGACATCCGCGAGCACGATTGCAAAGCGTGCCACTCCTCCGATGGCATGCCTCCTCGATTCGCCCGCCGTCGCGGCCTTCTACCTGCTGTACGCCTTCGTGCTGGTCCCCTGACCGAATCACTCACGCCTGGGTGTGCTCTACGCACTGGGTGACGACGTCCCTCAGGCTGCCGGTGCGCTCCATGAGCAGCCGCTGCTCGCGGGCGCCGTTGCCCCGGCACAGCAGATCCGCCACGGCCTCTTCGACGCGGGCCGCGTCGCCGCTCTCGGTCAGAGCGTCCCCGACGTGCTCCAGCAACGAACGCAGCACGTCTGCGGCCGGCTTCGGCTGCATGGTGACCGGGTCGAGCAGGTCCTGGTCCAAGCCGCATCGGGCGGCCTGCCAGGCAGCCAGCCTCAGCAGGCTCACGCTGTGCTCGAGCGGCGGCCTGCCTGCCCGCCAGTCGCGTGCCGCCGTCTCCACCAGGGCGCGTGCCAGCGTGGCGATGAGCACGGCGGTGTCCGCGCGCAGGCACACGTCCGCCACCCGGATCTCCACCGTCGGGTAGCGCGCGCTCAGCCGGGCGTCGAAGTACACCATCGCCTCGTCCAGGATGACGCCGGTGGCCACCATGTCCGCCACGCGCCGGTGGTAGCGCTCGGCCGAGCCGAACAGCTCGGTCGGCCCCGCCGACGGCCAGCGCCCCCACAGCCGGCTGCGGTAGCTGCGGTAGCCGGAGTCCTGGCCCTGCCAGAACGGCGAGTTGGCGCTGATCGCGCACAGCACCGCAAGCCAGGGCCGCAGCCGGTCCAGGACGGCCACGCCCTCCTCGTCGGACTCCACCGACACATGCACATGGCAGCCGCACACCAACTGCTCCCGGGTGGCGATCCCGTACTTCTCCGCCATCCACCGGTAGCGCTCGTTCATGCTGATCGACGGGCTCACCGGGAGCGGGGAGGTGGCGAGCGCGGCGACCGCGCACCCGAGCTCACCGGCGTGCCGCGCCGCCTCCTTCCGGCAGCGCACGATCTCGGCCCCGAGGTCCGCCATGTCCGACTGCGGATGCGTGGCGAACTCCAGCATCTGCCCGAACAGCTCCTTCTCGAGGAAGTCCTGGCCGGGATCGTCCTGGGCTGCATGGGCCAGAACGGCGGCCGACAGCGCCTTCGGATCACCGCTGTCAGGATCCACGAGGAGAAGTTCCTCCTCCACTCCCACCCTGCGCACCCGGTTGCCGCCTTCCTGCCTGCGCCGCTCAGAGCCCTCCCGTGCCCCCCAGGCCGTCGCGGTCTTTCGACCCCGGCTGCCCACGGAGAGCCGCTCGACACCTGTGGCGAAGACCATCGAAGGCTCCGAGGAACTAATGACGTTCTACAACTTTTCGGTGCCGAACGCTGGATCCACCTGCACGAACCCCATGAAGTCCACGTTCTTCACAGTCAAGCTCCGCACCAAGGCCACCCGCGGACCGGGCACCGCTCAGCCTCAAAACGAGATCACCCGAGTGGCCGTTGATACACCGCTCCAGCGGACGTGACCCCAGGCACCGCCATCAGGACATGCCCGATGCCGCATGCCCGACCGGACGTTGGCTGTCGCTATCAGATCGCAGGGTCGTCGGCCCGCGCAGGTACGGCACACCGACGCAGGACCATGAGCGAGTCGTCCAAGGCTGCCACCATGGCAAAGGGAAAACGGTCGAGCTCAATCTGCCCGTTGGCGCCGACCCGGAAAAGATCGCCCGCTACGTCATGACGATCGCGAACGGCGTGCCCGTACAGGCAGCCGGCGGCGCGACATGTGAGGACCTGCAACAGGTGGTCGACGCAGCTTTGCAGAACTGGCCACCGGCTTGACGATGCAGGCCCTTGAAATGAGTCGCGCCCCCGCGGCCCGGCTCGGCATGGGACCGTCCTGGCCAGGATGCCTACGCGATGTTCGTACGGCACGGCAGGCCG
>Ga0102590_1003362_pt1 | contig 16130 bp, 10 predicted proteins | sample AraplaMF_Col_mMF_FD_76859 | JGI IMG/M metagenome (GOLD analysis project Ga0102590, IMG submission 76859) | Arabidopsis root microbial communities from the University of North Carolina, USA - plate scrape MF_Col_mMF | ecosystem: Host-associated > Plants > Roots > Endosphere | place: USA...
AGAAGTGCCGGACCGCGTGCAGCGCAAGCCGCGCAAGCAGTACCGCATCCAGGAAGTCATCAAGCGCCGCCAGATCCTGCTCGTGCAGGTCGCCAAGGAAGAGCGCGGCAACAAAGGTGCAGCCCTTACCACCTATCTCTCGCTCGCCGGCCGCTATTCCGTCCTGATGCCGAACACGGCGCGCGGCGGCGGCATTTCCCGGAAGATCACCAATCCTGCCGACCGCAAGCGCCTGAAGGAAATCGCGCGCCTGCTCGAGGTGCCGCAGGGCATGGGCGTCATCCTTCGCACCGCCGGTGCCAACCGCACCAAGGTCGAGGTCAAGCGTGACTTCGAATATCTGATGCGCCTGTGGGAAAATGTGCGCACGCTGACGCTGGCGTCCACCGCTCCCTGCCTCGTCTATGAGGAAGGCTCGCTGATCAAGCGCTCGATCCGCGACCTCTACAATAAGGATATCAGCGAAGTCATCGTTTCCGGTGAAGAAGGCTATCGTGAAGCGAAAGACTTCATGAAGATGCTGATGCCGAGCCATGCCAAGGTGGTTCAGCCTTACCGCGACATCCACCCGATCTTCTCGCGCTCCGGCATCGAAGCTCAGCTCGATCGCATGTTGCAGCCGCAGGTGACGCTGAAGTCCGGCGGCTACCTGATCATGAACCAGACCGAAGCGCTGGTCTCGATCGACGTCAACTCCGGCCGCTCGACCCGCGAACATTCGATCGAAGACACCGCGCTGCAGACGAATCTCGAGGCTGCAGACGAAGTCGCCCGCCAGCTTCGCCTTCGCGACCTTGCCGGCCTGATCGTCATCGACTTCATCGACATGGAAGAGAAGCGCAACAACCGCGCTGTCGAGAAGAAGCTGAAGGAATGCCTGAAGAACGACCGCGCCCGCATCCAGGTCGGCCGGATCTCGCATTTCGGCCTGCTCGAAATGTCGCGACAGCGCATCCGCGCGTCGGTTCTCGAATCGACCACGCAGGTCTGCTCGCATTGCGGCGGCACCGGGCATGTGCGCTCGCAGTCCTCCGTCGCCCTGCATGTCCTGCGCGGTATCGAAGAATATCTGCTTAAGAACACCACGCACAACATCACCGTGCGCACCACGCCTGACATCGCGCTCTACCTGCTCAACCACAAGCGCCAGACGATCATCGATTACGAAAGCCGTTTCGGCGTCGCTATCGTCATCGATGCGGACGGTTCGGTCGGCGCACAGCATTTCGCGATCGATCGCGGCGAGCCGGTGGAAAACCCGGTCAAGATCGAAACGCTCTTCAACTTCGCGGCCATTCCCGAGGATGACGACGACGACATCGTCATCGAAGTGGATGAGGACGAAGACGAGGAACTCGAGGAAAAGCCGGCCGTTGCCGAACGGCCGGTCGCAGCACGCTCGGAAGGCGAAGCTGACGGCAACCGCAAGCGCAAGCGCCGCAGGCGCCGCCGTGGCCGCAACGGCAATGCCGAGCAGCCGGCATCGGCAGCAGGCGAAGCCGGCGACGAGGATGAGGACGGTGACGACGAGGGCAGCGAAGGTGATGAAACCACCGAAGCTACGCCTGAGACACGCGCTGAAAGCGAAGAATCGCAGCGCCGCAAGCGGCGCCGTCGCGGCAAGCGTGGCGGCCGTCGCAATCGCGCCGAAGATGGCTCCGAACTGACAGCCGGCGAAGCCGGGGAAGACAATGGCGGCGACGAGGACGAAGGCGACGACGTTTCGAACGAGGGCGCTCCGAGCGAAGCCGTAGCGGTCGAGGCGATTGCCGAGCAGGCCGACGAAGGCCAGGCCGCGATGGCAGCCGTCGAGAGCGCAACCGTCATAACCGAAGATGTGAAGCCCGCCCGCAGCCGCGGCCGCCGCAAACCGGCCGCAGCGCCGGTCGAGGAACCGATTGCCGAGACTGCACCTGTGGCCGAGGCCGAACCGGAATTGGTTGAAGCCTCCGCCGATCTCGAAACATCGGTTCAGGAAGAGGCAAAGCCGGTTCGCGCCAACCGCGAATCCAACATCTCCTCCTCCGAGCCGACGGTGAAATCCACCCGCGTCGAGAATGGCGAAGGCGATGACGGCAAGCCGAAGAAAGCCGGCTGGTGGCAGCGCCGTGGCTTCTTCTGAACGCTGATTTTCGGACGTAAACACTGAAATCCGGCCGCGGCAACGCGGCCGGATTTTCGTTTATGGCGATGACATCGTCGCCGAGCTTGAACCGCCGTGACGTGGATGTGTATCTCCTATGATGATTACACTTGGGGCGCGATCAAGTGGACGAATATCGATATCGATGATGCGTTGCTCGACGCGGCAATGACCGCCACGGGATTGGCGACAAAAAAAGAGGCCGCCGTCGACCGGGCCTTGCGAAGTCTCGTTGAGAGGCACCGCCGGAAAAATGCGCTCGCAGATCTAGCAGGGATAGGCTGGGAACGCGACCTCGGCGTGAGACGTCGCGACCGGCCGGACGATAAACTGTGATCGTCGTCGACAGGGCCTGATGGTCGAGCGTCTCGGCCTCGGGACCGCCTCAGCTCACTTGCGATCAGGCCGCCGGCGGATAGAGCAGGTCGACGATGTAGCTGGCGTCGAAGCGGGAATCGAGCATGCCGTAGGTGGAGCGCCAGCCGCCGGCAAGACGCGTCTCGATGAAGGCATCGGCAATGCGCCCAGCACCCAGCCGATAGAGTTCGGCGGCACCGGCGGCAAGCGCCAGCTGCTCGACAAGCAGGCGCGCGGCGCCCTCATCCTGTTCACAGAGCGCGATTGCGGCGCGCAGCACGTCGATCGTCTTCTTGCCGGCAGGGCCGAGATCGCGGGCTAGGCCGGCGAAGACCGTTTCGAACAGATCCTTGCCGCGGTTGAGCACGCGCAGCACGTCGAGCGCCATGACGTTGCCGGAGCCTTCCCAGATGGCGTTGACGGGAGCCTCGCGGTAATGGCGGGCGATCGGGCGTTCTTCGATGTAGCCGTTGCCGCCGATGCATTCCATCGCCTCGTAGATCAGCGCAGGCGCGATCTTGCAGCACCAGTATTTGGCGACCGGCGTCATGACACGGGCATAAGCCGCTTCCTCGGCATTGCCCCGCGCCTTGTCGAAGGCGTCGGCTAGACGGAAGGACAGTGCCGTCGCGGCGGCGACGTCGAGCGCCATGTCGGCGAGCACCCTCGTCATGATCGGCTGGTTGACGAGCATCTTGCCGAAGACGCTGCGGCCGCGGGTGTGGTGCACGGCTTCGGCGAGCGAGGCGCGCATGATGCCTGACGAGGCCAGCGCGCAGTCGAGCCGGGTGAGCGTCACCATATCGAGGATCGTGCGGATGCCGGCATCCGGACCACCGAGCAGGAAACCGAACGTGTCAGTAAACTCGACCTCGGAAGAGGCGTTGGAGCGGTTGCCGACCTTGTCCTTCAGCCGCTGAAACTGCAGCCCGTTGGCGGAACCATCCTCCAGAAGACGCGGCACGAGAAAGCAGCCCATGCCCTCCTTCGTCTGCGCCAGCATGATGAAGGCATCGCTCATCGGCGCGGACATGAACCATTTGTGCCCGGACAGCCGGTAGATGCCCTCGCTGACCTTTTCGGCAGCACTCCTGTTGGCGCGCACATCCGTGCCGCCCTGCTTTTCCGTCATGCCCATGCCGATGGTCACGGCGGATTTCTGCATGGCGGGCTTGTTCGACGAATCATATTTGCGCGAGAGAATTTTGGGCGCCCAGTCCTTCTGGACCGCGGGCGAGGCCGAGAGTGCCGCAACGGAGGCGCTCGTCATCGTCAGCGGGCAGAGATGGCCTGATTCCAGCTGCGACGTCAGATAAAACCGCGCGGCGCGAACCTTGTGGGCCTCGTCCTTGGCATCGGTATCGGCTTGGGGATCCCAGACGGAGGAATGCAGGCCGACCGACATGGAGCGGCGCATCAGCGCATGCCAGGCGGGGTGAAACTCGACGACGTCGACGCGTTCACCGCGCGGACCGTGGGTGCGCAGCTGCGGCGCGCCCTGGTTCGCCATGCGCGCCATCTCCTGCGCCTCCGGCGAGGTGACATAGCGGCCCATGTTTTCCAGGTCTTCGCGGATCCCGCGTGGCAGGGCCGCCGTCAGGTCGACGATCAGCGGATCGGACCGATAGGCGTTGATGCCGGACCACAGGCTCGGCTGGTTGAGTTCTGCGAGTTTGTCGTCAGTCCGGTTAGCGGAGGTCATAATTCGCTTCTAGTGTAAGAACCCGGCAAAGGGAAACCGGAAGTTATGATTCGGTTCATTCTGCTCTATCGGAATTCGGGCGAAAATGCATGGGGACATAAGCCTTTGCCCACAGCACATGCTTGCCCCGGCGGGCAGCACTCTTTATAGACCCGCCAGAGACAGCAAGAGGCAGGGTCATGGTCTTTTTCCCCCACCGCCACCTCATCGGCATCAAGGGCCTCACCGAGCAGGATATCACCTATCTTCTCGACAAGGCGGACGAGGCCGTCAAGATCAGCCGCCAGAGAGAAAAGAAAACGTCGACGTTGCGCGGGCTGACGCAGATCAACCTCTTCTTCGAGGCATCGACCCGCACGCAGGCCTCCTTCGAGCTTGCCGGCAAACGGCTCGGCGCCGACGTCATGAACATGTCGGTCGGCAATTCCTCGGTGAAGAAAGGCGAAACGCTGATCGACACGGCGATGACGTTGAATGCGATGCGCCCCGATGTGCTGGTGATCCGCCATTCAAGCGCCGGTGCGGCCGCTCTTCTCGCCCAGAAGGTCTCCTGCTCGGTCGTCAATGCCGGTGATGGGCAGCATGAACATCCGACCCAGGCGCTGCTCGACGCGCTGACGATCCGCCGCGCCAAGGGCAAGCTGTCGCGCATCATCGTGGCGATCTGCGGCGACGTGCTGCATTCGCGGGTGGCGCGCTCCAATATCCTGCTGCTCAACGCGATGGGCGCCCGCGTGCGTGTCGTCGCGCCTGCGACCCTCCTGCCCGCCGGCATCGCCGAGATGGGTGTCGAGGTCTTCCATTCGATGCAGGAAGGGCTGAAGGACGCCGACGTCGTGATGATGCTGCGGCTGCAGCGCGAGCGCATGTCCGGCGCCTTCGTGCCTTCGGTGCGCGAATACTATCACTTCTACGGGCTCGACGCCGAAACGCTGAAAGCGGCGAAGGACGACGCGCTGGTCATGCATCCCGGCCCGATGAACCGCGGCGTCGAGATCGCCTCGGAAGTGGCGGACGGGCCGCAGAGCGTGATCGCCGAACAGGTGGAGATGGGGGTCGCGGTGCGCATGGCCGTCATGGAGACGCTGCTCGTCTCGCAGAACCAGGGTCCCCGAAGCGATGGAATGATGGCATGAGCAACCCGATCGTCCTCAAGAACGTCCGCATCATCGATCCGTCGCGCAATCTCGACGAAGTCGGGACGATCATTGCCGAAAACGGCGTGATCATTGCCGCCGGCGGCAAGGCGCAGAACCAGGGTGCACCGGAAGGCGCCGTCATCCGCGACTGCACGGGCCTTGTCGCCACGCCCGGGCTCGTCGACGCGCGAGTCCATGTCGGCGAACCCGGCGGCGAGCACCGTGAGACGATCGCCTCGGCGAGCCGGGCGGCGGCGGCCGGCGGCGTCACCTCGATTATCATGATGCCGGACACCGATCCTGTTATCGACGACATTGCGCTTGTCGAATTCGTCAAGAAGACGGCGCGGGATACGGCCGCCGTCCACGTCTATCCGGCGGCCGCCATCACCAAGGGCCTTGCCGGCGAAGAGATGACGGAGATCGGCCTCTTGATGCAGGCAGGCGCCGTCGCCTTTACCGATGCCCATTCCAGCGTCCACGACACGCAGGTGCTGCGCCGGATCATGACCTATGCGCGCGAATTCGGCGCCGTCATCTCCTGCGAAACGCGCGACAAATATCTCGGCGCCAACGGCGTCATGCATGAGGGGCTTTTCGCCAGTTGGCTCGGGCTCTCCGGCATTCCAAGGGAAGCCGAGCTCATCCCGCTCGAACGCGATCTCAGGATCGCGCAGCTGACGCGCGGCCGTTATCACGCCGCGATGATCTCGGTGCCAGAATCGGTCGAGGCGATCGAACGCGCCCGCAGCCGTGGCGCCAAGGTGACCTGTGGCATCTCGATCAACAATCTGGCGCTCAACGAAAACGACATCGGTGAATACCGCACCTTCTTCAAGCTCTATCCGCCGCTGCGCCCGGAAGATGACCGGGTGGCCATGGCCGACGCCCTTGCGAGCGGCGCGATTGATATCATCGTCTCCTCGCACGACCCGCAGGATGTCGATACGAAGCGCCTGCCCTTCGGCGAGGCGGAGGACGGCGCGATCGGCCTCGAAACCATGCTGGCGGCAGCACTCAGACTTCACCATGGCGGCCAGGTGAGCCTGATGCGCCTGATCGACGCCATGTCCACCCGCCCCGCGCAGATTTTCGGCCTCGCGGCCGGCACGTTGAATCCGGGCGCTGCGGCCGATATCGCGCTGATCGATCTCGATGAGCCTTGGCTTGTCGCCAAAGACATGCTTCTCTCCCGCTCAAAGAATACGCCGTTCGAGGATGCGCGTTTCAGCGGGCGGGCGGTCGCGACTTACGTCTCGGGAAAGCTTGTCCACGCACTCTAGAGCAATTCCTGATTTCTCTGAGTGACGGAAATGCTCTATCTTTTTGTTTTTACGCAATTCGGCACGCAAAACCGCTGCGCAGTTTTGCTGGAATTGCTCTAGAATTGGATGGTTTTAGGCCGGGGCGGCCTAAAATCTGAATCCTCTTCTAAATTATATAGTTAGAGCATGAGGTCGTCCGAAAACCGCTCACAGTTTTCGGCATCATGCTCTAGGATCGACACCATCGCCGTCCATCCCCCAGCGGGAGAAGGCTGACTCGAGGATAGGCCACGGAGGGGCTGAGGGGGCATATGTTATCCAATCTCATGTCATGGCAGATCGCGCTGCCGATCGCGCTTGCCGCCGCCGTTATCGGCTATCTCTTCGGCTCGATCCCTTTCGGCCTGATCCTCACGCGCGCCGCCGGCCTCGGCGACGTGCGCAGCATCGGCTCCGGCAATATCGGCGCAACCAATGTGCTCAGAACAGGAAACCGGACGCTCGCCGCGGCGACTCTGCTGCTCGATGCGCTGAAGGCATCGGCCGCAGCCTGGATTGTCGGCTATTTCCTCGGTGAGGAGGCCGCGATCATCGCCGGCTTTTTTGCCTTCCTCGGCCATCTCTTCCCGGTGTGGATCGGCTTCAAGGGCGGCAAGGGTGTCGCCACCTATATCGGCACCCTGCTCGGCGTCGCGCCGATCATGGTCGTGCTCTTCGCCGCCGTCTGGCTAGCGGTCGCTTTCACCACCCGCTACTCCTCACTGTCAGCGTTGGTTGCCATGCTTGTCATTCCGGTTGCACTGTGGATACTGGGCAACGAAAAGGTTGCGGCAGTGATGGCGATCATGACCCTCATCTCCTACTGGAAGCACAAGGCGAATATTTCGCGCCTGATGAGCGGGACGGAAAGCAAGATCGGGGCAAAGGGATAATGGATGCGCTGAGCGCCGGACCAAAAGGCGTTGTTCTGACCGAACGGCAAAGAATTGCCTGGTTGCGCCTCATCCGTTCCGACAATATTGGCCCTGCCACCTTTCGCGACCTCATTAATCATTTCGGTTCGGCCGAGACAGCACTTGCCGCACTGCCGGAGCTTTCGGCGCGTGGCGGCGCCACGCGGGCAATCCGGATCGCCAGCGAGGCCGAGGCACATCGGGAACTCGAGGCGGCGCGTCGCTTCGGCGCCCGCTTCGTCGGCATCGGCGAGCCGGACTACCCGCAAGCTCTGAAGCAGATCGACGGCGCGCCGCCGCTTCTGGCCGTCAAGGGCGCGCTTGCCGCCGCCAAGCGACCGGCCGTCGGCATCGTCGGCTCGCGCAACGCCTCGATCGCCGGTGCGAAATTCGCGGCGATGGTGGCACGCGACTGCGGCCGGGCTGGATATACCGTGGTCTCCGGCCTGGCGCGCGGCATCGATACATCAGCCCACCGGGCAAGCCTCGACACAGGCACGATCGCGGCGCTCGCCGGTGGCCTCGACCAGCCCTACCCGCCGGAGAATGTCGGCCTACTCGAAGAGATAACCGACGGCAACGGCCTGGCGGTGAGCGAGATGCCCTTCGGCTGGGAGCCCCGCGCCCGCGACTTTCCGCGCCGCAACCGGCTCATCGCCGGCATCGGGCTCGGCCTCGTCGTCATCGAAGCGGCATCGCGTTCGGGCTCGCTGATCACGGCACGGCTTGCCGGCGAGTTCGGCCGTCTGGTGTTTGCCGTGCCCGGCTCACCGCTCGATCCGCGTTGCCATGGCACCAACGGCCTGCTGAAGGACGGTGCTTCGATCGTCACCGCACCCGCCGATGTCATTGAGGCCCTGGCGCCGCTTGCGCAATTCGACCTGTTCCCGTCATCGATGGCGGAAGAGCCTGCGCGTGACGGCAAGTCGATATCGGTGCCACCCGGCGATTCCGATCGAAACCGCATCATCGATGCGCTCGGGCCGACGCCGGTCGAGATCGACGACGTCATCCGCCATACGGGCCTGTCGGCATCTGCGGTCTATCTGATCCTTCTGGAGCTTGATATTGCCGGCAGGCTGCACCGGCAGCAGGGCGGCCTCGTCTCGCTTTCCGATTGAACCTTGCGCGACATCAGGCGGCGGCAACGCGAATTGCCGAACCCCGTGTCGAAAAATCGTTGATAACCTATCTAAAATTGTATTTTCCCGACAATCTCCCCTCGGCTGCAGCAGATGCAAGAGGTAAAATTGTAGCAAACCCCTTGACCGCGGCGATTTCCCTGTCCATGTCGGAGGGCCGATATCCAAGTTGCGGTATGTGTTGCGCTGGTTTCAACGCTGGCGTCGCTTCCTTTTTAGAGAATCATCATGAATGTTGTAGTGGTGGAATCGCCTGCCAAGGCCAAGACGATCAATAAGTATCTGGGTCCGGGATACAAAGTGCTCGCCTCCTTCGGTCATGTGCGCGATCTGCCTGCCAAGGATGGCTCAGTCCTGCCCGAACAGGATTTCGAAATGCTTTGGGAGGTCGACAGCGCCTCCGCCAAGCGGATGAAGGACATTGCCGACGCGGTGAAATCCGCCGATGGCCTGTTTCTCGCAACCGACCCGGATCGCGAAGGCGAAGCGATTTCCTGGCACGTTCTCGACATGCTGAACAAGAAGCGCGTGCTGAACGGCAAGCCGGTCAAGCGCGTCGTCTTCAATGCGATCACCAAGAAGGCGGTGCTCGACGCGATGGCCGATCCGCGCGACATCGACGTGCCGCTGGTCGACGCCTATCTCGCGCGCCGCGCGCTCGATTATCTCGTCGGCTTCAATCTTTCGCCAGTGCTCTGGCGCAAGCTGCCCGGTGCGCGGTCGGCCGGCCGCGTTCAGTCTGTGGCGCTTCGCCTGGTCTGCGACCGCGAATCCGAGATCGAGCGCTTCATTTCCGAGGAGTACTGGAACATCTCGGCGCTTCTGAAGACGCCGCGCGGCGACGAGTTCGAGGCAAGGCTGGTTTCGGCTAACGGTAAACGTCTGCAGCCGCGCGCCATCGGCAACGGCGAAGATGCCGGCCGGCTGAAGGCCTTGCTCGAAGGTGCGAGCTATGTCGTCGACACGGTCGAGGCGAAGCCGGTCAAGCGCAACCCCGGACCGCCGTTTACGACCTCGACGCTGCAGCAGGCCGCCTCCTCCAATCTCGGCTTCTCCGCCTCGCGCACCATGCAGATTGCCCAGAGGCTCTATGAGGGCGTCGATATCGGCGGCGAGACGGTGGGTCTCATCACCTACATGCGAACCGACGGCGTTCAGATGGCCCCCGAGGCGATCGATGCGGCGCGCAGCGCCATCGTTGACCAGTTCGGCGAACGCTATATGCCGGAAAAGCCACGCTTCTACTCGACCAAGGCGAAAAATGCCCAGGAGGCGCACGAGGCGATCCGCCCGACCGATTTCTACCGCTCGCCCGACCGTGTGCGCAAATTCCTCGATGCCGACCAGATCCGGCTCTACGAGCTGATCTGGAAGCGCGGTATCGCCAGCCAGATGGCGTCGGCCGAGATCGAGCGCACGACGGCTGAAATCACCGCCGACAACAAGGGTGAGAAGGCCGGGCTTCGCGCCGTCGGCTCTGTGATCCGCTTCGACGGGTTCATCGCCGCCTATACCGACCAGAAGGAGGATGGCGAGCAGAGCGACGATGGCGACGAGGATGGCCGCCTGCCGGAGATCATTGCGCGCGAAACGCTCGCCAAGCAGAAGATCAATTCGACCCAGCATTTCACCGAGCCGCCGCCGCGTTATTCGGAAGCCTCGCTCATCAAGAAGATGGAAGAGCTCGGCATCGGCCGCCCCTCCACCTATGCTGCGACCCTCGCGACGCTGCGCGACCGCGACTATGTGACGATCGACAAACGCAAGCTGATCCCGCAGGCCAAGGGCCGGCTGGTGACGGCTTTCCTCGAAAGCTTCTTCACCAAATATGTCGAATACGACTTCACCGCCGACCTCGAGGAAAAGCTCGACCGGATTTCGGCCGGCGAGCTGAACTGGAAGCAGGTGCTGCGCGATTTCTGGAAGGATTTCTTCGCCCAGATCGAGGACACCAAAGAACTGCGCGTCACCAATGTGCTCGATTCACTGAACGAGGCGCTGGCACCACTCGTCTTCCCGAAACGGGAAGACGGCAGCGATCCCAGAATCTGCCAAGTCTGCGGTACCGGTAACCTGTCGCTGAAGCTTGGCAAATACGGCGCCTTCGTCGGCTGTTCGAACTATCCGGAATGCAACTACACCCGCCAGCTCTCTTCTGAAAACGGCGGAGACGCAGACGGCGCAGCACTTAACGAGCCGAAGAACCTCGGCACCGATCCGACCACCGGCGAGGAGCTGACGCTGCGTTCCGGCCGCTTCGGCCCCTATATCCAGCGCGGCGACGGCAAGGAAGCCAAACGCGCTTCGCTGCCGAAGGGTTGGAAGCCCGAGGACATCGACTATGAAAAGGCGATGGCGCTGATCTCGCTGCCGCGCGATATCGGCAAACATCCAGAATCCGGCAAGATGATCTCGTCCGGCATCGGCCGCTATGGGCCGTTCCTCCTCCATGACGGTTCCTACGCCAATCTGGAAACCGTCGAGGACGTGTTCTCCGTCGGCCTCAACCGCGCCGTGACTGTTATCGCCGAAAAGGCAAAACAGGCCCCGGGCCGGGGCGCGCGCGGCACGCCGGCGGCGCTGAAAACACTCGGCGATCATCCTGATGGCGGCGCCATCACCGTTCGCGACGGCAAGTACGGCCCCTATGTCAACTGGGGCAAGGTCAACGCCACACTGCCGAAGGGCAAGGATCCCCAGGCGATCACCGTCGAGGAGGCGCTTGCGCTGATCGCCGAAAAGGCCGGCAAGGCACCTGTGGGCAAGGCGGCCAAGGCGAAAGCCAAGCCGAAGGCGGCAGCCGCCGACGCCAAGGCCACCAAGACGGCCGCCAAGCCGAAGGCAACGAAGGCGAAAGCGCCCGCGAAATCGAAAAAGAGCTGACGTGAGCAGGATACCGCGCGATAGAACGAACCCTGCGGGCAAGCGTCCGGGCAAGATCCGCCGCGCCGGCAAGGATGCCCCCGCCGTCGAGCCGCTGAACATCGTCCATGGCGCGCTGCCTTCGCGCGAGGTGATCCTGCGCTTCATCGCCGATCACCCGCAGAAAGCGTCCAAACGCGAACTCGCCAAGGCTTTCGGCCTGAAGGGCGACAACCGTGTCGAACTCAAGCACATGCTGCAGGAGCTCGAGCAGGAAGGCATGCTGCAGAAGAACCGCAAGTCGCTGATCCGTCCCGGTGCGCTGCCGCCCGTCACGGTTCTCGATATCACCACGCGCGACAAGGATGGCGATCTGATCGGCCGGCCGGCGGAATGGCCGGAAGACCAAGGCGTAGCACCCGCCGTCAGCATCCGCCAGCAATCGCCCGCAGGCCGCCAGGGCAAGGGCAAGGCGCCCGTCGCCGGGCTCGGCGACCGCATCCTGGCGAAGATCTTCCCGGCCGTCGATCGCGGCGGGCCGGCCTATACGGCGCGGATCATCAAGGTGATCGACAGGCGCCGCGGCGCCTCGATGGGCGTTTTCCGCACGGCACCGGGCGGCGGCGGCCGTCTGCTGCCGATCGAACGGCGCGGCGAGGAGATGGTGATCGATCCCGACTTCACCGGCGGCGCCACGGACGGCGATCTGGTCGAAGTCGAGATCGCCCGTCTCGGCCGTTTCGGCCTTCCGCGCGCCAAGGTTCTCTCCGTCGTCGGTTCCGTCGGTTCGGAAAAGGCGATCTCGATGATCGCGATTCATGCGCACGGCATCCCGCATGTCTTCCCGCCGGCCGTCATCGCTGAGGCGGACGCCGCAAAACCGGCCAGCATGTCGCATCGCGAGGATTGGCGCGACGTGCCGCTGATCACCATCGACCCGGCCGATGCCAAGGACCATGACGACGCCGTCTATGCCGAGCTCGACCCCTCGCCCGACAATCCCGGCGGCGTCATCGTCACTGTCGCGATTGCCGACGTCTCCTGGTATGTCCGCCCCAATTCACCGCTCGACCGCGAGGCGCTGAAGCGCGGCAACTCGGTCTATTTCCCGGATCGCGTCGTGCCGATGCTGCCGGAGCGCATCTCCAACGATCTCTGCTCGCTGAAGGAAGGCGTCGACCGTCCGGCGCTCGCCGTGCGCATGAGCTTTTCCGGCGAAGGCCGCAAGATCGGCCACACTTTCCATCGCATCATGATGAAGAGCGCAGCCAAGCTGTCCTACCAGCAGGCCCAGGCAGCGATCGACGGCAAACCGGACGATCAGACCGGACCGATGCTCGAGCCGATCCTGAAGCCGCTCTGGCACGCCTATGAGGTGATGAAGCGCGGACGCGACCGGCGCCAGCCGCTCGAACTCGACATGCCGGAGCGCAAGATCCTGCTGAAGCCCGACGGCACGGTCGACCGGGTCGTCGTGCCGCCACGGCTCGACGCGCACAAGCTGATCGAAGAGATGATGATCCAGGCAAACGTCTGCGCCGCCGAGACGCTGGAAAAGAAGCGGCAGCCGCTGATCTATCGCATTCATGACGGCCCGACGCTTGCCAAGCAGGAGATCCTGCGTGAGTTCCTGGCCACGCTCGGCATCTCGCTTGCCAAGGGCGGCAACATGCGGGCCAACAACTTCAACGGCATCCTGGCGAAGGCGGACGGCACGCCGCACCAGACCATGGTCAACGAGATGGTGCTGCGTTCGCAGAGCCAGGCGATCTACGGCCCCGAGAATATCGGCCATTTCGGCCTCAATTTGATGAAATACGCCCACTTCACCTCGCCGATCCGCCGCTATGCCGATCTCATCGTGCACCGCGCGCTTGTCGGCTCGCTCGGCTTCGGCGAAGGCGGCATCACGCCCGACGAAGAGGCGGCGCTCGACGATATCGCCGCCGAAATCTCGACCTTCGAGCGTCGGGCCATGGCAGCCGAGCGCGAGACCGTCGACCGGCTGATCGCGCATCACCTCAGCGGTCGCGTCGGCGAGGAGTTTGCCGGACGGGTCTCGGGTGTGACGAAATCGGGGCTTTTTGTCGCCCTGCCGGACTATGGCGCCGACGGCTTCGTCCCTATATCGACGCTCGGCACCGATTATTTCATTTACGACGAGGCGCATCAGGCACTCTCGGGTGAACGAACGGGGCTCGGTTATCGCCTGGGCGATAGCGTTACCGTGAAGCTTGCCGAAGCGATCCCGCTTGCCGGCGCGTTGCGTTTCGAGATGATCAGCGAGGGCCGCGAGATGCCTGCGGCAGTGCGCTCCTTCCACAAGGCGGGCCGCCGCGACAGAGGCCAGGTTCGCAAGAAACCTGGAACAAGGCCGCCACGCGGACGCCACTAAGCATCGCGCCGAAAGCGGACGCTGGTTTTCGGCAAAAACGCAGCAACAACGAAGATCGCCGGCGTTGGACGTGGTTCACAAGACGAATCCGATGCTTTCGGCTGAAAGAGGAACATGCGATGAGCACACCGACCGATCCGGTTGCCCGCTACGGGGATGCGCCCGAGGTCGAGCGTCCGCTTGGGCGCTCCATCATGCGCGGGCTGATGAACCGGTGCCCGGCCTGCGGCAACGGCAAGCTCTTTCGTGCCTTCCTGAAACCGGTCGATCATTGCGCGGCCTGCGGCGAGGCGATGCATCACCAACGCGCGGACGACCTGCCGCCTTATATCGTCATCCTCGTCCTCGGCCACGTCGTGGTCGGCGGCTATATGCTGACCGACATGACTTTCGTGCTGCCGGTCTGGGTGCATATCGCCATCTGGGCGCCGATCACCGTCATCACCGCGCTTGCCTCGATCCAGCCGATCAAGGGCGGGGTCATCGGTCTGCAATGGGCGCTGCGCATGCACGGCTTCGGTGGCGAGAGTGACGGTCCGGACGATTATGACATCCCCGGCCGGCCGAATTAGCGCCTTCACCTTCCAGACATATTTAACGTGTAGTGCCAGCCCTCCACCGACCACCACCCGAATGCGAGAGCCGAAGATCCTCAAGACCTGACATGGTAAGCATTTCTTGCCCCAACGGGCTTTACATTCCGCAGATGGTCACTCACATCGGAAATACTGCGAAGCGGCATCCGTCACCTGGATTTGGCACGTCTGTGTCTATCTATCTGACGGGAATCGGCCGTTTCGTTCGCGCAGCTTTCTAAGGATGGATAAATGTCTCAGCCGAGAACCGGCACACCGGGCGATGTCGAAGAAATCCATTGGCCTTCTCTGGTGGCAGCCATCTCGTCCATATCTGCCGTTGGCATAGCAATCGGCCTCGGTCTCCCGCTTCTCAGCATCATCCTCGAAAAACGCGGCATCTCGTCCACCCTGATCGGGCTCAACACGGCGATGGCCGGGGTCGCGGCGATGGCCGCCGCACCGATCACCACCAAACTCGCCCATAAATACGGCGTTGCGCCGACAATGCTCTGGGCCGTGCTGATTTCGGCGCTGAGCGCGCTCGGTTTCTATTACGCCCAGGATTTCTGGATGTGGTTTCCGCTGCGCTTCGCCTTCCATGGCGCGACGACGACGCTGTTCATCCTCTCCGAATTCTGGATCAACGCCGCTTCGCCGCCTTCCAAGCGCGGTTTCGTGCTCGGCATCTATGCGACGGTGCTTTCCCTTGGCTTTGCGGCCGGACCTCTGCTCTTTTCGGTCCTCGGCAGCGACGGCATCTTCCCATTCCTGATCGGCGCCGCCGCCATCCTGCTTGCGGCCATCCCGATCTTCATCGCCCGCGACGAGAGCCCGGTGCTCGAGGAAAAACCGGAGCTGCATTTCATGCGCTACGTTTTCCTGGTGCCGACGGCGACGGCGGCGGTCTTCATCTTCGGCGCGGTGGAGGCCGGCGGGCTGTCGCTTTTCCCGATCTTTGCCGTGCGCGCCCATTTCACCGAATCGCAGGCCGCGCTGCTGCTCACCATGATGGGCGTCGGCAACGTCATCTTTCAGATCCCGCTCGGCCTGCTTTCCGACCGCATCGCCGACAAGCGGCCGCTTCTGGCCGGCATGGCCCTGATGGGCTTCATCGGCTCGATGATGTTGCCGCTACTGCTCGACAACTGGCTTCTGATGGCCGGGCTCCTGCTTTTCTGGGGCGGCTGCGTCTCAGGCCTCTATACGGTCGGCCTCAGCCATCTCGGCTCGCGGCTGACCGGCTCCGATCTTGCGGCAGCCAATGCTGCCTTTGTCTTCTGTTATGCGATGGGGACCGTGGCCGGTCCGCAGGCGATCGGCGCGGCGATCGATGTCGCTGGAAATAACGGGTTTGCCTGGGCGATTGCCGCTTTCTTCGGTCTTTACGCCCTACTTTCGGGCATCAGACTGATGTTCATTCGAAAACGGGCTTGACTTTTCGGGCGGGATTCGTAGTTTCGCGCCAGGATTTGCCGTGGAGCCCATCCGGCTTCCACGGCTTTCATTTTCTTAAAGGCAGGACGACCATGGCCAAGGCTACAACAATCAAGATCAAGCTGCTGTCGACAGCCGACACCGGTTTCTTCTACGTCAC
>Ga0102590_1003365_pt1 | contig 16110 bp, 16 predicted proteins | sample AraplaMF_Col_mMF_FD_76859 | JGI IMG/M metagenome (GOLD analysis project Ga0102590, IMG submission 76859) | Arabidopsis root microbial communities from the University of North Carolina, USA - plate scrape MF_Col_mMF | ecosystem: Host-associated > Plants > Roots > Endosphere | place: USA...
CATGCGTCATGGAGCCGACATGGTGGACAACCCGGTCGATGTTCTCACCCCGGACCCGGGGGAATCTTCGACAGCCGCTTCCGAGCAGGTCCTTGCCGAGGTTCTGGCTCAGATCGTACGGGTCGACCGGGTCTCGGTCGACAGCAACTTCTTCAGTGACCTGGGCGCGGACTCCATGGTCATGGCCCATTTCTGTGCGCGGCTCAGAAAACGGGACGACGTGCCGTCGGTGTCGATGAAGGACGTCTATCGCCATCCGACCGTCAGGAGCCTGGCGGCGGCCCTGACCGATGCCGCGCGGCCGACGCCCGAGGCCTCCCCTCCGCCGATGGCGGCGCCCCACAGGCAAGCACCACCACCCCCCGTCTCCGGCACATCGCACTACGTAGCATGCGGCGCGTTGCAACTGCTCTTCTTCCTGGCCTACTCCTATGTCGTGGCCCTGATCCTCGCCCAGGGTGTGGAGTGGATCTCCGACGGCGTCGGCCTTCTGGGCACCTACCTACGAGCGGTGATCTTCGGTGCAGCGCTCTTCCTCGGCGCCTCCGTGCTGCCGGTGGTGGCCAAGTGGGTGCTGATCGGCCGATGGCGGCGCCAGCGGATCCGCCTCTGGAGCCTGGCGTACGTCCGATTCTGGTGCGCCAAGACGCTCATCCGCACCAGCCCGCTCGTGCTGTTCGTCGGCTCACCGCTCTACCCCCTTTATCTGCGGGCACTCGGCGCGAAGATCGGACGTCGCGTCAGCATCTTCTCCCGGCACGTCCCGGTGTGCACGGACCTGCTCACCATCGGTGACGGCTCGGTGATCCGGAAGGACACCTACTACAACTGCTACCGGGCGGAATCGGGAGTGATCCGGACCGGGCCCATCACGCTCGGCACGGACGTCCTCGTCGGTGAGGTGACGGTGCTCGACATCGAGACCGCCATGGGTGACAGGACCCAGCTCGGCCATACCTCGTCGCTGCACGCCGGCCAGGTGGTGCCCGACGGAGAGCACTGGCACGGGTCGCCGGCCCAGCCCACCGAAGTGGACTACCGCCGGGTCGGACCCGCCCGTTGCGGCGGCGCCCGCAGGGCCATGTACTCGACGACCCAGGTGCTGATGGCCCTGTTCCTCTATATCCCACTGGTCGTCGCCGGTGTGGTGATCCTGGTGGCGGCCGTCCCGGAGTCGACCTCGATCCTTGAGCCGGGGCCCACGGCGCTGGACGACTGGACGTTCTACGCCGACGCATTGGCCGGCTCGGCGATCTTCGTGTTCGGGGCCGTCGTCCTGGGTGTACTGCTCACGGCGACGGTTCCCCGCGCGCTCAACCTCACCCTCAAGCCGGACGTCGTCTACCCCTTGTACGGCGTGCGGTACGCGGTCCACCGGATCATCGTCCTCTTCACCAACCGGCGCTTCTTCACGATCCTGTTCGGCGACAGCTCGGGCATCGTCCACTACCTGCTACGCCTGGGCTACAAGCTCTCCCCCGTCGAACAGACCGGCTCCAACTTCGGCATGGCGGTCAAGCACGACATCCCTTACCTGAGCTCTGTCGGCAAGGGCACGATGGTGGCCGACGGGCTGTCGATCATCAACGCCGAGTTCTCCCCGTCCTCCTTCAGCGTGTCGCCGGTGACCATAGGCCCGCGCAACTTCCTGGGCAATTACATCGCCTACCCCTCGGGGGGCAGGACCGGCGACAACTGCCTGCTGGCGACCAAGGTCATGGTCCCGCTCGACGGAGCGATCCGGGAGAACGTCGGGCTCCTTGGCTCGCCCAGCTTCGAGATCCCGCGCACGGTCCTCCGGGACAGCAGGTTCGACCACCTCAAGGACGGTGAGGTCTTCCGTCGCCGCCTGGCCGCCAAGACCAAGCACAACGCCTTCACCATGGGTGTGCATCTGTTCGCGCGGTGGTTGTACTTCTTCTGCGTGACCGTGATCGCGTCGGCCGCTGTCGACCTCTACGACTCCCTCGGCGCGGCGGTGATCGTGCTGGCCGGTCTCCTGACTCTGCTGTTCGCCATCGTCTACATGCTGCTCACCGAACGCGCCGCAGCGGGCCGTGGCGGTCTGCGACCGCTGTACTGCTCGATCTACGAGCAACCTTTCTGGCGGCACGAGCGGTACTGGAAGATCACCACCCCGACCGAGGCGATCGCCGTCTTCAACGGCACCCCTTACAAGAGCCTCATCTGGCGACTGCTCGGCACCCGGATCGGCAGCCACGTATTCGACGACGGGTGCTTCATCCCCGAACGCTCCCTCGTCACCATCGGCAACGACTGCACCCTGAACGAAGGCAGCAGGATCCAGTGCCACTCGCAGGAGGACGGCACCTTCAAGTCCGACCGCACCACACTCGGCAACGGTTGCACCATCGGCGTCAACAGCCTTGTCCACTACGGCGTCACGATGGGCGACACCTCCACACTCGCCCCCGACGCCTTCCTCATGAAGGGCGAGCAAGTCCCGGCCCAGGCGTACTGGGCGGGCAACCCTGCCCGCGAGATGCCCACTTCCCTGCCCAACAGCCGGCCGATCCGGCCGCAGGGCGGGTGAGGGCAACGGATCAGCGGCCGGGGCGGCATTCTGGGTGTCACGTTCCATGGGCAGAGGCCCGCACCAGAGTGCGGGCCTCTGCTCCGGAGACGACGTGCCGAACCTTCACCGCCGGACGCCCTGTCACCGTCGTACGCCCGTCGCGGTCGTACCAAATCTGCTCCGCCCGAGGCGCCCAACAACTGATCTGGTGCTGGTTCGCAACGGGTTGACGAAGCAGCGTGGGGGCGGTTGGCGCTACAGCTGCCGGGCGCCCGTGGATGCGATCAGCTGGTGCTGGATCCACGCACAGCGTGCTCCCACAGCTCGAGCCCCACTCGGAGGAGTTCACGCACGGCCGCGGACTCCTCGTCCGTCCAGGCTCCCTCACCGGCGGTCGACTCGAGAGCGTCACCGCCGAAGAACTTTTCGTAGGCGTTGTCGTGGATAGAACCTTGCGAGGGAAGAGGAGGGCCGGTTTTCAGGCTGTGGGAGAGGTCTTCGAAGAAGTTCCACGCCTCCAGCAGCAATCCTGCGGAGACCGAATCAAGGTCAGGGTGCTCGACCCAACGTTGTACGACGCGCAGATCGAGAGTGGCTTCGCCCTCCCGGACGAGCTGCCAGCCGTTGCGAACACAGTGGTCCTGCAGCGTCTTGAAGTCATGGAACACAAGCAGTACCCCGCGGTCGTCAACGGCGAGCTCGTCGGGGGCGTCACCCTCTCCGGGCCGCCAGATCAGAGTCAGGTCACATCTCCCGGACACGATTCGATACGGATAGTAGTCAGCCATACGTGGTCTCCCTGGTGCCGCGGCGGTACTCGCCGCGTGGGACATCCTGCCTGCAATGATCGCGCAATAACTGCTGATCAGGTGGTGGTGCCGGGTGCGGGCCGGCGGGTCCGGGATCTCGGGCGCTGGGTGTTTGGAGCGGTTGGCGCCGCGGGCGGCAGCGGTCGCCGCCGTCCAGTCTGCGCCAGTCACCGTCGAGCCTGGGGCAACGTCCTGCTCGCCGACTCGGCCCGTGGCGCTCCGGCAACCCCTGTGTGCTCGCGACGACGGCCACAAGCACGACTGACAACACGACGGCGGGAACGGGCGCCCAGTCGGCGTACGGTGTCCTGAAGGCACTGGACAAGGAACTTCCCTCTCAGGGGCCGTGCAAGTGCCAAAACAGCTCAGGGCGTTGAGGAACACCACGTTGGGCACTGTTCAGTCGCGCTTCGTTGGGGAAAGCACGAGCATCGAGGGAGGAAAACTGTGAGCAACCGCTTTGACGCTCCGCCTGAGGACGACCGCGGAAAGACGGCCACCTGGGCGAAAATGCTGGCCGGCCTCGTGCTGGTCTTCGTTCTGCCACTGGTCATTTGGTTCCTGCTGTCCCTCTCCGAGATACGCATCCCTTGGTGAAGCGGGGCGGGGAAGCTTCGCGAACGAGTGACTCGCAGCTCGAGAGGCCGTGACCAGCCTGCTAGTTGCCGATCCCCTCCGGTATGGCCTGCGTGATGGACGCGGCCAGGTCGATCGGGACGGCGGAGTTGTCCCGGCCCCCGGGCACTTGGACCTCGACGTACACCTCGCGATTGGCTGTGGTGAACAGGTGCGCACCGTCGTCTTCCTTCTCCATGAGCCAGTCGACACCGTGTACCTCGCCGGCCACCGCGTCGGGGTCCTTCCCTTCAGCCACCTCGGGGGCGATCATCTTGGGCGGTTGCGGTACACCGCAGCGCAGTATGACCAACGGCTCTCCCCAGCCCGCAGTCAAGGAGGAGGGAGGCTCGGGATCTTGGCGATCCAGTCCGTCCACGGTCCGGGGAAGCGCCTTGTCCAAGTTGCGGCACAGCTTCGTGGCCATTGCGTTTGGGCTGGGAACCGCCGCAGTGACTCCGACCCCGCTCGAGGAGCAGCAGACGGCGGCGAGCACCGCCGCTAGAACGGGCAGGCCGAAGCGGCGATGGCGTGAACGGATCACCGGCCAAGCTTCGGCTGATGCCGCCGATTTCACTTATGTCGCTGTGAACTGTGTTGTGCCTGGCGGACGTTACATCGACGCACCACTCTCGATGCGCGGTCGCACGGCTCGGCCCAGCCACGGAAGACGGCCGATCCCGGTGCCGAATTCTCCGTCGCCGACGCCATCTGGCCAAAGGTGCACTCCCAGCGGCCGATCGGCTTGTACCGTCAGCGCCGCGCGTACTACGGTCACGCCAGTCCCGAGCAGGCCAGTCGTCGGCCTGGGGGGGCACAAACAAGTACTCCCCGTCGAGCGTGTCCGACGCCCCCTCACGCCTCATGGCTCTCCGCGCGAGACGCCCGAGAGCCGCACTGAACGGCAAAGGAAACACACATGAGCACAGTCGTTGTAGTCGGCGCCACTCAGGGCACAGGGCGCGCACTGGCCGCGGAGTACGCGCGGCGAGGCGCGGATGTCTTCATCACCGGACGCACCCAGGAGCGCGCCACGACGGTGGCGGGCGAACTCGCAGCGGAGACGGGCGGTACGGTCACAGGGCTTGCGCTCGACCTCAGTCGTCCGGCCGACATCGCTGCCGCGCTCGAACCGGTGCGCCACGTCGACCGGGTGGTCCTGGTCGGAATGGTCCGCGACATGAACTCGGCCCGCACCTACGACGTGGACGCGGCGACAACTCTGGCCACGACGAAGATCGTCGGCTACACGACCGTGGTCGCCTCGCTCCATCCTCGGATGTCCGCGGATGCGTCGGTGTTGCTGTTCGGTGGCATGGCCAAGGACCTTCCTTACCCAGGATCGACCACGCTCACGGCGGTCAATGCCGCCGTGCAGGGTTTGGTGCGCACGCTGAGCGTCGAACTGGCGCCTGTGCGGGTGAACTCGATACACCCGTGGGCCATCACGGACAGCCCTCATGTCGCAGCCAACGAGCAACTCCGCGACATGGCCCAAAAGATGACGCTCACCGGGCGGCTCGCCACCATGGCGGACATCGTCGACGGCTGCCTGTTCCTGCTCGAGAACCCCATAGCCAACGCGATCGATCTGAAGTTGAACGGCGGCATCGCCTGACGCCACGCTTCGGTGAGCCGGACCGCGGGAGGCCTCGGGACACAGTCCTGTCGCCTCCTGCTACTGGTCGGTGCCTCCCGTACGCCGGTGCAACGCATCACTGATGCCAGAGGGGCGCCTCCGTTGGAACGACACCACTGCCATCAGCCGCCCGACGTCGCTCCGAACGGTGCCCCAGTGGTCCGCGGCGCACCTGTGGACCCTTGCGTGCTCCCGGTCGAAGGGCCGGGCCAAGGCCGGCACGGCGTTGCACACCCGCGACGGGGTTGGAGGGGGCTGAGCACGCTCATCCACCAGCTCGACCGGGTCTCGAGCGCGGCTCTCGGCATGCTCGCAGCACAAGGCTGTCACAAACGAGGAGGCTGTCCTGTCCTCCTCTGTGAACAGTCCCTGTTTGGAGGAATACATGAGCGCTGAGCACGCACACCTGCCGCCGGGCGTCGAGGTGATTGCAGCCATGCAGGGGGTGACGGCCCGAATCCCGGCCGACGCCGAGGCCAGGACCATCCGGGTCACCCTGCCGCCCGGTGATCTCGGTGCGCCGCCGCACCGGCACCCAGGGCCGCTCTTCGGCTACGTGACCGAGGGCGAGATCCTCTTCGAACTGGAGGGACAGCCGCCTCGCGTGCTCAAAGCCGGTGACGCCCTGTTCGAGCCCGGAGGTGACGTGATCCACTACCAGGGTGCCAACAACCTTTCGGACGCCCAGTCGCAGCTGGTGGTGACCATGTTCGCGCCTCCCGGTACCCCTGTTCTCACAGTGGTCAGTGCGGAGGAGTTGGAGGAACGACAGCATCTGCGGGTAACCCAGGCGTAATGACGACCGGCCGGACTGGCATCGCATGCACTTCCAGGCGGTGCGGGACGGTTCGGCCCGTTCGTCCGACAGTCGAGTACGTGTTGCTGGAGAGTCGGACTCCCCTGTCCGGCTCTTGGATCTGCCTGTTCCGCGGCTGACGGCAGCGACGTCGAGTGCGGCCAACGGACTGCCGGGCATCGGCTGCCCAGGCGCACGTTGGTGTCGGGCCCGCATGCGGGCTTGACGGGGCCCATCTGCGCACCGTTATGGGAGCGACGGTACGGACGATGCCGTACTGATCCCAGCGGTCAGGGTCGGCAGATGCAGAAGGGATGTCCAGCCGGATCAGTGAGAACGCGCGCCTTGGCGGCCTCATGGGGCTGGTGATCCGGCTTGCCCGCGCCCAACTCCAGCAACCGAGCTTCGGCCTCGTCCAGATCCACGACGTCGAAGCAAAGGTGCAACTGCTGGGGAACGGTCTGGTCGGGCCAACGCGGAGCCCGGTAGTCGTCGACCCGCTGAAAACCGATGAACAGTCCGTCCTCTCGGTTGAGACCCGCGAAGTCGGCGTCCGACTTCGGGTGGGGTTCGAAGCCCGTGGCCTCCTGATAGAACGCGGCCAGAGCCAACGGATCGGGGCAGTCCAGGGTTATCGCGACCAACTTCATCTGCAGGGGCATGGCACCTCCGGGACGATCAGTGGATTCCGGTCACCGACCCGGAGCGACTCCGGCTCAAGGCCGTCAGCCACTACCTCCAACTCGCCAGTAGTGGGCTGCACCCTACCGTGGGGCTGGTTCGGCGCCTCGACGTCCGGTTCAGGATTGCGGGCGCATCAGTTCGCAGGACGTCAGCCAAACGAGGCGTCGGTGCGGACCATGAAGGACGCGCAGCCGTCATGCTCGAATCGCACCTGCCCGTCAAACGTCGACGCAACATGGGTGCAGGCTCCCCAGTCCCGCCCCAACTCGCCGCTCAACGCGACCCAGAACCGGCACCCGCCGCACTGGAGCAATGCTCAATGCCGACGGTTCCACTGAGTCCGGCTCCCTGATCGACGAGATCGTGCACGAGGGCGCCCGGTGCGAGAACGGCGTCCTGGTCGAACGAGAGGAGGCCGCCGCCTGATCCGCCTCACGCGGCTTGTGACAATTGCCCGGTCAAGTGCAGGGCTCATCAGGCAGGCTACGCGAATGAGATCTCGAACTGGTGGCATGTGGTGGGGAACGGCGATCGAGGCGCCGGACCCCAGCGGGTTGGCGAAGTTCTACGCCGAACTCCTCGGTTGGCACCTCGGGCACGAAGAGCCGGGCACAGCCATCGTCGCTGCTTCTCCGCAAGGACCGTTCTTCGTGTTCCAGCAGGCGGAGGGCTATCGACCGCCTGCCTGGCCTCCGGTCGAAGGGGAACAGCGCCCAATGATGCACTTCGACTTCCAGGTAGGTGATCTGGACTCGGCGGTCACCGAGGCGGTTGCCCTGGGCGCCACGGTGGCGGAGTTCCAGCCGCAGGAGAATGTCCGGGTGCTCTTCGACCCGGCCGGCCATCCCTTCTGCCTGTGCCTCGACGAGGGATGACCGGCTGGGGGCAGCCCCGGATGAAAGCCGGGAGAGGGCACACTATGAATGCCTGGCCCGCCCTCACGCCACGAGATCCACAATTCTTGACAGTGGCTCGCCGCACTGCTCGTAGTACCACTCGTCCTGATAGTCGGGCGCCCCGGTCTGCCTGTTCAGTCCACGCAGCCATCGCTCGTGAATCCCGTCGTTGTGTCCAGGGTCGTCCCCCGTCCAAGGCCCGCCAGACATCAGCCGGTCTCCTTCGCTCCCCTTCGAACAGGTCGAGAGGCTACACACGGCTAGAGAGCACCGAGCTTGACCTCTTACGCGCCTGAGGTGTCTGGATAGGCCCGTTCGCTGAGCCCGCGCTGCTTCGGCAAGCTTGTGACGGACCTGCGCCGTGAGCGAGCGGACACAGTCTTCTGAGCGCCGAGGCTCGTCAGAAGGGCGGAGCCGTCACTATGGGCGAGTTGCCCTTTGAGATGTGAGGGAACGGATCGAGTGCTCTCAGGTGATACCCAGGCGCGCCAAGACCCCGCCTACGGTAGGGCCAGGTGGGCCTGAGCTACCACTGAACGGCGAGCCCCACGTGGGGTCGTGCCATACGCTCCTGGCTGAGTGCTCAAGCAGGTGCTGTGCAGTGGTCGGGGCGATGTCCTGAGAGGCTCCTACCGCAATCAGAGCGGCGGTGAGCGTCGCTGCTGTCTCGTCCGATGTGGCGTGCTCGGTGAGCAAGGGAAGCATCAGCAGGAGACGGGCAGCTGGATCCTCGATCCCTTCGGCTGCGGAGCTCGGACTGTCGACGATGCGGATGAGATCACGCCACGTCAGCGTGTCTCGATGCAAATCGCCGTCCCAGCCGGCGATTTGCCGGGCACCGTTCCAGCTCGGATGCGTGAACAAGTAGTCGACTCCGTAGTCGCCGACAAGATTGCGATAGACGACCACGGCCTCGTACCCGCCCTCAACCGGCATCCGGAACACCGGCCACCGGTCCGGGTCCATGAGCAGGTCGGACATGGCGTCGACATCAGCTCCGTCGTCGCCGAACCACTCCGGCTCAGCACCCGCATCACGGCAACACGGGCCCCACAGGTGGTTCGACCAGAAGCCCGGACGGTCTACCAGTGGCTCTCCGGCGACCAGCGGGCCACCCTCGTATCCCTCAATCAGCACGTCGTCAGCCTGCCATCTGCTGCTGACCGAGTTCGCTCCGGGCGCCCGACGCGGAGGTTCAAAAGAAGCGGGACAGCCGTTGGCGCAAGTTCTCCGTTCTGCCTTGTCAGCCATACAGCGATCCGTGAGGCTGCAGGCGTGCTGCTGCCCCTAACCCATCACAAGACCCAGGTCATCGAAGTCGTCCACATCACCGATCCCATCAGGCATCTCACCTCGGCGGACCTGGTCGGCGACGAGGTCGCCATCTGGGAGGGAGAACGAGCACGGCAGACCCTCTCACTGATCGCCGACCTGCCTGGCAGCGAGCTGTACCGGTGTTTTGTCCCCGGCTGGGGAATCCGAGCTCACAGTTCGACCGATCTGCTCTTCGAGATCGCCTTCTGCTTCCGCTGCCACAGGGTCCGCATCTGGGGGCCGGACGTCTCGGTCGAACAGGAAGGTCAGACTTTCGACGCTGAGGGACCTACTGGCCTTGAGCTGCTCCGCCTCTTTCGATCCTGCGCGCCCAACTGACGATCGGTCTTCCCGGAAGTGACGACCCACTCTCCTCCGGTGCGGCAGCCCACTGGAGCTCCCTGTGACCTGCACGGATGCCGGTAGAAGTTGTCATCTCCTGTCGACGCCGGTTCGCCTCGGACAGCCCAGGCACAGCCTGCCAAGTGGCAGCCTTATCATCCCTGCATGAGGTATCCCGCTACAGACGAACTGTCGTCCGCAGAGCGCGCCTTCATGATCAACGCGTCCGAGATCGACATCCTTCCCGGCGTTCGAGGTGATCTGGACGAGTCGCTCGTGTCCGGAGGTCCCTCAGGTCTTACCGCCATCCTCCTGCCGCTCGTCGACAAAGGTTGGATCGAGGTGTGCCGCCTCGTTCCATGGACCGCCCCCGATGGGGCCCAAGGTCTTCAGCCTGGTCCTTCCGTCCCGCGGCAGGAACTTCCTGCCCTGCTGACGGATGCCGAGAACTGGGAGTACCCAGGTGACGGTGAATGGCTGGGCCGTCTGACACTCGTCCTCACCGAATCGGGACGACGGGTTCCCCGGTGACCTGCAACCGCTCGATGGGCGCATGCCCGGAATCGGTGAAGAAGGGCGCTGTCCGGTACGCAGAGAGATGAGGGTCGTCCGCAGCGACCCGGCCCGGTGAATCCGGGCAGAGTCCCCGAACACCTGGCATACGTTCTTGCCGCGCAAGCCAGCGCATCCGACTCAGCAGGCCGGGGCAACTCCGCTGAGCGCCAGTGCCGGCGTCTCATTCGCGGCGGCGGATCAAGGAGTTGCCCTCACGGGGTTCAAGGCAAGACGACCTCGACGCCGACCTCCCGGAGATTGTCGACCATCATCGTGAAGCAGTCGCTCGGCGACCCACCCGCTGGATGGTAGGGATACCTCATCTTCGCCGCCGGGACCTGCCATTCGTTCCAGACCACGGTGAACGGCGGAACCGCGCCGGCGCCGCCCTTGAAGCACTCCCAGAACCAGAAGAAGCCGGAGCCGTAGTATCCGCCCGGGCCGTTGACCACCTCACCGAAGGCAAGGTGGAAGCCGGGCAGGTCGGTGACGTACCGTCCGTCGAGCTGATAGATCCTGTGTTGCGCATCGGATCGAGGGTCTGGTCCACCTGCGAGAACTCACATCGACGCCCGTGGAAAGTCCATCAGATGTCGTCCAATCCGGCGACGAGGTCACGGTCGTCGTCACTGAGATCGACCGGGAGCGACGCAGGCTGGTTCTTACATGCCCACGCTTCTCCGCAGGGCCGCAGACGTCATCGAGGGCTTCGACCCGGTGAGGTTTCGGGCCGGGCCCGAATCGACTGGCAGCGTCACGTACGCGCTGCTACACCGGAGGGTAGGGAGGTGTGGTATGCCTCGTGGTCCGGGCAAGGGGCCGACCGCGCTCCTTGCGGCAGTGGCAGTCCCGTTCGCCGTCTGCGTGCTTCTGTTGCCTGTCCGAGGCGCCCTCTCCCACATCAACGTGGCCCTGATTCTGACGTTGGTCGTCGTGGCGGTGGCCGCCCTCGGCTATCGGTGCGCCGCGGTCCTCACGGCCTTGTCCGCGGCCGGGTGGTTCGTCTTCTTCTTCACCACCCCGTACCGCAGCTTCACCTACATCAACAACGCGGACGACATCATCACGGCAGGGCTGCTGCTCGTGGTCGGCCTCGCGGTCTCTCAGCTGGCTCGCCACTACACCCGCGAGCGTGCCATCGCCACCACGCTGCAGCGCAGTCTGCTGCCCCGGGTCCTGCCGGACACGAGCGCTGTCCGGGCGGCGTGCCGGTACGCGCCGGCCGAAGCCGAGGTCGGCGGGGACTGGTTCGACGTGATCCCTCTCCCGGGCTTCCGCACCGCCCTGGTTGTCGGGGACGTGGTCGGCCATGGCCTGAGCTCAGCCGTCACCATGGGCCGGCTGCGCACCGCGGTCCTCAATTTCTCCACCCTCGACCTGCCGCCCGACGAGCTGCTGGCGCGTCTTGACGACGTGGTCAATCAGATGGATGCGGAAGCGGGCGCCGGCGTCGGGGCCGATGGGACCGTCGCGGCTACATGCCTGTATGCGATCTACGATCCGGTCTCCTGTAGCTGCAGCATGGCAAGAGCCGGTCACTATCCGCCCGCGATCGTCCATCCGGACGGTCGCGTGGAGATTCGCGACCTGCCCGAAGGACCCCCGCTCGGTCTGGGTGGTCTGCGCTTTGAAGCTGCCGAGTGGCGGCTGCCGGAGGGCACACAGCTCGTTCTCTACACCGACGGGCTCGTCGACAACCGACAGCGCGATGTCGGGGTCGGGCTGAACGTGCTGTGCGAAGCGCTCTCCGGCGCGGGGATCGACCCGGAGGAGACGTGTGAGACGGTCCTGGAGAGGGTGCTGCCCGCCCGTCCGGTCGATGACGCCGCTCTCCTGATCGCCATCACCCGCGCGTTTCCGCGTGAACGCATCGCTGAATGGGACGTCCCAGCCTTTCCCGCTGAGGTGCCCGCGTTGCGCGCCGAAGTGTTCGCGAAGCTTGTCGAGTGGCACCTGGAAGAGACGGCGTTCGCTACCGAACTGATCCTCAGCGAGCTGGTCACCAACGCCATCCGCTCCGGGGCACCCCCTGTCCACCTGCGCCTTCTGCGCGATACCAAACTGGTGATGGAAGTCAGTGACGGCAGTAGCACCTCCCCGCACCTGCGCTACGCAACGGACACGGACGAAGGCGGTCGCGGAATCTACCTCGTCGCTCAGTTCGCCGAGCGATGGGGAACCCGCTTCACCCCCAACGGGAAGATCGTCTGGGTCGAGCAGTCAGCCCCATCGGTTCCCGTCCTCCCCGTCCTGGTATCGGCTGCGTGATGGGGCTGAACCACCCGAAGCTCCACCCGTTACCCGGCACCCCCGGCCACTCGCCGCCCGATCGGGCACGCACGAAGCACAGCCCGGTGACGTAACGCGCGAGCCGCGTCGCTGAAAGTCATAGGCGAACGACGACCAAGGCTATGTCGTCATTGGCGCCCTTGGTGACACCGAGGCGGGCCAGCAGCGAGTCGGCCAGCTGGTCAGGGGCAAGGGTGGTGTCCTGGGTCAGGGCTTTGGTCAAATGGGCCAGACCGGTGTCGATGTCCTCGTCGCGCCGCTCGATGAGCCCGTCGGTATAGAGCACGAGCGTGTCCCCCCGGGTGTAGGACATGCTGGCCTGCGGGCGGGGGACATGATGCGGGCGGGCGCCGAGCGGCGGATCCGTGGCCCGATCCAGCAGCTCGCACGTCCCGTCGCGGTGGAGCAGGACGGGTGGCGGGTGCCCGGCGTTGCTGTAGATGATCAGTCTGGTGCGAGGGTCGATGAGTACCTTCACCGCGGTTGCGGCCGTCGCGCCTTCGATGGAGCGGGCGTACAAACCGAGGATTTCCAGCGCCTGGGCTGGGCTGGGTAGGGCCCGGATGGCTGCGCTCAGGGCGCTGCGAAGCATGCCCATGACGGCCGCGGCCTGCAGACCATGGCCTACGACGTCTCCGACCGCCACAGAGTAGAGATCGGGCGGCAGGTCGACGATGTCGTACCAGTCGCCGCACACGTTGAGTGATGTCGCCGCGGGCAGGTACCGCACGGCGATGTTTTCGTATCGGAGCAGGTCAGGGTCGTCGAGCATGGCTTCCTGCAAGGTGACGGCGACCTGGCGTTCACGGGCATGGGCCTGGCGCAGCTCCTGGTTCAACCGCTGCAGCTCCCGCGCTCGCGCGTAGAGCTCGGCGGCTATGCCTTTGTCGTGCTCCGTGAGCTGACGTGCCCTGGGTGAGTGGACGAAGGCGGTGACATCGTCGGCCCGTTGGACGACCCACCTCACGTTGCCGTCCGGCCCGGGAATCGGAGTATGGACCACGGACCACCACCGCTCCTCGAACCTGTGCGGCTGACCGGGGGCGGCAATGTCGTATCGCTGCAGCGTCAGGATGCCCGGTTTCCCGGTGTCCAGGACTTTCAGCAGTGATGCCTTGAGGTGGTCTGCATCGTTCACGGGGGCGCTGGGGTTTCCTGGTAGCGCGTCGAAGAAATACTTGCCGATGAGCTCGTCCCTGGTGCGCCCGATGATCTGTAGACACGCCGGATTGGCGTAGCGAATCACCAGATCCTCGTCCAGAACCACATACGGGCTCGGCGCGGCGTCGCAGAAGGTTGTGAAATCAACGTCTAGTGACATACGCGCTCTCCAGGGTTCGCGAGCGCGACCATCTCAGTGTCATTTTATGGGCGATCCAGGTTCCGGGCTCGCCGGCCGCAACCGGCGCCTGAGCTGCACTGCCGGACTCCAGCGTGCACGTCATTTGTGAGCCAGGCTGAGCGGTTCGTGCGCGCGGTGGACCAGCTTGGGAGCTGGAGTCGGCGTGGCGGAGCGGATCTCGGCCCCTGACACCGAACGGCGATTCGAGCGGGCTTGTGGACGCGTCCGTCAGAGCCCGCTGTGGGGCCATGATCTTGGAGACTGCGCCGAGTTGGCTGCTTCATGCCGTGGGGCCGTTGAGCCGACCGGCCTCAGCCGCAAAGGGTTTTCCAGTGGTCTGACCGCATAAGGTTCGCCGGGTTGACGGCTTCGGTGCTCGGTCCGGCTGGGCTCGGTGTGGGGCTGATGTGAGCGGTCGCGGAGCCGATCAAACTAGGCTCCCGGCATGTCTGGTCCGACGTTGGTGATCGAGTTGGCGGAGCCGCTCTCCCCCGCTGCTCTGCGGGAGTTCCGCGCGTTGATGGTGGGGCTCTCCTCCCACTTCGCTGAGAAGCGGCCCGGGTTCTTCGACGTCAATGTGCCCGCAGAGCGACTGGGCGTCGAGGACAGGCGAGAGAAGGACTGGCGAAAGCCGTTCCCACTTCCGCTCCTCGGCAGCCACTCCACGGACGGGGATCTCACGGCTCTGGTGGGATTCAACCCGCAGCGCGAGGACTGGCGTCGGCCCTTCCTGGTCTACTTGATGGGGCCGGGTGTCGGCGATGAGAGCATTTTCGAGGCTGAGCACGCGGACGAGCCCGAGGTGGAGGCCGTCCTCGGCTTCAGGCCGACCCATGCCGTCAATGTCAGCGCTTGCTGCAATCGCGAGGTCGACCACATGGCCACGGCCCTGCTGACCGCCGCTGTCATGGACGTCATCGGGGGCGTGGCCAAAGCGGAGCTGCTCGACGGACAGGCGTCGGTCGTCGCCGGCCTTCCGGGGATGTTGGGGATCGCGGACGACGACTGGATGGCGCTGGGAACCGCGGAGTTCCTGCGGTCCTGGGTTGGGCACCCCGCCTTTCGGCTGGTCAAGTAGCCCGGACAGATCCGCGGCGGAGGTGATGCCGTGACCGGGAACGGTTGCCATGTTGCCTGGTCATGCGGCGAGAGCGGGTCGCCCGCCCCAGCGGATGCCGGCTGCGGATGCAGGCGCGTTCTTTGCGTTCGGCGGTCAGGGAGTCGTGGTGGCGGGCGTTGGCGTTGCGCCGGCGGAGATTGGCGTGCAGAGTCCGGGGCTGCACGGGCTCCAGCCGCCCCGACAGTCCGTTCTTTGCGCTCCTCGGGCCACGCGACGGTGGGGTTATGCGGGGAGTCGCCGCCTCACCCGGCCGAATTCGCAGCGTGAACGGGATCGGGCCGAGCCGCAGCCGCTCGTGGAACCGCCGGGTCAGCTAGGCCTCCGGGCAGGTGTCTGCCTCTTCAGCGTTCAACTCCGCGCGCTCTGCGACCGGTTCCCGGCGATACCGCACCGGATGCCTGTTGCCCGCGGCACCGACCCGGATGACGGCGTGTATGGCCCAGTACGCGATGCTGCCGTAGTCGACCGGCCGCGGGTGCACTTGTGTGATCGCCGCCGCGAGGTACGCTGCGCCACGACGTGGGCCTGCACGGCTCCCGGGTCAGGACCTCCGCCGACAGGGACTGGTCACAACGCCTCGGTCAGCCCCAGGAATTCGGCCGCCGGGGATGCCCGGACCCCCGGCACCGAGATACGGCTCGACAGCGATGCGGCGCGCGCACCCCGCCTCACCGCTGCCGACCTCGCACTCGCCTACGGGGCCTCCGAGGAGGAGTGGACCGCCAACGCAATAGACCTTCTCGGTCAGACCAGTAGCCTGGTGATCATGACGAACTGGGAGGTTCGGCCGGCTTCCACGACGGACGTCGAGGTGGTGGCCGAGTTGCGCGCCACGGTGCTGCGGGCCGATCTGGAACGGCTCGGGCGGTACGACGAGCAGCGGGTGAGGCAGCGACTGCGGGACGGGTTCACGCCTGCGCACACCTGGGTGATCGAGGTGGACGGCGTGTTCGCCGGCTGCGTGTCGCTGCGCCCGGCAGAGGACGCCCATTGGCTCGAGCACTTCTACCTGGCTCCGCACCTGCAGGGCAGGGGCATCGGTGCGGCCGTGCTCAGCAGACTGCTGCGGAAGTGCGACCGCGATGGCAGCCTGGTCCGACTGAACGTCCTGCAGGGCAGTCCGGCCCGGCGGCTGTACGAGCGGCACGGATTCACCCTCGAGGCCGAGGATCC
>Ga0102590_1003371_pt1 | contig 16067 bp, 14 predicted proteins | sample AraplaMF_Col_mMF_FD_76859 | JGI IMG/M metagenome (GOLD analysis project Ga0102590, IMG submission 76859) | Arabidopsis root microbial communities from the University of North Carolina, USA - plate scrape MF_Col_mMF | ecosystem: Host-associated > Plants > Roots > Endosphere | place: USA...
TCGAGCAGAAGGCGATGCATCAGTTCGCGCATCTCTCGGTCATCCTGCTGATCATCCTGGTCAGCAATGTTGCGATCGTGAACCTGCACTTGCGGGTCAAGCGGCGGCTGCAGATCGGCTGGCGCGATTGGCTGAGCCATCAGGTCGAGCACAACTGGATGAAGGCGGGCCGGCACTACCAGATCGGCTATCTGCCCGGGCCGCACGACAATCCCGACGGCCGCATCGCCGAGGACATCAAGAGCGCCACCGAATACGCGATCGACCTCGGCCACAGCCTGTTCTACGACCTGCTGCTGCTGGTGAGCTTCACCCAGATCCTCTGGATGCTCAGCCAGGCGCCCTACATCATCATCAGCAACACGCCTTATTACGTGCCGGGCTATCTGGTCTGGCTGGCGGTCATCTATGCCGGCATGGGGAGTGCCATCGCGCTCGCCCTCGGTCGGCCGCTGATCCGCGCGGTCGACCGGCGGCAGACCACGGAAGCGGATTACCGATTTGGCTTGTCACACGCCCGCGAGAACTCGCTCGGCATCGCGCTGGCGGGCGGCGAGCGCGACGTGCGCTCGAAATTCTACACGCTGTTCGACGGCGTCACCTCGGCCTGGGACGCCGTCACGCGGGCGTTGGCCAACATGTTCTTCTATTCCGCCAGCTGGTCGGTGCTCTCGCAGGTGTTTCCGACGCTGGTCGTGGCGCCCCGCTACATCGCCGGCCTGATCACCCTCGGCGTGCTGATCCAGAGCGCCCAGGCCTTCCAGCAGATGGTGGGGGCGCTCTCCTGGGCGATCGACAATCTCGGCAAGGTCGCCGACTGGCGCGCCTCGGCGGAGCGGGTGTTCGGCCTGGTCCACGCGGTCGACCATTTCGACGAACTCCTGCACACCACGACCGGCAAGCCGATCCAGGTGGTGCACAGCGAGCAGCCGATCCTCGCCTTCCGCAATTTCGCGACCACGACGCCCTCCGGCCAGCCGCAGATCGAGGACATGAACGTCGAGATCCGCAAGGGCGAGCGCATCCTCTTCACCGGCGAGACCGGCGCGGGCTCGAGCATCCTCAAGGCCGTCGCCGGGGTCTGGCCCTGGGGCGACGGCACGATCGAGCTCCCGGCCGGCGCCCGGCTCTTCTTCATGCCGCCGCGGCCCTATCTGCCGACCGGAACCCTGCGCGCGGCAATCGACTATCCGACCGGCGACCAACCGGTCACCGACGACCAGATCAAGGCGGCGCTGACCCAGGTCGGGCTGCAGGACCTGATCGCGCGGCTCGATGAATCCGGCAAGTGGGACCAGGTCCTGACCATCGACTACCAGCAGCGCCTCGGTTTTGCCCGCCTGCTGCTGAAGCGGCCGGACTGGATCTTCATGGAGGAAGCCGCCGATACCCTCGACCCCGCCGCCCAGCGGGCGATGATCGACCTGCTGCGCACCGAGTTCGCCAAGGACACGGTGATCGCGATCGGCCATGACGACACGCTGCTCGGGGTCGAGAGCCGGCGCTTCCTGCTCGAGCGCAACGAAAGCGGCGTCATCGTGCGCGAGGACAAGGTCCACGCGCACCAGGCCTGGGCCTAGCTGGGCCCTCTGGCTTTCGCGCGGTTCGCCGCGATCAGGTCCTTGTACCAATGATACGACGCTTTCGGCGTCCGCTTCAGGGTCTCGAAATCGATGTGGATGATGCCGAAGCGGTTGGAATAGCCGGAGCCCCATTCGAAATTGTCGAGCAGCGACCAGACCATGTAGCCGCGGACATCGGCACCTTGCGCGATCGCCTTCAGCATCGCGTCGATGTAGCGCGTGAGGTAGATGATGCGCTTCGGGTCATTGACCACGCCATTGGCGTCGGGCCCGTCTTCGGTGTTGCAGCCGTTCTCGGTGATGTAGATCGGCAGGCGATAGCGCTTGGTGAGGTGTAAGAGCTCGGTCGTGAACTCCTCCGGGAAGATCGGCCAGCCCATGTCGGTCTTGTCCGCGTCTTCCGGGGCTGAGCCCCAGCCGAAACCCCAGATGTTCTTCGGCTCCGCCTTGGCGAAGATCGGGCCGTAGTGGTTGAGACCGAAGAAGTCGCAAGGCCGGCAGATCCGCGCCAGGTCGCCCGCCTGCATATGCGGCTCCATCAGCTCGGCGAGCAGCGGCGGGTAGTGCCCGAGATTCTGCGGATCGGGAAAGGCGCCGTTCCAGAACGCGTCGAGCCAATCGGCGGCATGGCGATCCTCCGGCGTGTCCTTTTCCGGGATGACCCGCTGGTTGTTGTGCACGCAGCCGATCGACGCGCCCTTCACCAGGTCGCGCAGCACATCGACGCCGAGGCCGTGCGCGAGGTTCACATGATGCGTCGCCTTCAAATGCGCGACCTTGTCGATGATGCCGGGTGCGGCCCAGTCCATCGAATAGCCGAAGATGGTGAAGACCGAGGATTCATTGAAGGTGATGTAGTTCTTGACCCGGTCGCCATAGCGCTGCGCCACGATGGCGGCGTAGTCGGCGAACCAATAGGCGCAATCGCGGTTGGTCCAGCCGCCCACGGCCTCGAGGGCGAACGGCAGGTCCCAGTGATAAAGGCAGAGCCAGGGCTCGATCCCGGCTTCCAAGGTGGTGTCGATCACCCGGTCGTAGAAATCGAGCCCGGCTGGATTCACCGCACCCCGGCCGCGCGGCAAGATGCGAGGCCAGGCGGTCGAGAAGCGGTAGATCTCAAGCCCGGCCGCGCGCATCAGCGCGATGTCCTCCTTGTAGCGGTGATAGTGGTCGGCGGCGACGTCGCCGGTATCGCCGTTGGCGGTCTTGCCTTTGATCCTGGAGCGGATGTCCCAGATGCTGGGCTTGCGGCCGTCCTCGGCGGCAGCGCCCTCAATCTGATAGGCCGAGGTCGAAGCGCCCCAGCGAAAGCCGGCGGGAAAGCCGCGGCCCAGTTCCTGTGCGGTTTTGGCTGCGCCTGTCATATTCGTTTCCGGTCACAAAATGGGCTGATCGCTCGCCCAACCATTCCCCATTCACCATTCGTTAGCAATATTTATACCCATACTGTGTTCCAGTGTCGGGGGAAGGGGTGGCTGCTTTGGTCGGCCGCCTGGAATTTGCTTTGGCTTCGATCGAGATTTGGGGACCTGATGCCGCATCGGATCGCCTCCGGCATGACGACCGCCCATGTGCTGGATGTGTTCGGCGACGGGCTGGACCAGAGCGGCGTCGCCTACTCGCTGTGGGACGCCGAGGACAAGCTCGTCGCGTACAACGACATCTATGTCCGGATGTTTTTCACCGGGTTCGAGCACCTGGTCGAGCTCGGGCAGACCTTCGAGCGCCAGAATGCGCGCTGGGGCGAGCACAAAGCCAAGATGATCCAGACCAGCGACCTCAACGAGCAGGTCGCCGAGCGGCTGAAACGGCACCGCGAGCCGAAAGGCTCGTTCGAGCGCCGGATCGACGATCGCTGGATCCGCAGCAAGGAGATTCAGACCGACGACGGCGGGCTGCTCAGCATCCACACCGACATCACCCATGAGAAAGAGCGTGAGAACGAAGCCCGCGAGGGCGAGCGCCGGTTCCGTTCGCTGGTCGAGAATCTCCACAACATCATGTTCTGCCGCGGCATCAAGGGCGACAGCCGGCACGGCTATGACGAGGCCGGCTGCCAGGTGTTCGGCCGGGACAGCGAGCGGCTGTTCGGCACCGCCAATGCCAGCGGCGATTCGCGCCTCGACCAATGGTACCAGTCGATCGTGCCCGATGACCGCGCGCGCTATCTCAACGCCGAGATCGCGCGCAAGCAGTACGGCAAGCCCTACGACATCGAGTTCCGCTTCGTCCACCCGCTGAGCGGCGAGCTGCGCTGGGGCCGCGAAGTCGCCTGGGTCTATGTCGACCAGCAGCTGGATCGCACCTTCCTGGACAGCTATCTGATCGACATCACCGACGCCAAAGTCCGCGAGGCGGAGCTGTCGCGCAGCCGCGCCGAGCTCACGCTGGCGATCCAGCAGGTCGATGCCGCGAGCCGCGCCAAGTCCGCCTTCCTCGCCAGCATGAGCCACGAGCTGCGGACCCCGCTCAATGCGATCATCGGCTTCGGCCAGGTGATCGCCATGGAAAAGGTCGGCCCGGGCGTCTCCCCGGCCTATCGCGACTACGGCAAGGTGATCGTGGACAGCGGCGAGCATCTGCTCAACCTGATCAGCGACATCCTCGATCTTTCCAAGGTCGAAGCCGGCAAGATGGAGATCAACGAATCCGATTTCCGGATCAACGACGTCGTGGCCGAGGTGAAGCGCCTGCTGGGCGATCAGATCGGCAACCGGCTGCAGCAGCTCGGCGTCGAGATGCCGCGCGAGGAAATCTGGCTGCGCGCCGATCGGCGCCGCACCCTGCAGATCCTGATCAACCTGATCGGCAATGCCAGCAAGTATTCCCCGATGGGCGGCCTCATCGTGCTGAAATGCCGGCTCCGCGCCGATGGCGGCTTGGAGCTGCTGGTGGTCGATGAAGGCTCCGGCATGACCCATGCGGAGATCGAGGTCGCCCTCACCCTGTTCGGCCAGGCGGCGGCGGGGCGCAGCCACAATTCCGGAACGGGCCTGGGACTGCCGCTGGCGCGCAGCATGGCCGAGCTGCACGGCGGCCAGATGCTGATCGAAAGCGTCAAGGGGCGCGGCACCACGATCCGTGTCGTGCTGCCGCCGGAGCGGGTCCGCGCTGAAATCGGCCAGGAAGAAGGCCAGCTCCGCTTAAGCCTCGGGTAGATTCTATTCGGCGGCGGCCTTGTAGCGTTCCGCCAGCCGCGCCAGATGCCGACGCGCAGCCTCGATGCGCAGCGCGCTGCGCAAGGCGGCACTGATCCGTCCATGCACCACCGAGAAGGATGGCACTTCGCCGGGCAGGATGTGGTCCAGCATCACGACATGAATGCCCTGCTCCGTCGCAACCGGGGCCGGATAGATCTGCCCGGGCTTGAGACCGAACAACGCGATATCCAGCTCCGGCGGGAGCGCGCCACGCGCCACCGGCCCGATCCGGCCCGATCCGGTCCCGTCGTTGATCGAATCGTAGGTCGCGACCAGGTCACCGAACATGCGCGGATCGAAGAACAGGATTGCGATCAGCCGCTCCGCCCGTGCCCAGGCTTCGTCACGTGCCGCTGCATCCCCGCGCGGGGTCCGCAGCACGATCTGCCGGCCAAGATAGCGATCCGGCTCGCGAAACTGCTCAAAATGATCGCGATAGTAGCGGTGACATGCGTCCTGGCTCGGTGCAGGGACCTTGAACTGCCGTGATAAAACTTGGACCAGACGCGGATCGCGCAGGGTCTCAGGAATTGACCCCTGGATTCCCGCCTGTTCTGCTTGAGCTAGAATAACTCCCAAGCGATTGCGTTCGAGCGGCCCCATGGAGGAGCGAAGCAGGCCACCCGCCAGGTGAAGGTTGGACTTTCCCCGGAAATTCAGTGATCTACTGTGTAGCGCCAGAGCGGTCATCGCTGCCTCTCCAAGCATACTCATCCTGTCCCCAGTTCAGACTAGGAACCTATGCCTCCAAGAGTCAAGAATGAACCTAAAATTTTATGCTAATTCGGCATCAGCCGCGGCCGGCAAGCCACACCACCAGCCATGGCGTCTCAGATTGGGCTGGCTGACAACCCCTGGTTAGACGCCAGGCTTTCCAGATGCCGCCAGGCGGCGGCGAGCCGTGACCGCGCGGCCAAGCAGCGGATCACCTCCGCCTCGACCTCGGCGAAGGGGCGCAGATGTCCCGGCCGGATCCGCTCCATCAAGAGCACATGAAAGCCCTGCCGCGACGGAACCGGCAGCGGGAAGACCTCGCCGGCCTTCAGGGTGAAGAACGGCGCCGCGACCTCGCTTTCCCAGCCGCCGCAGGCGACCGGGCCGATGCGCCCGCCGCGCGCGTTGGCGCTGGCGGCCGAAGTGAGGAGCAGGTCGTTGAAGACGCGCCGATCGTAATAGAGCATTGCGATGATGCGTTCGGCGCGGCCATAGGCATCGCTGCGCCAGTCGTGGTCGGTCACGTCGCCGCCGATCAGGATCTCGGCGCCTTCATAGAGATCGGGGTCGCGAAACTCCTGGGAATGCCCATCGTAATAGGCTCGGCACGCGGCACGGTCTGGCTGTTGATAGGGGAAACGTTCCGCCACCAGCTCGGCCACCGCGGGATTGCGCAGCAAATCGGCATCGGTACCGACAATGGTGTGGCGCACGGCGATCGCGCGAATCTCGTTGAGAGTGGGCGCCATCGCCTGCGCGATCCGCATCAAAGTCTCGGCGGCGCTGCGCTCGACGGCGCTCAGCGGCAGGCTGGACGGTTGCGCCGGCGCACGGCGCAGCAGCTCTAGATTCTCGATGAGGTCAAAGGCGCGCCGTTGGGGGTGCCCCACGGCAAACTCGGTCAGCGATCCCCGGTCCGGCGATCGTCGATCACGGGCGAAGGTGCTCATCCCGATTCCACTATGCCTTCGATCCGCAAGCAAACGGATCGAGTCCCCGAAACTGTCGAGCCGAGTCATACAGTTGCCGCGCGATTCGCCGATAGTAAAAATTACGTCAAATTTTCGGTAATTTTTCAACGCCGCGCGGCGCGTGCGATTGACTCAAGACGACCGGGCGAGTCGTGCATTGAAATTCGGGAGTCGCTTCGGGCGTCGGGCGGAATTTGCATCCCCGCCGTCGCAGGACTACGGTGCCGCCCATGGCCGATGCCGCAGACAAACCCTTCTGGAAAACCACACCGCTCGGGCAGATGAACCGGAAGCAGTGGGAGAGCCTGTGCGACGGCTGCGGCCGATGCTGCCTGGAGAAGCTGCGCGACGGCGACACCGACGAGCTCTTCTTCACCAATGTCGCCTGCAAGCAGCTCGACCTCCGCAACTGCCGCTGCAAGGACTACAAGCACCGCCAGCAAATCGTGCCGGATTGCGTGCAGCTCACGCCGCGCAACATCCGCCGTCTCGACTGGCTGCCGGAGACCTGCGGCTACCGGCTGGTGGCGGAGGGGCGCGACCTGCATTGGTGGCATCCGCTGGTCTCGGGCGATCCCAAGACCGTGCACCAGGCGGGGATCTCGGTCCGCGGCCGCGCCATCTCGGAGCGCGCGGCGGGCGACCTCGAAGATCACATCATCGACTGGATCAAGTAACCGGAACGCGCCACACTTCCCCCCGCATGATCAGTTTCGCAGAAATAGAGATCGCGCTGCTCGGCCTGCTGCGCCTCGCCCGGTTCGACGCCGCTTTCGCCGGATTTTTCGATCTTTCACAGCAAGGCGCGCGGCGCTCCTTCCGCCTGGCGCTGTGGCTGCTGCCGATCGTGCTCCTGCTGATGAACCTCAATGCGAAATGGACCGAAGAGACCGACATGGGCCGCGTCGTCTTCGGCGAGCTCATCGCCTACAGCCTGGGTTGGACTTGCTTTTCGCTGCTGCTGGTTACCGTCGCGCCGATGATCGATCGGCGCTCGCGCATCTACGGCGCGATCGCGATCTACAATTGGCTCACCTTGCTGTCCGTTGCGCTCCAGACTCCGATCACGATCGCCATCTACTACGGCCTGGACCTGCAGTGGGCCGGTGCGCTTTCCGACATCACCCTGCTTTTCGTCACCGCCTGCGAGTTCTTCGCCTTCCAGCGGCTGCTCGAACTCAGATTCGGGCTGACCATCGCCCTGGTCGGCTTCGACTTCGTGCTGACCCGGATCCTGGAACTGCTGAGCTACGGCCTGGTTCACGACGCTTTGTTCTAGGCTGCTGCCGCCAGTTCCTTCTCCTTGAGACGCAGCACCCGCAGCCGGCTCTCGACATCTTCCTTGTTGAGATAGGCACCCGCGAGACGCCGGTAGCCTTGATAAGCGTCGCGGGCATGCAGCAGGCGCCAGTTGTCGAACAGCACCAGCGAACCCGGCTCCAGCCGGCGGCGGTATTGCAGCTGGCGGTCATTGGCGAGGCGCGCGAAAGCGCCATAGGCGCGGTAGAAGGCCTGCAGCTCGCGCTCGGGCAGGAAGAGCGGCGCGCGGTCGAGATGGTTGAAGCTGACCTGCACCAGGCGGCCCGCTGAATCCAGGCGGAAGACCGGGCGCTTCGCCATGAGGTGGATGCCCTTCTCATGGTCGATGTACTGGCCGGTGACCTCGACCTCGGTCAGCACACGGTAGAGATCGGGCGTCTCGCGCTGCATGATCGCCGCGATCTCGAAACCATCGACCAGCACGCTGTCACCGCCCACGCAGTCGAGGCCGAGGCAGTGGAACATCTGATAGCCCGGCGCATCGAAGCTGTAGGTGCCGTCGGTATGCGGCCCGATCGCCATCGAGGTGTAGGCGGTGTCCTTGTGCTCCATATTGGCGGTGAAGTCGTAATAGCCGCCGAAGATGGTCTCGCGGATATAGGCGGCGCGCTTGGCCACCGCCTGGGTCGCCTCTGGCGTCGCCGGCGTGCCTTCGACGAAGGCGAAGCCGAAGCGCTCGATCTTCTCCAGCCAGTCCTTCAGCACGCGCTCGCCGGCATCGCCGGGCGCCATGAGCGCCTCGTAGGCGACATGCGGCACCGCGCCCCCAGGAATTTTGCCAAGCCGCGCATCGTCCCAGAGGAACAGCTCCGGCACGGCGGGCTTGGTGAGGCGCGTCGCGTTGCGCAGCCAAGCGGCATCGAAGCTGCTGACATGGGCGTCGTCGCCGGCCCATTCGATCTCAAGCTCCGGCGCATTCGCGGCAATGCTGATGCGCCGTGTGGCCAGCGCGTCGTCGAACCTGACCTGATCGGAAAGGCGCTGGCGGGTTTCCGGATGCAGGCATCTCGGACAGGGGCAATGGTCGCGCAGCCAGAGCAGCGGCACCGCGACTTGATGCCCGTCGGTCCAGGCGATCACCGCCGAACCCGCTTCGATCCTGACATCGCGCAACATGGCTGCCTCCACCGGCTGTGTCCTAGCTGGAGATCGTAATTATACGATCGTATAATAAGCTGCAAGAGGTTATTTTACGGCTGTATAATTGTGAGGGTGCCGCCATCCCTGTGAAACCCAGCCCCGGACCAAAGTTCACCCGTGACCTGCCCGAGAGCCGCCGCCAGCAGCTGATCGAGGCGACCGCGCACTGTCTCGCGCGCGACGGCCTCGCCGGCACCTCGGTCCGGCATGTGGCGGCGGAGGCCGGCGTCTCGCCGGGCCTGGTGCGGCATCACTTCGAGGGGATGCAGGACCTGGTCGCCGAGACCTATCGCGCGACGGGGAAGCAGATCGCCGCGATCCTGGACGAAGCGCTCGCGGCCGCCGGTCCTTCGGCGGAGGCGCGGCTGCATGCCTTCATCGAGACCAGCTTCAAGCCACCGTTGCTCGATGCCGATCTCTTGGCGGTCTGGCTCGCCTTCTGGAGCATGACCCGCACCGATCCGGAGATCCATGCGATCCACGCCAAGGTCTATGCCGGTTATCGCCGCCTGCTCGAAACCATGATCGCCGAGCTGGCAAGCGAGCACAGCATCAAGGTCGAGGTGAAACAGGCCGCACTCACGCTGACGGCTCTGCTCGACGGACTCTGGCTCGAGCATTGCCTCGACCCGAAGACCTTCAGCGCATCGGAAGCCGCCGCCATTGCCCATCGCTGGGTCGAAGGCCTGAAGAAGGGCCTGCTAGCGTAGCCGGCGCAGCAGCGCGTAGACGGTCACCGCGGCGAAGAACTCCAGCAGCACCGCGTGGCCGAAGCCGATCACGGCTTCGCTCGGGTGCAACATGCCCACCGCGCCGCCCGAAGCCGCTGCGAACAGCACCAGGCCGATCACCGCGATGCCAAGCGCATTGCCGACCTGCTGCATGGTGGCGATGGCACCACCCGCCATGCCGGCATGACTTTCCGGCAAAGCGCCGAGCACGACGTTCAGGAGCGGCGTCATGATGAAGCCCTGCACCGCGGCGATCGCCAGCAGGACCGGCATCAGCAGCCAGAGGCTGGGCTCAGCTTGCGATCGCCCGAGTTCCAGCCAGACGCCGGCATAGCCGATCGCGTAAATGACGGCGCTCACCCGCAGCACCCGCGTGCCATAGCGGCCGATCAGCCGCGGCGCCAGGATCGAGGCCAGCGCGAAGATGCCCGCGATCGGTGTGAACAGGATTCCAGATTGCAGCGGCGTCAGCCCGAGGCCGAACTGCAGGAACACCGCGAAGGAGACATAGTAGGAATTGCAGCTCGCATAGAAGACCAGGACCGTCACCGCGCCGACCAGGAAGGCCGGCAGGCGCAGCAACCGGATCGACAGCAGCGGCAGCGCGCCGCGTTCCTCCAGGCGCATCTCGTGGCGGGCAAACCAGAAGAAGAACGGCAGCGAGAGCAAAGCTAGAAGGCCGGCTTTGACCGGCCCGAGATGGTGCAAGCCGACCAGCCCGCCGAGCAGACAGCCCAACCCTGCGCTCGAGAGCAGAATGCCCAAGGGATCCAGCCTGGCGCCCTGCGGCGCGCGGGATTCGTCGAGGAAGCGCAGCCCGACCAGCACGGCGAGAATACCGATCGGCAGGTTGACCAGGAACACCATGCGCCAGCCGAGACCGAAGACATCGCCGGAGATCAGGATGCCGCCGGCCAGCTGGCCGAGCGCGGAAGCAGCGCCCATCGCCAGGCCCATGAGTCCGAAGGCACGCCGCCGCTCCGCGCCGTCATAGCCGACCCGGATCGAGGCCAGCACCTGCGGCAGGACCAGCGAGGCGGTGGCACCTTGCAGCACGCGCGCCGCGACCAGCATCGTTGCATTCGGCGCCAGGCCGCAGAGGATCGACGCCAAGGTGAAGGCCGCCATGCCGATGAGATAGACGCGCTTGCGGCCGAACATGTCGCCCAGCCGGCCGCCGGTCACCAGCAGCACGCCATAGGCCAGCGAATAGCCGGCGACGACCAGCTCGATCGCGGCGCTGCCGGCATCGAGGTCGCGCGCGATGCTCGGCAGGGCGAGCTGCACGATCAATGCATCGAGCACGGTCACAAAACTGCCGGCGAGCAGCACCGCAAGACCCAATCGGCGGCGGCGCGCGACGGCATCGGTGCGGGTCTCGGCAACGGCAGGCGTGTCGGCTACGGCCATAAGAGCCTCGGGCGTTTTGCGCTGGACGGCGATGGACTGGAGACGCAATATCGGCCGCGTCTGATCCTGGTACCAGATTGCAATTTATCCTGTTAGTGACACTAACATGCCGCAAGCCAGCCTGACCCGCTCGCGCAACGACTTGAGCGACTTCCTGAAGAGCCGCCGCGCGCGCTTGAGCCCCGAAGAGGTCGGCCTGCCGAACGGTACGCGCCGGCGCGCGGCCGGGCTGCGGCGCGAGGAGGTGGCGTCTTTGGCCGGGATCGGTCTCACCTGGTACACTTGGTTCGAGCAGGGCCGCGACATCCGCGTCTCGCCGGATTTTCTCGAGAATGTCGCGCGGGCGCTGCGCTTGAGCAGTGCCGAGCGCCAGCATCTCTATATCCTGACCGGGCGCGAACCCGCCTCGGCGCGGGCGACGGCGCGCACCGTCTCGCCCGCCGTGCAGCGCATGCTGGACGGCTTCCAAAAATATCCGGCCTTCATCCGCACCGCGCGTTGGGATGCAATCGCCTGGAACAAGGCGGCGAACCGGCTGTTCGGTTTCGCCGCCATGACGCCGGAGGAGCGCAACCTGGTCCGCCTCGCTTTCGCCGACGCGGCGTTCCGCGCCCGCCTGCCGAACTGGTCGGAGGATGCGAAATCCCTGGTGGCGAAATTCCGCAGCAACTACGCGAAGTATCGCGACGATCCGGCCATGGAGGCGCTGGTCACGGAAATGACCCAGCGCTCGCCCGAGTTCCGCCAGCTCTGGCGGCGCCATGACGTCATGAACAGCGGCGAAGGCATCAAGGTCATGGCGGTCGAAGGCAAGGGTGTGGTGCGGTTCGAGCATACCAGCCTCGCCATCAATGCCGAACCCGACCTCAACCTCGTCGTCTACATGCCCATCGGCCCGGAAGAATAAGCAGCAGCATGACCATCACCACCGTCGCCCTCGATGCCGACGACACGCTCTGGCACAACGAGTCGATCTTCCATCTGACGCAGGACAACTATGTCGATCTGCTGAAGGCGTATGGCGAGCCGGATCATATGAAGGCACGCTTGCTCGAAGTGGAGATCAAGAATCTCAAGCTCTACGGCTACGGGGTCAAAAGCTTCACCCTCTCGATGATCGAGACCGCGATCGATCTGACGCGCGGCGCGGTGCCGGCAAAGACCATCGCCGAGATTCTCAATCTCGGCCGCGCCATGCTGGAACATCCGGTCGAGCCCCTGCCCGGCGTCGCCGAGACCTTGGAAGCGCTGAAAGACGGGTACAAGCTGGTCATGGTGACCAAGGGTGATCTCATGAACCAGGAGCAGAAGCTGGCGCGCTCCGGCCTCGGCGATTACTTCCAGGCGATCGAGATCGTCAGCGAGAAGGACGCCAACACCTATCGCCGCATCGTCGCGCGCCAAGGCATCCGGCCCGGGGAGACGGTCATGATCGGCAATTCGATGAAGTCGGACGTGTTGCCGGCGCTGGAAGCGGGCTTGTGGGGCATTCACATCCCCTATCACATCACCTGGGCGCATGAGCATGCCGAGCCGCCCTCGGACTCCCCGCGCTTCGCCAAGCTGGAATCGATCTCCGAGCTGCCGGGCTGGCTGAGCCTGCCGCGTGGCTGAGGAGATCCGTCGCGCCGTACCGGCGGACGCCGCGGCAATCACCGCGCTCACTCGGGCCGCCTATGAGAAATGGATCCCGGTGATCGGCCGCGCGCCGAAGCCGATGGCGGCGGATTACGATGTCGCCGTGCGCGCGCATTTGATCGACCTGCTCTTCGCCGACGGCACGCTTGTCGCCTTGGTCGAATGCATCCGTGAACCCGATCACCTGCTGATCGAGAACCTCGCCGTCGATCCCGCGCACCAAGGCCGCGGCTACGGCCGACATATGCTGGCGCAGGCGGAGGCATGCGCACGCGCGCTTGGCCTCACCGAGGTGCGGCTCTACACCAACAAGCTGTTCGCGGAGAACGTCGCCTTTTATCGCAAGCACGGCTATCGCCTCGACGGTGAGTCTGCGTTCCAGGGCGGATTGCTCGTGCATATGAGTCGGAAGCTCTGAGCCCGCTGCGGTTGCAGGCGTGAATCCTCTCCGCCTGCAGCTGCGAATGAATCGCGCGCGATTAACCGTTACAACATAACCCACCACCCCTAGTGCTTGAATTTCAGCGCGGCGAGGCCACATCGATTGGCATCGGGAGTTCGGCTGAAAATGCAAGCGCGGCGCGACGCCGCGGATCGCAAAACCCGCAAGCTGGGGAAACCGGCGGCGTGTCGGCGCTTGCGCATGTGTTCAACGTGGGGAGTGGAGGAGAGCAATGGCGAGTTACGATGTCACCTGTTCGCGCAAGGACGGCCCGGACGAAGACCAGCGTCTGGAAGGCTTGGGCGGCGTCGGCTGGTATCACACGATCGACGAGGTGATCGCGAATATCGGCCGCGGCGACAGTTACTGGGTCAATGCCGGCAAGCGCGTCGCGGTCGTGGTGATCACGCATCCGCGGACGCAGCGGCCGTACCTCACCACCTCGCCCGATGGCTTGCGGCAGAACAACCTCTTGTTCCTGCGCGAGTGCCGATAGGCGCTTCAAAGATGCCGCGTGTGGCCGCCGGCCATACGCGGCATCGCCTTTCTGCGCATGGTTCGCAGGCTAAGTGATCGATTTGCGTTTCGCGTTTGGGCACCAAGTGACTTATCGAACGCAGCAATCGGCATTTACGCGAAATAGTGCGAATCGCGTTTTGAATCTTAACCAGTCGCGCACCACTTCGTCTCGCTACCGTGGGAAAGCCTGTTCGGGGCTGTGTCCCTTCCGTCGGGCCGGATGGGCCCGTTTGGAGGATGAATCTCCATGTCTGCGTTTGTTTCGACTCTCCCGGGCTCGCTGGTGGCGAGTTTCGGGCTGGTGGTGCTTGTGATCGCCTTCGTGCGATTGACCGGCATGATCCGCTACATCTCCAACAACAGCATTGCCATCGTCGAGAAACTGTGGAGCTTCAATGGCTCGGTCGAGGGCGGCTTGATCGCGCTCGACGGCGAGGCCGGCTATCAGCCGAACGTGCTGCGCGGCGGCTTTCACTTCTTCGTGCCGCTCCAGTACCGCCTGCACAAAGTGGCACTGGTGACGATCCCGCAAGGCCAGATCGGCTACGTTTTTGCCCGCGACGGCGCGCCTTTGCCGGCGACGCAAACGCTTGGCTCGAACGTCGTGGCGAACGACTTTCAGGACGCCGCGCATTTCCTCGGCAATGGCGGCCAGAAGGGCCCGCAGCGCAAGATCCTGCGCGAAGGCACCTATGCGATCAACCTGGCGCAGTTCGTCATCCTGACGCATGACGCGGTGCATGCGCTTGAGCTCGAATCCGGCGAGGCGATGCTCTTCGACCGCATGCGCGCCCTGCTCGAGGAACGCATGGCCTTCGAGCCCGTCGTGATCAAGGACGCCAATGACTCGATCGGCGTGGTGACGGTGCATGACGGCCCGGCCCTGCCGGCCGGCCAGATCATCGCGCCGACGGTCGGCGACGATCCGTCGAAGGCGGAGACCTTCCACAACAACTTCCAGGACTCGGAAGTCTTCCTGGCCGCCGGCGGCTGCCGTGGCCGTCAGCTCCAGGTTCTGGTGGAAGGCACCTACTACATCAACCGCCTGTTCGCGACCGCCGAGCGGATCGCCAAGACGGTGATCGAGGTCGGTCACGTGGGCGTCGTCGTCTCCTATACCGGCGATGACGGCACGGACACGTCGGGCGCGGAGTATCGCCATGGCGAGCTGGTCGAGCGTGGCAAGCGCGGCGTCTGGGCCGATCCGCTGCTGCCGGGCAAGTACGCGTTCAATACCTATGCCGGCAAGGTGCTCAGCGTGCCGACCACCAACTTCATCCTGAAGTGGGACCATGCCGCGACCGGTTCGCACAAATACGACGAGAACCTGGCGGAAGTGTCGCTGATCACCAAGGACGCGTTCGAGCCCTCGCTGCCTCTGTCGGTGGTCGTGCATATCGACTACCGCAAGGCGCCGCTGGTGGTGCAGCGTTTCGGCGACATCAAGAAGCTGGTGGAGCAGACGCTGGACCCGATGGTCTCGGCCTATTTCAAGAACGTGGCCCAGACGCGGACCCTGATCCAGCTGCTGCAGGAGCGCGCCGAGATCCAGCGCACTTCTGGCGAGGAGATGAAGGGCAAGTTCGCCCAATACAACCTCGAGCTCCAGGAGGTGCTGATCGGCACGCCGGGTGCCGGCTCCCATGGCGGGGATCAGATCGAGACGATCCTGACCCAGCTCCGCCAGCGCCAGATCGCCGACGAGCAGGTCGGCACCTATGAACGGCAGGCGATCGCCGCGCAGAAGGAACGCGAGTTGCGCGAAATGGAGGCGCGCGCCAAGCAGCAGACCGGGATCACGGAATCGGAACTCTCGATCCTGATCCAGGAGAACCAGGGTAAGGCCAGCCTCGCCCGCTCGCAGCAGGAGGCCGACCAGACCCGCACCGTCGCCCAGGCCGATGCCGACCGCATCCGTCTGATCGGTGAAGGCGAGGCGAAGAAAGTGATTGCGCTTGCCGGTGCGGAAGCCGAACGCGTGACCAAGGTCGGTCTCGCCGAGGCCGAAGCGATCGCCAAGCAGGTCGATGCCTCAGGCGGCCCGCGCTATCAATTGAGCCGCCAGATCGCCGAGCGCTTTGCCGAGGCGTTGGAGAAGTCCGGCGTCGACATCGTGCCGCGGATCGCGATCGGTGGCGCTGCGGGTGGTGGTGCCGGCGGCGGCAGCAACGTGATGCAGGCTCTGCTCTCGGTCCTGCTCGCGGAGAAGACCGGCGAACCGGTCGGCGAAGTCACCGCCGACCGACCGAAGGCAAACGGCAGCGCCCATGCGGCGTAGTTAGATGAAGGAACGCCCGCTCTCGCAAGGGAGCGGGCGTTTTCTTTGACTCGCCGTGTCCACCCCGGCGTATTAAGCCGCCTCGTAGCGCACTCTTGTCAGATACAACCCATCCGGCGGT
>Ga0102590_1003374_pt1 | contig 16061 bp, 18 predicted proteins | sample AraplaMF_Col_mMF_FD_76859 | JGI IMG/M metagenome (GOLD analysis project Ga0102590, IMG submission 76859) | Arabidopsis root microbial communities from the University of North Carolina, USA - plate scrape MF_Col_mMF | ecosystem: Host-associated > Plants > Roots > Endosphere | place: USA...
AGCCAGCTCCTCATGCACCAGTTCGGAAGCTCCGCCGCGATAGCTGAACGATGTGCCGGCCTGTTCGTCCATCATCCGGGCGCGATGGCGATAGGCGGCGGCCGAGACGACGCTGCGTCCCGCGCCCCTGCCGATCACCTGTGCTCTGACGAACATGATCGCCACTGTCGTCTCCACCTCGCCCGAGCACGTCGCGACAGCGACGTATATTGCGCCCTCAAACCAATCGGAACGCAGGGCCGATGCCGCTTTTCCGGAAGACGGCCATCGGCCGAAATTCCGGCTGCGACGTTTTGGGGCTGGTCGAAAATAGCCTATTTAACTATCGTTTTGTAGTTAGTATAATCGGTCTTCGGAGGCTATTTTCGGGAAAGGGAGATTCACCAATGGCCGTAAAATCATCAATTTCTGATCTCGATGCGCAGATGGAGAAGTTGCGAGAACGTCGGCGAATTCTGATAGTTAAATCGGCGGAGCGGTTTGCCCGCGCGGCGACGAAGTCCGGGCTGGCGGAAATGGAGATCGCCGACGAGGAGGTCGAGCGGATCTTCGAAGAGATCGCCGCTCGATTTCGCAAAGAGGAGAAGAAAGGCACTAGTGCTGCATCTCCTCAAACGCGTCGACCAGCAGTTGATGGCACTGGATCGACGTCGGAGGTTTTACATGACGGCTGACCGCAAGAAGGAAGCACGCGAGAAACTCCTGCTTGGCGGCATCGTCGTGAAGGCTGGTCTGTCGACGGCCGACCGGGCTTTTCTTCTGGGTGGCCTCATCGAACTGGCAAGAGTGATAGCGGGATCGGCCGAACATAGGCGGTTGCGCGATATCGGCAAAGAGGCGTTCAGGCGCCCTTCGCTCAGTCCGTCCACACCGCGCGTCGAGGAGACCGCCGGATGGCGCTGAAGGGTCGATTGCATCCGAGCCTGCTGCTGGTCTTCGTGCCGATCGCCGTAACAGCGATCAGCGTCTACATCATCGGCTGGCGATGGCCGGCACTGGCCCACGGCCTCTCCGGCAAGATCGAATATTGGTTCCTGCAAGCGGCACCCGTGCCGGCGCTCCTGTTTGGGCCGCTCGCAGGACTTTTGACCGTCTGGGCGTTGCCGCTGCATCGCCGGCGGCCAATCGCCGTGGCCAGCCTCTTGTGCTTTCTCGTCGTCGCCGGTTTTTACGCGTTGCGCGAATATGGACGCCTCGTGCCATCGGTGGAGCGCGGCATCGTCACCTGGGACCAGGCGCTTTCCTATCTGGATCTTGTTGCCGTCATCGGCGCCCTGGCGGGCTTCATGACTGTGGCGGTTGCCGCCCGGATCTCCGTCGTCGTGCCCGAGGCAGTCAAACGGGCAAGGGGCGGAACCTTTGGCGATGCCGATTGGCTTTCAATGTCGGCGGCAGCAAGGCTCTTTCCGCCCGACGGCGAGATCGTTGTCGGCGAGCGTTACCGCGTCGACAAGGAAACCGTCCACCAAGTGCCCTTCGATCCGAAGGATCGCAGCACGTGGGGACAGGGCGGCAAGGCGCCACTCCTGACCTACAGCCAAGATTTCGATTCCACCCATATGCTCTTCTTTGCCGGATCGGGCGGATACAAGACGACCAGCAACGTCCTGCCGACCGCACTGCGTTATTCCGGCCCTTTGATCTGCCTCGATCCTTCCACCGAGGTTGCGCCGATGGTGGTTGAGCATCGCACCCGCATTCTCGGGCGCGATGTCATGGTGCTCGATCCGACCAACCCAATCATGAGCTTCAATGTCCTCGACGGCATCGAGCATTCGATGCGAAAAGAGGAGGATATCGTCGGCATCGCCCACATGCTTCTGTCCGAAAGCCTGCGTTTTGAATCTTCAACTGGCTCCTACTTCCAGAACCAGGCGCACAATCTCCTGACCGGACTGCTCGCCCATGTCATGCTGTCGCCGGAATATGCCGGCCGGCGAAACTTGCGCAGCCTGCGCCAGATCGTTTCCGAGCCTGAACCTTCCGTGCTCGCTATGCTGCGCGACATTCAGGAGCACTCGGAATCTGCCTTCATCCGTGAAACGCTTGGTGTCTTCACCAACATGACCGAACAGACCTTCTCCGGTGTCTATTCGACGGCGTCGAAGGATACGCAATGGCTCTCATTGGATAGTTACGCCGCGCTTGTCTGCGGCAACGCCTTCAGGTCGAGCGATATCGTATCGGCCAAAACGGACGTGTTCCTCAATATCCCGGCGTCGATCCTGCGCTCCTACCCCGGCATCGGGCGTGTCATCATCGGCTCTCTGATCAACGCCATGGTTCAAGCCGATGGCGGCTTCAGCCGTCGGGCGCTCTTCATGCTCGATGAGGTCGACCTGCTCGGCTACATGCGCGTGCTGGAAGAGGCACGCGATCGCGGCCGCAAGTATGGCATCAGCATGATGCTGCTCTATCAATCGGTCGGCCAGTTGGAACGGCACTTCGGGAAGGATGGCGCGACGTCATGGATCGATGGCTGCGCCTTCGCCTCCTATGCGGCGATCAAGGCCCTCGATACGGCGCGCAATGTTTCTGCCCAATGCGGGGAGATGACCGTCGAGGTTCAGGGGCGGTCGCGCAACATCGGCTGGGACACGAAAGGCGGCGGCACGCGCAAATCCGAGAGCGTCAATTTCCAGCGCCGGCCGCTGATCATGCCGCACGAGATCACCCAGTCGATGCGCAAGGACGAGCAGATCATCATCGTTCAAGGCCATAGCCCGATCCGCTGCGGCCGGGCGATCTATTTCCGGCGGAAGGATATGGACGAGCAAGCAAAGGCCAATCGCTTCGTGCGGAGTTGACGAGCTTACACGTTCAGCGCCGCCGCCCGAGTTGCGTTGGGCGGATGCGAGACCCTTGATTCCATCATGGCGGCAATCGATCTTCTCGGGATTATCGTTCTGTGCACCGAGTTCGTACGCAAACGTTAATTCGAGTTTTCAGGGCCTGCTCAACGGAATCGGCTGACCTCCGTGGCCGACTTGCGGCGACGGATGAATTCACGCAGCAGCGGCAGGAAGAAGGCTTTGCTGAAGCGGCCGGTTGGCGGCTCAGGCTCCAGATAGTATGAGTTTCCGACGATGTCGGTATTGAACTCATCGAAGATAATCCAGAGCCTGCGATCAGCATCGAGGCCAGCGCGGCGCTTTTCGATAGCCGGCACTTCCACGGCAAACCGCGACGCCTCCGGCTGCTTGGTGGTAACGGGAAAGAAGAGAACCAGATCACCATCGGGCCGCGGCATTCTCACGCCGACGGCTACCGGCCGCTCCTTGCGTCCTTCCGTCTCTCCACGCCCAGCCTCTCTCGCCCACAGATAAGGATAGCGTATGACGCTTGCGGTCTGGATCAACTCGTAGTTCATGAGCGGCCTGCCTCGTCCTCGCCTGCGTATGCCTCGACGGCGTTTTCGAACTCGGCAACCAGTTCATCAGGCATCGTTTCGATGGTCCCCACGGTACGCCGGTCCGACTGCTTCATCAGCCGTTGGTAGTCTTCGATATTGAGGAGGACCAGTCGGGGCTTATTCCGCTGGGTGATGGTCACTGGATGGCGTAGAGCCTCGGCGATGATGTCGCCAGACTTACGGGAGAGGTCGCTGGTTGAATAGGAACCGCTTGACTTAGGCATATGGGTTTCCTTTGGGTCTCTTAGTTGCTGTATTTGTTGCAACATACAGCATTTACAACAATGTTGCAAATTTGCTGATTTGACGAGTTGCGGCCTTGCCTAGGAGGGAATTGCGGCGTCCAGCAGTGCGCACCGCATGAACGGGGATGCCAGTTCCCAGGGTGATGTCCTAAATAATCGACCGAATTCTTCGTCGGTCAACCTAACCAACGTCGGAAGCCGGATCTCGACTCCACCCTCATCCGCCGTCAAAACGTTGATCCAGTCGCCGCCGTTGATGCGGTACTCATGTGTGTCGAAATCAATTTCTAGCTCGTCCAGCAAATTGATGGTGAAACGCCCGAAAATCTCGTTCTCGCCCTGCATCTGATATTCGGCGAATTCATCCTCTCCGGTGAGAAACCTTCGTTCCAATGCCATCACCATCAGGATCCGAGCGATTGCAGCTTCGAGCCCTTCAATCAGGCGATCATGAAGTTCTTGAGAGAAACCGCTGTTGTAGCCGAAGCGGTTTGCGACGACGACAAGCCCAAAACCGGCAAGCTTGGCGTAGGGCATGAGGTTCTGATCGGTTGTCATAATGTGATCTCCTTCTTGATGACGGAGATCGGCCACTCCCTGGCAAAGAGGGGGGAGACAGTGCCGTCCTTGACGCCGGATTTGCTAGAGTAAAATCGGACGTCAGAGAGAGAAGAGACCCGCGACCCCAAAGGGGTTGCGACCCTTCCGGCGTCAGCCGGCGGGGATCTCGAGGGGAACCCTCACAGGCGGACGGGCCGGTCGATCCGGGCTGGCTGCCTCGGTGTACAGTGAGAAAGAGCCGCCTTACGGCAACTCCTCTCCGGTCTGTTTTGCAAGTTCGGCGCGCGCGGCTTCCAGCTCCGCCTCGATGCGGCGACGCTCCTCAGCGGTCGGCGCTTCCCTGGCTTCAAGGCGCAGTTCCTCGATGGTGCATTCGATGTTGAAGGCGTTTTCGTTCGTCATCGTCATCTCCTTGTTGACGTGAAAGATGACGCCGGCGGTCGTGAGGATCGGGTCGGGTCAAGGTTCGCGTCAGCGACCGGCGGAGCCGGCGCGCGGAGGTGCCAATTTTTCCGCAGCGGAGGGAACCGCAGTGAAGGCAAAATTGGAGGGGCAGCGCGACCTTGAGGCGGCACGGTCCTCATGGCAGACTTGGCGAACTGAGCAGACAATCCACGTTTCGTTTGGCACCGAATACAGGCGGTGGGCAAAGCCGACCGCCTCAGGAGCCGCCACTGCGAAAGCCGGCCCCGATCGCTCGAGGCCGGCTGCTGGTCGTTCAGTTCGGGTTGTTCCAGAGGATAACCTTGCGGTTCGGCTCGCCGCCGGGGGCTTGTGCGAGATTGCCGAAGATTACGCCGATCTCCGGGGCCTCCAGCTTGACCGAGAGGTATTCCTCGCCGGTCAGGCGAGCGATGCGGTTCCAGCCCGCGCCGATCTCGAAGCCGGTCTTACGGTGGATGATGCGGTAGTCGGGTGCTTCATCGTTCGCCTTGCTGGCGTTCGGGACGATGGCGATCGGGGCGTTGACCCGGATGGTGGCGAAGATGCCTTCGAGGGTGCCGTCGCTCTTTGCGGTGAGGGTTGCGATCGTGGTGGCCATGGTACTGTCTCCTTCGGTTGCTCGGGACCATTCCCGATGGCGCCCGAAGAAGGGGCCGAGCCGTAGGCGTCACCGGAGCGCCAGCGCAGGGGAACCCCTTGCGGGTTGACGCTGATGGCGGCCGGTCCCTTAGAAAGGCGGCATGGAGAAAGGGAATGGTCTCACGCAACCGAAGGGCGGGACAAACCATCACGTCAGCCCGGGTCGCGGCTCTACAAGAGGGCTAGGAGCTCTTAGAGTGCCTCGCCGCCATTCTGCGTAAAGCTCTCATCCCGCTCCTAATCACCGCAAGCGAGAGGCGCGCGCCAACTGCCCAATGGTACGTTGCCAGTCGGTGAGATCGGCGCGGGCTGGAACCGCAGCGCTTCCTGCAGGCCGCAGGGCATGCCGGGTGGAGTTGTTAGCTCGAGGGGTCGAACACGTGATCCTTCGTCGACTTGCCCTGGTCCCGGTTGACGCATCCGACAGTATTCCATCGGGAGATCCAACCGTCAGCGCCCGGCCACACCGAGCGACTAGGGCCGGCTTCGTCGAGCGTTCTGCGCCGTCCCAAACGCGCCGACACATCACAAAACGGAATCCATCGGCTGCAAAGGATTCAAAACTCTCGTTGGACAGGATCGGTCCCCACGGGAATGATCCCCGGCATGAGCCGAATGTCGTTCCACCTCTACTGCCAGCGCATTGATGCCAGCCGCGACATGGCGCGCTATTACATGCTCGCGATCCAGCCTACCTTGTTCGGCGAAACCGCGGTCGTGCGCAGCTGGGGACGGATCGGCAGACGCGGCGGCGAGAGGACCGACGTGTTCGAGACCGAACGGGAAGCCATCGCGCATTTTCTCGAACTTGCGCGCCGGAAGCGTCGGAAGGGCTATAGGCCGGACCGAGGCTGCGATGCCATCGGGAATCTGATCTGATCGCGCGATGCATATCCGCGCGTTCGCGTCTTAGAGCAGCGCGGTAGCCGCCCGCGCAAAGGATCGTCACGCCTTCAGGCGCGAACACTGCACCGCAGGCTTCGTGAAGCTGGCTCGCCGGCGCAATAGAGCCCGGTCCGGCGAAAACGCCGGATGCGCCCCTCGGCCCTTGAAATTGATGGCGACACATGACATGTAAGGAACGACAGATGACGCAGGAGAAAGATCATGGCCATCGCCGCAAAAGCACCTTCCTCCGGAGCAGGCGGTGAACTGCAAAAAATTGAAGCACTGCTCGGCGGCTCGCGCATTCTGTCGCGTCGCCTGACCAATGCGCTCGACGCGCATGAGTTGCTTCTGCATGGTCTGCCTGCCTCGGCGCTGGATTACCTTGTCGGCAATCTCGTTGTCATCGCCAAGAATGAGTCCCTCGAAAAGGCGGTGGGCATGAGCTTGCGCACCTGGCAGCGGCGGAAGGACACGCCTTCCAAGCCGCTCAGCCAGGAACAGAGCGGCCGCGCTTGGAAGTTTGCTGAGATCCTCGCAAAGGCAACGGATATCTTCGGATCGCAGGCAGAAGCCGAACAATGGCTGGAGCGTCCCGCGGTCGCGCTTGATCAGCGCCGCCCGATCGATCTTCTCGGGACGCCCGCCGGCGTCGAGCTTGTCGAGGATCATCTCGACCGCCTGGAATACGGCGTCTATGCATGACTCTTTTGCCAATCGCGCTCGGCGGGACCGAACTGGTCGCGTGGCGGCTCGATCAGGTTGTCCATGCGCCGACATGGGATAGCGGGGAAGGCGCCTATCGGGTTGGCGGCCGCTGGAACAGCAAGGGGATTCACGCGGTCTACTGCTCGCTCGATCCCGCGACGGCGATCCTTGAAGTTGCGGTCCACAAGGGGTTCCGGGCGCTCGACACCGTGGCACATGTGATGACGGCAGCTGTCATTGCCGATGCCGGCGATGTCCATGTTGTCGATCCGGGAAGCGTGCCCAATCCCAGCTGGCTGCGCCTGGGCATTCCCGGCGCGGGACAACAAGCCTTCGGAAACGATCTGCTTCGACAGCATCGTTTCGTCGCGATCCCGAGCGCGGTCTCGCCGCATAGCTGGAACCTGATTTTTCTGGCAGGCGGCGCGGCGGGCGCCTATGCGCTGAAGTTCCAGGATGCTTTTGCTCTCGATACACGATTGCATCCACCCACGATATGAACGAGCCCGATTGCGTCGCCGCAACCTGCGACGCGATCTCATTACCATCCGGCTTTCCCCCGCACGAAGGAAAGCGCTCACTTGCCATCCTCCGCGGCTTGCCAGACCGGGAGTCCGAGCCGGCGGGCCTTGTCGGCGCGATTACCTGTGATGCCGGAGCCGGGAAAGATGATAACGCCGGTCGGCATGACCGAGAGCATCTCGTCATTACGACGAAAAGGAGCGGCCTTGGCGTGCTTCGGCCCAGCAGGCGGCGACGCGCTCAGGCCCTTCGGCGAGCCACCCTTGCGCTTCTAGGCGCGCAGCCTCATCTCCAATATACTGACTTTTTTAAGGTAGTATGAAACTGGAGTCCGTGCTACATTTTCGCACCCGGCTCGGCTCAGCAAAAAGTGATTGAGGGCGATGTGCGAAAGTTTCTGATCGGCGAACAGGCGTTCGATGAAGACGCTCCGGAGCTTCGGGCTCGCCTCGAACAGGCTTACACGCACAACGTCCGGCCACTTTGCCAATGCAAAGACCCGCCGCTCCCTATGTACATCGCGCGCGTCGACGCTCTCCATGTCATCAAGCGCATGCCGCTTTCGGGGCATCGTCATCACCCCGCCTGCCCTTCCTATGAGCCGCCCTACGAGCTATCGGGCCTTGGATCCTTGATCGGCAGCGCGATCCATATCGACGCAAATGGGAAAGCCGCCCTGAGGCTCGATTTTCCTCTGACAAAGAAAAGTGTACGAAACACGCCAGCGCTCTCAACGCACGCGTCTGAAGCCGCGCTCCGCAACGAGACGAAGAAGCTCTCGTTGCGCGCCGTCCTGCATTATCTCTGGGAGGCAGGGGAACTTACGGAATGGCGCGCGTCGTGGACCGGCAAGCGCGGTTGGAGCCGGGTGCGGGCAAGTCTTCTCAACGCCGCCTTGCAGATGACCGCGCAAGGGGACCCGTTAAGTGACATCCTGTTCGTGCCTGAAGTGTTTCATCAGGAGGACCGCGAGGGAATAGCGGCGCGGCGGGCGGCTGCGCTTGCTGGTGCCCACGCCTCCCGCCCGGGGCCCCGGAAGCTGATGGTGACCGTGGCGGAGGTCAAGGGGTTCGCCGCAGCCCGCGTTAGCCGGAAAATCGTCGTCCGCCACCTCCCCTTCCCCTTCATAATCGAGGAGGGTACGTGGAAGCGGTTGGGTGCCAGATACGAGACGGATCTCGAGCTCTGGCGATCGAGCGAAGACTTCCATCTTATCATGATTGCGACCTTCGGGATATCAGACACCGGGATCGCATCCATCGAGGAGATCGCCATGATGGTGGTCAACGAGAACTGGATTCCGTTCGAGAGCGTCCATGAGCAACATCTCCTGGAACGGCTTTCAAGGCTGAAGCGAAAGAGCGTGAAAGGCTTGCGTTTCAATCTCTCCCGCGAGCAACCGGTCGTTTCTGTAACCCTGCCGGAACAACGCCCGGCTCCCGTTGCAATGTTCATCGTGCCTCCCGGCGCCAGCGAAGATTTCGAGAATGCGCTGGCTGAGATGATCGACGCAATACCGGAAATCACACCCTGGATCTGGCACGTCACGGAGGGGGAGATGCCGAGGCTCCCCTGAAGCGAAAAGTCTTGATTTGCCTATGCTGACGAGGGGATTTGATCATCAGGCATATGCTCCACACCGACGGCACGGAGGATCGACGGTCTAGTGCCCTAGGCAGAGGGCCCCGCACCGCGCTCGCGAGGCTTTCGGCGCTACAGTGGTCCCCGTCTGCATGGTTGAGGAAGAGACGGCTCACGCCGCCGCCTCCTCGTCGAACTCCGGCTGCAAGGAATGCAGGTAGTCGACGGCCCGCTGCGCATGCGCTGCCGCGGAAAAGATGGCGCGCTTGTCGTTGCCAAGAACCTTAAGCCAGCCATCGAGATAGCTTGCGTGGTCGGGGCGTGGTTCGAGCTCGGGGACGATGCCAAGATCGGCGCAGAGAAACGAGCTGCCGAGTTCGGCAATCAGTTCTTCGCGGGCGCGTTCGCTCCTGTCTTTTGCGTAGCGGCTGAGATCACGATCAAGCCGTCGCGGTGCCCCGGTCCAGTGCGTCATCTCGTGACTGAGGACGGCGACATAGGCGGCATCGTCCCGGAAGGCATCCAAGCATGGCATCTGGATGTAATCACGAATGGCAGCATAATAGGCAGCCGATCCGCCATGCCGGATGAGTGCGCCGGTATTGGCAAAGAAGCGGCCGGCATCGCCGATGCGGCTCATCGGATCCTGGACAGGTGCGATCTCATGAAAGCGGTAAGGAAGACCGGCGATCTGATCGGCGTTGAACACGGTGTAGGTCTTGAGGAATGGAATGTCCTTTTCGATCTCCGTGCCTGTCTCGGTCGTCTCGGTGCGGATGAACGAACTGGCAAAGACTATGGTTGTGCCGGTTTCGCCCTTGCGGACGGCGCCGCCGAGTTCGATTGCCTGGCGAAACGTCATCCAGCGTGATGAGGCAAAGCCGCGGGCGATGGTTTCGGACCAGAGGAGCAGCACATTGATCCCGGTATAGGGTTGGCCATTGTGGCGCAGTGGCCGGCTGACCTCACTTGCCGCCTGTCCCGTCGTCCAGGGCCTGGTCCATGGCCGCACACCCTGTTCGAGATCGGCGATGATCCTGGTGGTGATGCGGCTGTAGATATCGGATCGTTGATTGGATGGTTGCCTGCTCATGTCTGAACCTCCGTTTCGAGGTCGCGGCCATCGCGACCTGCTACGGCGGTCCGAAAGCCGGGCGGCAAGTGCTGCCTGCACCCGCAGGGCCGCAACGCAGTGGAGGACGGCAAAGCCGTTGCCGGCGGCGCGAGCCTGGCAGGACCAGAGCCGGGGCAGGACGCGATGACTGCAATCTTAGTAGGAGGTTTTGACGGAGGCGGAAGTGGCAGATCAGCGAGTCGGCATCACGTCGCTCACATCGCCGATGAACCGCAGCGCAGATCGCTTGCTGGCCGGCCGCGCCAATGACCGGGCGATGTCGTCGCGCGAGGCGGTTTGGTCTTCCTCACATGAGGAGTTTGGCGTCAACGGCTATCTAGGAAATAACCGGCGGCAAATCGGCAGAATCCAATTGCATAATGGCTCCGAATGCCGCCGATGGCGCGCGCCCCATTGGACCAATCGGCTGAGCGAGTAAATCGAGAACATCTCGACACGCGTGGAATCGATGTCCGATCGGACGATTGGGGCGTTCCTCGCGCTTGCGGATCAGATCAGGATGTTGCGGTTTCCCAATCGAAGACACCTGAACCAGAGCGACGCAGGCGACGGTCGATGGGGCTATTCAAAGAGAATGAGGCTTGCCGGAGTTGGCGGCATCGCCGCCACCGTGACGCCGGCAAGCCCGGCCAGTCCTGCCATCTCAGTCAGCTCACTTTGCGTATAAGCCTGACCCGCCGGCGTGCTGGCGAGCATCTCCCAAGAGAACGACGCAGGAAAAGGCGGCGACACGCCATTTTCGTTCGGTACGAAATCCACCGCGACGATCCGACCATCCTTTGCAAGGCTCTCGACGATCTTTCGTAACAGTTTGGCACACGTCGGCAGATCGAAATGGTGCAGAAAATTCGGAAGAAGGACAAGATCATAACCCGTGCCCCATTCAACATCGAAAGCACTGCCGGCAATTGTCTGGTACCGGTCAGACACGCCGGCATTTACCGCATTCTGCCTCGAAAGCTCCAACACGGCGGTCCAGTCGACGGCGACGATCTCCGCCGATGGAAGGCCCTTCGCAATTTCGATCCCGAAAAAGCCTGGACCTGCAGCAATGTCCAAAACTTTCTTGGGATGCCTGGCCCAGCCGCAGATTTCGTCGGCCAGTATTTTGGCGCTGAGCCCCGTAAAGGAGCCCATGCCGCGTGCAAACTTCAACCAGACGGGGTTGTCCGCAGAAATGTTTGCAAGCCCAACCGAACCGCCGTTTCGCACGACCGCAGCCGGATCGCGCAGAAAATTATCGAGTATTTCGGGTGCAGCGACGAACTCAACGGCAGAGCCCATATAGGCTGGCGAATTGCGATCGAGGAACATTTTGGTCGAGGGCGTCACTCGGTACTGTCCGCTCTCCTTGGTCAGGAAACCGTGGACCACAAGGTAATCGCACAGGATGCGTATCCCACGCTCCGAGGCGCCTGTTACCGACGCCAGCAATGCTGCCGTTTTGCCCTCGCCGATATGAGTAAAGAGATCAAGCTCGATGGCCGCCCTGATCGCCGCCGTCTTGCGGCATGCAAACAGCGCATCGATCACGAGTTCGGGCGACACGACGCCAGCATGGGCGTCCTCGACGATTGTTTGCATGGGATCCCCCAGAGCCCTCGGTCGATCTTGCCTGGCACCGCCAGCCGCAGAAATTATGCGTATATCCACATATTCTACAATACTTACCGCGCTAACCTTATCGGGTGCCACGCCCTAATGGGCGAGCTGTCCTGCGGCCGGCGCGCCGTTCATGCCGACCAACATGGCTGCGTTGTCGTGCCTACACCAGTTTCCCCATGGTTGCCGGACGATACGCTTTTTCCCATCTCGATCGCTGTCAGCACCCGTCCGTCTCGGATGCATGCTCGAGACGATGTTGCGGAGCCAGAAAGCAGGTTTGATGCAACGTCGCGCTGCGGCGCGAGCAAGGTCAGGCCGATCGCTGGATTGAGTCGCCGCAAGATGCTCATGTGCGCGCGGCCGTGCACCGGGATGTTCAAGTCCCTCGGCGACAATAGCTTCGTTTGATCGAAGGGATACGGGGGTCGAGCTCGACGAGCAATGAGGGGTCAAACTAACCCTCTCGCTCGCAGTCAGTGTTCGGGCAACCCCGCTTGCCGCAGGCCCTCGGCCATTTGATCTGCCCATTGCGGTGAGGCTCGAAACACAGGCCGTGTCATATAGCGCTGGATCGTAAAGCCCGGCTCGGCTGCCAGCAGCTTTTTCGCCGCCCATCGAGCTGTGTCCTCGTCACCACTCATTGCCGACCAGGCAGACATCATCCGGTATGGCCACGTCACCTCCGGGTGTTTGTTAACTACCTCCCGGGCAATGGAGATCGCCTCGGAAAGTTTGCCTGCCAAGGCCAAGGAAAGGGCCAAGCCCATTCTCATATTGAAGGCGAGTGGATCCGCCGGACTAAGCGTCATCGCCCGCTCGAAACGCTCCCGCGCGCAATCAGGCTGGCCTCTGTAGCTCGCGACCCATCCATATCTCGCCCATCCCCAGGCATTGTTTGGATCGAGCGCCAGTGCTCTTTCGAGATAGGCCGACGCCCCCTCCTGATCGCCGCAGTGGCTCAACGCTCCCCCGGTAGCGGTCAAGGCAGTCGGATCATCGTCAATCGAGGCCGCTGCAACCTCGATGGCGCGTAATGCGCATTCGAGGTCCTTCTCTGGTTCGTCAGTCCAGATGTAGCCGAGGTTCTGGGCGTGGCACCAGGCTAGGAAAGCATGGGCTCGGCCGTACGCAGGATCGATCTCGATTGCGTCCTGAAGCAGCGGGATTGCCCGCTTGATAGCATCCTTATTCTGACCCCAGAGGTACGGGTAAGCCCGCATGACGAGGTCGTAGGCGCGCAGACTGCTGGGCGGTTTGCGCATCGCGAGCTCGATTTCCGCGCTGCGAATGGCTGGATGGACTGCGCCGGCGACCTGCGCCGCGATTCTGTCCTGGAACTCGAAGATGTCCTGGGTCGCGCCCTCATAGCGCTCGGACCAAAGCTGGGTCCGCATCTCGGCTTCAACAAGTTGGACCGAAATACGCAACCGATCCCCTCCCCGTCGGACGGTACCTTCGACCACGTAGGTCACGCCAAGTTCCCTGCCGACACTACGCACGTCGACGAAGCGACCCTTGTACGTGAACGCTGACTGGCGCGCGATCACGAAGAAATTTCGTACTCGGGAGAGAGCGGCGGTGATTTCCTCCACGACGCCGTCCACGAAATATTCATCGCTCTGGCCGCTGAGATTGTCGAAGGGCATCACCACGATCGATGGTTGGTCCTTACCAAAGCGGGCCGAAAACGATCGCACCGACCCTGCCTCATTCCCTTCACCGTTGTCTTCGGGCCAATCCACTCGAAAGACAGAAACTGGCTTGGGGATATTTTTCAGGACGCGCTCTCCAAGGCTGGTGAGTGTGAACAGCACCTTGCCGTCGAGATGCTCGCGCACCGACCCGGAAATGCATATGCCTGAGGGAGCGGCAATCTCCTGCAGGCGCGCCGCGATGTTCACGCCGTCGCCAAGAAGATCATCGCCAGACACGATCACGTCGCCAAGATTAATACCGATGCGAAATTCCAGGCGGCGATCCTGTGGAAAGTCGTTTGAGCGGCTGAGAAGGCTGCGCTGCATTTCGACCGAGCACCGGACGGCCTGAACCGCACTTGGAAACTCCGCGACAAGGCCATCACCCGCGCTGCCGAAGATACGACCGCCATGCTCGAGCACCAGTGCCGCTATCTGATCGTGGCAAAGGGTGAGTTCACGAACGGTGGTCTCCTCATCAAGCGCCGTAAGGCGGCTGAAGCCCACGACGTCAGTGGAGAGAATGGCTGCAAGCTTTCGATTCACAGCACCGCTCCATCTGGTGGCTGTCTATCCGCACTCAGTGCACTGCCTCAACCTTACATCTGACAAAGGTCAAATTCCACCGCGAGACCTGAATGGCGCCAACAATTCCGGCCGCCGCCTTGACGAAGACGCTTGACGGCCGCATCGGGCTGTCGCTTATCACTAGTTGAGATTGACTCGACTTTGAGTAGTGCGCGTGCCCAAGTCAAGTGTTCAGATCCGAACGCAAGGCTTTCATGAAAGAGGTTCAGCCGGTTCTACAGAACCCCTTCGAAACCTTCAATCCGCTGATCCGGGTCGATCGTTATCTCTTCGAGACGGCCCGCAATTTAACATGGTCGGTCTTTTCACCTAAATCGAGACTGGTATTTGCGTTGCGTAATTCGCAGCCTTTAGCGGCGGCCTGCGAAATTATGGCGCCTACAGCAACACTTCTTTGACGCTGCTTTGACGGTAGGGCGCTACGACCGGTTTGCGAAGTTACGCAGAGGGATTTCAGCCGGTTATGCTTCAGTTCGATTATCGCAAAAGCATCGATCTTCCTTTCGGAATCCCGATTTCCCTTCCCGGTTGCTTGCCAGGCGCCGCAGGTATGGCAGACTGGTCTCTGGATGCCAGGTCTTCGACCTGCCAAACGAGCGCATCGGAGGCAACGGGGGCGGGGCCGGTGGATCGCATGAACAAGGGGCACGATCCGTTTCGGATGTTCCTGCTCGGGCCTTTTGCCCTTGTGGATGCTGAAGGGCGGTCGGTTACTCCGAAATCCAAAAAAGCCCAGGCTCTTCTGGCGATGCTTGCACTGTCCGCCCGGGGCTCGCGCTCGAGAATCTGGCTTCGGGACAAGTTGTGGAGTGATCGCTCCGACGACCAGGCGGCAGCCAGTCTGCGCCAGGCCCTTTTGGACATTCATAAGACTCTCGGGCCTGCACGTGATCTCTTGATTGCGGATAAGAATACCGTTTGGCTGGATATGGACCGACTGGTGCTTGATACCGAACTGGTGGTTCGGACAAACCGGTCCGCGGATCAAATCACCGACGAGTTGCTCGAAGGTATAGACATCCGCGATCCGGAATTCGAGGACTGGTTAACGCTTGAACGGCAAAACTGGTATAGCCGGCTCAATGTCGGACAGGTCCACGACGTCTTCGAGCCGCGACAGCAGCCGAGCCGCGATATCGCCAAACATTCCGCCCTGCTACCTCTGACGGGTGCCCCGGATGTGCCAAGACAAGGCAAACCCGTGGAAATCGCCGGCAGCAACCCATATCGGCGGCCGGCAGACGGTGACTGGCAATGGGTCATGGTCCTTCAGCCCCCGATCGTGGTGGGTGTTGGAGAGGGCGGACAAATTGCTGCGACCCGGTTCCAGAATCTCATTGCAAAAGCCATCACCGATGGGCTGGCCATTGGCGTCAGCGACCTCTCCTTCGCTTTGCCGGATATTGAAGAGAGCGAACAGCGGATCAGCCTTCCGATATGCCTACAGCTTCGCCTCACGTTTGACGGTGACATGGTGATGATCGAACTGGTGATGAAGCACCTGATCAACAACCGCATTCATTGGCTGAGCAGTCAGGCAATCAACCGCACGCAGTTCGAGCGGGGCGAGTTCGGCACCGCCGCTGCGCTGATCAGCCAGGCCGTCGATCAACTGGCCTATTTCCTGGAGACCCAGGCAAACGACCGTCGATTGTCGCAAGACGGCCTCCTGATCGACGCCGTCAATGCGATCTTTCGGCTGTCGCGCAGCGATCTGGATAATGCCGAGCGGCGCCTGGAAGAACAGATCCAGTATCAGCCGCGGTCATCGACTTTTGCCTGGCTGTCATTCATCCGGACTTTCCAGGTTGGCCAACGTTTCAACGCGCTTGACGCGCATCTGATCGAGGAAGCTCAGGCATATGCGCGCAAAGCGCTGGAACTCGATCCGCAGAATTCCGTTTCGCTCGCGCTCGTCGGCCACGTCCATTCATTCCTGTTCGGCGAATACGACTATGCGGCCAACCTGTTCGAAAAATCGATCCGCCTGAATCCGGCCCTGCCGCTCAGTTGGGACCTCTACGCGATGCTGCACTGCTATG
>Ga0102590_1003376_pt1 | contig 16051 bp, 12 predicted proteins | sample AraplaMF_Col_mMF_FD_76859 | JGI IMG/M metagenome (GOLD analysis project Ga0102590, IMG submission 76859) | Arabidopsis root microbial communities from the University of North Carolina, USA - plate scrape MF_Col_mMF | ecosystem: Host-associated > Plants > Roots > Endosphere | place: USA...
TAAACCGAAAGATCCGTTGCATCCGAAAGATACCAAAACTCCGGCATCTCATACATTCGATCGCTATGATAATATGAAGAGCCTGGGAAACACGGGATGCAACGTAGACCCGGCGGGAAAGAACTGGTGTGATGGCGAGAGATATCGCGGCCGCGGATTTTGTCAGCTCACTGGACGAACCAACTATGATCGTATCGGTCGCCAGATCGGCGTGAACCTCGTCGACGATCCCGACAAGGCGCTCGATGCGGCGGTTGCGGCAAAAATTCTCGCGCAATTTCTCAAGAATGACGAAACGGCCATCCGCGATGCATTGAAATGGGGAAATCTTCCGCTTGCACGCAGGAAGGTCAACGGCGGATCGAACGGTCTCTCCGAATTCACGACCTCCTTCAATGCCGGCCGGAACTACCTGCACATGGCCGTGGTCCTTCGGGCCCAAAAGCCGGCCACCCCGAAGAAGGTCCCACCTCGACTGACCGTCGTTGCATCCCGCAAGACTGCCGGGGTGCGTTGAAATGTCATGGCGTCGCGCGGTCGTCTGCCGGCTGTCCGCGCTTGCCGTGTCGGGCGTGCTGACGGTTCATGGCGGTGCGGGCCATGCGGCGGATGGGAACGGACCCCAGTGCGGGGGAGATCGCGGGCTGGCATCAACATCGGGCGAGCCACCGCGACCCCGCGCGTTCAGCAGCTTTGCCTTGACGGAGGACGGAGCCCGCTTTGCGGTCATCGTCGATGATGGATCGCGGAGCGGCCTGTTCGTTTTCGGCGTGGCGACCGGAAAGCTGTTGTGGCAGCGGATGCTGTCTGGTCCCGCCTCCGCGATCGCGTTGAGCGCAAACGGCGACGCTCTGGCGCTGGCCTATGCGGTTCGGCCGTTGGGCTGTCCGCATGTCGAGCTGTTCGATGGCGACGGGCACGCGCGGCCCCTGGAAGACCGCGCCAGGCTGTCGACCATCGTAAATGACAGCGCGCGTTCCGTGGCATTTGCCCCCGGGGGCACGCTGGTGGTTGCGTCTCTCGGCAACGAAATTCGTATGTGGGACGTGCCGTCCGGTCGAAACGCCATCGCAATTGAGCCGCCCGGTATCGAGTCAGCTCCTGGAATCGAGCCCGTGGAGGAACTGGCCTTCAGCCCCGACGGCTCTCGATTGGCGGGCGGCTCGGCGCGGCGTCCCGCGGTCTACGTGTGGGATGCGCGAACCGGTCAGCTTGAGCGCGCGCTTTCCCTGCGCAAGTTCTCGGGTAGTTTTGGCAGCATCGCGTTCAACCGCGATGGTTCCTTGATCGCGGTCGGCAGCACCGGGCCGATTGCGCTTTGGAACGCGCGGACGGGCACGGCAATGGGAGAGATCGTCAAGCCGGCCGCTGGTCCCATCGGCCCCGTCGGTTTTCTGGGCGAGGGCAAGCTGGTCGTGAATGGACCAAGCAAGCTGGAGCTTTGGGATGTTTCGCGGCGGCCGATGGCACGCGACGTTCATTGGAAGGGAGGTGAAGCGTCGGTAGACACCGCGTTCATCGTCCGCTCGGGGGTGATCGGCGTCGTCGCCGATGCGTCGTCGTGGGAGAGCGAGCCGAGCCGGCCTGGTCGCGTCAAGCTCCTGGCTGCGGGGACCGATGCGACGATCGCCAGTTTCGAAATTCCGGGGCGTCCTTCGGCGCCTTGATCACCATTTCGGTCCGTTGACCTCAAGACCTGGCGCTGCAGTCATCAGCCGACGGGTAGGACGGAAGCTTATCGCGCGGCTTCTTCAGTCTGATCTGCTCTGTGAAGTCAGACTCGATCGGCCGGCCACTGTCCGCGAGCCGCGACACCGGCGCAGCATCAACGGGCCCAGGAGCCGGAGACCAGATGTCCGTCGTGCGGGTCAATCACGAATGTGCGTCCTTCCACCGTGCGAACGACCCAATGGTCATGTTCGTCGAGGCCGAAACTTTCGGCCCAGCGCCGGTGGCTCGTTGTGCGAGGCAGCGCGGCGAAGTTCACAATAAACTTATCCATCGACAGGACGCGGGGCGCGCTGCCCCTGCAGACAAGGGTGAAAGCGGGATCGGACGACGTGGCGTCGAGCGCTATCAGGTTGGAGCCAGAAGCAAAGTCGATCACGCAGGCGCCGTCATTGGTTACCGTGGGCCGTCCGCGAATTGCCAGCGGCGCAAGCCAGGCTGGGACACTTTTGCCCGCGGCTCGCTTGAAGACGCGCACGCCGGCCTGCCGCTCATCGTCCGTCTTTTGAGATGTCGGTTCCACACACCAGCGGCCGTTGAGCGAGCACGAAGGACGATGCAGGCCCGGCGGCTCGGGAGGTGCATCGGCGACGGCGCTGCCGCTCATGACGACAGCGAGCGCCGCTATGAGAATGTGTCCGATCGAACGCATCTGCTCAAATCTAAAGAACCGGAGTGGCAAATCGTAAATATCGGGTTCGGAACGCGCTTGTGCAGCTCCAAGGCAGACGTCGCCGCTTACTTCAGTCAACGGTATCATCAGACACGCTGCTGTCGTGAGGCTTCGTCGGTCGACCGGCGCGATTGATAGTACGCAAGCAACTGCAGAAGCGATGCGGCCGTCAGCCGGCTTCGAGGATCAGGGTGAAGGAGGTTCTCCAGAACAGCCAGGAGCGGTGCTGGCGCGTCGGGCAGGCAAGGCGGAGCCGTTCGCGCCGCGCGCGCGCTGATGTCGTCCCAGCCCATGTTGACTCTGGCGCCACCCACCGCTGCAGCAATGGCGAGGCCAAGCGAATAGAGGTCGCTGGCTTCAGTGACGGGCGCGCCGGTCATTTGCTCCGGTGACGCAAAGGACAGCTTGCCGGCGAAGCTGACCGGGCGATTCATCGCGTGACGGCTCCTGAGATCAATGGCAATGCCGAAGTCGACCAGCATGGCGGCTTGCGGGTCGCCATCGGGGAGGATGATGTTCTCGGGCGAGATGTCCTGATGAACGTAGCCGGCGGCATGGATGGCGGCGAGCGTTGCGGCAAGACGCTGTGCCAGCGCCAGGACGGCATCGAGATGAAATGGGCCGTCCTCGATGCTCCCGGCCAGCGTTGGCCCGCGTATGAAATTCATGACGATGAAGGGGCGGCCGTCGCCATGACGCATGAGATCGCGGCAGCGGACGACGCCCGGGTGGAACAGATTGAGCAGCGCCCGCGCTTCGTCGGCCATCATATCTTTCACCAGCGGATCGACAGCGTGCTCGGGTCGCACGATCTTGATCGCACGTTCGCTGCGAAGCTCCCGGTGTTGAACGCGATAAACCTCGCACACGCCGCCGCGACCGACCATCTCGAGAACGGTGTAGGTGTCGGCGAGTATTTGTCCGGGCTCGAGCGAGCCTGGAGCGCCCGGTGCCGGTGGTTGCGGCGCAGGCTCGCCGGTGGCGAGGCGGTCGAGCAGGCTGCGTGCTGCGTCGATCAGGGCTATTCGTTCGGCCTCATGTCGCAGACGACCTTCCTCGTCATGTGTCAATCGCTCGACGAAGGCATCCAGGCGGTCCTGCAGGCCGGTTGCAAGTCGGGGCGCTGGACGGTCGACGGTCATTTCAGCCCTTTGGCAATCACGCTGCTGCATGCGGTACTTCGACAAGCAGCGCGGTGACGTTGTCGAGGGCCCCCGAAACCAATGCATTCTGGATGAGAGCCGTGACGGCCTGTTCAACCGATCCAGAACGTGCCGTCGACAGGATGTCGCCCTCATTCAGGCTCTTGGTAAGCCCGTCGCTGCAGAGGAGGAAGCGATCGCCGGGCATGACCGTGCCATGCACCATCTCGGTTTGCGGTGTACTGGCGGCGCCCATCGCCTGAGTGATCTGCGACGAGCCGTCGCCCTCGGCGTGATCGCGTGTCAATCCGACCATGACGCTGTCGCGGATGAGATAGGCCCGGCTGTCCCCCGACCACAGCACCACATAGCGGTCTCCATAGACAAACAGAACGACCACGGTTGATGCGACGATTGCGTCGTCGCCGAGCCTCTCGGCGTGCATGCACAGCGCCGCATTGGCCTCCACGAGGAGCTCCTCGATCTCGCCCATTGCGCCGCCAAAGCTCAGCGGTCGCAAGAGCTTGCCCAGCGAGTTGACCACCGTCTCGCTGGCCGCCGCGCCTGCTTGATGACCGCCGACACCGTCCGCGACGGCCCAAAGGCCGAGGTCCGGTCGGGACAGAAACGCATCCTCGTTTGCGTGGCGACGTGTCCCCGGATGGGTCAGCGCGCTTGCAGAGAGCTGGAGCGTCGGTCCCACCACCACGATCGTGAGTTCCTCCGGCTTTGCCTTGTCGGGCACCACGTGCAGGCCCCAGTCGCGCCACTGTCCATCGAGCATCGCGGCGAAATCTGTTGGAGCAGGCATACCGCGGCCGACGAGGAGCGATGCTTTTACATTGTCAGCGCCGATCGTCCACCACATCGAGAAGCTTGTATTGTCGGCGCCGGTCAGTTCGTCGATGAACTCAGCATAGGCGTTGGCAAGATCTTCGCCTTCGTCCAATGCAATGCAGGCCATCCCGCTGCCGGCCTTCGTGCTGCTGTGGTCGTAGGATGGAGGCGCAAGAGCCAGCGCTCTTTCGTCGAAGGCCTCGATGTTGAAATCGTCGTCGAGTGAACTGAGAATTAGGCCTTCAGCCGCTTCGAACCAGGGACCGGCCAGGCGAAACAGGCGTCCGGGCCTGTGACAGTCCGGCATCTCGGCCGCCAGCACCAGAGGAAAGTAGCGACCGACGCGATCGACGCTCGGCATCATCACGCCGATCGCCGCATCCGGTCCGGCAATTCCAGGGCCGAGCACGAAGCGCCACAACGGCGCCTTGAGATAGGCGGGAAGCCAGCCGTCGCCCATCTGGCGTTTGCTCGCCGTGATGCTCGCGCTGAGCCATTTGTCGAGCGCCGATCTGAACGTGGGCGCGATGCGGCGACAGACAAAATCGCCTCGCGTCGGCACCTTGCCGAAAAAGCCAAGGCGCGGAGCATCGGCGTCGATCACAGCTCCTTCGGACATCGGAACTCGCGAAGGGCAGGGAGTGTGAGCGGATTGAGGGCGGAGCCCGTGCGAATGTCGAACGTCGCGCTGTGATCGCCAGTCACGAAAGTGACGAGGATCCGATCCTGCGTCGCTTTCCTCGCCCCGGCGTCGATCAGCCGGAATAACGCCCAAGGCCCCGTCCGTGACATGGTGGAGCCGGCGTTGCTGGGCTGGAAGCTCAAGCGCGCCTGCCGTGCGCCCGCGTTGCTCGGCCAGGTCATGACATAAGGGCGGATCGGCCCGTGATTGTAGACGACCTCCTGATCGCCATTGCCGAGCAGGACAACCGTCGACAGCGCATCGAGCGCGACCGGCGTGACATCGAAGTTGAGCACTGGCGCCGCGCCGCCGGTGGCAAAGAACGCCTCACGGATGGTGGCCGCGCGCTCGAACGCCTCGAGAGACTCGCTTGTCTCGCCTACCTTTCCGTAGCCTGATCGCCAGCGCCACGGCCTGCTCGATGTGTCGACCACGGACTGCAGGTTGTCGCGAAAGAAACGGTCGAGCTGGCCATTCGGCCCGAACAGCCGGGAAAAATCCTCGATTGAGATGTCGGAGGTCGAGTTGCGATTAAATGGATAGTGGTTGTTGACGGCGACTTCGCAGAGCCGGCGGCTCGTCGCCGTCCACAGTTGGCCGACCTGCGTACGCGATTTCCCGGTGACGATCGTGCTGACGTCAGTCGCGAGTGCGGCCATCCAGGCGTCGACCGGGGTCGGAAATCGCCGCGCGTCGGCCAGCAATTTCTGATTGACGTCGTTGATCCCGCCGTCGACGCGCAACAACCCGTTTGTATCTGAGGTTCCATTGGCCGCTCGGGTCACTTGCCGGTAGAGCTCGTCAATCGTGCGTGTCAGATCATCCACGCGTGCCGTCCCGTCGCGGCCGCCCGCGGTCACGTAGTCGCGCAACGGCCCAAACGGATCGGCCGGGGTGGCAATATTGGGCGATCTTCCCGCAGCAGCGATCAAGGTGCGGATCCGTGTGGCTTCTTCGCTCTCTGTCTTTTCGGACGGTGCCTGCAGATTGGTATCGGTCGCAACGGCGATCAGCAGACGTTTCATTGGCGAATCGGCGCCTGCCAGTCCGTTGAGGACGTCGGCCGCCTGCGCAAGGCTTGTCAGCGGTACGACCCGAATGTCGGACAGCAGCTCGCGCCAGTTCTTATCGAACTCGGATCGGTAGAGCCGCAACGTTTCACCGACGATGTCGCCGGAAGCGGCGACCCGCTGCGTTGCATCGCCGCGTACCCAGTCTTCATCGGCGATCTTGCGATCGATCTCGCGCAACGAAGGAAGGACGACGTTGAAATATCCTTCGCGCGTATACAGGCCGGGAATGCCGTTGGAAAAATCCTTGCCGGACGGTCGAACGAAAAGCTGGCGGCCGCCGGCGCCCATCCTGTCGATCGGTCGCCACATCGGCAGCTTCAAGGCGGAGGCGCGTTGTTGCATGTATGCGAACGCACGATCGGTCGCGGTCAACCCGCTGACGCCCTTGCGCGCTGCGTCAATGATGTTCTCGTCGAGCGGGATCGGCTCGAAGGAACCGGACAGCAGGGCCGAAAGATGCTGATCGAGGCTGCGGCGGAGGGAGGCACGTGACTCGCCGGGATAGAGCGCTTCCCAGTCCGCGCGCAGATAGGTCTGAGCGAATTCGCGGTCGAGAGATCCCTGCGCGCCGAGCATCAGGTACAATCTGAGGCTTTCAAATGCGAGATTCGGATCGATGCCCGGTTCGCGGATACGCTCCTGGAGCCGGACGAGAATGCGCGGCAGCAGCAGCGCGTTGAGTGCGCGGCGATAAGCGGCATTGTGACCAGACAGCAACTTGTCCGATTGGCCGAGGCCAAGATCGACGCCGGAAAGGCTCGACGGGCCAAGGCCGGCAGCCGCGCTGCGCAACGTGTCGAGCGCCTCGGCCACGCGCCGCATGTCATTGTCGGCGACATCCTGGACTGGAATGGTCGAGGACAGTTTTCTGAAATCCGCCAAGCGGTCCGAGACATCGGTGATCTGTCGCACCGTGTGGAAATAGGTTGCGCCCCATGCGACACCGAGGCCGAGAATGCCGACGGTGGCTGCCGCGGCGGCAACCTGCGCGACCCGCCGCGTCCGCCGCCGGGCGCGAAAATCGGATGACACCAGTCCCGCCTCGCCAAAAACGACCGACTTCAGCAGGCGGGTGAGAAAGTAGGTCTTGGTGACGCCGGCGAAGATTGGCTGGCGCGGAGCCGGCAGGCCGAACGAGGCGGCCATCGACTGCATCAGTCGGTCGATCTGCCCGCCGGTCTGCGTGCTCGACGCGAGATAGACGCCACGCACCAGAGGGGGCTTGTCGAACTTCGACGCGGAGGAGATTTCCGACAGCACTTCCTGGATCGGGTCCTTGAGCAGCGATATCTGGGCAGGAAAGCCAAACGCGAGGCTGCGGCGTTCGATGTCCACCTCATGCTGCAGGCGCTCGAGCAGCAGGTCGCCCAAACGTCGGACCAAAAGGTCAAACTCGCCGGCAAACGCAGGCGCGACGTCGGGAGATGGCGTTTGCGCCGAGGTCAGCGAGAACGTCACGCCCCATGGCTGCTCGCGGTCGCTTCGACTGAAGCCGTCGAAGAATGGGACGAAGCCGGCAATGCGATCGACCTTGGTGACGACGACATAGATCGGAATTCGCAGACCGAACGCCTCTTCAAGCTCGCGCAAGCGTCGCCGGAAGGCCCGCGCAAGGGTCAGCCGATCCGTCGTCGCCGTGTCGGTCAGCTCATCAACGCCGATCACCAGGAGCACGCCGTTGATCGGTTGCAGCCGGCGATGGCGCTTCAGCAGGCCGAGAAAGCCGAGCCAAGCCGTCCTGTCGGCGTCGCTACCGCTGTCCGGTGTGGTGTAGCGGCCGGCCGTGTCGATGAGGATGGCGTCTTCAGCGAACCACCAGTCGCAGTTGCGCGTTCCTGCTACGCCGGCGATCGGATCGGGGCCGAATTCCTCGCCGAGAGGGTATTTCAGGCCGCAATTGGCGAGCGCCGTCGTCTTGCCCGAACCTGGTGACCCGATGATGAGATACCATGGCAGCTTGTAGACATAGCCGCGCCCGCCGCCTACGACCTTGCGCATCGTCGTCAGCGCGTCACCCAGCCGGCCGCGTAACTCGGCCAATTCCGCGCGGCTGTCACCGCGGCCTTGCCGCGCATCGCCGCCATCATCGCCGAGTTCGGCGATGATGGCGGCGTTCGCCCGCCGCTGCGCCACCGCGAGCCAAACAACATAGACGACCCACACAGCGATAATGACGCCGATGACTGCGAGCCGGCGTTCGACGCTGTCAAGCGGCCGCCAATTGCCCAAGGCGATCGTATCGCCGTAGAACCAGATGACCGCAGCCAGCGCAAGCGCCCAGATGAGGCTGAACAGCCAGCGGGCCGTTATCGAGTGGGCATAGCTCTGGACGTAGGATCGGACGGTGTAGAACCAGTTGAGAATGTCCATGGCGTCGGTCACGGCTGAGGTTGGATAACGATGATCTCCGTGCGGCGGTTGGCCTCGCGGCCTTCGGGGGTATCGTTGGTTTCGGTTGGTTCGGTCTGCCCGCGGCCTTCCGCGCTGATCATGTCGGCCGGAACATGCCGAGCGAGCATGCGCGCGACCTGACGGGCACGTTCCTGCGACAATTGCCAGTTCGAGCGAAACGCGAAGGTGTTGATCGGAACGTTGTCGGTGTGTCCCACGACGACAATGCGCGCTCCTTCCTTGCCGATTTCAGTACCGACCTTGTCCAGCAGGCCGACAAACTTGTCCTGAACCACGGCGCTTCCCGGTGCGAACAGGCCGCGGTTGCGAATGCGCACCAGCGCGCCCTGACTGACCGGCGATACCACTACGAGGCCCTGGCGAATCTCCTCCTCAAGAAACGCCTGCAGCTTCGGCGGTGCTTTTGGTGGTGCTTTTGGCGCTGCGGCGGGCGTCGGCGCCGGCGTCGTCATCTTCAAGCTGGCTGGAACTTTCGGCGGCAGGTCAGCGAAGCTTTGCAGCGTTGCATCGGACTGCGCGTTCAAAGTCGCGTTCAAGCCGAAGAACAGCAGTGTGAGAGCCAGAACCGTGAGGGCGGTGATGGTCGACAACGCCATCGACACCGACAGCGGCTGGTGCCGCGCGTCAATTCCCCGCCAATGCGGCGAGAGTTCGCGTTCGAATTCTCCGAGCGACGAACGCAGGGTCCGGTACAAGCCCTCGCGGGCGCGGCTCAGCTCGAGCGGCCCCTGCGGATTGATTCGCATCCGGCCTTCGAAGCCGAGCGCCAGGCAATAATACATCAGAAGAAGGACATCGCGGTTGGTGCCGGGATCGCGGTGCAGGTGCTCCAGGAGATCGAAGAAACGTTCACCGCCGCTGACATCCATATGGAACGTGCTGACCAGGCCTTGTCGCGCCCACACGGTGTAAGAGCCCCATGCCGTGTTCAGCAGCACGTCGTCAACCGTTGCGCACAGCGCATAATGCGCAGCGCGGGCGTTCTCGGCGGATACGCCGGAGGCGAGCGTCTTGCGTTCGAACAGCTTGACCGCTTCGACCACTCTTCGCCGCAGCGTCTCCAGATCGGGTTCCTGCGGCGTGCTGCGAATCTGACGCACGAGATTGAGGAGCGGAAGGGCGGCGGCGACGAGCGGCGGCGCGCCCGAAGGCGCAAAGTCCTCGAGCGTTGGCGGGGAGGGCGGGGGCGCGGCGGGCGGTGCTACTGGTTTGGTCGGCTGCAGCACCGGCGCGCGGCGACTACGCCCGGGCGTCGGCTTGATAATCGTCGGCTCGTTGTCGAACGCGTGGCTGTCCGGCTGACCGAGCGTCATTTGATCGCCCAGAGTTCCATGACGAGCTCAGGAAACTCCCCGGCAATGTGGAAGGCCAGAGCGCCGGAAACATCGAGCTGCTTCCACAGCGGACCCGAGTTCTCCAGCTCGAAGTAGGCCGTTCCGCTGCGAAACGGCAATTGTCGGGGTGCCACCGGCAATGGGCGGATCCGGATGCCGGGCAGCGCGACGTTGACCAGCTGGGCAATCTGCTCGACCGGCCCGATCTTGATCTGGTTAGGCAACGACCGGCGCAGCATCTCAGCCGGCATTTCGGCGCGCACTGCCAGGACGAAGCTGGCAGACAGAAACAGCGAGCGATCATTGATGACGCCGACCTTGACGCCGTGCCGCCGCTCCTGCAGCGGTATTGCCACGGCGGTTTGCTCGAGCACGGAGCTGAGCGATGCCCGGAGGTCGGCGAACACGGCGGTAAAGGTCGCCTCGAGATCATCGTGCTTGTAGTCGGGAAACGCCGTTGCCCGCTTTGCGCTGGACGTGAACGTCGCCAGTTCGCCTGCGATCTCAAGACACAGCACGTAGAAGCTTTCTGGATGAAGCTGCGCAGCCTGAACGAAAGCGTGGCGCAGCCTCGGCTCGGTACGATTGAGCATCTGGAGCAGCAGGAAATCGGCGATCTCGGCGGTGCCACGCACCGTTGGATCGGCGATGCGAGCTGCCAACGCTTCGGCGCGGTGTGTGATGAGGCCGTGCAGCTCGGTAATCAGTGCAAGGAGCGGCGCCTCTGCCGCACAGTTGAGCGTGGGCCCGATGAAGTGATCGTCAAGCACGACCGAACGATCCGATCGGACCTCGACGATACGGGCGACGCCGAGACGATCGAAGCCCGCCAGCGGCCCGCTGGAAAGCGCGTAACCGAGCCGTTGGCGGCCAACTTCGATTGGCGCATTGGCGAAGCTGTCGCTGTTCGTATCCAAGGCTTCGTACTCGGTCCGCCGCCAGCGCGTTGCAGTATCTTCATGCCCATCCCGGCCGATCTCGGTTGCGCCACTGTGGCGTTCGGGAAGCGTGAGATACAGGGTCGCATTGCGCGTCCCCTCGACGAGCTCAAGCGCCGGCGGCAGGTCGGAATCGCCGGGTGCTTCGAACGGTGTGCCGTCCGGGAAGACGCCGCGCGCCGATGTCAGCGCGAACTTGCCGACACCCAGAAGGTCGCGATTGATGGCAACGCCTGCCAAGCCCCACGGATAGGGGCGCAGATCGCGGGTCGCGGCGCGGACGAGGCGCTCGGTCCAACGGTCCGATTGCTGGAAGTGCTGCACGCGGAGAAACATCCCCTCCGCCCACACAACCCGGTTTTCGCTGTGCATCAGCCGCCTCTAAATGTGGTTTCCACGTTGGCTCTCGCCGCGTCGAGCGTGACGGTCAACTCGCCGCTGTTGGGGATCGGTGATATCACCCGCCAGTTTGCCTGCTCGATGTTGCGATATCCGACGACGACGCCGATCGCCGCCTCCTCACGCCGGCGTTCGAGAATGACCACGTAGCTCTCGCCGGGGCGCATCACGACATCCTCCCGTTTGATGAGATCCGATCCGAGCACGTCCCGCTCGTGATCGATGATCTGGAAGTAATCGGCGCGTGCGAGCCTTTCGGCGCTCCTGAGCAAATAGACGCGTACCGGAACGGGCGAAGGCCGCCCGGAGGCATCCGGATTGATATCCGGTTGCGTCACCAGCGTGATCCTCGAGTTCGGTGCTGCTGCCGTGGCCGCTGATGTTGACGGCACGGAAGTGCAACCGGCGAGCCCTGACATCGCACATGCCAGGACCGCCGCGACGTGGTATCGCCTCGACTGCATAGCGCTCCTCTCGGCGGTCAGATCTCGCGCAGCTGTTGCGCGTAAGCGCCGGCAAGCAGGTGCGTCGAGACTTCCACCATGGATTGACCGTTTGGCGAATCGGAACGCAATGCCTCATAGCCTGCCTCGAAGGCGTCCCAGCAGTGAGCCTTGCGGCGGCTCGCCAGCAACGACCTGTGCTCGGACTCGGATCTCGCCCGGATTGCTGCAGGATCCAGATCGACCGCAATCCGCGACAGCACGTCTCCGATGGCGGCAACGAGCGCCATCTGATGCGCCGTGATCTGCGCGAAGCTCTCTGACATCGTCGCCGCGCCGCTTGCGGAGCCGGGGCGTGGCGGTCCGATCAGCGATTGCAGGGTGGAGGCGGCATCGGTCGAGGACCTCAGCACGTTGCTGCCCGCCGCATGCCCGGCCTTCTGCGCGACCGCGAATTCAGTCTCGAACAAGGCGGCACAGTTGAGCAGTTTTGCGGTCCCTTCGACGGCGACCCGAAGCATTCGGCCGGCTTCGCGAAAGGCAATCTCCTGGTTCATGGCATCGAGCGCATCGCCTGAAAGCCCGGCGCCGTCGAGGAAGGCGGCAACGAGGCGCTGTCTCGCACCCAGATGATCCGTTGCCTGGCCGACCGGACGCAGCACGGAGACGTTCCATTCGCCTTCCGGGCGGGAGGTTGCCACAGGGGCGTTCCAGTCAGAAGGCAATGTCTGCCGGCTATCCGGCAGGCGCACGACGGATTGAACGGCAGCGGCATGTTCAGAATAATCGGCGAGCTGGCTTTGTTCGAACTCGGGCTCCGCTCGCGTGTCGACCGCCAGCGTCCCGAACTCGGGCGGCGCATCCCAGCCAAGGGGCCGCGCCGCATGGGCACGGTCAAATCCGCCCGCGGGTACGCTCGCGAGCCAGTCTGCATGGGATCGTCGGAGCGATCCCGCGAGGCCGGTGCTGACGTCCGGCGCACTGCCGTAGAGTATCGACGATACGCTTGCCTCGGATCGGCGTGGGGCAACATCGATGGCCGCTTCGCCGGTACCGACGCTCACTGCGAATCGATAGACACCGATCTGCAACGTCTGTCCGTTTGTGAGCGGGCGCAAGGCGCCGCAGCCGACCGGCGTCGATTCATCGTCGACAAACACGCCGTTGGTGCTGAGATCGGTGATGATGAACTGACCGCCTTCATGCGAGAGCGCGCAATGTCGCTTGGATACCTGGCAGGTTGGATCGACAAGAACCCAGTCGTTCTCGGTCGCGCGTCCGATCCGCAGGATTTTGCCTTGCTCAAGAACTCGCTCGTCGGCGAAAGGCTCGCCAGTTGTCGTTCCTATTCCCTTCAACGTCAAAACCATTGCCCGAAACCTTTTGAGCCAAGACTGTGCGGAAGTATCATCCAAATCTTGAGTATTTGTCGGGCAATACATGTAGCTGTCGCTATTCGAATGGTAGTGCAAAGCATAACGAGCTTTTTTACCACGCGAATTGCGACGATTACTTTTGAAATAGCGTTGTAGTTTGCCGGAAATAAGGCGTTCGTTTACTTTTGATTGTGACACTACTTTGCGCAACCTGTTACCACATCGCTGTGTTGGCCTGTCGGTTTCGACTGCACGATGAATACTTGGTGCAGGCCTGGCTTTCGGTGGCCGTCCTCTCAACTTGCCCTCACATTCCAGCCCGCGCCGATTGACCGTGCCAACTGACGCAGAGCCTTGACGTCGCTTCAAAGGCGGCGCGGCTCGGCGATCGTGTCGCGTTTTCATCCGCACGAAGCGAGCCGCTGGGCAGATTGCAATGTGCTGCATCGGCGATCCTTCTGATCCAATCAAGCCTGCTTCGATCCTGTATCGCATCGTCGCCGTTGCGCGACTGCAGCTACGCAGGCCGTCATCAGTGGAGACGGACGGCAACTGAATTTTGCGCGGGGCAGATGGTGGGCAGGATCCGACGCGGACGTCGCTCATCGGCGCACAGTGGGAAATGTCCGCTTTCGAACAACAAAAAAACAGCGGTCATCCGTCGGAGGAAGCAAAGGCAACACTGCTCATGCTCGTGCCGCGCTGTCGAGGGTTGGAAGCGCATATCAGCCGTCGACCGATCGGCTTGAAACCAAGGGCGGCCCGCAACGTAGGTCGAACTTCTGCGCAAAGTCGGACCGGAATGGAGAAAAGTCGATGAAATCGCCGATCATTAAACGGTCGATCATGATCGCCAGTCACAGGACAAGCATCAGCCTCGAAGAACCCTTCTGGAGAGGATTGAAGGACATCGCCACCAGGCACGAGACGAGTGTGCAGAACGTTGTGGCTTCGGTTCATGGCGGTCGGCATCGTGGCAATTTGTCGTCGTCTCTCAGGCAGTTCGTCCTGGAGTATTATCGGTCCAATTGCTGCGACAAAGCCGAAGGCAGGAAGGCACAGATAATGGGCGCGCATGAGTGACGAGGATCCGCATGGCTTGGTTGTCAGCCAATGGCCGAGGCGACGTGGGCTCAGCCTTGATCTGCACACATATGAAATGCGGCGAATACACATTGCCCGGGCGAGTGCGATCTGACACGGCGGATCTCGTGGCCGGCAATTCGATGGACCTTTCAATCGAGGCACGACCGATGCGACCAACCGCGCCGATCGATGTGGTGTCAACAAATGGTGATGCATCGAAATGAAGTCGAGGTCGAGATTGCTCGCCGCGGTTCTCGGCGCGGCCGTCCTGGCGAGCGGCGCCACTGCCGATGACGGCGCAGCGAGGGACAGGCGGGCCTCCGATGAAAAATTACTGGCGACGGCCGTCGCAAGCAGCAACAGGGTATGCGCCTCGGCGATCACGGCGGGGCTTTCATCGGCCTCGATGCGTGGCGTGGGAGTTGATCCCGACGAGCGGGCAGTCATCGCGCGGCGCTGCCGCGACGTGTTCGATGCCATCCGTCCCTTGTGCAGAACCGCAGCCGCTCGAGCGGCGGTCAGTGCCCAAATCAAGCAGGTGAGCTGCGGCGTAAGCAGTGAGCGTCCCGCCGTTATCCTCGAGAATGGCAGGCTCAACTATCGGATCGAGTTGGGTCTTGCGACTATGAGCGATAGCCAAATGATCTCCGACTATCTCCTCGATCATCTGGCAGTCGGCGGCGAGCCGCTTATCGTTCAAGTCGTCAGACCGCTCGAAGAAGCGGCGCTTGCGGGTCAAGTTGCGCAGATGAATCAACATTGCGGAACATCGATTGTCGCGCGGTTCGACTGGGCCGGCATCCCGGTGCAGGCACTAAAATCGCGGGCACCCTCGAATTATTGTGGGCACGCCATCGACGCGGTCGAACGCGTCTGCGTCGACCGCGCAGGCCGCGACGCAGTTGCGAGACAGGTCAGCCGTATCGTATGCGGTCGCGCGGATAAGCGTTCCATTTCGCTGGGGCGCGGCGTGCTCGACTTCCGGAGCGATTTTCAATCGTCTGGCGACCGCGGCGCCGTGCTCGAATATCTGCAGAATATGCTGTAGTTTTTGGCGCTGGCAGTTCGCTGGCGTGTGACTCAATTGTTCCAAGCAGCGGAATGAACTCCTCCGCTTCCTGTTGGATGATACACTTGGCGTTCGCATCGCGGTTGGGCCGCATGCGCAGTATTCAATTCGAAGGACGATTGTGTATTTTTGTCGGCTGTGATGCCTCGGCCACACCGGGCAATGGGCGCTCTCGTGGGGCGCAATCGTAAAATTCAAATCCTTTTCGCATGAGTCCCGGAAGTGTGATCCTGATTACGTCCGCTCATCGCTGCCGACGTGGGCTGCGATAAGTCTGCAGTTTCAACGGGTGCGTGGACTGGGCAATCGACGCAGTGGGCCTGGTGGTATTTGTCGGCGCGCAGTTGTGACAAAACTAGTACGATGTTGGGGCGGGCACAAACGAGCAGGTGTCGCTTGAACACTGAGCGGAGCACTCGCTCCGGCCAGACGATACGCTATTCACTACGAAATTGCGGCGCGCGCTGCATTGTTACGATTCATAATCTCGCCAGATTGGCACATCAGTTGTTTGACGGACAAAACCAGTTGTTTGGCGACGAAGAAGGCCAACTTGGGAAGGCCGCAGTCTCTGACTGTTCAACTGTCGTTTGGTAGGTCGACTGTTTGTCAGGGGAGAAGTCATGTGGTCGCGCAGCCTGCTGGTCCAGAATCTGTTGGTCCCGAAAAAGGCCAAGCCACACGACAATGATGTCGGCAGTACCGATGCGATCGCCGAAAGACCGGTCTCTTCCGAGATGCAGATTGTGCCGCCGCTAAGCGGCAACTTTGAACAGGCGCTCGTCAACGCCGTCCTCTCTGGCGAGGCTGGCGCCGCCGGCAGATTTCTAGAACACGTGTCGACGACGCTGTGGTCGAT
>Ga0102590_1003380_pt1 | contig 16028 bp, 14 predicted proteins | sample AraplaMF_Col_mMF_FD_76859 | JGI IMG/M metagenome (GOLD analysis project Ga0102590, IMG submission 76859) | Arabidopsis root microbial communities from the University of North Carolina, USA - plate scrape MF_Col_mMF | ecosystem: Host-associated > Plants > Roots > Endosphere | place: USA...
CTTGCCGACGGCGAACGGCATGCCGGCCTCGATCGGCGAGACGGTCTCGTCCATGTCGTGGCCGTACAGCGGCAGGCCGGCCTCCAGGCGCAGGCTGTCGCGGGCGCCCAGGCCGATGGCCTTCACGCGATCGTCTTCCAGCAGGGTGTTCCAGATGCGAGCGGCTTCGGCGGCCGGCACGGAAATCTCGTAGCCGTCCTCGCCGGTGTAGCCCGAGCGGGAAATGATGGCGTCGGTCCCGAAAGCGGGAAGCGCGGCGGTGTCCATGAACACCATGCTCGCCGCTTCCGGCACGTGAGCGGCCAGGACGGCGGCCGCCTCGGGGCCCTGCAGGGCCAGCAGGGCGCGGTCTTCCAGGCGCTCGACGGTCGCCTCGCCCTCCAGGGCCTCGGCGATGATCCTGTAGTCGTTGTCCTTGCAGGCCCCGTTGACGACGATGAACAGGCCGTCGTCGTCGGGACGCGCGGTCATCAGGTCGTCGATCACCCCGCCCTGGTCGTTCAGCAGCACCGCATAGCGCTGCTTGCCGGGCTTGAGGCCCTGATAATCGGCCGAGACCAGCTTCTCGAAGCTCTTGGCGGGGTTCTCGCCGCGCAGCCGGGCCTGGCCCATGTGCGAGACGTCGAACAGCCCCGCGTGCTCGCGGGTCCACAGGTGCTCCTTCAGCACCCCATCCTTGTACTGCACCGGCATGTGGTAACCGGCGAACGGCACCATGCGCGCGCCGGCCGCGACGTGCGCGTCGTACAGCGGGGTCTTCTTGAGGTCTTGGCCGGAAAGGCTTGGGTCGGACACGCTTTGGGCTCCAATCGGGGTCGGCGACGCCGCCCGGCTTTCGCCAGGTGGTCTCGCCCCCGCTGTCCCTTTGACCTGAGAGATTCCGGCCCCTCGCCGCTCGAAAGCGAGATGGCCTTGCTCCTTCGGCGGGCAGACCTGTCGGGCTGCCTCTTTCCAGCGTTCCTAAACCCGCGCGGTCCTTTTGCCTGAGCGTTTCCGGGGCGGTTGCGCCTTCGGCCTCGGGACAGAATCCCGATGTCTCCCGCGAGGGTCGTCGCGTGTTTGGGCGACGGGGCTTTCGGAGTCAACCGAAGAGCGCCGCCGGCGGCTACATCCGCTCCGGCGCTTCGATGCCCAGCAGGTTCAGGGCCAGTTCCAGCTGCTTCAGCGTCGTCTCGGCCAGGGCCAGGCGCGAGGCCCGGATCGCCGGCTCGTCGGCGGTCAGGATCGGACAGGCGGCGTAGAACCTCGAGAAGGTCTGGGCCAGCTTGTAGGCGTGCTCGGCGATGAAGTTGGGGGCCTTCTTGTCGTAGGCCTCCGACAGCGCGCCCTCGAAGGCGTCCAGCAGCAGGGTCAGGTCGCGCTCGGCCGGCTCGCCGACGACGATCGGGCCCGAGGCGACCTTCTGCTCGGCCGCCTTGCGCAGGATGCTCTTGATGCGCACCGACTGGTAGAGCAGGTACGGCCCGGTCTTGCCCTCGAAACTGGTGAAGCGATCCAGGTCGAAGACGTAGGAGGTGCCGCGGAAGTTCTGCAGGTCGGCGAACTTCAGGGCCGCGACGCCGACCTTGTGGGCGATGTCCTCGAAGGCCTCGTCGGAGAGCTCGGCGCCCAGGCCGGCTTCGCGCAGGCGCTCGCGGGCCTTTTCGCGGGCCATTTCGATCAGGTCGTGCAGCTTCAGCACGCCGCCGGCCCGGGTCTTGAACGGCTTGCCGTCGGCGCCGTTCATGGTGCCGAAGCCGATGTGCTCCAGCCCGCCCGGTTCGGCGTAGCCGGCCAGGTACGAGGCGCGGAACACCTGCTCGAAGTGGTCGGCCTGGCGCTGATCGACGGCGTAGAGAACCAGGTGCGGATCGAACGACCGGCGGCGGTCCAGGACCGTGGCCAGGTCGGTCGTGCCGTACATCGCCGAGCCTTCCGACGACACGACCAGCAGCGGGTCGGGGCTCTCGACCTCGACCACCGAACCGTCGGGCAGCTTCTTCTTCTTGGTCTCGCCAGGGCGAGCGACACGGACGATCCGGGCGCCCTGGTCTTCGACCAGCAGGCCCTTGTCCTCCAGCTCTCGGACCATCGGGGCGATCAGGTCCTGCACGTCGCTCTCGCCCTTCCAGAGGTCGAAGTCGACGCCCAGGGCATGGAACTCGCGCTCCAGGGCCACACGGCTGATGCTGACGAAGTGACGCCACAGCAGGCGGTAGCCGAAGCGGCCGTTCTGCAGTTCGGCGGTGGCCTTGCGAGCCCGTTCCTTGAACTCGGCGTCCTCCTTCTGGCGCGCCGAGGCGGCCGGGTAGAGGCGGTCCAGGTCCTCCAGGCTGACGCGCGAGGCGAACTCGGCCATCAGATTGTCCTCGTCGGCCTTGGAGAAGCCGCGCGGGGCCTCGACCAGGCGTTCGAGCAGGGCGCGGATGAAGGCGTCCTCCTCCATGATGGCGCTGATCAGCAGCCCCATCTGGAAGCCCCAATCGCCGAAATGGGCGTCGCCCACCACCTCGTCGCCGCGGAAGCGGTACAGGCGCTTGACCGACTCGCCGATGATCGAGGCGCGCAGGTGGCCCACGTGCATCGGCTTGGCGACGTTAGGCCCGGCATAGTCGACCAGCACCCGGCGCGGATGGGCCAGCGGCTCGGCCCCGGCGCGCGGGTCGGCGGCGATCTCGTTGGCGCGGACCGACAGGGCGTCGCTGGCGACGCGCATGTTGATGAAGCCGACGCCGGCGATCTCGACGGCGGCCAGGCGCGGGTCAGCCTTCAGGATGTCGACGACCTGCACGGCGATCTCGCGCGGATTGCGCTTGGCGCTCTTGGCGGCCGCCAGGGCCCCGTTGCATTGGAAGTCGGCCAGGTCGGGCCGGTCGGACGCGGTGACGCGACCGAAGTCGGGGGACAGTCCGGCGGCCTGGAAGGCGGCCGCGGCCGCCTCGCTCAGGGACCGCTTCAAATCACTCATGGCTTGGGCGTGTTTCCGGGTTGGGCCGTCTGGGCTTGCTGGGTCTGGCCGGCGTTGACGCGGAAGCGCTTGCCGTCGCGGTTGAAGGCGGCCATTTCCGGGGTCACGTCGAAGCCGATCAGCACCTCGAAATTGCCGCCGCTGACCTTTTCGTCGGCCCGCGGGATGGTGATGGTCTTCAGGGTCTCGGTGGCGTAGACGCGATCCTGGCCCTCGCGGAAGGTCACCGGCAGGTCGAAGTACTCCTTGGCCAGGACGTCCTTGTTGCGCTCGGTCACCGCGACCCAATAGCGATAGGTCTTCTGCGAGCCGGTCGCCTGCGGGCCGCGGCCGAGCTCGAACAGCATCTGGACCTGCATCCGGATCGGATCGTTGCTCTTGTACGCGCAGCCCGAGCTCAGGCCCTGGATCTCGCCGGTATAGGCGGTCTGGGCCGCGGACTCCTTGCCGTCCTTGAACTCGACATAGCGGCTGGCGTCGTACAGCACCTTCACATAGGGGCACGGGCCGGCGTTGCGCAGCTGGGCCAGCGGAGCCTTGGGCTGGTTCCACTCGTCGTCGCGCTTCTTCTTCTTGGCGGCCTGGTCGTCATCGCCGCCGCCTTGGTCCTGGCCGCCCCGGCCGCCCATCTGGGCGTGAGCGGTCGCCGCCGTGGCGGCGATCGAGAGGGCCATCAGGGCGCTGAGGGCGACGGAAAGATTACGGCGCATGAAACGTCCGGTTCGAAATTGGAAAGCTTGAGCGGGAATTCCCACCAGCGTCATGGAGCCTGATAAAGGCATATGCGTGACGTCGCAATGCGCAGCAGATTTCACGGAGTTTCCGCGGGATGCTGGCGCGGACGGCCGGGAACCCTTAGGTTCGGCCCCATGAACGCCCATTCGCCCATCTCCAGCCCCAACCGGCGCGAGCTCCGCGTGGTCCTGGCCAGCCCGCGCGGCTTCTGCGCCGGCGTCGACCGGGCGATCCAGATCGTCGAACGGACGATCGAGAAGTTCGGCGCGCCGGTCTATGTGCGCCACGAGATCGTCCACAACCGCCACGTCGTCGACCGGCTGAAGGCCCTGGGCGCGGTGTTCATCGAGGAGCTGGGCGAGGCCCCGGCCGACCGTCCCGTGGTGTTCTCGGCCCATGGCGTGCCCAAGTCGGTGCCGGCCGAGGCCAGGTCGCGCGAGATGGTCTATCTGGACGCCACCTGCCCGCTGGTCTCCAAGGTCCATGTCGAGGCCCAGAAGCATTACGACGCCGGCCGCGAGATCGTGCTGATCGGCCATGCCGGCCACCCGGAGGTGGTCGGCACCATGGGCCAGTTGCCCGAGGGCACGGTCACCCTGATCGAGGACATCGACGACGCCCGCGCCTGGGTCCCCAGGAACCCGGCCAACGTCGCCTTCCTGACCCAGACCACCCTGTCGGTCGACGACACCGCCGAGATGGTCGACCTGCTCAAGCAGCGCTTCCCGGGCATCGCCGCCCCGCACAAGGAAGACATCTGCTACGCCACCACCAACCGCCAGGAGGCGGTGAAGATGCTGGCCGGCGTGTCGGACCTGATCCTGGTGGTCGGCTCGAGGAATTCGTCCAACTCGGTGCGGCTGATGGAGGTCGGCAAGCGGGCCGGCGCCAGGGACGCCCGGCTGATCGACGACGCGCGCGGCATCGACTGGTCGTGGTTCGAGGGCGTGGCCACCGTCGGCGTCACCGCCGGGGCCTCCGCGCCGGAAGACCTGGTCCAGGGCGTGATCGAGGCCATGGCCGGACGCTACGACGTCACCGTCGAGGAACTGGTCGAGGCCCGCGAGACCGTGACCTTCAAGCTGCCGCGGCTGCTGACCGCCTGAGGCTATTCGACGCGCGTTCGCAACCATTCGATGAGAGTGGGGATGTCGACCTCTCCACGAGCCACGCCGAGCATGGCCTCGGTGGCGGCGTCCTGAGTGGCGGTCAGGCGCAAGCCATTGTCTTCCAGAAACAAGCCGAGCGCCATGAACGCGGCGCGCTTGTTTCCATCCACGAACGGATGGTTCGAGGCGATGCCGACGGCGTAGGTCGCCGCCAGTTCGACAATGTCGGCGACACCTTCGTAGGCGTAGCGGTTGACCGGACGAGCCAATGCGGAATTGAGCAGACCCTCGTCGCGGATACCGGATGCGCCACCGGTAACTCGAAGGAGCTCGTCATGGAGCCTGACCAGCAGATCCTGATCCATCCAGAGCGGTTCGGACATACCGTCTACTTGGCGAGGGCTTCAAAGGTCTTGCGATAGCGTTCGAGGAAGGCTTTGCCGCGCTCGAAGCGTTCGTCCGTCGTCGGCTGCTTGGCGAGACTGATCTTTTCGCCATCGCTAGTGACCTGAAAGACGTCGCCGTTGCGAGCGGCAAAGAGAGCGCGCGCCTCCTCGTCAAGGACGAACACGACTTCGTCATCCCGTTCCTCGACTCTAAGCGCAACCATTCGGCCTCTCCTTTGCAGATTGCAAAGATACCACAATCCCGGCCTGCACACAGACGCACTCTTGACCGCCAGCGCCCCGTCCCGCATCCCCGCCCCATGGCCGTCTATACCGACATCACCGACGATGAACTCGCCGCCTTCCTGGGCGACTATGACCTGGGCCGGGCCCTGGCGTTCAAGGGCATCGCCGAGGGGGTGGAGAACTCCAACTTCCTGCTGGAGACCGAGAGCGGCCGATTCATCCTCACGGTCTATGAGCGGCGCGCCAAGCCCGAGGACCTACCCTATTTCCTCGACCTGCTGACCTGGCTGGCCGATCGCGGCTATCCCAGCGCCAAGCCGATCGCCGACCGCTCGGGCAAGGCCCTGAAGACCATCCGCGGCAAGCCCGCGGCCCTGGTCGAGTTCCTGCCCGGTCTGTCGGCCCGCCGCCCGACCGTCGCCCACTGCCGCGAGGCCGGCGAGGGCCTGGCCTGGCTGCACCTGGCCGGCGAGGGCTATCCGGCCCGCCGCGCCAACGACCTGGGCCAACCGCACTGGGCGCCGCTGTTTTCCAAGCACCGCAAGGCGGCCGACGGCCTCAAGCCCGGCCTGTCCGCGACGATCGACAAGGACCTGGCCGAGCTGGCCCTGTCATGGCCGCGCGGCCTGCCGTCGGGCGTGATCCACGCCGACTACTTCCCCGACAACGTGTTCTTCAGGCCCGACGGCAAGTTCGCGGCGGCCATCGACTTCTATTTCGCCTGTGACGACGCCTACGCCTACGACATCGCCGTGACCCTCAACGCCTGGTGCTTCGAGGCCGATGGCAGCTTCAACATCACCGCCGCCCGGGCCCTGGTCGCCGGCTACGAGCGCCGCCGCCCCCTGAGCCCGACCGAGCGCGCCGCCATCCCGATCCTGGCGCGCGGCGCGGCGATGCGCTTCTTCCTGACGCGCCTGGCCGACTGGGGCGCGACCCCGGCCGGGGCCCTGGTCAGGCCGAAGGATCCGCTGGAGTACGAGCGCAAGCTGGCCGTGCACCGTGAGGGCCTCAGCCTGTTCGGGGCCGGCGCGTGACCCCCAGGCTGGTGATCTACACCGACGGCGCCTGCCGCGGAAATCCCGGGCCCGGCGGCTGGGGCGCCCTGCTGATGTACGGCGACAAGAAGAAGGAAATCTGCGGCGGCGAACTGGCGACCACCAACAACCGCATGGAGCTGATGGCCGCCATCCAGGCCCTGGAGGCCCTGAACAAGCCGACCAAGGCCGAGCTGCACACCGACAGCCAGTACGTGATGAAGGGCGTCACCCAGTGGATCCACGGCTGGAAGGCCAAGGGCTGGAAGACCGCCGACAAGAGCCCCGTCAAGAACGTCGACCTGTGGCAGCGCCTCGACGCCGCCCGCCTGCGCCACGAGGTCGACTGGCGCTGGGTCAAGGGCCATGCCGGCCACGTCCACAACGAACGGGCGGACGAGCTGGCGCGGCTGGGCATGCTGAAGACCCTGGGCGAGAAGGCCTAGGGGAAGGCGCCCCGGCCCGATCGGAAGATCGGAAGAAAAGAAAGGGGCCGGCCCACGAATGGACCGGCCTTAGGTGCTTCACGAGGAGAGTGAAGTTCAGAAGGTCGCGCGCGCCGTGAGGGTGTAGGTGCGACCGTCGTAGTCGACCCAGCGCGAGACCCGATGGTCGTTCTCGTATTCGAACCGCTTGGAGTTGGTCAGGTTGTAGGCGTCCAGCGACAGGGTGAAGGTGTCGGTCACGTTGTACGAGGCCGACAGGTCCAGCTGGCCGCGCGGCTTCACCGAGCGGGCGCCGCCGGTGTAGGTGCCGTTGGCGTTCAGCGGGTAGTCCGAACGGTAGTTATAGACCGCGCGCACGCCGTATTTCGGCGTCTCGTAATAGCCGATCAGGTTGACATTGTGCTTGGAGATGCCCGGGAACGGCGCGATCGCCGGGCTCTTCGACGTCGTGTAGGCGTAGTTGAAGCTGCCGCCGAAGTTCGCCCAGAAGCCCGGCAGGAAGTCGAGGTTCTGCTGGATGTTGAACTCGACGCCCTCGACCGTGGTCTTCTTGTCGAGATTGTAGGCGCCGCCGGCGTTGACGTGGACCTGCTTGGTGGCGCTGGAGAGGCTGGTGGCGTTGCAGTAGGCGCCGTCCCAAGACAGGGCGCCAAAGCCCCAGGTCGAGCCGTCGGCCGGGCACAGCAGGGCCGGATCCGAGGTCGAGGCGATGCGGCCAGTGATGTTCTTGCGGAAATAGGCCAGCGAGATCAGGCCGTTGGGGCGGTTGTACCACTCCAGCGACAGGTCGAAAGACTCCGCCAGATAGGGCCGCAGCTTGTTGTTGCCGATCGCCACCGAGACGTCATAGACGCTGACCGAGCCTGAGCTGAGGCCGGTGTTCAGGATCTGGCCGGGATTGACCTTGGTCGACGGCGAGTATTGACGCGGGTGCGGGCGCACATAGGTCTTGTAGTAGGCGCCACGCAGGATCAGGTCGTCGGTAACGTCGGCCACGAAGATCGCCGACGGCAGGAAGTAGTCGTACTTGTTGACGTATTGGTCGGTCTTGAAATCGTTCGGCGAACCGATCGAGTCGACCGGCGGCTTCGTCCGGTCCAGAGTCGTGATGGTGTTCTTGGTGTCTTCGTAGCGGCCGCCGAAGTTGCCGCGCACGCCGTGGCCGAAGATCTCGGTGTCGTACTTGGCCTGGATATAGAACTGATTGATATCGTTCTCGTTGGTGAAGTTCTTGTCGTAGTAGGCGCCGTCCGAGTATTGGATGTTCAGGCCCGTGGGCGACAGACTGCCGCCCGGATAGACCGCGACGGGGGTGACCGCGTTCAGGAAGCCGCGGATGTCCAGGGTCTGCCAGTTTTTGGTGTAGTTACCGGCGGCGCCGCCCATGAAGTCTTCGACGAACGGGGCGGTGCTCAGCATGCCAGGCGTGATCTTCGACAGCTGAATGCCGTAACCGAACACGCGATAGCCGGTCGACACGAACTTCTCGCGCTCGAAGCGGGCGCCAGCCTGGATGCTCTTGATCGGCCCCCATTCAACGAAGCGCTCGCCGTCCAGGCTTAGGCTGTTCAGGTCGTTCTTGGCGTAGCTTTGCGAGCCCTCCATGCCCAGACGGGCCGAGCTGTTGGCCGACGTGCCGTTGTTGTAATACGAGACCGGGTCGTTGACGCCACCCCAGGTCCAGACGGCGCCCGCCGGGCCCAGCGAATTCTGCGGGCTTAGCTGGGTAACGTAGGAGAAGCCGCCGATATCGTCCAGGCCGGTGGAGATCGAACCGTTGATGCCGTTGCCGCCCGCGCGGGTGGGGTTGACCACGTCGACCGAGGTCTCGACCGAGGCGTTGGAACCCGACGACAGGCTCAGGGCGGCGGCCAGGCGCCACTTGTCGTTGCTCCAGTCGATGTTGCCGATGACGCCGTTCGACTTCTGGTGCTGCGAGTACAGACGCGTCGACGACAGCCCGTTCATGTTGGTGAAGTCGTAGCTTTCGTACAGGTAACGGCCGTCATTGGTCTGGATCGGCGTTCCGGTCGGCGTGATCACCGTGCCCGCGCCCGGGGTCGAGGACGGCGCGACGTAGTTGATCAAGAAGTACTGGACGGTGTCGGGCAGGTTGCGATCGGTCGAGAAGCCGATCAGGCCGACCTTGGTGTTGTCGTTCGGCTTCCACTCGACGCCGGCCGCGCCCGACCAGACCTTGCCCACGTTCATGCGGGTGTACTGACGAATGGCGCTGTTGGCCCAGAGGCCGTTGGTGCTCTTGGAGCCGGTGTTGCTGGTGACATAGGGCGTCGCGTTCGCCTGCGACAGGCCCAGGGCCTGGCCCAGCGAACGACAATACGAGGTCGTGTTGCTGGCGCAGGCGGTCGGGGAGAAGTACTGGCCGTAGGCGGCGTTGAACTGGGTCGGCGTCAGGCCTGTCATCGCCGAGGTCAGGTAGTCGTAGTTGTTCAGCCGGATCGTGTCGCGGCGGAAGTTTTCCTTCTTGTAGGCGATCGTGCCGAAGACCGCGAAATCGTCCGTCAGGTGTTTGTTGTAGCTGACGGTGGCGGCCGGGGCGTTGAGGTCGCCCAGGGTGTTGTGCTCGTAGGACAGCTTCATCGAGCCGCCGTCCTTGCGCGACAGAGCCGGGGCGATCTGCATGTCGACGTTGCCGGAAAGACCGCCGGACACGGTGTTGGCCATCGGGGACTTGGCGATCACGAAGGCCGAAAAGATGTCGGAGTTGAACGCGCCCAGCGGCGAGCCCTGGTTGTCGCGCAGCAGGGCCGGGCCGGCGAACGACTGGCCGTTGAGGGTGTTGCGGGCGTATTCGCCCGGCATGCCGCGCAGGTTGATGGTGGCGTCGCGGCCTTCGGCCTCGCGGTTGATCTGGACGCCGGGGATGCGCTGGAGGGCTTCGCCGACGTTCAGGTCCGGGAAGCGGCCCAGGCCGTCCGAAGAGATGCCGTCGGTGATCTCGACGGCGTTCTTCTTGGCGCGGACGGCGTTGGCGTAGCTCTGCTTGAAGCCGGTCACGACGACCGCGTCGAGCGTATCGCCCTGGGACGCGGCCTGTGGCGCGGCGGCGTCCTGCGCCGCCGCGAGCGCGGGCGCCCCGCCAATGATGGTGGCCGACAGGAGCGCGACCTTCAGGGCGCGCGCGGATCTGGTTCTCAAGCTCAAGACATCCCTCCTTGGGTATCGAGCCGCCTTAGCGCGGCTCTTATTGGCCTGACCTCTTCATGTTTCCCACCCGGCCAGCCACGCATAATTTCTCATGTAAATATTATTTTGTGAATGAAAAGCTTTAATCACGGGTGGTGATTTCCATTAAATTACTGATTATATTGATTATATTTTGCCGTCCTGGCGGGATGGAGAATTCCTGCCTACACACATGTTGGAACAGGGATTTCAAATAGTGGAATTGGTCAGGCCAAAATCCGGGCGCCGGCACCGTCCAGCAGCGGGGGCGGAAAGGCGCGCGCCCGATTTTGCGGAATCGCGGCTCGTGATCTGCGGTCGGGCCCGCGATGACGACGGCTGAGTCGCTAAAAACCGTGAAACGACGGACGGAATGGGAACGGAGCAAGGAAGGTCCGGTCCAGACCGGAAGCGATGGATCACCGCGAACGACCGCCGGCGACCCAGGCCTAGGACGGTTTCCGAGAGCCGGGCCGCCCGCTGCCCGTGTCCAGGACAGGGCGCATGAAGCTGCGCTGATAGCTGACGATGCAGCGTGTCCGGTCGGCCAACTCCAGGGCCTCCCGGCATCCGAGATCCCCCGGGATCCTCGCGCGATGGGCCTCGTAGGCGGCCAGGCTGGGAAAGCTGAACAGCGCCACGGCGATGCTGTTGGGGCCCTCGGCGGGCAGGAAGTCGCCGTGATGGATCCCGCCCATCCGGTTGACCAGCGGTATCCACAGTTTCGCATAGGCCTCGAACTCGGCCAGCTTGTAAGGGTCGACGACGTAGCGCAGGTAGCAGGTGATCGCCCGGGCTCTGCCTTCGACGACTTGGCGCGGGTCGCTTGCGACACCGTCCTCACCCGCGGACAGGGATGATCAGGCCGCCAGGGCTCCGGGCGATGTCCCCGTCGCGAACGGCAGGCCCTCGTCCTCCCAGCCGGTGATCCCGCCAATCATCAGCTTCACCGGCCGCCCCAGATGGGCCAGCTTCAGCGCGGCCCGGTCCGCGCCGTTGCAGTGGGGGCCCGCGCAATAGACCACGAACAGGGTGTCGGCCGGCCACCGCGCCATGCGCTCGGCGGTGATCTCGGCGTGGCGCAGGTGCAGGGCGCCCGGCACATGGCGGCGGGCATAGGCCTCGGGCGCGCCCACGACGTGCAGCAGGACGAAGTCCACGTCGCCGGCCCTCATCGCGGCGGCGACGTCGGCGCAGTCGGTCTCGACGCTCAGCCGACGGGCGAAATGGGTGGCCGCGTCGGGCGACGGCGCGGCGGGGATGGCGGAAACAAAGCTCATGACGGCCTCCTCTGTTGGCGACCGGAGACTTGCCCCGCGGCGGCGTCGCGCGTTAGCTGGCACGATCGCCATAGGTCGTAAAGATCATGCCAAAATCGTCGGAACCTCCCGAGCCCGCCAATCGTCCGCCCCCCAATCGGCTGGTCGCCGCCCTAGCCTATGACGGCCTGTGCACCTTCGAGTTCGGCGTCGCGGTCGAGCTGTTCGGCCTCCCCCGGCCCGAGATGGGGCCGGACTGGTACCGGTTCGCGACAGCGGCGGTCGAACCCGGTCCCCTACGCGGCCTGGGCGGCGTTCAGGTGGCGGCCGACGGCGGGCTGGAGCTGATCCAGCGGGCGGGCACGATCATCGCCCCCGGCTGGCGCGGCGCCGACGCGCCGGTTCCCCAGCCCTTGATCGACGCGCTCCAGGCCGCCCATCGAAGGGGCGCGCGGGTGATGTCGATCTGCTCGGGAGTGTTCGTGCTGGCGGCGGCGGGCCTGCTGGCAGGGCGGCGGGCCACCACTCACTGGCGCTATGTCGACCGACTGCGCGCCCTCCATCCCGAAATCGACGTGCAACCCGAGGTGCTCTATGTCGACGAGGGCCAAGTCCTGACCTCGGCCGGCAGCGCCGCGGGCCTGGACCTGGGCCTGCATCTGATCCGCCGCGACTTTGGTCCTGAGGCGGCCAACATCGTGGCCCGGCGGCTGGTGATCCCGTCGCACCGCGACGGGGGCCAGGCCCAGTTCATCCAGCGGCCGGTGCCCACCGCGCACGAGGCCTCCCGCCTGTCGCCGATCCTGGACCGCATGCGCGCCGACCTTTCGCGCGAGCACACGGTCAAGTCCCTGGCCGACGCGGCCGGCATGAGCCCGCGCACGTTCCTGCGGCGGTTCGAGGCCGCCACCGGCACGACCCCGGCCCGCTGGCTGCTGGCCGAGCGCCTGGCCCAGGCCCGCGAACTGCTGGAGACCACCCCGGCCGGCGTCGAGCAGATCGCCCACGCCGTCGGCTTCGGCGCCGCGGCCCTGCGGCACCACTTCAGGAAATCGCTGGCCACCACGCCCCAGGCCTATCGGGCGCGGTTCGGGGGCTAAACAGTGGGATTAGCGAGACGGCGGGAACAAGGCCGCCAACTTCTGGAGATCGGCCGCGCGGAACAGGGTTGCGGCAAGCCGCCCGACCTGCTTTCCCGTCTGCGTGTCGAAAACCCCATAGCCTGGCGCCGCCTCACCGTCGCGGACAAGGTCCGCGCGGATTTCGGCGCGGTCACGCGCCACCGCCCAGCGGGTCCGCCAGAAGGCCCTCAACTCTAAACGCTCGGTCGTCAATTGGATGCAAAGGGTCCACATCGACGCAATCAGCCAAACGCCCAGTCCCGCGAGACCGACCGCCATGGCCGTCGTGAATCCGCTGATCTCAGGCTCGCCAATCGAATCGACGCCGACCCAGACGGACAGGCCGAGAAGCGAGCCGCCAACGCAGAGCTTCATGATCTGGACAGCCGGGGTGGGGCGCAAGACCCATTCCAGGGGCCGGTCGAGGGCCTCGACCGGCCGAGCGGCCGCCTGGGCTTCCAGCCACGCGAGCCAGTCGGCGTGGGCGACCCGCAGGCGGGCGTTCGGGACCTGCGCCAGCCCATCCCGCACGACAGCGATCTCCTGGGCCAGTTCGCCAGCCGTCAGGGCCGCCACATCCTGTTCCAGGATCCGGCCGATGCGCTTGCGGGTCCTCTTCGAGAAAGCGGCGTCGATGAGCGCGGAAAACCCGCCCATCAGCGCGCCCCCTGCCACGGCTTGCGCCACGATGAACGCAGCCTCCTGTGCGGCCGCCGCCCAGCCGGCCTCAAAGACGGCCAGGTAGCGGCCGCCGTTTCGAAGCAAGTCGGCGGCGCAGGCTGCAGCGGCCATGGCCAGCGCAAGGCCGGCATAGCCTCGCAACCGTTCCCGCCAGGATCTGATCATGTTCGGCGGCGTCGGGATCTCCCGCCCGTCCCGCCCCAGCGGCGTCATCGCGTCCCCATCAAGCTTAACCGCAGACCTAGCATCGCTGGATGCCGGAGCAAAAGCCCTGCTCGCGCGGAAGGTGTCGCTCGACACAAGGTCGCACTACCGTAACGAACCGGCCGCGAAATGACCTTGGTCGCGCCGTTGCGAAGCCCCGTTCGGATCCCAATCTCTTACTCGACGCGGACAACCCGGCTTCTCCCCCCCGGCCGGCCCCAGCGTCCCTAGAAGCGCAGCGTCCGTGCCCTCCCCCTCGGCACGGACGCTGTTTGCGTTTCGGGGCTTGGCCGCCGCTCAATCGAACATTGTTCTGGTAACGCTAACACTCTGCGCTATCCTGCGACCCGAAACCTTCCGTCCATCGAGACCGAAGGATCACGGGAGCGAAGCGGTCATGCGGGCATGGGCCTATGCCTTGACGATCCTGGCCGCGTGGGGCGGCGCCCAGGCCGCCACCCCGGCCCCTGCACGGGCGAGGCCGCCAATCGTCTCGGTGTCGCACCTGGCGGTTCATGCGGCCGACCCGGCCAGGAGCGAGGCCTTCTACGTCCATGACCTGGGCGCGGTGAAAGGGCCCGACCCCGAAAACCCCCAGGGCGCGCGTTACTATTTCAGTCCCACCCAGTTCGTCGAAGTCCTGCCCCCACCGCGCGGCGCGCCGTCCATCGACCGGCTGGACCACGCCGCCTTCAACACCGCCGACGCCGAGGCTTTGCGCGCCTACCTGGCCTCCAAGGGCGTGGCCGTTCCGGGCCGGGTCGAAACGGGCGCGGACGGCGGCCGCTGGTTCGACGTCGCCGATCCGGAGGGCGTGCGGATCCAGTTCGTCCAGCCGCCGGCGACCCCGCCCGCCATCGCCGTCAATCCGCTGTCCAGCCGCATCATCCATGTCGGCTTCATCGTCCACGACCGGGCGCGGCAGGACGCCTTCTATCGCGGGATCCTGGGCTTCAGGCCCTACTGGTTCGGCGGGATGACGGACGAGGCGCCGTCCTGGGTCTCGCTGCAGGTTCCCGACGGGTCCGACTGGCTGGAATACATGATCGTCGCCCCGCCCGACGGCCGGGGGCCGCCGCCCGGCATGAGCCAGGCCACGGCCGGCGTGCTCGACCACTTCTCGCTGGGCGTGCCCGACACCCGCCTGGCCTACACCCTTCTGTGGAACGGCGGACGGCTCGAGGGCCAGAAGGAGACGCCGAAGGTCGGCCGTGACGCCAAGTGGCAGCTCAACCTGTTCGACCCCGACGGCACGCGCGCCGAGATCATGGAGTTCCACGCCGTCGGCAAGCCGTGCTGCTCGCCCTTCACCGCCGACGATCCCAGACCCTAGCCCCGACAATCCGCTTGAAGCCGAAGGAGAGCCCGATGCCCATTTCCAGACGCAGCCTCTTGGGCGCGGCCGGCGCCTCGGCGGCCCTGGCCCCCGCTGTCGCCAAGGCCAAGGCGGCGGAGGCCGCGCCGTCCGACAAGGTCGGCTTCGCCATCGTCGGCCTCGGCAAGCTGAGCCTGGGCCAGCTGATCCCCGGCCTGAAGGTCGCCAAGGGGGCCCGGCTGGCGGCCGTGGTCAGCGGCCATCCCGACAAGGCCCGCCGGGTCGCCGCCGAAAACGGCCTGCCGGCCGACGCGGTCTACGGCTACGACGACTACGACCGCATCGCCAAGGATCCGCGCATCCAGGTCGTCTACGTCGTGCTGCCCAACGCGATGCACGCCGACCACACGATCCGGGCGCTGAAGGCGGGCAAGCACGTGCTGTGCGAGAAGCCGATGGCGACCAGCATCGAGGACGCCGAGGCGATGATCGCCGCCGCCAAGGCCGCCCGGCGCCACCTGATGATCGCCTATCGCTGCCACTACGAACCGATGAACCTGGACGTCATGCGCCGCCTGCGCGCCCGGTCGCTGGGTCGGGTCCGGCAGATCAACACCACCATGGGGCGGCAGGCCGACCCTTCCGATCCCTCCGACGCCTGGCGGCTGGACGGCGAGATGTCCGGCGGCGGGGCCCTGGGCGACATGGGCGTCTACGGGATCAGCGCCGCCCGCTACCTGCTGAACGAGGAGCCGGTCGCCGTCCAGGCCTGGGCCCAGACCGACCGGTCCGATCCCCGGTTCAAGGAGACGCAGGACCTGATCAACTGGCAGTTCCGCTTTCCCTCGGGCGTGATCGCCAATGGCTCGACCTCGTTCGCCTACGCCCCGACCATGGCCTTCGAGGCGATCTGCGAGCAGGGCCGGCTGATCGCCGATCCGGCGGCCTTCTACGGCGGCAACCGCCTGACCGTGGTCAAGGGCGGCCAGGCCCAGCCGCCGGTCCCCGCCCCGCCCGGCGACCAGTTCGCCCGCGAGATGGACTGGATGGCCGACGTGGTGCGCGGCAAGGCGCCGATGGTCTCGCCCGGCGAGGAGGGGCTGCAGGACATGCGCCTGATGCAGGCGATCCTGGAGTCCGCGGCCAAGGACGGGGTGACGGTCAAGACCGACTGGGGCTATCGGCGGGCGGTGGATCCGGCGGGCGTGGTGGATGTGGTGGGGAGGGCTTGAGGGCGTCGCCCTTCTAGGCTGCGGTGACGATTTAGCTATTTGAGCCAGAGCATGATGGCGGCCAGGGTGACGAAGCCCATGAAGGTTGCCGCCAGCTTGTCGTATCGCGTGGCGATGCGGCGGA
>Ga0102590_1003384_pt1 | contig 16020 bp, 16 predicted proteins | sample AraplaMF_Col_mMF_FD_76859 | JGI IMG/M metagenome (GOLD analysis project Ga0102590, IMG submission 76859) | Arabidopsis root microbial communities from the University of North Carolina, USA - plate scrape MF_Col_mMF | ecosystem: Host-associated > Plants > Roots > Endosphere | place: USA...
CGCAGCTCGCAGCGCTGAAAGAGCGCTATCCCGACGACAAGGTGAAGCAGCAGCAGGAGATGATGGAGATCTACCGCAAGGAGAAGATCAATCCGGTCGCCGGCTGTCTTCCCGTGGTGATCCAGATCCCGGTGTTCTTCTCGCTCTACAAGGTGCTGTTCGTCACCATCGAGATGCGGCACGCGCCGTTCTTCGGCTGGATCAAGGACCTCTCCGCGCCGGACCCGACCAATCTGTTCACCCTGTTCGGCCTGATCCCGTTCGACCCGACCACGCTGCCGCTGTTCGGCCACTACCTCGCACTCGGCATCTGGCCGATCATCATGGGCATAACGATGTGGTTCCAGATGAAGCTGAACCCGACGCCGCCGGATCCGACCCAGCAGATGATCTTCAACTGGATGCCGCTGATCTTCACCTTCATGCTGGCGGGCTTCCCGGCGGGTCTGGTGATCTACTGGGCCTGGAACAACACGCTCTCGGTACTGCAGCAGAGCTTCATCATGCGCCGTAACGGCGTGAAGGTGGAGCTGTTCGACAATCTCAAGGCGACGTTCGCGAAGAAAGCGACGTAGCTTCACTCCAGCGTGCGCGCTCATGTGGGCGCAAATGCCTCCAAGTCGTCATGCCCGGGCTCGTCCCGCCTGCGCGGCCGTAGCCGCTTCGGCGGGGCGAAGGCCCGGGCATCCACGTTTTGGAGGGTGCCGCATCGAAAGACGTGGATGGCCGGGACAAGCCCGGCCATGACGAGAGGATAGAGTGGTCGGATGAACGACGTGACCGACGACAAAGATGCGAAGCTGATCGAGGCCGGGCGAAAGCTGTTCACCCGCGACTGGCAGTTCATCTGGGCCTCGCCCTCGGTCCAGACGCTGCCGCCGATGGACGGGCTGGAGATCGCCTTTGCCGGCCGCTCCAATGTCGGCAAGTCCAGCCTGATCAACGCGCTCACGGGGCGCAATGCGCTTGCGCGCACCTCGCATACGCCCGGCCGCACCCAGGAGCTGATCTTCTTCGAGGTCCCCGGGAAAAAAGACCTGCGCCTCGTCGACATGCCCGGCTATGGCTACGCCAAGGCGCCCAAGAGCCAGGTCGCGTCCTGGACCGAGCTGATCCACAAATTCCTGCTGGGACGCGCCAGCCTCGCGCGCGTCTACGTGCTGGTCGACGCGCGGCACGGGCTCAAGGACGTCGATCTCGAAATCCTTGGGACGCTCGACCGCTCCGCCGTCAGCTACCAGATCGTGCTGACCAAGGCCGACCAGGTGAAGGCGTCCGAGCTTCAAACCTGCATCGCCGAGACCGAGGCCGCTCTGGCCAAGCATCCGGCCGCGTTCCCGAACGTGCTTGCGACCTCGTCACGCAGCTCGACCGGCATGGCCGAATTGCGCGCCGCGATCGCCAAGCTGCTGGAGGAGCGGAGCTCGTGATGGCACGCCTGCTGATGGGGCTTGCCGGTTTGATGGGCGCCGCCGGCGTCGCGCTGGCGGCCGCTTCGGCCCACGGCGCCGATGCCAGCCGCCTCGCCTCGGCCAGCGCCATGCTGCTGTTTCACGCAACCGCCATACTCGCCGCGGTCGCGCTGCTCGCGCGCGGACTTCTGCACGGCGGAATTGGCCTCATTGCGGCGTTCGGCTTCGTGATTGGCGCTGTGCTGTTCGCGGGCGACCTCACCTTGCGGCAATATGCCGGTCATTCGCTGTTTCCCTATGCGGCGCCGACCGGCGGAACGGTGATGATCGCGAGCTGGCTGGCGGTGACGCTGGCGGCGGTAGCGGCGAGGAAGTGACGCGCCGTCTTACCCTCCCCTGGAGGGGGAGGGTCGCTGCGCATGTAGCGAAGCGCAATGCGTAGCGGGGTGGGGTGATCTCTCCACTCGGGCACTGTTCATCGCGGAGAGACCGTCACCCCACCCCGCTCGCGCTGCGCGCGATCGACCCTCCCCTGGAAGGGGAGGGTAAGAGCGAACACCACGCTTTGCGCGCCGCCCGCCAATCGGATAGAAGGCGGCCCGATAGTCCCGCCAGCGAGACCGCGACATGACCGACATCTCCCCGCTCGACCAGGCCCGCATCCTGTCCGAAGCGCTGCCGCACATGCAGCAGTATGACGAAGAAACCATCGTCATCAAATATGGCGGCCATGCCATGGGCGACGAGGAGACCGCGAAGAACTTCGCCCGCGACATCGTGCTGCTGGAGCAGACCGCGATCAACCCGGTGGTGGTGCACGGCGGCGGGCCGCAGATCGCGACCATGCTCAAGCGCCTCGGCATCGTCTCGGAATTCGCAGCAGGCCTGCGCATCACCGACGCCGCGACCATCGAGATCGTCGAGATGGTGCTGGCGGGCTCCGTCAACAAGCAGATCGTCGGCTACATCAACGAGGCCGGCGGCAAGGCCGTGGGCCTGTCGGGCAAGGACGCCAACATGGTGAAGGCGTCGAAGACGACGCGCACCATCATCGATCCGGACTCGCACATCGAGAAGGCGGTCGATCTCGGCTTCGTCGGCGACCCCGAGAAGGTCGACCTCACGCTGCTCAACCAGCTGATCGGCTATGAGCTGATCCCGGTGCTGGCGCCGCTCGCGACCTCCAAGGAAGGCCAGACGCTGAACGTCAACGCCGACACCTTTGCCGGTGCGGTCGCCGGCGCGCTGAAGGCCAAGCGCCTGCTGCTGCTCACCGACGTGCCGGGCGTGCTCGACAAGTCGAAGAAGCTGATCCCGCAGCTTTCGGTGAAGGACGCGCGCAAGCTGATCGCCGACGGCACCATTTCCGGCGGCATGATCCCGAAGGTCGAGACCTGCATCTACGCGCTCGAACAGGGCGTGGAGGGCGTCGTCATCATCGACGGCAAGATGCAGCACGCGGTGCTGCTCGAGCTCTTCACCAACACGGGCACGGGAACGCTGATACATAAGTGATGAGCTGGACGCCGCGACGAAAGAACGTCATGTCCGGGCCTGTCCCGGCCATCCACAATCTTTCGCGTGGCGCAGACGTGGATGCCCGGGTCAAGCCCGGGCATGACGAGCAGAGAATTCGGCCCCGCCGCTCACCTCTGACGCGTCTCCTGATGACACTGCCGGCGGCGGCGGTCTCATTTCTGTTTTCCGCCGCCCCCGCGCTTGCCGACCTCAAGATCTGCAACCGCATGTCCTATGTCGTCGAAGCCGCGATCGGTATCGACGACAAGGCGGCGACCGCGACGCGGGGCTGGTTCAGGATCGATCCCGCCACCTGCCGCGTGGTGGTGCAGGGCACGCTCTCCGCCGACCGCATCCTGCTCAACGCCCGCGCGCTCGGCGTCTATGGCGCCTCGCCGATCCCGCAGAGCGGCAGCGACACGCTGTGCGTGGCGCAGGACAATTTCGTCATCGCGGCCGCCCGGCAATGCCGCAGCGGCCAGACCCAGGCAGCCTTCACGCAGGTGACGCCGACGCAGGGCGACGACGGCAACCTGGTGACGTATCTCGCCGAGGATTCCGAATATGACGACGAGCAGGCGCGCCTTGCCGGCATCCAGCGGCTGCTGGTGATCATCGGCTACGACGTCGGCGCGATCGACGGCGTCGACGGGCCGAAGACGCAAGCCGCGCTGGCCGCGTTCCTGAAGAGCCGCGGGCTGCCGTCCGACGCGGTATCGTCGCCGAACTTCTTCAAGACCATGGTGGATGCGACGCAAACCCCGTCGGCGAGCGGCCTGACCTGGTGCAACGACACGCCGCACAAGGTGATGGCGGCGATCGCCACCGACGACGGCAAGTCCGTGACCAGCCGCGGCTGGTATCGCCTCGATCCCAAAGCCTGCCTGCACCCCGACGTGACCGGCCAGCCAAAACAGATCTTCAGCTTCGCGGAAGCCATCGACGCCGACAACCGCGTCATCAAGCTGAAGGACAAGCCGCTGAACTGGGGCGGCGACAGGCAGCTCTGCACCCGCGAGACCAAGTTCGAGACCAACGAGCAGACCGATTGCGGCGCGCGCGGATTCGCGGCGACGGGATTTGGCGCGGTGGATATGAGCAGCGGCGGCAAGACGCTGCGGTTTGCGATGCCGTGATTGAGAGAGCTTTGATGAAATCCCCCCGCGCCTTCGGCCATGTCGACACCTGGGTGTTCGACCTCGACAACACGCTCTACCCGCATCACGTCAATCTGTGGCAGCAGGTCGACGCGCGGATCGGGGAGTTCGTGTGCAACTGGCTGAACGTGAGCCCTGCGGAAGCACGCGATATCCAGAAGGACTATTACCGGCGCTTCGGCACCACCATGCGCGGCATGATGACCCTGCATGGCGTGCGCGCCGACGACTATCTCGCCTACGTCCACAAGATCGACCACTCGCCGCTGGAGCCGAATCCGGCGCTCGGCGAAGCCATCGCAGGACTGTCGGGACGCAAGCTGATCCTGACCAACGGCTCGGTCGACCATGTCGACGCCGTGCTGGCGCGGCTCGGATTGGCTACGCATTTCGACGGCGTGTTCGACATCATCGCGGCCGGCTTCGAGCCGAAGCCGGCGCCGCAGACCTACCGGAAATTCCTCGAGGACCATGCGGTCGATCCGGCCCGCGCCGCGATGTTCGAGGACCTCGCCCGCAACCTCACCGTCCCGCACGAGCTCGGCATGACCACGGTGCTGGTGGTGCCCGACGGCACCAAGGAAGTGGTGCGCGAGGACTGGGAACTGGAGGGCCGCGATGCGGCGCATGTGGATCACGTCACGGATGATCTGACGGGGTTTTTGAGCAAGCTGTCACGATAATAACCGCCGTCGTCCCGGGCTCGCGCTTCGCGCGCCCCGGGATGACAGCGGAGTATGCCTTGACTCTCCCGGCCCAAATCCCGAAAAAGCGGCCCAATCCACCAAAATTCCCGTTTCGAAGAGGAAATCCCGATGTCCCTCCAAGCCCTCGAATCCACCCTCAACAGCGCCTTCGACGCGCGTGACGGCATCTCGACCACGACCAAGGGCGAGGTGCGCGAGGCCGTGGACCAGGCGCTGGAAATTCTGGACAAGGGCGAGGCGCGCGTCGCCGAGCGGGGCGTCGACGGCAAGTGGAAGGTCAATCAATGGCTGAAGAAGGCCGTGCTGCTGTCCTTCCGCCTCAACGACATGGGCGTCATTCCCGGCGGCTCGGGCCAGGCGACCTGGTGGGACAAGGTGCCCTCGAAGTTCGAGGGCTGGGGCGAGAACCGCTTTCGCGATGCCGGCTTCCGCGCGGTGCCCGGTTCGATCGTGCGCCGCTCGGCCTTCATCGCCAAGAACGTCGTGCTGATGCCGTCCTTCGTCAATCTCGGCGCCTATGTCGATGAGAGCACCATGGTCGACACCTGGGCGACCGTCGGCTCCTGCGCGCAGATCGGCAAGCGCGTGCACATCTCCGGCGGCGTCGGCATCGGCGGCGTGCTCGAGCCGCTGCAGGCCGAGCCCGTCATCATCGAGGACGATTGCTTCATCGGCGCGCGCTCCGAGGTCGCCGAAGGCGTGATCGTGCGCAAGGGCGCGGTGCTGTCGATGGGCGTGTTCCTGGGCGCCTCGACCAAGATCGTCGATCGCGAGACTGGCGAGATCTTCATGGGCGAAGTCCCTGAGTATTCGGTGGTGGTGCCCGGCGCGCTGCCGGGCAAGCCCATGAAGAACGGCGAGCCCGGCCCGAGCCTGGCCTGCGCCGTCATCGTCAAGCGCGTCGACGAGCGCACCCGCGCGAAGACCAGCATCAACGAGCTGCTGCGGGATTGATCGGCGCGCAACAAGCGCAAGCCTATCACAGTCACCCTGAGGTGGCCGCCCCTTCGGCGGCCCTCGAAGGGCGACGCCCCGGCTGTCGGCCGCTCATCCTTCGAGGCTCCCCCTGCGGTGCTCTGCACCGCAGGCCTCGCACCTCAGGATGACGGGTCTGGCGTGGTATCGAACCGCCTCACCCCCCAACACGACCAATCTTCGGGCGGCTCCACCCGCCCGGAGCCATTCGCATGGACTGGACCTGGTATCTCTTCCGCTTCGACGGGCGCATCAACCGTGCCTTGCTGTGGCAGGCGCTGCTGATCGTCGCGCTACTGGCGGCCCTGCTCGGGATGATCGATCAGGCGATCCACGTCGCGAGCGGCGAGAAAGCGGTCACCTCCAGGCTCACACTCGATTTCGACTTCGGCCTCGACGACCTTTTCAAGCTGGTCGATCCCCGGGCCTATCGCGCGCTGGCCTCTCTTGACCGCACGGATCTGATCCTGAAGTCGTCCGGACTGGCGGTGTTCGCATGGATTTTCCTGGCAACGGCCATCAAGCGGCTGCACGATCGCGGCAGGAGCGGCTGGTGGATCATTCCATTCGTCTTCATGCCCGGCCTGTTCAGCCAGTTCTCGGACCTTTTACCAGACTCACACTGGACGCTTGCGCTCGGCCTCACCGCCTCGACCCTGTGGCTGTGGGGCCTCGTCGAAATGTTCGTTGTGCGCGGCACGTCGGGCCACAACCGGTTCGGCCCCGATCCGCTCGCCGAGGTCGCGGACGACCCCGCACTCGCCTCCTCCCCTGCAAAAAGCTGGGACCAGCAAAGCGAGCTCGAATTCGTGCCGCCCAGCGCTAGCCCACCCGGCGGCATGCATGTTAAGCGGGGCGCATGACCGACGCTCTCTCGATTGCCCGCGATCTCATCCGCTGCCCCTCGGTAACTCCGGCTGACGCCGGTGCGCTCGGGGTGCTTGAACAAGCGCTCACCGCCGCTGGTTTCACGTGCCACCGCGTGACCTTCTCCGAGCCCGGCACCGCCGACGTCGACAATCTCTATGCACGCATCGGCACAGACGGCCCGCACATCACCTTTGCCGGCCACACCGACGTGGTGCCACCCGGCGACGAGAGCGCCTGGAGCGTCGGCGCCTTCTCGGGCGAGGTGAAGGACGGCTTCTTGCACGGCCGCGGCGCGGTCGACATGAAGGGCGGCATCGCCTGTTCGGTCGCCGCGGTGCTGGAGCATCTCGCCGCGCATGATGGCAAACCGCACGCGGACGGCAAGGGCTCGATTTCCTTCCTGATCACCGGCGACGAGGAAGACGTCTCCGTCAACGGCACCATCAAGCTGCTGAAATGGGCCGCGGAGCGCGGCGAAAAATTCGATCATTGCGTGCTGGGCGAACCCTCCAATGTCGAGACGCTCGGCGACACCATCAAGGTCGGCCGCCGCGGCTCGCAATCGGGCACGCTCGTCGTCGACGGCGTGCAGGGCCATGTCGCCTATCCGCACCGCGCCTCCAATCCGGTGCCGGACATCTCGCGCCTGATCGTGGCGATCTCAGACGAGCCGCTGGACCATGGCAGCGCGCAGTTCCAGGCCTCCAATCTCGAATTCACCTCGGTCGACGTCGGCAACAAGGCCAACAACGTCATCCCCGGCGAGGCCCGCGCAAAGTTCAACATCCGCTACAACGACAACCACACCCAGGCGAGCCTGCGCGAGTTGGTCGAGACGCGGCTGACGAAAGCCTGCGGCAATCGCATCAAGGCCCGTATCGTCTGGGAGCCGTCGAACTCCAACGTGTTCGTGACCAAGCCCGGCCCGTTCACCGAACTCGCGGTCGCCGCGATCGAGGAGGTGACAGGCCGCAAGCCGGAGCTGTCGACCTCAGGCGGCACCTCGGATGCGCGCTTCATCTCGAGCTATTGCCCGGTGATCGAGTTCGGGCTGGTGGGACAGACCATGCACCAGGTCGACGAGCGCGTGCCGGTCAAGGATCTGGAGACGCTGACGAAGGTGTATCGGGGGATCCTGACGAGGTATTTTGGGTAGGACACGGCCTTTGCCAAGAATTCCACCGTCATGCCCGGGCTTGTCCCGGCCATCCACGTTCTTAGCCGCGACGAACAAGCAAGATCGTGGATGGGCCGGGACAAGCCCGGCCATGACGCCTGTGGCGGCATCAGGTTCAATAATCCACCTTCACTAGGTACAGCCCGTCCGGCGGAGCAACGATACCGCAGGCGGCGCGGTTACGGGCGGCGAGCGCTGCCGAGAGATCGTCCGCGGTCCAGCGTCCCTCGCCGACCCACACCAGCGATCCCACCATCGAGCGCACCTGGCTGTGCAGGAACGAGCGCGCCGAGGTGACGATGGTGATCTCGCGGCCGTCGCGCAGAACGTCGAGCTGGTCGAGCGTCTTCTCCGGCGACTTAGCCTGGCACTCGGTGTCGCGGAACGTCGTGAAATCGTGCTTGCCGAGCAAGCGTTGTGCCGCCGCGTGCATCGCTTCGGCATCGAGCTTGCGCGGCACGCGCCAGGCGTGGCCGATGTCGAGCGCGAGATTGGCGCGGGTGTTGACGATGCGGTAGCGATAGTGCCGCTTGATGGCCGAGAAGCGCGCCTCGAAGCTGTCAGGCACGATCTCGGCTTCCAGCACCGCGATCGGATGCGGGCGCAGATGGGCGTTGAGACCATCGCGAAAACGGCCGGGCGGAAACTGCTTCTCGATGTCGACATGCGCGACCTGACCCCGCGCATGCACGCCCGCATCGGTGCGGCCGGCGCCGTGCACGCGCAGATCCGCACCGGTCATCGCCTTCACCGCCGCCTCCAGCGCGCCCTGCACCGACGGCAGCGTCTCCTGCACCTGCCAGCCGAAGAACGGCGCGCCGTCATATTCGATGGTGAGCTTGTAGCGGGGCATCAGGCCAGCCGCATCGGCGGCTTCAGCGGCACCCCGCGCAAGAAGTCTGTGGCCTGCATCCGCGCCTTGCCCTCGCGCTGCAGCTCAAGGATGCGAATCGCTCCCTCGCCGCAGGCGATGGTGAGCTGGTCGTCGAGCACCTCGCCGGGCGCACCCGAGCCTTTCGCCAGCTCGCAGCGCAGGATCTTGATACGCGCATTCTCGCTCACGCCCGCAAGCTCGGCCCAGGCGCCGGGAAACGGCGACAGGCCGTGGATGTGGCGCAGCACGGCGTGCGCCGGCCTGGTCCAGTCGATCCGCGCTTCGGCCTTGTCGATCTTGGCGGCATAGGTGACGCCGTCTTCGCTCTGCTTGCTGAGCTGGAGGCCGCCGCGTGCGAGCGCGGCCATCGCCCGCACCATCAGATCGGCACCGAGGCGCGAGAGGCGATCGTGCAGATCGGCCGCCGTCATGGCGTCGGTGATGGCAAGGCGTTCGGCCATGGCGACGTCGCCGGTGTCGAGCCCGACATCCATCTTCATCACCATCACGCCGCTCTCGGCGTCGCCGGCCATGATGGCGCGGTTGATCGGCGCGGCACCGCGCCAGCGCGGCAGCAGCGAGGCGTGCAGATTGTAGCAGCCGAGTTTTGGCGCATCGAGGATCGCCTGCGGCAGGATCATGCCATAGGCGACGACGACGGCGGCATCGGCACCGAAGGCGCGAAATTCGTCGAGCGCTTCCGGCGTCTTCAGCGTCTTCGGCGTCAACACGGGAACGCCGAGCTTTCGCGCGGCTTCTTCAACCGGGGTCGGCTGCAATTGCAGGCCGCGCCGCCCGCCCGGCTTCGGCGCGCGGGTGTAGACGGCGACGATCTCGTGGCCGTGCCCGACCAGCTCGAGCAGCGTCGGCACGGAGAAATCGGGCGTGCCCATGAAGATCAGGCGGAGGGGCATGACAAGGACTCGATGCGTTCCCTCCCCCCTTGCGGGGGAGGGCTAGGAAGAGGGGTGCCACACGACGCGCTCTCTCGGTTTGAGCACGGACAGGTTCTTCGCCCCGGTTAGACCTTTTGCTGGGCTACCCCTCTCCCCCACCCTCCCCCGCAAGGGGGGAGGGAGCGCATGGGAGTTTGCGGCAGCACCGGCGCTTACAAACGACCTACTCCGCGCGCTTGGCGGCTTTCTCGAACTTCTTGATGACGCGGTCGCGCTTGAGCTTCGACAGATAGTCGACGAACAGGACGCCGTTGAGATGGTCGATCTCGTGCTGGATGCAGGTGGCATAGAGGCCTTCGGCATCCTCCTCGTGCACCTTGCCGTCCAGATCAGTGAAGCGCACGCGCACCTTGGCGGGCCGTTCGACCTCCTCGTAATATTCAGGGATCGACAGGCAGCCTTCCTCGTAGACCGAGAGTTCCTCGGACGAGGCTATGACCTCCGGATTGATGAAGACGCGCGGAAGCGGCTTGGTCTCGCCGTTCTCGTCGCGCTTGGCGAGATCCATGGTGATCAGCCGCAGCGGCTGCGCGATCTGGATCGCCGCGAGCCCGATGCCGGGCGCGTCGTACATGGTCTCGAACATGTCGTCGGCAAGCTTGCGGATCTCGGCCGTGACCTTCTCGATCGGCTTGGAGACCAGACGCAACTGCTTGTCGGGCAGGATGATGATTTCTCTGAGGGCCATGGCCGCGATTTAAGCCCCGCGCCGGATGCGGTCAATGCGGCTGGGGAACCCCGTTAACCCTTCGCTAACCATAAAACTTCAGGTTTCGTTAACCATGAAAATTAACGGGGCATTTACCCCGAAATGTTCGCTATTCGTTCGTGCACCCCGCCGAATCGGCTAGAAGGACAGGCATGAACGAGATCATTTTCGTGGCTGGCGACTGGCCGGTGCGCGCCATCGACGCGCTGATCGGCTTCGGCGCCCTTGTCCTCATCCTGCTGGTGGCGATCGCCGTCGTGATCGCGCGCTCGGGGCGGCGCGGCGCGGAACTCGCGATGGCGCATGCCATCCGCGCCGACGAGCTCGAGGAGCGCCTCTCCCAGGTGCTGCATGCCCAGAGCGAGGCCTCGGGCCGGGTCGACGCCATGAGCCAGGCGCTGGCCGGCCGCCAGGCCGACATGGCGCGGGCGGTCAACGAGCGGCTGGATTCGGTGACCCATCGCGTCGGCCAGTCCATGGAAAACACCACTCGCAACACCATGGAGAGCCTGCGCGCGCTGCACGAGCGGCTCGGCATCATCGACAACGCGCACAAGAACCTCACCGACCTCACCACACAGGTGACGACCTTGCGCGATGTGCTCGCCAACAAGCAGTCGCGCGGCGCGTTCGGCCAGGCGCGGATGGAGGCGATCGTCCAGGATGGTCTTCCAAAGGGCGCCTACGAATTCCAGTTCACGCTGTCGACGGGCAAGCGGCCCGATTGCGTGGTGTTCCTGCCCGACCAGCGCCCGCTCTGTATCGACGCGAAATTCCCGCTGGAGGCGATGACCGCGCTGCACGACGCCCGCAGCGACGAGGAGAAGCGGATCGCCACGCAGCGGCTGCGCAGCGACGTGATGAAGCATGTCAGCGATATCGCCGAAAAATATCTCGTCACCGGCGAGACCCAGGAGATGGCGCTGATGTTCGTGCCGTCGGAATCGGTCTACGCCGAGATCCACGACGGCTTCGACGACATCATCCAGAAGGCCTATCGCGCCCGTGTGGTGCTGGTGTCGCCGTCGCTGTTGATGCTGGCGATCCAGGTGATGCAGCAGATCATGAAAGACGCGCGCATGCGCGATGCCGCCGACCAGATCCGCACCGAGGTGATCAAGCTCGGCGACGACCTCGGACGCCTGCGCGACCGCGTGACGAAGCTGCAGAAGCACTTCGCCGACGCCAACGAGGATGTCCGCCAGATCCTGATCTCCGCCGACAAGATCGAGAAGCGCGCCGGGCGAATCGAGGAGCTCGATTTCAGCAAGACCGACGCGCCCGAAGGCCCGCATCTGGTGGCGACCGGTGCGCCAGAGCTGTTTCCAAGGAAGCTGCAAGCGGGGGAGTGACGCCGCGTCGTCATGGCCGGGCTTGTCCCGGCCATCCACGAACTTTTCAGCGGCACCAAGAACGTGGATGCCCGGGACAAGCCTGGGCATGACGAGCATTGTGGCAGAGGCATCACGGCCAGAATCTGCTAACACCTCCGCATGACCGCACCCGACGCGACCTCCCCTGCTGGCCACGAAGCGGCCCCCACCTCCTGGCGCGACAGCCTGGCCGTTTACCTGCAGCCGCGCGTGCTGATCGTGCTGTTCCTCGGATTCTCCTCGGGGCTGCCGCTGGCGCTGTCGGGCTCGACGCTGCTGGTGTGGATGCGGGAGGCCGGGGTCGATCTCGGGACGATCGGGCTGTTCGCCCTCGTCGGCACGCCCTACACGCTGAAATTCCTCTGGGCGCCACTCGTGGATGCGCTGCATGTGCCGCTGTTCACGCGCGCGTTCGGGCGGCGACGCGGCTGGCTGCTGTTCTCGCAACTGCTGCTGATCATCGCGATCCTGCTGCTGGCACTGACCGATCCCGCGCGCTCGCCGTTCTATGTCGCGCTCGGCGCGCTACTGGTGGCGACGACCTCGTCGACGCAGGACATCGTGGTCGACGCCTTCCGCGTCGAAAGCCTCCCCGAGAGCGAGCAGGCCGCCGGCATGGCGTCCTACGTTGCGGCCTACCGTATCGGCATGCTGGTCTCGACCGCGGGCGCGCTGTTCATCGTCTCGGGCTTCGAGGGCACCGGCATTCCGCGCACGTCGGCCTGGATGTGGGGCTATGTGGTGATGGCGGCGATGGTGCTGATCGGCACGGTCACCGCGCTGGCCGCGACCGAGCCCGAGCAATCGGCGCGGGCCGAGGCGGCGAGCCAAACCGGGACGGCGTTCGCGCGCGTGCTGCACGCCGCGATCGGTGCCTTCTCGGAATTTCTGGCGCGCAAGGACGCGCTTGCCGCGCTCGCCTTCGTCGTGCTGTTCAAGTTCACCGACGCGTTTTCCGGCACCATGACCGCGCCGTTCGTGATCGACCTCGGCTTCTCCCGCAACGATTATGCGGCGATCGTGAAGGGCGTTGGCCTTGCCGCGACGCTGATCGGCGGCTTTGCCGGCGGCTTCCTGGCCCGGCGCTATCCGCTGGCAACGTGCCTGTGGATCGGCGGCGTGGTGCAGGCGCTCGCGAACCTGTCGTTCTCGTGGCTAGCGTTCGTCGGCACCAGCCAGTGGGCGCTCGCCTTCGCCATTACCTGCGAGAACTTCACCAGCGCCATCGGCACGGTGATCTTCGTCGCCTACCTTTCCGCGCTATGCCAGAACCCGCTGCACACGGCGACCCAATATGCGCTGCTCACCGCGCTCGCGGCCGTGGGGCGCACCTATCTCTCGTCCGTGGCCGGCTATGTCGCCAAGGCGACCGGCTGGCCGCTGTTCTTCGTGATCTGTGTGCTGGTGGCAATCCCGAGCCTGATCCTGCTGACGTGGCTGCAGAAGCGCAGGCATTTTGAGGCACTGGGGCCGGTGAGGGTGTAGCGCCCCTACTGCTTCTTGATGATGCTCCACTTCGTGACCACGGCTTCGCTCATCTGGCCGGGATCGCTGGCACAGGCGACCTCGTCGACCTTGATCGAGATTTCCTTGCCGACGAACGTCTTCAGCTGCGCGGCCTGGGCATCGCCGCTCGGAACGAGCTGGAACGTCTCCGGCCCCGTCTCGAGATTGCAGAGCCCGCTCGGCGGCGGCAGGCGGCGCGGCTCGGAGGTGATCTGGTAGGTCGCGATTCGCTTGCCGGCGTTCTTGACGTCGCGCACCTTCATTGCGTTCAGCTCGCCCGAGAGCACGTCGCCGGTGTTGATCGGCTTGCCGGGCTTTGACGGCGGCGGAGCTTCGTCGCCCTGCGCAGAGAGCGCCGGGGTCGCCAGCATCGTCATCGTCACGACCAAAGCCAATCGTGTGGCGAATCGTTTCGTCATGTCGTCCGTTCCATAGGTCTGGATGGCTAGAACAAGGTTCGCTGCCGCATCGCGGCCGATAGCGTACCTTCGTCGAGATAATCAAGCTCGCCACCGACCGGCACACCGTGCGCCAGCCGGGTTACTTTTACGTTGGCGTCCTGAAGCAGGTCGGTGATGTAATGCGCCGTGGTCTGGCCGTCGACCGTGGCATTCAGCGCCAGGATGATTTCGTGCACTTCGGCCGCATGTGCACGCGCGACCAGCGCGTCGATGGTAAGGTCCTGCGGACCGACGCCGTCGAGCGGCGACAATGTCGCGCCCAGCACATGGTAGCGCCCCTGGGTCGCATTGGCCCGCTCCAGCGCCCAGAGATCGGCGACGTCGGCGACGACGACGATGATGGCGGGATCGCGCCGCGGATCGGTGCAGACCGTGCAGGGATTCTGCGTGTCGATGTTGCCGCAGGTCTTGCAGACCTGGACCTTGTCGAGCGCGACCTGCAGGGCCGACGTCAGCGGCATCATCAGCGCTTCGCGCTTCTTGATCAGATGCAGCGCCGCACGCCGCGCGGAGCGCGGGCCGAGGCCCGGCAGCCGTGCGAGAAGCTGGACCAGCCGCTCGATTTCGGGACCCGCAACCGCGCCCATATTACTGGCCGAACAGCCCCGACAGACCCGGCGGCAGGCCGAGCCCACCGGTGAGCGACTGCATCTTTTCCTGCACCGCCGTCTCCGCCTTGCGGCGGGCATCGCCGAGCGCGGTGACGAGCAGGTCTTCCAGCACCTCGCGCTCTTCCGCCTTCATCAGCGAGGGATCGATCTTGATCCCCTTCACGTCCATCTTCGCGGTCATGCGCACGGCGACGAGACCGCCGCCGGAGATGCCCTCGACCTCCACATTGGCGAGCGCGTCCTGCATCTCCTGCATCTTGGATTGCAGCTGCGCCGCCTGCTTCATCATGCCGAGAAAGTCAGCCATTGGTGTTCGTCCTTGGAAAGGTCGGCTCAGAGATCGTCGTCGGCTTCGGAACCGTCGGGCGGATCGTCACTGCCATAGTCCGCGTTAATATTGGATTCCGGCGTCTCGGGGGCAAGCCTGCGGACCTCGACGACCTTCGCACCGGGGAAGCGCGACAGCACCTCCTGCACGCGCGGATCGGCCTCGGCGGTGCGCGCATGTTCCTGCTTCGCCGCCTGGTTCACCGAACGCAGCGTCGGCTGGCCCTGCTCGTTGGAGACGATTACGGTCCAGCGCCGGCCGGTCCACAACTCGAACTTGCGCGCGAGCTCGGTGATCATGGTCTTGGAGGCGTTGGGCTCGAGCGCGACTTCGAGCCGGCCCTCCTCGAAACGGACGAGGCGCATGTCGGATTCGAGCGCGCTCTTGGTCATGAGGTCGCGCCTCTGCCCGGCGAGCGCGACGAGCTGGGTAAAGCTCGTAACGCGGAGCACGGGCGCGGCGGCCTGCGGATCCGGCGCGGGCGCCGCCATCTGCGGCCGGGCGCCGCCGCCGCCGAACGAAGACGGCGACGAGGTCGGCATGCGAACCGGCGCCGCAGACGCAACGGGCGCCGACTGCGCGCTGCGCGCGGCACTGCCGCCGCTCACGACCGGTGAGCCGCCGCCGTTCTGCTCCAGCATCCTGAGGGCTTCATCGGGCGTCGGCAGATCGGCGACATAGGCGATGCGGACCAGCACCATCTCGGCGGCCGCCGCGGGGCGCGTCGCGGCCTGCACTTCGGTGATGCCCTTGAGCAGCATCTGCCACATCCGCGACAGTACGCGCATCGAGATTTTCGAGGCAAAATCCCGTGCGCGGACCCGTTCGGTCTCGCCATAGGCGACGTTGTCGGCGGTCGCCGGCACGATCTTCACGCGGGTGACGAAATTGACGAATTCGGCAAGGTCGGAGAGCACGACGATCGGATCGGCGCCGACATCGTACTGGTCGCGGAACTCCTTGAACGCGGACGCGATGTCGCCGCGCGCCAGCGAATCGAACAGGTCAATGACGCGGGTGCGATCCGCGAGTCCCAGCATCTGCCTGACGGCATCGGCCTTCACGGCGCCTGCCGCATGCGCGATCGCCTGGTCGAGCAGCGACAGCGAATCGCGCACGGAGCCTTCGGCGGCGCGCGCGATGATGCCGAGTGCTTCCGGCTCGATCTCGACGTTTTCCTTGCCGGCGATGTTGGCGAGGTGCTTCATCAGCACGTCGGCCTCGACGCGGCGCAGGTCAAAGCGCTGGCAGCGCGACAGCACCGTGACCGGAACCTTGCGGATCTCGGTCGTCGCGAACACGAACTTGGCGTGCTCCGGCGGCTCCTCCAGCGTCTTCAGGAAGGCGTTGAACGCCGCCGTCGACAGCATGTGGACTTCGTCGATG
>Ga0102590_1003385_pt1 | contig 16018 bp, 15 predicted proteins | sample AraplaMF_Col_mMF_FD_76859 | JGI IMG/M metagenome (GOLD analysis project Ga0102590, IMG submission 76859) | Arabidopsis root microbial communities from the University of North Carolina, USA - plate scrape MF_Col_mMF | ecosystem: Host-associated > Plants > Roots > Endosphere | place: USA...
GCGTACCGCGACCGCAAGGTGCGCAAGCGCGCCTTCCGTTCGCTGTGGATCCAACGCATCAACGCCGGCGCTCGCGTCGAGGGCTTCACCTACTCGCAGTTTATCCACGGCCTGGACGTGGCGGGTATCGTGATCGACCGCAAGGTCCTCTCGGACATCGCGGGCAACGACCCGGTCGCGTTCAAGGCCATCGCCGACAAGGTCCGCGCCGCCCTGGCCGCTTAAGGTCTTCTATCGGGTCCGTCCCGATTGCGATCTGAAGAGCCCTCCGGCGCGAGCCGGAGGGCTTTTTGCTGCGCGCTATCCCACGCTCACCACCCCAACCGTCCGTCATCCTCGGACGTGTTCCGAGGACCCCTCGTTCAGCCGCGCTGTCCTTGGCCAGCTCCAGGCGACAACGAAGCGGACACAGGGATCCTCGGAACAAGTCCGAGGATGACGGATGTGGGAGGAAGCCGAAGCGGCGGAAAGCCCAACTATCGGTTCAACCCCCGCCCCAAATCCTCTAGACGGAACCCCGTCATGACCGATCTCACCACTCTCGAAGCCGACGTGCTGGCCCAAGTCGCCGCCGCCCGCGATCTCGCCGCCCTCGACGCCGTGCGCGTCGCCGCCCTGGGCAAGACCGGCTCGATCTCGGGCCTGCTCAAGACCCTGGGCGCGATGAGCCCCGACGAGCGCAAGGAACGCGGCGCGGCGATCAACCTCTTGCGCGACCGCGCTCAGGCGGCATTGAACGACAGGAAGGCCGCGCTGGAAACCGCCGCCCTCGACGCCCGCCTGGCCAGCGAGACCCTGGACCTGACCCTGCCCGCCCCGCGCCGCCGCAAGGGCAGTGTCCATCCGACCATGCAGACCATGGACGAGATGATCGCCATTTTCGCCGAGATGGGCTTCGCGGTGGCCGAAGGTCCGGACATCGAGGACGACTTCCACAACTTCACGGCCCTGAACTTCCCCGAGAAGCACCCGGCCCGCGAGATGCACGACACCTTCTTCTTCAATCCTGCCAAAAACGAAGATGGGTCGTCGGGCGAACGCATGCTGCTGCGCACCCACACCAGCCCCGTGCAGGTGCGGACCATGGTGTCGCAGAAGCCGCCGATCCGCATCATCGCCCCGGGCCGCACCTATCGCTGCGACAGCGACGCCACCCACACGCCGATGTTCCACCAGGTCGAGGGCCTGGTGATCGACAAGGGCATCCACATGGGCCACCTGAAATGGACCCTGGAGACCTTCATCGCCCGGTTCTTCGAGACCGACGCGGTGACCACCCAGTTCCGGCCGCACCACTTCCCGTTCACCGAGCCCTCGGCCGAGATGGACGTTCAGTGCGATCGCTCGGGCGGCGAAATCAAGATCGGCCAAGGGACCAGCTGGCTGGAGATCCTGGGCTGCGGCATGGTTCACCCGAACGTCCTGCGTGCCTGTGGCATCGATCCGGACGAGTACCAGGGCTTCGCCTTCGGCATGGGCGTCGATCGCCTCGGGATGCTGAAATACGGCATGCCCGACCTGCGCGACATGTTCAGCTCGGACGGCCGCTGGCTGGACCACTACGGCTTCAGCGCCTTCGCCGCGCCGAACGCCGCGTCGGGACTGAGCTGATGACCCGGAGCTTCCAACCCGGCGGCCGCCCCGGCCGCGTCCCGACCAACGCCGACGCGGCGGTGTTCGAGAACCTCGACATCTCGCTGTTCGACCTCTACCGCACCGTGATGGCCAAGGGACAGTCGGTCATCACCGGCCGCACCTTCCGCGGCTGCCGGATCGAAGGTCCGGTGGTGATGCTGGTCCTGTCCGGGACCAAGTTCGAGACCACCGATTTCGGCGCGACCGACGGCGATATCCGCAATGTCGTCCTGCGGCCGGCCGGCCCGGAGAAGGTCACCGGCGTGATCCCGGTGCAGGACTGCACCTTCGTGGCCTGTCAATTCCTCGGCGTGGGCCTGACCGGCCCCGAGCCCTTCCTCCAGCAAGTTCTGGCCCTGGAAACCAAGTAGATGAAGTTCACCCTTTCCTGGCTCAAGGATCACCTCGACACCGAGGCCTCCGCCACCGAAGTCGTCGCCGCCATGACCATGGCCGGCCTCGAGGTCGAGCACGTCACCGATCCGGCCTCGAAGCTGGCCGCCTTCACGGTGGCCAAGGTCGTCGAGGCCGTGCAGCATCCCAACGCCGACCGCCTGCGCGTCTGCCAGGTCGACACCGTCGACGGCCGCAAGGAGATCGTCTGCGGCGCGCCCAACGCCCGCCCGGGCCTGACCACCGTCTACGCCCCGATCGGCGCCTATGTGCCGGGCCTGGGCGTGACCCTGGTCGAGAAGCCGGTGCGCGGCGTGGTCTCCAACGGCATGCTGTGCTCGGGCTCCGAGCTGGAGGCCGACGACGGCTCCGAGGGCATTCTGGAACTGTCCGACGACCTGGCCGTCGGCACGCCCGCCGCCCAGGCCCTGGGCCTGGAAGCGGTGATCGACTTCGAGGTCACCCCCAACCGCCCCGACTGGCTGGGCGTGGCCGGCATCGCCCGCGACCTGGCCGCCGCCGGCGTCGGGACGCTGAAGGACCTGTCGATCGCCCCCGTGCCGGGGACCTTCCCCTGCCCGATCGCGATCAAGGTCGACGGCGACGCCTGCCCGGTGTTCTCGGGTCGCCTGATCAAGGGCGTCAGGAACGGCCCGTCGCCGAAATGGCTGGCGGACCGCCTGAAGGCCATCGGCCTGCGCCCGATCAACACCCTGGTCGACATCACCAACCTGATCACCTACGACCGCGCCCGCCCGCTGCACGTCTATGACGCGGCCAAGCTGGTCGGGACGGTGATCGAGGCGCGGCTGGGTCGCGGCAAGGCCGAGGTCACCCCCGGCGACCAGCCCACGCACGCCGAACATCACGACGAGCAGCTGATCGCCCTGGACGGCAAGACCTACGACATCAGCCCGGAAATGAGCGTGATCGCCGACGCCGACGGCAACCGGCCGATCGGCCTGGGCGGGGTGATGGGCGGCGAGAGCACCGGCTGTTCGGACGACACCGTCGATGTCTTCCTGGAAAGCGCCTGGTTCGACCCGATCCGCACCGCCCAGACCGGCCGCACGACCGGCATCAACAGCGACGCCCAGTACCGGTTCGCCCGCACGGTCGACACCGGCTCGCTGGTCCCCGGCCTGGAGCTGGCCACCCGGCTGATCCTGGAACTGTGCGGCGGCGAGGCCTCGGAGATCGTGGTGGCCGGCCAGGCTCCGGCCGCGCCGGGCCCGATCCTGTTCGACCCGGCCTATGTCGAGGCCCTGTCGGGCCTGGCCATCGCGCCCGAGCGCACGCTGAAGATCCTGACGGACCTGGGGTTCACCCTGTCGCCGCCGACCGACATCTCGACCGCCGACTTCGCCACCCACGCCGAGAGCCTGGTCTGCGTCACCCCGCCGAGCTTCCGTCGCGACGTGCAGGGCAAGGCTGACCTGGTCGAGGAAGTGGCCCGCATCGCCGGCTACGCCGCCCTGCCCTCCACCCCGCTGCCGGAAACGGCGCGGGCGGTCGGCGGCGTGCTGACCCCGCGCCAGGCCCGGGCCCGCGTCGCCCGCCGCGCCCTGGCCGCCGCCGGCTATAACGAGGCGGTGACCTGGAGCTTCACCAACCAGAAGATCGCCGCCCTGTTCGGTGGCGGTTCGCCCGAGCTGGTGCTGGCCAATCCGATCGCCTCGGAACTGGACTGCATGCGGCCGTCGATCCTGCCCAACCTGATCGAGGCGGCCGGCCGCAACGCCCGCCAGGGCTTCCCGGACGTCGCCCTGTTCGAGGTGGGCCCGGTGTTCTTCGGCGACCGCCCGCAGGACCAGAAGACCACGATCGCCGCGATCCTGGCCCCGCGCGCGCCGCGCGGCTGGGACAAGGCGCCGGCCGAGGACGTGTTCACGGTCAAGGCCGACCTGATGGCCTTGCTGGAGGAGATCGGCGCGCCGGTCGCCTCGCTGCAGACGGCCCAGGGCTCGGCCTCGTCCTGGTGGCATCCGGGTCGTTCGGCCCGCCTGCAGCTGGGCCCCAAGGCGGTGCTGGCCGAGTTCGGCGAACTGCATCCGGCGGTGCTCAAGGCCCTGGACGTGGCCGGCCCGGTCTATGGCTTCGAGATCACCCTGGAGGCCGTGCCCGAGCCGAAGAAGAAGTCGGTCAAGACCAAGCCGGCCTTCACGCCCTCGCCGCTGATGCCCCTGACCCGCGACTTCGCCTTCGTGGCCGACAAGGCCAAGGCGGCGGGCGACCTGGTCAAGGCCGCGGTCGGCGCCGACAAGGCGCTGATCGCCGCCGTGCGGGTGTTCGACGTCTACGAGGGTCCCGGCGTGCCGGACGGCTTCAAGTCGGTCGCCCTCGAGGTGGTGATCCAGCCGCGCGACAAGACCCTGGCCGAGGCCGAGATCGAGGCCCTGTCGGCCCGGATCGTCGCGGCGGTCGAGAAGGCCGGCGGCAAGCTGCGGGGGTAGATCTAGAAACCCTCCCTCTCTGGGGGAGGCGATCGCGAAGCGATCGGTGGGGGGAGTAGACCCACTTCGGAAAACTCCCCTCCCCGTCGCCTTCGGCGACGCCCCTCCCACAGGGAGGGGACCTATTGGGCGCCGGCCGCACAATCCTTGCGCACCCCGCGGCCGATCGCCGCCAGAAGCGGCAAAGCCTTGCGCTTGCCCCACGCCCACGCTACCTGTGTAGTCGCACACGGAGTTTCCACGCCATCATGCTCTCGCAGCTGGCCATGAACGTTCTGATCGCCACCGGCCTGACCGCCGGCGTCGCGATCGCGTGCGCGCGCACCATTATGATGCAGGCCAAGATTAAAACCGTTCGTGTGCGAACGGGGCAGCACAGGCGCGCGGTCGACTAGACGACCAACAAGCCGAAAGATCGCAAGATCCGCAAAGCCCCGCTTCCCACCAGGAGCGGGGTTTTTGCTGTGCGGTCATCGGTCCCCTCGAAACCAAAGGACCTTGAACCCATGAGCTACCTGCCTTCCCCACCCGCCTTCAATTCCGACCACGAAGGCGTCACCGTCCACCAGCTGCTGCTGGCCGCCCAGGACGCGCCCTCGGCGCTGGAAGCCGTCCGCCAGGGCCTGGCCGACAGCGGCGCCGAGCTGTGCGCCCTGTCGATGAAGCCGGTCGGCCAGATCGTCGAAGGCTCCCTGCGGGTGCGCCACCTCAGCGACCAGGCCGCCCGCCTGCTGGCCCGCGACCTGGCCGCCTGGCCCGGCGTCACCTCGGCCAGCGTCGAGCATCAGTGGGTGCGGCCGTGAGCGATCCGAAGGCGGATGAGGACAAACGCCGGCTGTTCCTGGTGATCGCCGACGACACGCCCGACGCCCTGATGCGGGTGCTGGGCGTGGCCAACGTCCAGCAGACGCGCCTGCGGGCCCTCAGCGCCCAGCCGGACGGCGCGGGCCTGAGCATCCGGCTGGAGCTGGACGACCAGGGCGACGAACGGGCCCGGATCCTGGCCGCCCGCCTGTCGGCCTGTCCCTCGGTGCGCGGCGTCGGCTTCGGCTGGCGATAGGGTGTAACCTTCGGGCCGCCTGATCCGTATCCAGGGATACATCCCCCGGAGTTCTCCCGATGATCCGCCGCCTGCTCGTCCTGGTCGCCAGTTTCGCCGCCATCCTGCTGCCCGCCGACGTACTGGCCGCGTCCAAGCCCGCCCCGCCCGCGACCGCCGTGTTCGCCGGCGGCTGCTTCTGGTGCATGGAGAACGACATGCGCGGCATCCCCGGCGTGCTGAAGGTCGAGAGCGGCTACACCGGCGGCCACGTCGACCGGCCGACCTACCGGGACGTGACCAGCGAGACCTCGGGCCACTACGAGTCGGTGCGCGTCACCTACGACCCGGCCAAGCTCGACTACGGCTTTCTGCTCTACAGGTACTGGAAGCTGGTCGACCCCACCGACGACGGCGGCCAGTTCTGCGACCGCGGGCCGTCCTACCGCCCGGCGGTGTTCGTCACCCCGGCCCAGCGCCCGATCGCCGAAAAGTCCCGCGCCGAGGCCGCCAAGCGGCTGAAGACCGGCGCGATGAAGGCCCAGATCCTGCCGCTGCGGACCTTCTGGCCGGCCGAGGCCTATCACCGCGACTACGCCAGGAACCACGCCGTCGAATACCACGCCTACCGCCTGGGCTGCGGCCGCGACCTGCGGCTCAAGCAGGTGTGGGGCGGGTAAGTGTCCGCCCCTACCTAAGGTGGCGCTTGGCGAAACAGCTGATAAGATCAGCGTCATGACCGACATCAAGCCACGACCGACCAGCCTCGAAGACATCAGCGCGGATCTCTTTACCGCCGTGATGGTGACGCTGTTGGGCTGCGCCGTCGCCGGCGTGCTTGCCTGGCAGATCGTCGGCGCGCTGACTGGCCAGCTTCCGGACCTCACGGCCATGGCGGTCGATCTGCCGGCCAACGAGCCGCGCGCGTTCAGCTTCACGAGCCTGTTTCTGCTTGTGGCGAGCCTCGGCGCGATTCGGTGGGGCGTTGGGCTGGTTCGAAAGAACCTGTTGCTGCTGCGCGCCCGCCGGACCTGAATCGACGGACCTTTATCACAGCTGTAATTCCCCACTCGACTTCCGGCTGACCGCATGAAACCTTGGGCGTCAAAATGGGGAGGCGCTCTTACATGTTCCGTCACGCTCTGCTGGCCACGGCCGCCCTTGTCGTCGCCGTCGCCCCTCAAGGGGTCTGGGCCCAGACCGCCCCCAAGCTGTCCGTGACGATCTACAACAACGACCTGGCCCTGGTGCAGGACGTGCGCGAGATCCCCCTCGCCGCCGGCCGCCAGAAGCTGGAATTCAAGGACGTCTCGGCCGCCATCCGCCCCGAGACCGTCAGCCTCTCGGCCGCCGGCCTGTCAGTGGTGGAGCAGAACTTCGACTACGACCTGCTGACCCCCGACAAGCTGATGGAAAAGGCGGTCGGCCAGCAGGTGAAGATCGTCCGCACCAATCCCGGCGACGGCAATCAAACTACCGAGGTTGCCACCGTCCTGGCCGCCAACGAGGGCGTGGTGCTGAAGATCGGCGACCGCATCGAGGTGCTGCGCGACGACGGCGTGCCCACCCGGGTGATCTTCGACAAGGTGCCCGAGACCCTGCGCGCCCGCCCGACCCTGTCGGTGACGGTCGAGGCCGACAAGGCCGGCCCGCGCCCGGCGACGCTCAGCTACCTGACCACCGGCCTGTCGTGGAAGGCCGACTACGTGGCGATGTTCGACGAGGCCAAGGGCGCGCTGGACCTGCAGGGCTGGATCACCCTGGGCAACCAGTCGGGCACGGCCTTCGTCGACGCCGAGACCCAGCTGGTGGCCGGCTCGGTCAACACCCTGGCCAGCGGCGGCAACGGCTATCGTCCGCCCCGACCGACGCTCCAGGCGGCCGGGACCGAAAGCGGAACCGGCGAGCGGGTCGCCGACTACTACCTTTATCCCCTGCCCCACCGCACCACGATCGCCGCCAACCAGAACAAGCAGGTCGGCTTCCTCAGCGCCCAGGGCGTGGCGGCCAAGAAGGTCTACGAGATCCGCCAGGACTGGTTCTCCAGCCAGGCCCAGCCGGAGTCCGCCACCGTCGCCATCCAGTTCAGCAACGCCCGGCTGGCGGGCCTGGGCAACCAGCTGCCGGCGGGGGTGATGCGGGTCTATGTCCGCGACAAGGCCGGCGACCCGAAGTTCATCGGCGAGAACGCCATCGACCACACGCCGGCCGGCTCGGAGCTGTCGATCAAGACCGGCGACGCCTTCGACGTCACCAGCCAGGGTACGCTGGTCAGCGACGAGAAGGTGTCCAAGACCCGCTCGCGCTACACGATGAAGTATCTGATCCGCAACGCCCGGCCCGAGCCGGTGACTGTCGAGCTGCGCCAGGGCGGCCTGTGGCGCGACGGCGAGGTCAAGGCCGAGAGCCTCAAGAGCCGCCGCATCGACGCCCGCACCCTGGGCTGGAGCGTGCCGACCCCCGCCAACGGCGAGACCACCCTGACCTTCACGGTCGAGACGGGCTGGTGACGGACTCCGCCTTCAAATCGACCTTCTCCTTCCTTCTCCCCTTGCGGGAGAAGGTGGCGGCGAAGCCGATGGATGAGGGGTCGACGGGCGATGACCGGCCAGCGTCGAAAGCCCGCCAGACAAGGCGACGCGACCCCTCATCCGACCTCCTGCGGAGGCCACCTTCTCCCGCAAGGGGAGAAGGAAAGCGGGGGATCGTCCTCGCCGGCCTGCTGGCGCTAGCCTCCCCCGCCCTGGCCGACACCATCGCTTCGCCGGGTCCGGACAGGGTCGCCGTCACCCTCTATCGCGGCGGCGACGGGCCGTTCCAGGCGCTCGACGAGTGGCAGCGCGAGCAGGCCATGGCCAAGGGCCTGATCCTGGTCACCGAGACGCGGAGGGTGTTCCTGCCCGCCGGCCGCCACACCCTGCGCTTCGACGGCGTCGCCGACGCCCTGATCCCCCAGAGCGCCGCCGTGGAGGGGCTGCCCGGCCCGGCCATCGAGCGCAACTACGACTACGCCCTGCTCAGCCCCGGAACCCTGGTCGAGCGCTCGCTGGGCCAGGCGGTGAAGATCGTCCGCACCAACCGCAGGACCGGCCGGCGGACCGAGGAGCCGGCCACCCTGCGGCAGGGGCCCGACGGGGTGGTGCTGCAGACCGCCGGCGGGGTCGAGGCCCTGGGCTGTTCCGGCGGCGCCGAGGCCCTGGTGTTCGACAAGGTCCCGGCCGGCCTCTCGGACAAGCCGGCCCTGTCGACGGTGGTCGACGTCGCCGCCCCGACCCAGGCCACCCTGACCCTGTCCTACCTGGCGATCGGGGTGAACTGGCAGGCCGACTATGTCGCCCGCATCCATCCGAACGGCAGGACCCTGGACCTGACCGGCTGGCTGACCCTGGTCAACGCCAGCGGCACCAGCTTCGCCGACGCCCCCACCCAGGCGGTGGCCGGCCGGTTGTCCCGCGTGGAGGTGGATGTGAAGCGGGGCGAAGCCAAGCCGGTCGCGCGCAAGTGCTGGCCGATGGACACCACCCATCGCGGTCGGCGCCTGCCCCCTCCGCCGCCGCCGCCCGCGCCGCCGATGATGATGGCGCCGGCCGCGGGGATGATGGACGGCGGGCTCGAGGAGATCGTGGTCACCGGCAGTCGCGCCAAGCTCGCCGAACAGTCCGACCTGGGCGACTACAAGCTCTACACCCTGCCCGAGCCGGTCACGGTCGCCGCGCGCCAGACCAAGCAGGTAGCCTTCCTCGACCAGAAGAACGTCGCCTTCCAGCGGCTCTACGTGTTCCGGCTCGACGCCTGGAACGACTATGACGAGCCCGACGAGACGCCGGCGGCCACGGTCACGCTGCGGCTGGACAACAAGCCGGCCGACGGCCTGGGCAAGCCCCTGCCGTCGGGCGCCCTGGCGGTGTTCGAGACGGCCGGCGGACGCCCCGCCTTCGCCGGCGAGCAGGCCCTGCGCGACGTCCCCGTCGGCCAGCCCTTCGACCTGGCGATCGGCGAGGCCATGGACGTACGGATGCGGCCACGCCTGGTCGCCGAGCAGGATCGCCGCCACGACCGCGTGCGCCGGATCTACGAGGTCGACATCGCCAACGCCAAGACCGCCCCGATCGTCGCCGAGGTGCGGATGCCCACGGACCGGCAGGGCTTCAAGGTGGTCGCCGAACCCTTCGCCCACGACGTCCGCGACGGCGCGGCCGCCTGGCGCATCGCCCTGCCGGCCAACGGCCGCAAGACCCTGCGGCTGGCGGTGGAGTACGACGACTAGGTGTCTCTCCGCAAAAAGGGGCCGCGGTTTTCCACGGAACCATGCGAAGACACCAGTCTCGGTCGAACCGCTGAACCTCGCGCCCCGCGAGCCGTTGTCTGGGCTGAACGAAGGGGCGGACCATGCGCGTGCATGTCGAGGCGCGGCTGGACTACGACTTCCCCGAACGGGTGGAATCCCTGCTGCAGATCGAGGCGGCGGTCGCCGACGACCAGGCGGTGCGCGACGAGCGGCTGGTGTTCGACCCGCCCCTGGCCTTCACCCGCCGCGACGATCCGGACACCGGCGAGCGGCGCGTGGTCTTCACCCACCAGGGCCGGCTGGCCATCGCCTATGACGCCGTGGTCGAGATCGCCGACCGCGACATGGCCCTGGCCGAGGCCGCCCAGCACGCCATCGCCGAGCTGCCGATCGGCGCCCTGCCCTATCTGCGCGGCAGCCGTTACTGCCCGTCCGACACCTTCGAGACCATCGCCGACCAGAAGTTCGGAGCCCTGCGTGGCGGCGCGCGGGTGGCGGCCATCGTCGACTGGATCATCGGCCACCTGGAATACCGTCCGTGCAGCGACGCCCGGACCACCGCCCTGGAGACCTACGTCCAGCGGGCCGGCGTCTGTCGCGACTTCGCCCACCTGGCCGTCACCCTGTGCCGGGCCAGCGACATCCCGGCCCGGGTGGCCAGCGTCTACGCCCCGGCCCTGAAGCCGCCGGACTTCCACGCGGTGGCCGAGGTCTTCCTCGGCGGCCGCTGGCGACTGCTGGACCCTACGGGCCGGGCGCCCGTCGACGGCCTGGTCCGCATCGCCTACGGTCGCGACGCGGCGGACGTGGCCTTCCTGACGATCTTCGGCAAGGCGACGATGGTCAGCCAGAGCGTGGCGGTGACGGCGGTCTGAAGCCGACGGAAGGAAGACAAGTGCCGGACCTGGTGTTCGAGATCTGGAAAGACGACGCAAACTCATCGTCCCAGATGAGCATGGTTCATCCACAGACCGACAGGTCACGCCGGATCGTCTCTCCCAGCGCCGTGCTTGTTCACAGCTTCACGGCCAGCTCGGATTTCCAAGCCTTCCGACACAACAACGCCTGGCGAGGGTTTGAACCGTGGACGCCCCCGGAAGGCGATGAGGAGCATTTCTTCACCGAGGAAGAAGCCGCGAAGCAACGCGCCTATCTTCGCGATCGAGAAATCGGCTAGCCCACGGCCTTCTTCCGCCGCGCCTTCGGCTTCTTGCGAAACACCCGCTCGAACAGCACGAAGGCCGCCGGCAGGGTCAGCAGGAACGACGCCAGCCCCGTCCCGCCCTTGGCGATCAGCACCGTGGCCTTGGACACGCCGTAGATCGTGAACACCGTCACCGGCAGCAGGATCTGCGGATCGCTGCCTTGCGCCTCGCCATTGGCCGAGACCGGAACGGCCTTGAACGTGGCCGGGCTGACGTTGAACCGCACCAGCAGCACGTGGTCGCCCTCGGTCTTGGGCGAGACGATCCACTTGACCCGCTCGACGCCCGTGGCGGCGATGCGCTGGACGTCGAACTGGTGGATCGGGGCCGGGGTCAGGGCCAGGTCCGCGCCGCTGAGCTCGACCTTCAGGCCGGCCGGCGGCTGGACGTCGCCGTAGCCATAGGCGTCGCCCGTCTTCCAGGACACGCCGCCGGTCGTGTATTCGGCCTCCAGCACCCCCTCCTCGTTCTCGCGGATCGTGCGGGGGTACTTGATGTTGAGCCAGCCGATGGCCGCGCCGCTGGGATCACGGACGACGAAGCGCGGCGCGACGGCGGGACCGGGCGCCGCCGGAAGCGGGCGCCGGGCCGCGACGGCGTCGATCGCCCGGGGCGCGATCAGAGCGCAGGCGATCGCCAGCGCCAGCCAGACGAACCAGGTACGCTTGAGCCACTGCGACATGGCGTTTCCTCGCGTCGGGCGCGCCGTTCGGCGCGCACCGGCCGCCGCGACCCGACGTCGCCGCGCGGCCGGACCTTCCCGTGAAGATTGATAATGACGAGGAACTCGCGCGAATCCAAGCGCTCGGATTTTGGGCGCGCCCCTTGCCCGCCCGGAGGCGGCGGACCCTGGCGCCAGGCGGCCCTCAGAACGGCAGGATGTTGCGCTTGCGGCTATAGGCCAGGTAGCCGACATTGGCCCCCAGGCGCAGGCCGACGCCGGCGCGGATCGGGGCCAGGGTGATGGTGTCGGCGCGCTGGTAGTTCACGCCCAAACCGCCGACCAGATAGGCCGTGCCCTCCACGCCCGGGAAGCGGCGGAAGATGGCGTCCGGATACTGCAGGTTATAGCACAGGGTGAAGACCCGGCTGGCGTTGCCGCCCCAGTCCCAGCCCACCGACGGCCCCTGCCAGAACACCTCCTGGGTGTCCTTGCCCTTCATGTACAGCAGGCCCCGGCCGTAGCGCAGGCCCACGGCGATGGCGCCCGAGCCCTCTTCGCCGGCGATGTAGCCGGTGGGCTGGCCGTTGTCGCGGAAGGCGCGCTCGATCACCGCGCCGATGCTTTCGGCGGTCACGCCCAGGAAGTCCGAGCCGCTGCGGATCATCTCGTCGGCCGAATAGGTCTGGGCCCGGCCGGTGTCGTACTGCGACCGCGGCGGCGGGTCGCCCGGACGTTCCTGCGCGGTGCTGGCGCAGGCGCTCAGCCCGGCGGTGGCCATGCCCGAAAGGATCAGCTTGCGGCGGTCCATGTGCTCTCTCGCGATTCCAACAGCCTAGACTGTCTCAACCCTTTGAGTCGGGTTTGCGGCTTGAAGCTTAACGGCGAGTTAACCATGACCGTTCCTCCCCCGGGCGGGATGGAACGACACTCGCGAAACCCCGCAAATATGCTAGACGCACCCCCATGACTTCGACGCCTCTCGACAAGATCCGCAACTTCTCCATCGTCGCCCACATCGACCATGGCAAATCCACCCTGTCCGACCGCCTGATCCAGGAGACCGGCGGCCTGACCGCGCGCGAGATGAGCGCCCAGGTCCTGGACAACATGGACATCGAGAAGGAACGCGGGATCACCATCAAGGCGCAGACCGTGCGCCTGCGCTACAAGGCCGACGACGGCCAGGACTATGTCCTGAACCTGATGGACACCCCCGGCCACGTCGACTTCGCCTACGAGGTCAGCCGCAGCCTGGCCGCCTGCGAGGGCTCGATCCTGGTGGTCGACGCCAGCCAGGGCGTCGAGGCCCAGACCCTGGCCAACGTCTATTCGGCCATCGACAACAACCACGAGATCGTCCCGGTCCTCAACAAGATCGACCTGCCGGCCGCCGAACCCGAGCGGGTGCGCGCCCAGATCGAGGACCTGATCGGCCTGGACGCCAGCGACGCCGTCCTGGCCAGCGCCAAGTCGGGCCTGGGCATCCACGAGGTGCTGGAGGCCATCGTCACCCGCCTGCCCGCCCCCAAGGGCGACGTCAGCGCGCCGCTGAAGGCCCTGCTGGTCGACGCCTGGTACGACGCCTATCTGGGCGTGGTCGTGCTGGTGCGCATCTTCGACGGTACGCTGAAGGCCGGCCAGCAGGTGCGGATGATGCAGACCGGCGCCACCCACCGCATCGACAAGGTCGGGGTGTTCACCCCCAAGGCCACCGACGTCGACCAGCTGGGCCCCGGCGAGGTCGGCTTCTTCACCGCCTCGATCAAGGAAGTGGCCGACGCCGCCGTCGGCGACACCATCACCGACGAGAAGAAGCAGACCGCCCAGGCCCTGCCGGGCTTCAAGGAAGTCCAGCCGGTGGTGTTCTGCGGCCTGTTCCCGGTCGACGCCGCCGACTTCGAGGACCTGCGCGCCGCGGTCGGCAAGCTGCGCCTCAACGACGGCAGCTTCACCTACGAGATGGAGAGCTCGGCCGCCCTGGGCTTCGGCTTCCGCTGCGGGTTCCTGGGCCTCCTCCACCTGGAAATCATCCAGGAGCGCCTGAGCCGCGAGTTCGACCTCGACCTGATCGCGACCGCCCCCTCGGTGGTCTACAAGATCCACATGCGCGACGGGACCGAGCTGGAGTTGCACAACCCCGCCGACCTGCCCGACCCGATGCAGATCGAGAGCATCAGCGAGCCCTGGATCAAGGCGACGATCTTCACCCCCGACGAGTATCTGGGCGGCGTGATCAAGCTGTGCCAGGACCGCCGCGGCATGCAGCGCGAGCTCAGCTATGTCGGCAGCCGCGCCATGGTGGTCTACGACCTGCCGCTGAACGAGGTGGTGTTCGACTTCTACGACCGCCTCAAGTCGATCTCGAAGGGCTACGCCAGCTTCGACTACCAGGTCGAGGACTACCGGACCGGCGACCTGGTCAAGATGTCGATCCTGGTCAACGCCGAGCCCGTCGACGCCCTGTCGATGCTGGTCCACCGCGACCGCGCCGAGAGCCGCGGCCGGGGCATGTGCGAGAAGATGAAGGACCTCATCCCGCAGCACATGTTCGTCATCCCCATCCAGGCGGCGATCGGCGGCCGGATCATCGCCCGCGAAACCGTCCGCGCCCTGCGCAAGGACGTGACCGCCAAGTGCTACGGCGGCGACGCCTCGCGCAAGCGCAAGCTGCTGGACAAGCAGAAGGCCGGCAAGAAGCGCATGCGTCAGTTCGGCAAGGTCGAGATCCCGCAGGAAGCCTTCATCGCCGCGCTGAAGATGGACGGGGATTGATCCGGACCGCGAACGCCGCCCGGGACCTAGTCCATCCCCAGGGTGGGGAAGAAGGTCCGGATATGCATCTGCGACGGTCGCCCGGTGTTCTTGTCGATGACCATCGTGGCGTACCGGCAGGGAAAGGTTTTCGCCGTCTCGCCCTGCGCGTAGCGAACGATGAGGGGACGCGGAAGCTCGATATGCTTCAGGACCCAGGGCTCGAAACGGGGACGGGCCTTGTAGAACTCGACCAGGATGGGCTCGGCTTCCGCCGAATTGAGAACCTCAGCGCCGGCCCACACCGCGTCGGCGAAGGTGATGAACGAGGTGATCGCCAGAATTCGTCCGTTGTTGTGGGCGCTTCGCCGGGCGTCCTGCATCCTCTGATCCAGGAACCGGTTCGAAGCGTTCACGTGCCGCTCGCCGGTGTGGCCAATTCGGCGACCGTCCGCCACGGCCACGCCTTCGGAATGCATGAAGATGGCCCGAACGTCGTTCTCGGAAAACACATGCGTATTCAACGCGACCACTCCTCTACCTATCCGGGCAGATCACCACCGCCGGCTCCGGAAAACAAGACGCCAAGACCCGCCAAGCCGATGGCGCTTCTGGCCTCTTGCCGCTAAATCCCCGCCATGTTGCGCATCTCCGACCTCAAGCTGCCGCTGGGGCACGACGCCGAGGCCCTGGCCCCGGCCATCTGCAATCGCCTGGGCGTTCCCGAGCGCGACCTGCTTGGCCACACGGTCGCCCGGCGCGCCCATGACGCGCGGAAGAAGTCCGCGATCCTGATGGTCTATACGGTCGACGTCGCCCTGCGCGACGAGGCGGCCGTGCTGGCGCGGTTCGAACGGGACAGCCAGGTGCGGCCCCGGCCCGACACCGATTACCGCCTGGTCGCCCGGGCCCCGGAGGACTTCCAGCGCCCCGTGGTGATCGGCGCCGGGCCCTGCGGCCTGTTCGCCGGGCTGATCCTGGCCCAGATGGGCTTCAGGCCGATCATCCTGGACCGCGGCAAGGTGGTGCGCGAGCGCACCAAGGACACCTGGGGCCTGTGGCGGCGCGGCGAGCTGAACCCGGAGTCCAACGTCCAGTTCGGCGAGGGCGGCGCGGGCACCTTCTCGGACGGCAAGCTCTACAGCCAGGTCAAGGATCCCCGCCACCTGGGCCGCAAGGTGCTGGAGGAGTTCGTCAAGGCCGGCGCGCCGGAAGAGATCCTGACCGAGGCCCACCCACACATCGGCACCTTCCGTCTGGTGACCATGGTCGAGAGCATGCGGGAAACGATCGAGGCCCTGGGCGGCGAGTACCGCTGGGGGCGCCGGGTCGACGACTTCGACATCGAGACCGCCGCCGACGGACAGCGCCGGCTGAAGGGCCTGCACCTGTCGACCGGCGACTATCTGGAGGCCGGGCACGTGGTGCTGGCCGTCGGCCACAGCGCCCGCGACACCTTCCAGACCCTGTACGACCGGGGCGTCCACATCGAGGCCAAGCCGTTCTCGATCGGGGTGCGGATCGAGCATCCGCAGTCGTGGATGGACAAGGCCCGCTTCGGGGCCTGCGCCGGCCATCCGGACCTGGGCG